>Ga0335081_10004629_pt1 | contig 21701 bp, 19 predicted proteins | sample Lox_Sample_35_FD_206713 | JGI IMG/M metagenome (GOLD analysis project Ga0335081, IMG submission 206713) | Soil microbial communities from Loxahatchee National Wildlife Refuge, Florida, United States - Lox_Sample_3.5 | ecosystem: Environmental > Terrestrial > Soil > Wetlands | place: USA... | reverse complement strand
CGTGGCGCGGCCAATCTTTGCATAAAAAATCTCCAGGCCGCGCGGCTGCGGCTGGAGACAAAACAGTAAAACGAAGCGTCGGCGTTCCGACGCCTCGTTAGACTGCAGTCCGTACGGAATTAAGGGGAGTTAGGCCGCTACGCCGGGGCAAGTATCGAGGCCCGAGCAGAAAGCAAGCGTGAAGGCTCCCGCCTTCTCGACGGTGCCCGCCGCGGCTTCCAGCGCCTCGTCGGATACGTCGAAGGTGAGGATCTCTTCTTCCCTCTGGTCGATGTGGATGTCTTTCATAACCCTGTTCCTTTCGTTCGCCAGCGGCGCCGGCAGTCACCAGGCAGGACGAGAAATTCGTTTAAAACCCCCCCGCCACAGTGCCCATTAAATCATCGGCTGCGGATACTGTAAAGTGTATCCGGCGAATGTGACAGGTGGCTGATTTATTATGATAAATTGTGTGATTTAGCTGCCTGCCATGGCTGTCAGTAAGTCAGCCGAAGGCGGTCAGTGTGCACTGCGGCATGACGGCCAATGGTGTTAAGATTTAAGGCGGCCGCCGCCGAGCGGAATTCGGCCGCCCACGCAATAACCGCGTCGCTGGATGCGTCACTAATCGGAGAAGTCGCGGTGGACGCTTTTTACGACTGCTTGAGGCTGCGCGCGGCCACCATCGACGAACTCCTTTCCGATGCCTTCCTGCCATTGCCCGGCGCCGATCGCGATACCGATTTGGCCGCTCGGCGCAGCGCGGCGTGGTGCCGGGCGAGCGCCGCGGGCAACGAGGCCCTGTTTGCCCGGCGGCTGGCACGCGACGGCTTGACCATCGCCGAGCTGGGTCCCCGTTTTGCCGGGGGCCGGCCCAACCCTGCGGTTCCCCCGCCGGCCTGGCTCGCCGACGCCGCCTGGGTCGAAGCGGCGCTGCAAGGTTCGGCCGGGCCGGCGAAACCAGCGACGGGGCGGGATGAGCCGGTTGCCTTCGAAGAGCTGCTGCTCCCGCTCGTCGCTCAAGCCGAGGCACGGCTGTGGCGCGGGCTCGATGCGGCGGCATCCGGCAACGTGACCGATACCGCGCAGGCCTGTCTTTCGTACGGCCTGCTGCACGAGCTGTCTGCCCTTGCCGCGCCCGCCCTTTACGAACGCTTCGCCAAGGCGCGCCATGCCGGCGCAGGCGCGTATGAGCATTTCGTTGCCGACATGCGCTGCGGCGGCTTTCGCCGATTGTTCGAGGGCAAGCCGGTGCTGCTGCGCCTTTTGGCGACGCTGGTGCGGCAGTGGCTCGACACCTCGCACGAATTCGTCATTCGCCTCGCCGCCGATCTGCCGGCGATTCGCCGCGACTTGCTGCGCACGGGACAAGCGAACCGCGTCACCGGGATCGAACGCGAACTCTCCGATCCGCACAATGGCGGCCGCTCGGTCCACATCGTTCGGTTCGAGGATGGCGCGCGCATCGTTTACAAGCCGAAGGATTTGAGGCTCGACGTCGCCTGGCATGCTTTGATCGAGCGGTTGAACCGCGCCGACCCTCCGATCGTGCTGAAAGCCGTCCGCTCGATGGCATGCGACGGTTACGGTTGGAGCGAATTCATCGATCACGCGGCCTGCGCGGATGACGCCGGCTTTACGCGATTTTTCCGCCGCGCCGGCGCGTGGCTTTCGGTGTTCCACGTCTTCGTGGCGACCGACTTGCACCAGGAAAACATGATCGCGTGCGGCGATCACCCGGTCCCGATCGATCTGGAAACGATCCTGCAGCCATCCGCCGACGAGCATAAGGCCGTAGACCCCGAAGGCGAGGCCTTCAACGCCGCGATCGACATCATCGCCAATTCGGTGATGACGGTCGGCCTGCTGCCGGCCTACGGCCGATCGGTCGATAACAACGTCTTTGTCATGGGCGGCATGACGGCCGACTGGGGCGCCCGCACCGTCATCAAGTGGAATGCGATCAACTCCGACGCCATGCGGCCGATGAAAGTCCAGGAGCCCGGCGAGACCAATACCAATCTGCCGCACCGCGACGGCGGCCACGCCAAGTTCGCCGACCATGTCGACAGCTTTGTCTCGGGCTTCGCCGATTATGCGCGTTTTCTGCAGCAGGAGAGTCGCGGCAAAGGTCCGGCGCTTCTGTTCGAAGGCTTTGCCGGCGTGCCGGTGCGCAAAGTCATCCGTCCGACGCGGTTCTATTACATGTTGCTGCAACGCTTGAAGGATCATCGCAGCATGGAGGACGGCGCGGTGTGGTCGGCGCAGGCGGATTTCGTGGCCAGGCTTTCGGAATGGGACAAAGACTCCGATCCGCTGTGGCCGCTGTTGCGCGCCGAGCGCGCCGCTCTTCTGACGCTGAACGTGCCGCATTTTGTCGCCCCCAGCGACGGCGGCGAGATAGGCGACGCTTATGGCACAGCCGTGCGAACGCAGGCGGTCTCCGGCTTGGCGCGCGCGCGCGAACGCTTGCAGACTTTCGACGAGCGGGAGATCGCCTGGCAGATCGAAGTGATCCGCGAAAACACGAATTCGATCCTGCCGGTGGACGCGAGGCCGCAAGCGATCGCGCCCGGAGAAGTTGCGCTCGAGCATGCCGACGCCGCCTCGACCAGGGCAGCTTTCGTCGCCGAGGCCGATCGCATCGCAGCAGAACTCGCCCGCTACGCCATTCGCCGCGGGCCGGCCGCGGCCTGGATCGGGCTCGATTGGCTCGGCGACTCCGAGGTGTTTCAGCTGGTCTGCCTTGGCCCCGATCTCTACAACGGCGTCGCCGGCATTGCGCTGTTTCTTGCCGCGCATGCGGCCGCGACCGGGCACGAGGCTTCCGGCGAACTGGCGCTGGCGGCCGTCGCGCAGTTGCGCAAGAACCTGACGAGCCGCAATGTGCCGCGACTAGCGCGCGCGCTCGGCATCGGCGCCGCCACCGGCCTGGGCTCGATCGTCTATGCGCTCGCCGTGATGGCAAAATGCCTCGACAACGGCGACCTCATCGCGGACGCCGAGGCTGCGGCCGGGCTGTTCACCGACGAGCTCATCGCCGCGGACAAGCAGCTCGATGTCATGGGTGGCAGCGCAGGGGCGATATTGGGGCTGTTACGCCTCTATCGCGACACCCGATCCGCAGCGGCGCTCGGCCGCGCCGTCAAATGCGGCGAGCACCTTTTGGCGCAGCCCCGCAGCGGCGCCGAAGGCCGCCGGATCTGGCTCGGACAAGAGTTCCGCGCCCAAGCTGCAGGAAGAAATGATCTTGAAGGACAATCCATCACGCGCGGCTTGAACGGCATGTCGCACGGCGCCGCGGGCTTCGCTTACGCTCTTTCGTCCTTGGCGGCGGCGAGCGGCCGCGAGGATTTTGCCGCCGCAGCGGCGGAGTGCATCGCCTTTGAAGATTCGACTTATGACGAAGGGCATCACAACTGGCCCGATTTGCGCGGCGCCAACGCGCCGACCTGGCCCTGCCAGTGGTGTCACGGCGCCCCCGGCATCGGTCTTGCGCGTCTGGGGATGCGCCGATTCAGCGGCCAAGCTGCGACGCTCAAGGCCGAGCCGATAATGACCGATATCCGCAATGCCGCCATCGGCGTCGCGCAAGCTTCGTCCGGCGCCGTGGATACGCTCTGCTGCGGCTCGCTCGGCCGCATTGAATTCCTGGGCGAGGCAGCCAGCGCACTCGATCGCAGCGATCTTCGCGAGCTCGCCGCGCGGCGCCTGCTGGCGGTGCTTCAACAAGCGGCTGCGGCCGGCGACTACCGCTGGAACAGCGGCAAGCGGCAGTTCAATCTCGGCCTGTTTCGCGGTCTATCCGGCGCCGGCTATACGTTTCTGCGCCAAGCCTTGGCGCTCGACGGCGATGCATCGCTGCCCAATGTGCTGATCTGGCAATAGCGGCGCTTTGCGAATTCACTGCTGCTGCGCCGGCGCGCAGGACGCGACCAGCACCGCCTTGAACATATCGAAGGATTGCACCTGCACCTGACACTTGGTGGAGGAATCCGCGGCCACCTCGACGATTTGGCCGGCCTGCACCGATTGCGCCTTGCCGTTGATGTCGAGCGTGACGCTTTCATTGCTCGGCGCGCCGATCAGGCCGATCGTCAAGCGGCCATTGCCGACGACGATGGCCTGATTGGGCTGGATGTTGAAGGTGTTCTGCGAGGGCATGATGGCGTTGAGCGTCGCCTGCACCCTGTCGAGCTTGGTTTGCAACTCGGTCGCATCCGCGCTCTTGGCGTCAAGTTGTCTTTTCATCTTTTGATTCTGCGCGCGGAGCTGCTCGATGGCGTTGTCACGGCCGCCCAGATCGCGTGACGACAGATAGCGGCCGTAGAGATGGCCGCCCACCAGAATGCAGATGACGGCGATGATGCCGGCGGCGGCGATGACGAAGCGATTGTCGTCGATCGGAACGAGGCGCCGCCGCGAAGCTCCGGCGGCTGAGCGGCTCGTATTCGTTCGGTCGCTCACGTCGCGATCTCCCTCACGGTTTCGGCTTTGCCGCGGTTTGGGCGCCTGAGCTTGTTCCGGGCGGCAACAAGACCCCTGAGATTCGCGAAATGATCGATTGCACATCCGGCAAAGTGAGCGGACTCGACGATGCCTCCCGTCCTTCGTTATTTGCCGGCGGCGGCGGCGGCGGCGACGAGGCGGCGGTCGCGGTCTTGCTCGATGACGGCGGAGCGGCTTCGCCCGACGACCCCGCCGGCGGCTTGGTCGTGTTCGGACCACCGGTATTAGGCGGCGTCGCATTCAGTTCCGGCGGCGGCGGCGTTTCCCCCGGAACCGCAGGCGCGGCAGAGGACGGCCCGGCAGCGGACGCGCCCGCCGCGGCCGGGGGGGTCGCTGCATCGTTGCCGAGAATGATCGGCAGCCCATCTTTGCCCGAGCCGATGATCACGATCTTGGTGTTGGGCGACCGTGCCAAGGCCAGCGTCGCCTCGATGCCGCGCCAGCGCAGATATGAATCGGATATTCCTTTGCTCACCGTCTTCTGAAACGCGGCGATGCCGTCCGCTTCGATCTGCTTGCGTTTGGATTCTTCGGCTTCGCGCTGCACCCGGAATTTGTACTCATTGATCATGTAATATTGCTCGGTCTGGCGATTGATCGCCGCCACGATGTCCGGCGGCAATTCGATTGACAGCACCAGCGTATCGAGGATCTGGATCGCGTCCTGGAGAAAGCTGTTGTAGTGTCTCGGGTCGGGCTGCTCCATGGCCTCGGGCTGCACCAGCTTGTTGAGATTGGCGGCGAGGCTCTTTTGCGCCGCGTCCCGGATTTGTTTCTGGATCGCCTCGCGCGACGTGTAAACTTCTTCCGCGGTGTATTGCGAAATCACCTGCCGGGCCTGACTGCCGATCTCCGGCTCGATGACCGAATTCAGGTAATCCGGTCCGATGAACTTGTGCAGCACGGCGACCGAATTGTGCAACAGCTGATAGCGCACGCTGATTTCCGCGCCGACGCTGACGCCGTCCTTGGAGATGGCATTATAGGTCTGGGTGTTGGACTGCAGGCGCAGGTCGTAAAGGTAGAGCTTGTCCCACGGCCAAATGATGTGCAGGCCTTCTTCCCGCAGCTCGCGCGGATCGAGCACGGTGCCGCGACCGACCCAGCACCAGCAATAAAGGTCCAGCCCGTTGAACCGTTTCCACAGCACGCCAACGCGGCCGCTCGGCACCGTGATCACGACATAGGGCCACAGCACGACGACGATGAGCAAGCCGACCATCACGATGACGGAAAGGCCCGGCAGATGCCGCCAGACCACACGCCACCATCCCCGCCGCCGCGGCGGTGGTGGCAGGTCATCAAGCGACTGCGGGTAGCTCGCCATTCCGTTCTCTCCGGCCGACCCTATCATCAGCCCATTGTGCGTTCTTCGACAATACGGCCTTCGTCCATTCGAATCCGCCGCGCCGGCAGGTGCAATTCGTCGAGATAGCGGTCGTCGTGGGTGATGACCACGATGGTGGCGCCTGCCCGCATCATGTCCGGCAGCAGTTCGTCATAGAATTTGCGGCGAAATTCGGGGTCTTGCTCGGCGGTCCATTCGTCGAGGATCATGATCGGGCGCTTCTCCAGCATGCTCACGATCAACGCCAGGCGGCGGCGCTGGCCGCCGGACAGATCCAGCGTGCGGAACTCGCCGTTGGTGAGCGAGGTCTTATCGGAGAGGCGGAACCGCGCCAGCAGGCGCTCGATCTCGCCGGGCGTGGCATCGGGCAGCCCGTAAAGCCGCTGGAACAGATGGTAGTCGAAAAAGATCGCCGACATCAGTCCGCGATACTGGTCGCGCGTGGCGTTGGTGACGGGCTGGCCGTCGAGCAGAACTTCTCCGGAATCCGGCGGATAGAGCCCGGACAGCACCCGCAGAAACGTCGACTTTCCCGATCCGTTGCCGCCGGTGATGAAGACCAGCTCCCCGGCGCGCAAGCTGAAATCGATCGGGCCGATCTTGAAGACCGTGTCGGAGAACTTGTCGACGTAGCGGAACGTGATGTTGTGCATTTCGATCCGCTCGAAGCGCTTCGGCGCGGTGAGCGCCGGTCGCTCGGTGCCTATGACGGTGGCGTGCAACGCGGCTTCCAGGCGACCGATACGATCAGCCGCCGCATTGGCATTGAGCAGGATCGGGATCGACTGCACCAGCCCGAAGCAGGCGCCGACGATGAACAAAAGCGCCGTCGTGGTCTTGGCGATCGAGGCGCCGCCGAGCGTGCCGCTCAAATTGGGCGCCACGAACACGACGGCGCCGAGCAGGACGTACATTGAAATCTGCGACGTCACGATCATCTGGAACGTTTCGGCCTGGGTGCGGATCTTGATGTTGGCGGCGGTCTTCGAGACCTCCAGCGCATCGTCGAACAGATCCTCGCTGCGCGCCGCGTTGAGCCTGACTTCCTTGAACCCGTCCAGGAAATCGACCAGCCGGTCGAACAGCCGGCGCTCCCAGGCCGCCGACTCGCCTTTCTGCGCGGCGAGACGCTTGTTTTTGAAGTGGAAGATGAAACCGGCGCCGGTGACGATGACGACGGTCAGGGCAAAAGCGGTCAGCGACAGATAGGCGACGTAAAGCCCGACGAAGAAGATCAGCACCGCGCCCTGCACGGTAAAGCACAGCATGTTGCTGGCCTGGGTCAGCACCGCGGTATCGCTGGTCACCGCGGCGACGATGCGCGAGCGGCCGATGCGCTCCAGTTCCAGGAGCTCCGAATGCCGGATCATGTCCATCAGCCGCACGCGGAGCTTATGGATGATGGCTTCGATCTCGGCGGTGGCGGTGATGGTGACGAATTGCTGCGACTTGTAGAACAGGAACAAGGCGATCAAAAAAAGCGAGGCGGCCCACAGCCCGGGCTTCTGCCCGGCATCGGCGTTCTGGACCCCGGTATTGATGGCGGCAAGGATCGACGCGTTGCTGATGCCGCCGACGCCGGACATGAAGACCAGCTTCGGCAGCGAGCCGTGCATTTCGCGGCGAACGAGCTGTAAAAAGGACATAGGCGCGCAGTCGTCCGTCTACATTCAACACGCGCCGCCGATGGCCTCGAGACGGATGCGCTTGCCGAGAGTTAATCCACGTTGCGGCGACGCCACTCGACCCGCCGCGATGGGCCGGTGATGAACAGCACGGGCAGTACCACCAGCGGAGTGATGAAAAGTGCGAGGATGAAGGTGCCCCAGAATCCCATGCGACGGTGGGTGCCGGCGAAACCCGTGAGCAGGCACACGGTTATGTAAGCCAGAATGGCTGCGGCCATGGGATTGGGATCCGGACTTAGGTCGCGTCGCTTGATGCAGTCGCGTTTTGAGGAGCACCCTCCTCATCGGCTTGCGGAACCCCCGCACCTGTCACGGGGTCGTCGTCGCCGCCCCGCTCGTGTCGGAGCGCTTGGCGCGTCGGGATTCCCACATCTCCTTCTGCGCCTTGACGAACTCGCGATAGTCCGGGGGATTGAAATCGAGCAGCGTGCCGCCCGATTCGAAATGCTGGATGAACGCCTTGCCGATGGCGAACGTGGCGCCGGCGGACAGCACCGGCATGACGAAGCCGGCGGCGAGGATGTTGACGACCGGAATGGCCTTCATGGCGCTCGCAGCGCCCATGCCGCTGGTCGCCGGGATCATGGTACCGGCCAGCGCCGCAATCAGCGCTTTGCCCCGGTTCTCGGAAAACTCCACCGCATAGATCTGCGACAGCCGGCGCAGCATCTGAATTTGCAGTCCCCCGACGGTGAGCACGTCGACCACCGGAATCGGGATAAGCCCGGCCACGCCGGACCAGATCGCGAAACGATCGACCAGCTTGTCGGCTACTTCACGCCGCTCCGCCGTCGAGGTCGGTGCCGTCGCTTCGTTATGCTCAGGGCTCGCGGAAGCACTCGTTGTGTCGGCCATGGCGGATCCTTTCTCGACATCCCTTGGGGCTGGCTGGCTTGATAGGCGAACCGGTTTGAACTTCTTGGTGGGTCAATCCGGAGAGCTTTAAAAACGCTATCATGGTGGGGTGCCGGTGCCAAGCGCCCACGAACCCCCGTCGAGGCCGGCGCGGCCTAACTTTCATTGGAACGTCATGCGATTAGAGCGGCAAGCGCGGGCGTTGGCGCGTAACCCATTGGGGGGCTTGCCCGCGCCCGATGCGGATTTCGGTATCGGGCCGCAACCCAGGTCGCCTGGTCTTTCGTTCAAGACGCTGATGAGAGATTACTTCGTTGCCGTCGTCCCCCTCGACCATGCGCTCGCCAAACGCGATTCCGTCAATTTCGAAGAACTCCTGAAGCATTCGCTGGTGATGACGACCAGCGATACAAACGAGAGGCTCATCGTCGATCAGGCGGCCCAACGATTGCGGCGGCCGATTCGGCCGCGTTTCGACCTGGCGCACAATTTTTCCGTCGGTCGCTTGGTGGCAGTTGGACTTGGGCTGACGATCGTGCCGACGACGGCGATCCAGAGCCTTGGCGCGGAAAAGCTCAAGATCATCGATGTGAAATCGCCGCGCATCTTTCGCGAATTGGGCCTGATGTCGCGACCGAATTATAGGCCATCTCCGTCGGTTCAAGCATTCATGGCTGTGCTTGATGGCGCGGTTCGAGTGCAAGCCGGCCGCGGCTGACATCCGAGGCTTGATCATGCCCCGTGGATCGGGTGCAGAGGTTGCTCGATTTGGCCTCGACCGCAGGCTCCCCGCGAAGGTTTACCCAGGGTTGAAGGTCGTTCTTGAATGCCTTTGACACGCGCCGAAACTGGCGGAAAGTGCCTAAAATCATTGCATGGAATTCATCACAATGCTTGGTTGCAATTTTTGCGGAGTCGTGGCCAACTAGGCGCGCCGAGCGTGAGACCGTGGCTAAGGCCGCCGGATCGTCAGAACCGGGCGGCAGCCTCTTGCCATCGCCGGCGAGGGAGCGTCGCGCTGATGTGGGACATCGGGCATTGCGGCAAGGAGACCGCGGACGCGGTTTCCACGATGCCGGCGCAGCAAAGCCGCGGCCGTCCCGGCGCCGCGCGCGGCGCAGGCGAGGATGCCCCGAAGTGGCGCCTGGCGGATTGGAGCACGGCGGCGACGGTGCGTTCCGTCGCCGGGCGCCGCCTTGCCGACAAAGACCGCGGCCTGCCGTTCTCGCCGGAACTGGTGCCGCTGATGAACCACGAATTGGTGCGCAATCGCGACGACGCCGTTCAGAGAATGATTTTAGGCCAAAAATTGCACAGCTATTTCCGCTTCACTACCCATCTTGAGCTCAAGGCCGTGCTGCCGGCCTGCACTATGATCGGCTTGACGGAATCCGTCGTCCGCACCAGCGCTGAATTCGCTCACGATGGATTCAAAATCGCGGTCGACGAGGCGCACCATGCCTATTGCGCCGAGGACATGAAGCAGCAATTGACCGCAATCACCGCAATCCGCCCGTTTCGCGAGCGTCCGCCCGCGTTCTTGCGGGCGCTCGCCGTCGAACAGGACAGTCTCGACGGAAAATTCAGACAGCTCGCGCTGTTGGCCTTCACCTGCGTCTCCGAGACCCTGATCACCAGCAGCCTGGCCAGTGTGCCGGCCGACGAACGGGTAATGAGAGCGATCCGCGACGTGATTTTGGATCACGCCCGGGACGAAGCCAAGCATCACCTCTATTTCTCGTGCTTCATGGAAACCATGTGGGCGCAGCTCAGCCTCGCGGAGAAAGACGTCGTCGGTCCCTTGTTCGCCAAGTTTATCGGCACCTTCCTGTCGCACGATACGGAAGCGGAAATGGATTGGCTCGAGGCGGCTGGTTTCAGCGCCGGCGACGGGAAGCGAATCGCAGCGGAGAGCTACGAGGCGATCGATCTGCGCAAGGTTCATCGGCAGGCGTCAAAACCCACGATCACGCTCATGAGCCGGTTTGGAATGCTCGACCATGCCGCGACCTCCGACGCCTTGGCGGCGGCTGGATTGATGGAATGATCGTCAAAGCCTTGCGCTATTGCGTAGTCAAAGCCGTGCCGCGGCTTTTTGTTCAAGCACGATCATTCCAGGGAATCGATGTGCAGCTCTCTGGATCACGCTCCACGCCCCTTTATGGAACGCGATGCAAGTCCCAGCGTCCAAACGGCCAAGCAGTTTGACGGCTCTGTCGGATGAATTGGCGGAAGCCGTAAGGCAGGCCGGTCGATCCGTGGTGACGGTCCACTGTCACGAAGGTCTTGCCGCGAGTGGAGTGCACTGGCGGCGCGGCGTGATCGTCACCGCCGATCATGTGCTGGATCGCGACGCTGCGATTCGCGTCGAATTGCCCGACGGCAGCACTGTTCGCGCCACCTTGGCCGGGCGGGACCAAAGAGTCGACCTCGCAGTGCTGCAAATTCGCGCAGTCGGCCTGCCGACCGCCCAGTTCGGCGACGCCGCATCGCTTCGCGTCGGCCACATGGTGCTGGCCGTCGGCCGTCACAGCGAACGCGGCTTGAGCGCCAGCTGGGGCGTCGTCAGCGCCTTCGGGCGCGGCCATGCCACCGTCGCGCAGGGCAGCCGGTCGATTTATCTGGACTTGACGATCTATCCCGGCTTCTCCGGCGGACCGCTGGTGGCCGATGGCGGCCGCATCGTCGGCATCAATACTTTGGCAGCGCGCGGGGCCGCGCACAGCATTCCCAATGCGGTTGTCGAAGATGTCGTCGGCGATCTTCTGCAGAAGGAATACGCGTGGCGGCGATGAGATGCAGCGCGAAGCCGCGGTGCGTTCGGCAATAAAATGAGACCGGATCTGATCAATGCATCGCGGCCGCTGATGCTCGAGCTGGAGCACATCGCCAGGCGCCTGCGTGCCTCCACGGTGAAGGTGCAACGGCGACGCAGCGGCGGTGGAGCGGGCGTCATCTGGCGATCGGACGGCCTGATCGTCACCAACGCGCACGTGGCGCCCGGCGCGCAAGCCACGGTGAGGCTGGCCGACGGCAGCATGCTGACCGGAACGGTGACGGCGCGGGATTACGCGCACGATCTGGCGGCGTTGTGGGTGGAAGCCCACGATTTGCCGGCGGCGGCGGTCGGCGATTCCGACGCGCTCCTGGTCGGACAGCTGGTGTTGGCGCTCGGTAATCCCCGTCGCGCGGTCGGCGCATTGCGGATAGGCATCGTCCACTCCTTTGGCCGCGCCACCGGCTCCGGACGGCGCTGGGTCGAAGCCGACATCGACCTGCCGCCCGGCTATTCGGGCGGTCCGCTCGGCGATGCGGCCGGCCGGGTCGTCGGCATCAACAGCATGGCCGCCCGCGACGGGCGCGGCTTCGCCGTGCCGAGCAAAACCGTCGAGACTTTTCTCGGCGGCCTGCCGCGACAAGCCATGGGCTCGAATCGGACGGGGCCAACGCGACTGCGACGCATCACGTCATCCTGAAGGCCGCGCCGACCCCGCAAGTTCGGCCTCTTCTGCGGGTCCCCGACGGGGTGGCCGCGCACGCAGCTCAGGGATCGCTCCACTGGACCTGCAATCTTGAGTTTACTTTCTCGTGATTACAACTTATCGTATAGGTTCTGGGGCAGCGATCAGTTGCGGTGGTGCCCCGCCATCCAAGTCAGTGGTGCGGGTGCTTTTGTGAATCATTCGAGCCCAAAGACCGGCCCTGTCTTTGCCATCGCGCAGTCGGTCCTCGCCCCACGCCGGGAATACCAGTCGTTTCTCAACGGCGGTTCGCGCGGTGAATTCGCCGCTTTTTTGGATTCGATCGCGCCGAAGCTGATTGCCGCAGGACTGCCGCCTGACGACGTGCAATTCGCCAAGCGTTATCCGCAGTCGCAAGCGGCTTTTGTCGAAGACGCGCTGCGGCGGCTGACCAGCATCGGCGTTTTACCGCGCGCCGATTACGACGACGCCGGCTACGACGAGATCGCTGCCCAAATACGCAACGACTATCACCATGGGCCGTTTCGCACCTACATTTATCCGGAAGAAGCGCGGCTGTTGTTCGCGATTGCCGACATCCTGCGGCCGCGATCGGCGATCTTTCTCGGCTCTTATTACGGCTATTGGGCGCGAGCGGCGCTGCCGGTCATTGCCCGGCACGGCGGCCGCGCGGTCCTGGTCGACCCCGATCCCAAGGCGCAAGACATCGCACGGCTTAATCTGAAATCGGCGGGCCTCCTCGGCGGGGTCGAGTTGGCCGTGACGACGGGCCAGGACTATCTGCAGCAAACGTCGGACCGCTACGACCTCGTCGTTCTCGACGCGGAAACGCCCCGCGATTTCCCCGATCCGCAGCAGCGCGGCAAGGCGGTCTATGGGCCGCTCCTGCACCATGCGCTTTCGCGCATGACGCCCGACGCCGCTCTCGTTTGCCACAACTATTTGTTTGAGGACGTCGCCGGCTGCCGATTTTTCGATCGCATCATCGAGCGTAACCGCAATGAATTGGATGCATTTCTCGATATCGCCGCGCGCGAATTCGCGGGCCTTGTCGAATGCACCAGCACCGAAGGCGTCGGTGTCGGCAAGCGGCGACGCACGAATGGGCGGGCACAGCCGGCGGCAAATGGGAGGTCATACGATTCATGACAGGTCAGCCAAGACGCAGCAAAGCCAAGAAGGAGCGAGCCATGGAAAAAGGCACGAACAGAAGTACGGAAAAGCTTTCGGATGCGATCGATCAGTACAAGGCGTCGCTCGCGACCGGCGCCAAGATAACCGGGAAGGTAACCGAGGAGGACGACAAGCTCTGGGTGGTGTGCAAATCCGCGCTGGGCACCCCGCTCTGTGTCGAGTTCAAGCGTCCCGACGTGCTTGAGGTGCAGCAGCGGGGCGATGCCGAAACGGCAACCGTATCGGTGAAGGACAACGCCGATTTTACCGTGACGATCACGGGCGTGGTGGGTCACGAAGACGATTTGCCGCGCGGATTGCGTGACATCTTTACCGAGCCGTCCGGCGGCGGCGGCCGCAGGAGCTGACGGCCCGTCGATTCCCGCTAGCTAGGAGACCACACAGATGCTGTCGCGCGAAACCGCGGCATCGCCGAAGAAAATCGTGCTCGCTTATTCCGGCGGGCTGGACACCTCGGTGATCTTGCCGTGGCTGAAGGAGCGTTACCCCGGCGCGCAGGTCGCGGCGTTCGTCTGCGACCTCGGCCAGGGCGACGACATGAAACACGTCTTCGAGAAAGCCAAGGCGAGCGGCGCCGACGAGGTCGTCATCCGCGACTGCCGCAAGGAATTTCTCGAAGACTACTGTTTCCCCATGCTGCGCGCGCGGGCGGTCTACGACGGCGATTACATGCTGGGAACGGCGGTCGCGCGGCCGCTCATCGCCCGCCAGCAGGTCATGGTGGCGCGCGAACTTGGCGCCGACGCGGTGGCGCACGGCGCCACCGGCAAAGGCAACGATCAGGTTCGGTTCGAACTGACTTACATGGCGCTGGCGCCGGACCTGAAAATCGTCGCGCCGTGGAAGGACCCGCAATTTAAGCTCAACAGCCGCGAAGCCGCGCTCGATTACGCCAAGGCCCACAACGTGCCGGTAGAGGCCACGGCCAGGAAAATCTATTCGCGCGACGCCAATATCTGGCACATGTCGCACGAGGGCGGCGAAATCGAAAACGCCGCCCAGGAGCCTCTCGACGATTGCTACGTGCTGTCGCGGCCGGTGTCGCAAGCGCCGGACACCGCCGAATACGTCACGATCGAATTCGACGGCGGCGTACCGGTCGGCATGAACAATGAGCGGCTGGGCAGCATCGAGCTGGTCTCGCGGCTCAACGCGATCGCCGGCCGGCATGGCGTCGGCCAAGCGGTGCTGATCGAAAATCGCGTGGTCGGCCTGAAATCGCGCGGCGTCTACGAGACGCCCGCCGGCACCGTGCTGTATGAGGCGCACAAGTCGCTCGATCAGCTGTGCTGCGAGCGCGACCTGTTCCACTACAAACAGCACGTCGCGGTTAAGCTCGCCGAGATGATCTATTACGGGCAATGGATCCATCCGCTGCGCGAAGCGCTGCAGGCCTTGGTCGATCACGCCAATCGCGTCGTCACCGGATCGGTTCGCGTCAAGCTCTTTAAGGGCCGCGCCGTCGCCGTCGGCGCCAATTCGCCGCTAGCGCTTTACGACCAGGAATTGGCGAGCTTCACGATGGGCGATTACGACATCACGGCGGCGCGCGGCTTCATCGATCTGTTCGGCCTGCCGATGAAGCTTTCCGGCAGGCGGCAAGCCAAGGCCGCGGGCGATGACGCAGCGTGGCGGGACCGCGGCGCATGAGGAATTTCATCGCCATCGCCGACGCGTCCGCGGCCGAGATCGAACGCATCCTGCGGCGCGCGGTGCAATTGCGCGAGGAGAAGCGGCGCGGCGAGCGTCATCGCTCGGCGCTGCATCACAAAACCCTGGCGCTGATCTTCGAGAAGCCGAGTCTGCGCACCCGGGTCAGCTTCGAGCAGGCGATCTACGAGTTGGGCGGGCACGCCATCGCGCTCGGCACGGAAGTCGGCCTCAACAAGCGTGAAAGCGTGCGCGATGTCATCGGCGTCCTTGAAGGCATGGTCGACGGCGTCGTGGCGCGGGTGTTCGAGCACGGCAAGCTCCTCGACATGGCGCGCTTCGGCGGCATCCCGGTGATCAATGCGTTGAGCGATCTTTTACATCCATGCCAGGCGATGGCCGACGCGCTGACGTTGCGGGACGAATTCGGCGAGGATTTGCGCGGCAAGACGCTGGCCTTCGTCGGCGACGGCAACAATATCGCGCGCAGCCTTGCCGTGCTCACCGGCAAGCTCGGCATGAATTACAGGATCGCCTCGCCGGCCGGATACGAAATCGAACCGTCCTTCATCGCCGAATATCTGTCGACGCCATGCCGCCCGCCGCCGAAATTCGTGCGCGATCCCCGCGAGGCCGTCGCCGGCGCCGACGTGGTTTACACCGATATCTGGGCCTCGATGGGCCAGGAGCAGGAGCGCGAGGCGCGCGGCAAGGCGTTCGCCGGCTATCAGGTCAATGCCGATTTGCTCAGGCTCGCGGCGCCGCATGCCGTCGTCATGCACTGCCTGCCGGCGGCGCCCGATGCGGAGATCGCGGACGACGTCAAATATGGTCCGCAGAGCCGGATTTTCCGCCAGGCGCACAACCGGCTTCACGTTCAGAAAGGCTTGCTTGCGGTGCTGTTCGAATAAGGGCGCGCCGCCGTGAAGGCCGGCGCGGTGGAGGAAACATGGCGTACAAGCTTGCGGTCGATCGCAAGATTTTCGATGCGTTTCCCGGCTACCAGGCCGCCATCGTCTATGCGTCCGATCTCGTCAACGGGCCGAGCAGCGCGCAGAGCGTGGCCTGGCTGCGCGACGCCGAGCGCGAAGCCCGCGACCGCTTCGACCGCGACTCCTACAAGGACGAGCCGCATATCCGCGCCTGGGCGGACGCCTTCGTCAAATTCGGCGTCAAGAAAGGCAAATACCCGGCTTCCGTCGAATCGCTGCTCAAGCGCGTGGCATCCGGAAAAGATTTGCCGCCGATCAATGCGCTGGTCGACGCCTATAACGCGGTCAGCCTGCATGACCTCATTCCCGTCGGCGGCGAGGATCGCGACCGGCTCGCGAGCGACCTCACGCTGCGCTTCATGGCCGGCACTGAGGCCTTCGACACCGTGAACTCCGGCGTGCCGGTCGTGGAACACGCCGATGCCGGCGAGGTCGCGTGGTGCGACGCGCAAGGCGTGACCTGCCGGCGCTGGAACTGGCGCCAGTGCCGGCGCACCGCGCTCACCGAAGGTACGCGCAACGCCTACTTCGTGCTGGATCGGCTGCCGCCTTATCCCGAAGACCGGCTGCTTGCTGCCGCGGCGGACCTCGAACAGCGAATCCTGCGGCTCTCTCCTTCGGCCAAAATCACACACGAGGTGCTTCGCGGCTGAGCGCAACGAAGCGCACACGGGCCGTGAAAGGATGCAGATGCGCGGCTATCTCGAAATTCCCGACGAGCGGACGCTGGCGGTGCTTGACGCCATGGATTTTGGCGCGCTGCGCAAAAATTTTTTCGGCGCCATTATCGACGACCGTTATCTCGGCCCGGACCTCGAGGATTTTTCGCTGGTGCCGCGCGTGTTTCCGGCAAGCTACATCCGCGTGATCGAGGACGCGGCGCAGCATCTCACCGCAGCGATCCTGACGCTGGCGAGCCGCGACAAGCAGTTTCTGCTCGACCGTCTGTCCACTGATGCGCGCTGGAACACGCTGATCGAGCGTCACGGCATTCTCGATCAAATGCCGGCGCGGCTCGTCGGCGAGCTGCGCTACGACTTCGCCATTGCCGGGCCGCTCACACCAGACAATCCGCCGCAACTGATGGAGATCAACGGCGCGGCGCTCGGGCTTTACGCTTTCGCGAGCTTCCTGCCCAGAACGCTCAAGACGCTCGCCGGCCTCGAACACCTGACCTACACCGACGTCGCCGAGAGCTTCGTCGAATTGTGCGGCCGCGTCGGGCCGCAGATCGCGAGTTTCTTTCCCGGCAATCTGTTCTGGGGCGATCATCTCTTGGCGGAGCGGATGGAGAGCCTGCATCTGATCACGCCGGTGGATATCCCCAACGCGCATTTATGGCCGCGGCTGCGCCACGCCGACTGGCGCTTCGACGAAGACGGCAAGTTGTCGCTCTACATCGACGGACAATGGCAGCGCATGGACGGCTTCCGCTGGGCCCGCGTGTTCACGCCGCGCGACGTCGAGCGATTCGGCGGCCTGCTTGCCGGCGTGATCAAGAGCCCGACCACCGTTTACATGTCGCATCCGCGCGTCGAGTTCGCCAGCAACAAGGGCGTGCTGCCGCTGCTCTGCGACGCGCGCTTCCTGAAAACCGAATTGCACGTCGCCGAGCCGGCAAACGTCATGCGCTATGTCACGCCGAGCCGCTCGCTCGCCGAGGCCGGCTTCCCGCGGCGCCGCGTTTGGAAGGATCTCGTGGTCAAGCACAATTTCGGCTCGGGCGGCGAAGGCGTTTTCGTCGGCGAGGCCATCGAAGGCGCCGCGGCCAAGATCGGCGATCCCGCCGGCTGGATCGTGCAGGACCGCCACGAGCTCAATCAGATGTATGCGCGGCTGTTGTTCACCAGCGACCGGCCGCTGCGCATGGATCTCGGCGTCTTCGTCAATTACGACTTTTACGACGGCAAGCTGCAGTATTTGCGTGTCGCCGGCGTCGTCGCCCGCGGTTCGAACCGCGCGCCGGTGAACGTGACGCAAGGCGGCGCCGCCATCCCGGTGTTCTGGCCGCACAGCGCCGCGCCCTAACCGCCTTCAGGAAAATTTCGATCGAGCAAACGCAAGCGTCACAGGAGCGGCCCGAATGACAACCATTGCGAGTACCTGCAGCGACGCCATCCTTGGGGATGTACGCGTGCAGTGGGATCGTTTTGCGGCGGCCTGCGGACTTGGGGGCTTCGACGACGGAGCGGATTTTTGCAAGCGGCAATCGCGGGTGATCCTGTTGCTCGCCGCCTCGCGCAGCGGCGGCAGTTGGCTCGCCGAACTCTGCGCCGCGAGCGCCCGCGTCAACTCGCTGCCGGGCGAAATCGATCCGTTTCTTCTGTTGGCGCTGGGCGCGCCGGACGTCGCGCGCGGGCAATCCGATGCGCTCGACGCAAGCCGCGCGACCGCCGCCGTCCGCACGCGAATGTCGCATTATCTGCGCGCCTATGCCGGCCATCAGTGGCCGGCCGGACAAGCGCTGACGCCGCCGCGGCGATTCCGGATCGCGATGCGCACGCTGCTGCAGTGGCCGGAGCTGCACGACCGCATGGACGGCGTGTTCGACGCCGTCCGCGCCGCCTTCGCGGCGCCGAACGGCGGCTCGCGCGAAGCGCGCATGGCCGCCTATCTGGTGCGGCTGAAGACGCTGCTGCCGAGCCTCAATGCTTATTTCTACGACATCGATCCGCAATTGATCCGCGCCCGCTTCCCCGACGAGCGCATCCCGGGCGGACCGCCGCGCGAGTCATGCGTCATCGAGGAGCCGCCCTTCGTCTGCGAGGCGCCGTGGGAGTCGTCGTGGACTTGCGCGCATGACGGCGCCGCCATCGATCGTCCGCTGCTCCTGAAATCGCCGAGCAATGCCTATCGCCTGGATTTCCTGCGCGCGCTGTTTCCCAACGCCGAGATCACCGCGCTCCATCTCATCCGCGATCCGGTGGCGAGCGTCACCGGCCTGATGTCGGGCTGGCTGCATCACGGCTTTCACAAGCACCGGCTGCCCGACGGCACGCTCGCGATCGAGCGCTACACGCGGCCCGACCGGCCGTGGACCGCGTCATGGTGGAAATTCGATCTGCCGCCCGGCTTCGGGCGCACTACGCATCGCCCGCTGGAAGAGGTCTGCGCCTGGCAATGGCGCAGCGCCAACGAGCACATATTGCATTGGGTCGCGCGCAACCGCGCCGACATTCATTATGTGCAGACCAGCACGGCGCGTCTCACCGCCGATCTCAACGGCGAGATGGCGCGGCTGTTCGCCGAGCTGGAGCTCGAGCCCGACGCCGGCCTTCTCCGCGCGGTCGCGCGCAACCGCCGCACCATGCTGTCCTACGGCGTCTCCGACGACGCCCGCATCAAATTGCGCCGCCTCGCCACGGGCGCCACCGCCGACGCCCGCGTGCGCGACGTGCTCGATGCTTTCGCTGACGCCGGCGGCGGGGCGGCGCTGGAGATCGTCGCTACAGACGCCAATGGAGACGCGAAGGCGGTTTACCGGTGACGAAAAACTCTTCCACGGTGCGGATCGCAACATCGCGCGGCAGCGTTTGACCGACCGGGAAATTCAATTCGATGCCGCAGGTGCATCGAAATGTTTCGGTTTCCTGATCGCGTCCGCCACGGGGAAAATCTCCGGTATAGAGGCCGGAGTCTGCCAGGTGGCGGGAATACATGAGCCAGCCGCGCCGCGCGTTGGTGTGAAGATCGAGCGAGTCCTCCTCGTAACGCTGAGGCTCAGGTGCGAAAATTCACGGCATGGCAACTCGGCCAAGAGGTTTCGCAGCGCATCAAGATCGCCGTTCTCGACTCGCGTGGTGCGGTGGTTCAATTCGATCAGCCAGCCGGGATAACCGCCGAGCCGCTGCCATTCCGGTCGCGGCAGTTTCTCGTATAAGGAAAAACTTGCCGACCGATCCGCAGACGCGCTGCCGGGCGGCGGCACGGAGTAGCTGCCCAAGTGCGCCCGGCCCGCATAGAAAAATTTGCCGTCGCCGGGCAAGCGAAGAAACATGTGATGCTGTTTGACGGGTCGGCGATCCGGACCGAAGACATCGCGAACCTTTCGCGGCAGCCATGGGATATCGGCAAGCGGCTCATAGTCGATCTGTTGTGGTCGCCACGTCACGTCGGATGGACTATCCAGATGCGCCGCCGACGCCGGATCGCCAGCCGCGAACATGCACAGGATTGCGTCAGGAAGAACGACAAATTGCCGGTCGCAAACGAACTCGACGGCGCCGTTGGGATCGAAAGCGGCCGTCGCTTCCGCGATCGAGTACGTTTTATGTAAGATTGCTCCCACGTGGCCTGTCCGCGATCCGCTAGACATTCGCAACTGACGCTCTTCCCGTCACGGGCCCCCGTCAGTACGACAGCACAGTAAATGCCCCTGGGGAAGACCGCCGCTGGAACGACACTGCTTGCTTGGCGGGAAATTTTGGCGCGCCCGAAGAGATTCGAACTCCTGACCCCCAGATTCGTAGTCTGGTGCTCTATCCAGCTGAGCTACGGGCGCGGCGGGTGGTTAGCTATAGGCTTAAGCGCCTGATGGCAAGGTTTGTCCGCCCTTCCCTGCCCCGCGGCACTCGGCGGAAGATGCCGGAAAATTAACCGCTCGCCCGCGCGCCGCGATGGGCGGCGAGCTCGACGGCGCGGTCGGGAATGGTCAGCCGCAGCGTGGCGCCGATGGTGCCTTCGACCAGGCGGATGTCGCCGCCGTGGGCGCGCACCAGCTCCGCGGCGATGGCCAGCCCCAGGCCGGTGCCGCCGGTGCGGGTCGAGCCCTGGAACGCCTCGAACAGATGGGCGCGCGCCTTGTCCGAGAAGCCCGGGCCGGTGTCGGACACTTCGATCACCACCACCGCGCCCTCGCGCCGCCCGGTGATGCGGATCTGGTCGCGGCCCGGATCGCGGTTCTCGCGGCTCTCCTTTTCGCGGTTCTCCATGGCGCCGACCGCGTTGCGCGACAGATTGAGCAAAATGCGGAACAGCTGATCGTAATCGGCCTCGACCACGAGCCCGCGCTCCACCGCGCCGATCCAGCGGATCGGCGCGTCGGGCCCGAGCCCGAGCGTCTCGTGCACTTCCTCGACCAAGGGCTCGAGCAAAATCGGCCGCCGCTCCGGCGGCGGCTCCTGCAGCCGGCCGTAGGACAGCGTCGACTGGCAAAACGCGATGGCGCGCTCCAGCGCATGCATCAGCTTTGGCGCGAAGCGCTGTACGCCGGGATCGGGGAGTTTGGCGAGCCGGTCGGAGAACAGCTGCGCCGAGGCGAGCAGATTGCGCAGGTCGTGATTGATCTTGGCCACGGCGAGCCCGAGGCTCGCCAGCCGGTTCTTCTGATGCAGCATCGAGGCGAGCTCGATCTGCATGGTGGCAAGCTCGCGTTCCGCGGTGCCGATCTCGTCGTTGCGCGCCGACGGCGCGATGACGCGGTCGCCGTTTTCCGGGTCGCCGCGGAATGCGATCATATTGGCCGTGACGCGCCGCATCGGCCGCACGAACAGATAAAGCAGCGCCAGATAGACCAGCGCCGCGGTGATGCCGGAGATCACCAGCGACAGAAACAGAATGTCGGCGGAATAGCGCAGCATCGCCTTGCGCAGCGGCTGCTCGTTCATGACGAGGTCGATATATTCGCCGCCCATCGGCGCCGGACCGACCACGCGGATCACGTCGTCCTTGGTGTCGAGCATGGTGGTAAACGCATCGACGATGGCGTCGAACACATAGACCGTGCGCATGTCGTAGGTGGCGGCGACCGCCGGCGGCATGTCGTCGACTGCCAGCATGCGCCGGCTGTTGCCCATCTTCATCGCCACCGCGCGGGCGCCGATCGAATTGAGGATCTTCTTGGCGAGCGCGTCGGACACCACGCCGTTCGGCGCGGCGTCGAGCACCAGCGCGGCGGTATAGGCGGTGGCGAGGCGGTCCTTGAGCCAGACCACGCGGAAATTGGCGACCGACGGCACATAGATCAGCACTTCCGCGATCATCACGAACAGGATCGTGAGGACGA
>Ga0335081_10004628_pt1 | contig 21704 bp, 18 predicted proteins | sample Lox_Sample_35_FD_206713 | JGI IMG/M metagenome (GOLD analysis project Ga0335081, IMG submission 206713) | Soil microbial communities from Loxahatchee National Wildlife Refuge, Florida, United States - Lox_Sample_3.5 | ecosystem: Environmental > Terrestrial > Soil > Wetlands | place: USA... | reverse complement strand
GTCCATCCCCGACCTCGACATCTCCGAACGCGCCGTGCAGGCCACGCTCTCGTTCGGCGGGCGGCCGTTCCAGTGCATCCTGCCGTGGGACGCCATCTTCGGCATCACCAGCCACACCGGCGACGGGCAGGTGTGGCCCGAGGACCTGCCGGTCGAGGTGATGCAGAGCATGGCCGAGCACGAGGAGGGCGCCGCGTCCAACCCGGCGCCCGCGAAGATGACGCCGGTTTCGCTCGCGCCGGTCGGGGACGACGACGAGCGCGAGACCGGGCAGAAGACCGAGCGGGCCGATCCGCCGAAGACGCAGACGCATCGGCACCTGCGGCTCGTCCGCTAAAGCTGCGAGGCGGCTTCCGCATCGCACACCACCACCACGCGGCCGACCGCGTGGCGCAGCCACTGCGCCGGGCAGGCGACGAGATCCTCTTTCCCTTTGAGCGCGCGCGCCAGCACCGCGGCCTTCTTCGCGCCGGTGACCTGAAGCACCACGGTGCGCGCGGTGAGCAGAGTGAAGGCCGTGAGCGTGAGCCGCGCAACCTTCGGCTCGACGTGCTCCGGCGCGGCGACGTGGCGCACCGGCTGCTCCTCGCCCGCGTCCGCGCTGCCGGGCGCGCCGGCGAAGAGCGAGAGCACATGGCCGTCGGGGCCGAGGCCGAGCAACATGAGATCCAGCCGCGGCGGCTTGCCGAGCGCATCCTGCAGCTCGCGCGACGCGCGCTGCGCCTCGGCGTCGAGATCGCTCGCCTCGCCCTGCAGGCGGTGCACCGCCTTGACCTTCACGTGCGTCAGCAATTCGCGCTGCGCGACGCCGAAGTTCGAGAGGGGATCATCCGGCGGGACGGCGCGCTCGTCGGTGAAGAAGACGTGCACCTTCGCCCACGGCACCTTCTTCGACTTGCGGATCTCGGCGAACAGCGGCGCCGCCGAGGACCCGCCCGTCAGCGCCACCGCGGCCCGCCCGCGCGCGGCGGCCGCGCCCGCGGCGGCCTCGATGAACAGCTCCGCCGCGGCTTTCGCCACGTCGCCGACGACCGCGACTTCGCTCATGACGGCAACAGCTTCGCCGCGGCCTGCACCGACACCGCGTAGAGGTCGTCCACGCCCGCCAGCAGCTTCAGCTCGAGCCCGACGAGCCGGCCCGGCGTCTCCGGCGGCAGGCGCACGCGGTGCGCGACGTAGCCGTCGTCGTCGCCGTGCACCTCCGCGAGCAGGAGGCCCTTGTCGCGCCGCAGCGTGAAGGTGGCCGGCGGCGCGACGAACTCCAGTAGCGACACGTGCCCGAGCGCGATGGGCGCCGCCCGCGCGATCGCGCTCACCGTGGTGCGCTCGTCGTCGTCGTCAGGCTGGCCTTCGACCGAGATCGACGTCTTCAGCCGCGGAATGCGCGCCTGCATCCAGCCGAGCAGCAGGAGGCCCTCGGCCCCCACCGCGCCCGCGCACACGACCCGCGCGCTCTTGATGCCGGCGCGATGCTCGCGCAGGTTCGGCAGGTCGAGCACCTCGGCGGCGAGGCCCTGCCAGGGAAAGATTCGCGCCCATGCGAGGTCGCCGATGGGCGCGCCCTTGCGCACCAGCTCCGCCGTCTCGGCGAGGTAGGTAGGCGGCCGCGCGCCGGAGTCGATGATGATGCGATCGGCCGACTCCACCGCCCGCTGCAGCAGGTCGCCGACGGGCCGGCCGCCCCACACCACCACCATCGGCAGCTCGGGCAGCATCAGCCCGGTCATCGCCGACTCGAGGTGCCGCACGGCGCGCCCGGTGGCGGTGAGCACGATGCGCTCCATGGTGATGGCGCCCGCCACCCGCACCACCGACACGCGCGCGGTGAGCGACTCGGCCGGCTCGAGCGTGTCGGCCACCAGCACCAGGAGCCGGCACGGATGCACGCTGCCCGCGGCCTCGAGCGCGTCGCGCGCGCGCTCGTACTGCCCGCTGGTGAAGTAGATGGCCACCAGGTTGAGCGTGCTCACCGTCTCCTGCGCGGGCCCTCCCCGCTCGCGCGCCTGCTGCAACAATTGCTGGATGCGCGCGAGGTCGAAGCCCTGGTCGAAGCGCAACACCAGCTCGTCCCACGCCTGCGGCGCCTGCCCCGCCGCGACCGGCTCGCCCACGTGCTCGCTCATAATCGCCTCCAGGCGCGGCCGTCGCCGGCGAGCAGCTGGTCGGATTCCTCCGGGCCCCAGGTGCCGGCGTCGTACGGGTATGGCGCGGGAAATTCGGCGCTCTCGGTCACCTTGAGGATGCCGCCGACGATCTTCCACGCCGCCTCCACCTCGTCGCGGCGGGTGAACAGCGTCTGGTCGCCGCGCATCGCGTCGAGCAGCAGGCGCTCGTACGCCTCGGGGCTGGCCATCGAGAAGGCGGTGCCGTAGCGGAAGTCCATGGTCACCGAGCGCGGCCGGTAGCGCTCGCCGGGCACCTTGGCCGAGAAGCGCAGCGTGATGCCTTCCTGCGGCTGCACGCGGATGACCAGCACGTTCGATTGCGAGCCGCCCGCGCCGAACAGCGAGTGCGGCAACCGGCGGAAGTGCACCGCGATCTCGGTGGCGCGCTTGGGCATGCGCTTTCCCGAGCGCAGGTAGAACGGCACGCCGTCCCAGCGCCATGAACGTATATTTAATTTAATTGCCACGAACGTCGGCGTGCGCGAACCCCGGGCGACCTCTTTTTCCTGCTGATAGCCCGGCACGTCCTTCCCCAGCACGCTGCCGGCCGCGTACTGCCCGACCACCACGTGCCGCTCCACCGCCTCGGTGGAGTCGAACGTCTCGATCGCGCGCAGGACCTTGATCTTCTCGTCGCGCACCGCGTCCGCGTCGAACGCCACCGGCGGCTCCATCGCGGTGAGGCAGACGAGCTGCAGCACGTGGTTCTGGATCATGTCGCGCAGGATGCCGGCCTCTTCGTAGTACTTGCCGCGCAGCTCGATGCCCAGCTCCTCGCCGGCGGTGATCTCGACGTGATCGACGTAGCGCCGGTCCCACACCGGCTCGAAGATGCTGTTGGCGAAGCGGAGGACCAGGAGATTTTGCACCGTCTCCTTGCCGAGGTAGTGATCGATGCGGAACACCTGCCGCTCGGCGAGGCAGTCCATCACCAGGCGATTCAAGGTGCGCGCCGAGGCCAGGTCGTGGCCGAACGGCTTCTCGATGACCACGCGGGTGAACACCGGGTCCTGCGGCGGATTGATCAGGCCCGCGCCCTTGAGCTGCTTGAGCAGCACCGGGAACGTGCTGGGCGGCGTGGCGAAGTAGAAGAGCCGGTTGCCGCGCGTGGCGCGCGACTTGTCGAGCTCGTCGAGCGTGGCCTTCAGCTTCACGAACGTCTGCGGATCGTCGAACGAGCCGGCGCAGTAGCGCATGCCGGCGCCGAAGTCCTGCCACAGCTCCTCGTCGATGGGCCTGGTCCGCGAGAACTTGCCCACCGCCTCGCGCATGTCCTTGGCGAACTGCTCGTGGCTGTACTCGCTCTTCGACACGCCGACGATGCCGAACGCCGCCGGCAGGTGCGCGCCGACGGCGAGGTTGTAGAGCGCGGGCACCAGCTTGCGGTGGGCGAGGTCGCCGCTGGCGCCGAAGATGACCACCGCGCACGGCTCGGCGCCGCTCTCGGCGCGCAGGCCCGGGCGGAGCGGGTTGGGGATCTCGTCGTGCTCCGGAGCGTAAGGCATGGCTCAGGACTTCTTCACTGCGTGGCCGCCGAACTCGTTGCGCAGCGCCGCCTGGACTTTTGCCGAGAACGATTCGTCCTGCCGCGAAGCGATGCGCATCTGCAACGCGAGCGTGATGATCGGCGCGGGCACGTTCTGGTCGATGGCCGCCTGCACCGTCCAGCGCCCCTCGCCGCTGTCCTCGACGTAGCCGCGGATTCCGTCGAGCCCCGGATCTTTCTCCAGCGCGTCGTGCAGCAGGTCGAGCAGCCAGCTGCGCACCACGCTGCCATAGCGCCAGATGCCGGCGATCTCCGGCAGGTCGAGCTGCCCGAACGGCGAGGTGCGGAGGATCTCGAAGCCCTCGGCGTACGCGGTCATCAGGCCGTACTCGATGCCGTTGTGCACCATCTTGACGAAGTGGCCGCTGCCGGCGGGTCCGGTGTGCATCAGGCCGCCCTCGGGCGCGAGCGACTTCAGCGCCGGCTCGATGATGGCGTACGCCTCGGGCGCGCCGCCCACCATGAGGCAGTAGCCGTTCTTCAGGCCCCACACGCCGCCGCTGGTGCCGGCGTCGCAGAAGTGGATGCCGCGCTCGGCCAGCTCCTTCGCGCGCCGCTGCGAGTCCTTGAAGTTGGAGTTGCCGCCGTCGACGATGATGTCGCCCTTCGACATGCGCGCGGCGAGCGAGGCCACCAGCTCCTCGGTGATCTTGCCCGCCGGCACCATGGCCCAGCAGACGCGCGGCGGCTTCAACGCGGCGATGACCTCGTCGAGCGTGGTGGCCGGCGCCGCGCCCTGCGCCGCCAGCTCGGCGGCGCGCTTCGGATCGACGTCGTACGCCACCACCTTGTGCCCGCCGGCGAGCAGGCGCTGCACCATGTTGCCGCCCATCTTCCCCAGGCCCAGCATCGCGAGCTGCATGCGCACTCCTTTATTTCTTCGGCAGCTGTTTGTTTGCCTCTTGCAACACGTGCAGCAGCTTGTCCGGATTGCCGTCCTCGGAGACTACGCGCAGCACGCGCGCCCCGTTTCGCAGCATCGCCTGCTGCTCGCTGCGCGCCTGCGGCGTGTCGGCGGCGGCGAGCTGCACCACGTACGACGCGTCGAGCACGCCCGGCGCGGCCTTGGCGATCTTGTGGAGCGCGCCATGCAGCTCGCGCAGCCGCTGGGTCTGCTCCGGCTTCAGGTAAGACTGCAGCGCCACCTTGTCGCCCGGATCGGCGAGCGCGATGTGCGCCGAGATCCACGAGGCCGGTGACGACTCGGCCTGGACGCCCAGCGTGCGCGCCACCTTGCGCAGCACCTGCGCGTGGTCCTGCGGGGTGAAGATGGCCAGCCCCTGCGAGCGCAGCGCCGGCTCGGGCAGCGGCTTGCCCGAGCGCTTTTCAATCGCGCCGAGCAACCCGTCCAATGCTTTGGAAAAGAGATCCAGTCCCTGATCGGTCAGGTCGGCGCAGACCTTCTCCAGGTCGATGCCGAGCTCGCCGAGCCTCGCCAGCTGCGCGCGCGCCTCGTCGACGCCCTGGGTCACCGTCTCGGCGACCTTGCCGTGGTCGTTGAAGGCATTCAGCGTGGCGAGCGGCAGGGTATTGACGGTATCGCGGCCGATCAAAGGCTCGACATAAAGCACGTCGCTATAAGCCTTGTTCTTTGTTCCGGTGCTGGCCCACAGCGGCCGCTGCCGCGTCGCGCCCTTCGCTTCCAATGCCCTCCACCGCGGCGAGGCAATGCTCTTCAAATACTGTTGATAGGCCTCCTTTGCGTTGGCGTTGGCGATCTTCCCTTGCAAATCCTTGACGCCTTTCGCCTCGAGCAGCTTGTCGACCGAAGTATCGACGCGGCTGACGAAGAACGACGCCACCGAATGGATCTGCTTCACCGGCTCGCCCTTCGCGACGCGCTCCTCGAGACCGGCCAGATATGCGTCAATCACCTGCTCATATACTTTGACGCTGAAGATCAAGGTGATGTTGACGCTGATGCCCGCCGCCGTCGCCTCGCGGATGGCAGGAATGCCCTCGTGGTTGGCCGGGATCTTGATGAAGAGGTTCGGCCGATCGACGGCCTTCCAGAACCGCTTCGCCTCCGCGACGGTCGCCCGGGTATCGCGCGCGATATAGGGAGATACTTCCAGCGAAACGAATCCGTCCTCGCCCTTGTCGAACCACGGCCGCAGCGCGTCGCACGCCGCGCGCACGTCGTCGATGGCCATGGTCTCGTAGATCTCCAGCGCCGTCTTTCCTTCGGCGACCAGCCTTGCGAGCTGATCGTCATATTCATTGGTCTCGGAGATCGCCTTCTCGAAGATGGCCGGGTTCGCGGTGACGCCGCGGATGCCGTCCTCCTTCGCCATGCGCGCCAGCTCACCCGAATGGATCAGCTTGCGCCCGATCAGGTCGAGCCATGCGCTCTGCCCGAGCTCCTGCAACCTCGCCGCCGGTTTCATCTGTGTCACCCCTGCAACCATTTCCCGATACGCGCGGCCACCTTGGCCGACGTCAGATCATAAGCGTCGGCGAGCGCTTTCTCAGGTGCGCTGGCGCCGAAGCGGTCGATGCCGGCGACGAAGCCGTCGCCGACGATGCGGTACCAGTCGAGCCCTCCGGCGGCCTCCAGCGCGACCAGGCGGGCCTTGCCGTGCGGGATGAGCGCGCGCTGCTCGTCGCGCGGCCAGGTGAGGAAGCGCTCGGTGCACGGCATCGAGACCAGCCGGATTTTATATTTCCTATCAAACAGCGGCAGCGCCTGCTGCGCGAGCGCCACCTCGCTGCCGGTGGCGATCAGCACCACGTCGGGATCGCTTACGTCGTTCACTGCATACGCGCCGCGCATGCACTCGCGCACGCTCGCCGGCCTCGCGCGCTGCAGCGGCGGCAGCTTCTGCCGCGTAAAGGCGAACGCCGTCGGCCCGTCCTTGCGCTCGATGGCCGCCGCCCACGCCGCCGCCGTCTCGATGCCGTCGGCCGGCCGCCACGTCTGCAGATTCGGGATCGCGCGCATCGCCGCCAGCTGCTCGATGGGCTGGTGCGTCGGCCCGTCCTCGCCGAGGAAGATGGAGTCGTGGGTGAAGACGAAGATGGTCTGCAGCTTCGACAGCGCCGCGAGCCGGATGGGCGGCCGCATGTAGTCGCAGAAGAGCAGGAAGGTGGCGGTGTACGGCATGAAGAAGCCGTCGTACGCGAAGCCGTTGGCGATGGCGCCCATGCCGTGCTCGCGCACGCCGAAGTGGATGTTGCGCCCGCCGTAGTCATCCTTCGAGACGTCGCCGCCATCCTTGATGTAGGTGAAGGTCGAGGGATCGAGGTCGGCGCTGCCGCCGGCGAGGCCCGGAACCAATGCCGCCGCTTTCTGCAGCACGGCCTGCCCGTGCTTGCGCGTCGCTTCCGGAGCGTCGGTCTTCACCGCAGACGCGAGCTGCTCGGCGAGATCGGGCGGCGTCTGCTTTTCGGCCAGCTGCTTCCACAGCTTCGCCTTCACCGGATTCGCGCGCTGCCACTCGCCGAACTTCCGCTGCCAGTCGGCGTACCCCTTGGTGACCTCCTCGATGCGCCCCGCCCAGAACTGCCGCACGTCGTCGGGCACGAGGAACGCCGGCTCGAGCGGCCAGTGCAGGTTTTCCTTGGTCGCCTTCACCTCGTCCTTCCCGAGCGGCGACCCGTGCGCCTCGTGGGTATTCGCCTTGTGCGGCGAGCCGAAGCCGAGCACCGTGCGCACCGAGATCAGCGACGGCCGCGGGTCCTTCTTGGCGGCGGTGATCGCGCGGTCGATCGCCTCGACGTCGTTTCCGTCGGCGACGTGCTGCACGTGCCAGCCGTACGCCTCGAAGCGCCGGTCGCGATCCTCGGTAAAGGTGACATCCGTATGACCGGCCAATGAAACGAGGTTGTCGTCGTACAGGAAGACGAGGTTGCCGAGCTTGAGGTGCCCCGCCAGCGAGCAGGCCTCGCTGGCCACGCCCTCCATCAAATCGCCGTCGCTGCAGATGCCATAGACGTAGTTATCGATGGGGTAACCGTTGCTATCGTTCATCCGCGCCGCCAGCATCCGCTGCGACAGCGCGATGCCGACCGCGTTGGAGATGCCCTGCCCGAGCGGGCCGGTGGTGGCCTCGACGCCGGGCGTGTCGTGGAACTCCGGGTGCCCCGGCGTCTTCGAGCCCCACTGCCGGAACGCCTTGAGATCGTCCATCGTCACGTCGTACCCGGCCAGGTGCAGCATCGAGTAGATGAGCATCGAGCCGTGGCCGGCGGAGAGCACGAAGCGGTCGCGGTTGGCCCAGCGCGGTTCTTTTGGATTGAAGCGCAGGTGCCGGCTCCATAGGACGAACGCCATCGGCGCCGCGCCCATGGGCATGCCCGGGTGGCCGCTGTTCGCCTTCTCGACCGCGTCGATGGAGAGGAAGCGGATGGTGTTGATGCACTTCTGCGTGAGCTCAGGAGTCATTGGGGACACTCGTGTTGGTATGTCGGGTCTGGGGCGAAAGCTGCGCCGCGCGCGCAGCGAGGGCGGCGGCGCCGAGCAGGCCCGCCTCGGTGTCGAGCACCACCTGCACCGGCATCTGCTCGAGCAGCGGGCGCATGCGGCCTTTGTCGAAGAACGCGTCGCGAAAGCGGCCGTCGCGCAGGTGCTCGATGATGCGCGGCGCGATGCCGCCGCAGACGTACACGCCGCCGGTGCTCAGGGTCTTCAAGGCGAAGTTGCCGGCCTCGTCGCCGTACAGCTTGCAGAAGAGCTGCATCACCTTCGTGCAGAGCGGGTTGCCCGCGGCGGCGCCCGCGGTCACGTGCGCCGGGGCCTGCGCGCGGTCGTGCGCGATCGCTTCGGCGAGCTCCGGCGGCGGCTGCAGGCCGGTCAAATGGGCCAACGCCTCGGCGAGGTTCACCAGCCCGTCGCCGGAGAGGAGGCGCTCCCAGCTCACGTGCGCGTAGCGCTGCGAGAGGAAGCGCAGCACGCCCATGTCCAGCTCGGTCCGCGGCGAGAAGCTGCAGTGCCCGCCTTCGGTGGCCAGCACTTCGCGCTGCCCCGACGCGCCAAGGGTGGCCAGCGCTTCGCCGAGGCCGGTGCCCGCGCCGAGCACCGCCCACGGCCCCTTCGGATCGCGCGCGCCTTCGTTCAGCGTGACCAGGTCCTTCGCCGCCACCGCGTCGATGCCGAGCGTGGCGGTGTGGAAATCGTTCGCCAGCTTGACCGACTGCAGGCCGAGCGATCGCGACAGATCGGTTTCGTCGAGCACCCACGGCAAGTTGGTGGTGTGGCTGCGGCCCTTCACCACCGGCCCGGCCACGCCGAACCCGGCGAACGGCGGCAACGGCTTCTGCAGCTCGCCCGCGAAGCTGCGGCAGATGGCGGCGAGCCCGGGGTACTTGCGGCTGTCGTACCGCTGCTGCGCCAGCACCTGCACGCGTGGAGCACCCGAGGGCCCGCCCGGCGGCCCCACCTCGCAGACGGCGAGCAACGTCTTGGTGCCACCGATGTCGCCCGCGAGCACCTGCATGCCCGGGCAACCTACCCGACCACAGCCGAAGATCAAGGGACGGCCGGCGAAGGCCTTCGCGTCCCGAAGCCCTTGCGTCCAGCCGTGTGAAACCAAACTTTTCAGCGAGGAGAGAACGTCATGTCCTGCAGATCGACCGCGCTTGCGGCGCTGCTGCTCGCGCCGTTTGCGGCGCGCGCGCAGCTGGTGGAGACGAGCATCCCCGTGACCGGCGACCTGAACTGGAGCGCCACCGCCGGGCGCACCATCGGCCAGAACAACTCGGCGCTGCAGGCCGAAGCGGGCTGGCCGGGCATCGGCTTCACCTGGCTGCACGGCATCGATCCGCGCAGCGACGTCGGCCTGCACGTCGGCTTCAACTACGGCCTCGAAGGCACCACCAACACCACCGCCGGCGTCAACGTGGCGGTGCCGTACCGCCGCACGCTCGGCGGCCTCGGCGACACCAGCTTCCTCTTCGAGATGCAGCCCGGCTTCAGCATGTATGGCAACAACGGCGGCGTGCTGTTTGGCGTCGGCGGGCCGCTCGGCGTGGTGGCCGGCTTCAAGATGAGCCCGCAGCTCACGCTCGACGCCGCGGCCGACGTGACGGTGCTCTGGTCGTTCTCCAACCCGGCCGGCTTCCTCTTCGGGCCGCAGGTGGGCGGCGGGTTCGAATACCTGCTCGACCCGAACCTCGCCGTCACCGGGCGCGTGCGGGTGGGACCGGAGTTCGCGTTCGACACGGCCGGCCACGGCTCGCAGACCGCGTTCCAGACGCTGCTCGGGCTCGCCTGGAACCTGCGCTGATCAGCCGCCGCCGATGCTGCCGCTGCCGAACACGCCGGGCACGGGCGGCGTCAGCGCCTCGCTGCCGCCTCCCCTGGGCGCCACGTGGCATGAAGTGCAGTCCTGACCGGGGACGAAGTTCTTGTGGTCGTCATGGTCCTGCTCCTGCTGATGGTCGATGCTCTTGTGCGTCACCGACAGTGAGGTCGCGCCGGTGGCGTCGGCGGCCGACGAGAGCACGAACGAGGTCGCGCTGGGGATCGACTGGATGGTGACCTTTGTGCCGGTCGGAATCCCGGTGCCGGTCACGGTCATGCCCTGGGTCAGCGTGGCGGTGGACGAGGTGGTCACGGTGTTGCTGCCGCTCGTCGTATTCGCGTTGATGCTCGAGGGGCCCGCCTGCGTCACGTACGGGCTGCCGCTCAAGTGGCAGTAGACGCAGAACGTCGGGTTGGACGTCGCGCCATACACGGTCGAGCCGAGGTTCGGCTGGGTCACGAGCGTGGCGCCATTGATGCTGACGCTCGAGGTCAGCCCGTCGTGGTTGTAATCGATGATGTGATCGTAGTCCGTTCCGGCGTGGCACTGCGCGCACGAGGTGTAGGTGCCCGAGGAGGGATGCGGGAACGAGACGGTGTTGGTCGCCTTCAGCGTGACGGCTGGATTCGTCGCGCGGCCGTGAGCGTGAAGCTGGTCTGGTTGGCGACGGTCGCCGCGACGCTGTCGCCCGCGGGAATGCCGGTCCCGGTGATGGACGCTCCCTGCTGCAGCGAGACGGCCGAGGGCGTATTGACGACGGTGCTGCCCTGCGTGATGGCGCAGCCGCCGATGCTGGCGCCGTAAGTGATGTCGGCGGACGGCGACGTGAAGCCGTTCAGCGTTACCATCGCCGGCGCGCCGCCCAGCCAGTTCGGCGAGCTGGCGCTGCCTTCACCCGGCCAGCTGTGGCACGCGCTGCAGTCCTTGGTGATGCCACTGTGGTCGAATGCGGGGAACGCTGCCGTCGGCTTGAGGTTGGCGTGACAGCCGGCGCAGGCAGTCGGGCTCTTCACCACGGCGTGGAACGACGCTTGCGACCAGGTCACGCCCTGCTGCTGGTGGCAGGCGTTGCAGTCGAGGGTCTGCATGGCCACGTCGTCGTGCGATACTTGGTCGAGCGTGTTCGGCGGAATGCCGGTGGTCGGGTCGGAAGCCGCCGAGCTCACCGTGGACGAGTTGGTGAGGCCCTCGGGCATGTTGTTGCCGTTGCCAGCGGCCACGCCGCTCACGCCGTTACCGAAGCCGTGGCACTTCTGGCAAGCGTCGGGGCTCGCCACGTTGGTGTGGAATTTGGAGCTGCTGGTCCACGTGCCGCCGGAGGGAATCGCGTCGGCGAGGTGGCAAGCGGCGCAGTCGAGGCCGCCCAGCGAGGTGGAGGCATGGCTCATCCATTGTCTGGCGTTGGTGCCGGAGTCGCTGCCGGCAGGCAGCAGGTAGGCGGTCGTGCTCTGGTGAGCGGCTGCGGGCATCGAGCCGGCGTGGCAGGCGAGGCACGCCGTCGGCTGCGCGGGGATGCTGGCGTGGAACGCGCCGGGGTTGAACGAGGCGGCCGTGAGCGCGGCCGCGTTCGCGCGCGCGGCGGCGATCGCGAGGGCGCCCGTGTGGCATTTGCCGCACGCCTGGAACGGCATCTGCGCCGAGCCGTGCAGCATGCTGTTCTTGTCAGCGCTGGCCCGGTCAGCCATCAGCTGGAAATGACACGCGGTGCAGTCGTCGGCGTTGGTCGCCGCGGTCAGGCCGTTGTTGCCGTGAAACCGCGTGTCGCCCGACGGGTCCTCCCAGCACGAGTGGCCCGCTGCCGGCTTGCAGTCCGGGTGAAGATGGCACGTGCCGCAGTCAAAGGCACCTACCGACGTGCCGGCGAAGGGCGCTGCGTGATCGATCGGCTGCAGCTCTCCGTTCGCCTGGCCTTGCACGATGCCGGCCGGGCGCGTCTGCGCGTGGCAGTCGGTGCAGCCGCCGGGCAGCGTCTGGTTTTGCGCGGTGACGCTCGCGTGGAAGGCGCCGGCCGCCAGGGACCCTCCGACGAAGCCGGTGCCAGCCGGGTTGCAAGTGACGCCGTGGCACATCGCGCACTTCGCGCAGTCGCCGCCATTGCTCGGCTGCATCGAAGCCGGAATCTGCGCGGAGACGTGCACCATCTGGTTCAGCAGGGTGGCGGTGGTCCGCGTCGCGCTGGTGACGAAGCCGCCGATAGGGCTCAGCGTCCACTCGGAGACGACCACCTGCGAGGCCGGGACCGGCAAGCTGCCCGGATAGCCCGCTGCCGACCAGCTGGTGATCACGTGGCACAGCGTGCAGTCGTTGCCGCCGCGGTCCACGTGTCCCGACGCCGGGAAGGCCGCGAACGGCGCGCCGGTGTCATGGCAGGTGGCGCAGCTCGATTTGACGCCGGCGTGATCGAAGGGCACCGGCTCGCCCGTGGCGTGGCAGCGCAGGCACGACGCGCTGTCGTACGAGTAGCCGACGCCGCCGTCGGGCAGGAACAAGCCCGCTGCGGCGGTGAGGCTGCCGTGGACCTCGTCGTAGACCGGCTTGTTGTCGTGCGCGTCGTGGCAGCCGAGGCAGTCGAACTGCTTGAAGCTGTCGAACGCGCCGTGGCAGGTGTTGCAGTCGACCGCGTGGGGCCCGCTGGCGATGGGAAAGAACAGATGCGTCTGCGGCGTCGGCATCGTGTTCGGCGACACCTGGCCGGAGCCCGGGCCGCGCGCGCACGCGGCGACCGCCAACACAGCCGCAAGCCTGGTCGCCGGATGGGACATGGGCCGATCCCACGTTTCATACCGCGCCCACGCGACAGCACAAGGCGCCGGCGTCGGTGCGCCGGGGACAAGCGCCCATCTGCGCACACGTGGAAAATTGCGAGGGAAGATTTCTGCCGCGAAATCGCCGCTCGACCGCGTTGAACCGGGTCGTTGCCGAAGGTCTTTGGTCTCAGGCCAGCTGCACCAGCGCGGCCTGGTCGAGCTCGAGCCGCGCGCCGTCGAGCGCTTCGGCGGCCGCGTCGTAGAGCTTCGCTTCGGCGGCGAGGGCGCGCTCGGCGTCGGCGGCTTTCACCCTGGCCTGCGAGAGCCAGCGCTGGAGGCGGCGCAGGGCGCTTTCCTTTTCGGCAGTTACTTTCTTTTTTGCCAGTAACTGGATGTTTGCAAGGCGCTTGCGCGCCTCTTCTTCCGCCACCCGCAGCCCCAGCTCCACCGCCTGCACGAACGCCGCCGGCGGACCACCCTCGGGCGCCGGCACCGGCTCGAGCTTCGCCGACTCGAGCTGCGGCCCGAGCGCGTCATCGGCCCGGGCGCCGCCGCGCCCGTCGAGCCGCACCGCCACGCGCACGAGCGTCTCGTCCAGGTGCCGCGCCGCTCGCCGCGACGGCACGCGCGCGCCCTGCGCCAGATCCGCCGGCTCGGGCAGAGCAACCAGGTAGCGCGCGTCGAGCGCCGCGCCCTGCACCCCGCGCACCTTCGCGCGCCCCACCGTCGCGCGGCCGAGCTCGCCGTCGCGCACCCAGCCGAACAGCGCCTCGACCAGCGGGTGGCCGGTGGCGAACGAATCGTGCTCCTCGTGCCGCACCGCCACTTCGCGCCGGAACGAGCCGAGCACGATGCGATCCTGTGAGAGGTCGAATCCGGCCAGCGCGTCGACCTTCAGCTCCGGCCCGACGTGGAACGACACCTCGCCGGGCAGAACGTCGACCTCCACGTCCACCGCCAGCCCGACACGCCGCGCGGCTTCCAGCGTCACCTGCTCCAGGCGCGATTCGAGCAGCGACGCCACCGCCTGCAGCGCGTGCTCCGGGTCCTCCTTTTCGTTGATGCGCGCGCCCAACCGCTGCGCGCCGCGCTCGGCCAGCGCGCGCACTCCCGGCAAGTCGCAGCTGCGTCGATCGAGCAGCGGATCGTACGCGCGCGCAACCTCGGCGCGCGCCGCCCCCACCTTCTCGCCCAGCTCGCGCGACGTCTTCTCCCACTTGCCGGCGTCGTCGGTCGAAGCGAGCGCGAGCAGCCGCGGCTCGACGCTCTCCAGCACCGGATCGAGCCCGCCCACCGGCTCGGTGAACACGCCCACGCCGCTGTCGAGCACGTCGAGCACCCGCGCCGCCAGCGTGCCCTCGGGGCGGAAGGCGTAGATGCGCACTTCCCGCGACTGGCCGATGCGATCGATGCGGCCGATGCGCTGCTCGATGGCCGCCGGACTCCAGGTGAGGTCGTAGTTCACCAGCACGTGGCAATGCTGGAAGTTGCGCCCTTCGCCGCCCAGCTCGGTGCAGATGAGCAGGCGCGGCCCGTCCGGATCGCGGAAGCGCGCCACCAGCTTGTCGCGCTCGGCCGGCGTGAGGTCGCCGACGTACGCCAGCGCCTCGACGCGCTTGCGCGCCAGCGCCGCGCGCAGGTACTCCACCGTCTCGCGCGTCTCGGCGAACACCAGCACCTTCTCGCTGCCGAGATCGCGCAGCAGCTTCTCGAACGCCTCCAGCTTGCTGTCGCGCTCGAGCGCCTGCGCGCGCTGCGCCAGCTTCTTCTCACCAGCCGCGCCAAGCCCGGCCGCGAGCGACGCCGGCGAGCTGCCGAGCCGCCGCAGCAACCCTTCGAGCACCGCGCCCGACGGCAGCTTCGCCTGCGACAGCGCGCCCCGCACGTCGCGCTCCAGCGCCTGCTCTTCCGCAGTCAGCTTCACGTCGACGCGGGTGAATACACGCCTGGTGAACCCGCCCACCAGCGCGCGCCGGTTGCGCAAGAGGCGCGCGGAGAGGCCATAGCTCTCCGAGAGGTGCGCGATCAGATCGGGCCCCTGCAGCCTGCGCAGCTCGTCGTCGTCGGGAAAGAGCTTCGCGATGCGCTCGGCCGCGTGCGCGTCGCCGGCCAGGAGCGCGCGCACCTGCTCGGAGAGAGCGCCCTGCCGCTGCAGCCGCGCGCGCAGCTCGGCTTCCGTCGCCGCCGGCGCCGGGTCCACCAGCCGCAAGAGCGCGTGATATTCGACCGGGTCCAATTGCAACGGTGTCGCAGTCAGGAGGAGCAGGCCCCACGTGCGCCTCGCCAGCGCCTGCGCCACCTCGTACGCCCTCGCGCCGCGCAGGTGGTGCGCCTCGTCGATGACGACCAGATCCCACCCTGCGGAAGACGCGGCCGCCGCCTCCTGCTTGCTGCGCGAGAGGAATTCCAGGGACGTGATCACCAGCGGGTGCCGCGACCACGGCGAGCCCTCCGCTTCGTCCGCTTCCGCGTCGGCCGCCTCGCGGTCGTCGCGCGCGCGATCGGGATCCATCAGCGTGAAGAGCAGGTTGAACTTGTGGAACAGCTCGGCCAGCCACTGCACGGTGAGGTGCGACGGCGCCACCACCAGGCAACGCTTCACCAGGCCGGCGTGCAGGAGCCCGGAGAGCACGAGGCCCGCCTCGATGGTCTTGCCGAGCCCCACCTCGTCGGCCAGCACGAACCGCGGCTGCGGCGCCGAGAGCACCTGGTGCGCGACCGAGACCTGGTGCGGCTTCACGTACACGCGCGACGCGAACAACGCGCCGAGCGCGTCGGCCCGCCGCAGCAGATCGAGCCGCACCACCTCGGAGCGAAGCTGGAAATCCTCCGGCGAGCCCCAGCGGCCGGAGGCCAGCTGCTCGGCCGGCCCCTCGCGCGGCGTGGGCGCGCGCAGGTCGGCCTCGCTGCGGATGGCCGGCTTCCTGCCCGCCACTTCCACCGTGTAGCGATGCAGGTCGCTGGCCGGCCCGGGCAGCGCGCGCAGGACGCGCACCGCGGTGCCGTCGGCAAGGAGCGCAGGCGCATCGTTCGAAAAGCGAAACCGCTCCAGCGCCGGGTCGCGCGACGAGAGGATCACCGGCCCGCCCGGCCGCCCGGGAAACTGCGCCGACAGCCGCGGCGGGTCGTCGCTCACCGCCACCACGTGCCCGACGCCCCACCCGCTCTGCGCACGGTGGACGACCTTCATGCCTTTCAGGAACTGCGACATTTCGGGAAGCTTCTATACTCCAAAGCGCATGCCCGCCGAGGTTTCCATGCCGCAGACCGGCCGCATCCGTCCTTCGCGCGGCACCTTCTTCCGTTCTGCGCTCTTCCTCGGCGTGGTCGGGTTCGGCGGCGGGCTCTCGGTCTTGGCCAACATCCATTCGCTGGTGGTGGGCCGCAAGCGCTGGCTCACCGAGCGCGAGTTCGCCAACACCGTCACCGTGTCGCAGATGCTTCCCGGCGGCGCGGCGGCGAACGCGCTGGCGTACATCGGCCTGCGCTTCGGCGGGCTGGCCGGGGCCCTGCTCGGCTACGTGGGCTTCGTGCTGCCAGGCTGGATCGCGGTGATGGCGCTCGCCTTCCTCTACGTGCACTACGGCGCGACGCCGAACGCCGAGACGCTGCTCGGCGGCTTCAACGCGGCGGTGGTGGGCATCATCGGCGCCATCACGCTGAAGATGGCCAAGAGCAGCGTGCAGCGGCTGTGGCAGATGGGACTCGCCGCCGGGGCGCTGCTCTTCTCGGTGGTGGGCGACATGGCGCCGGGCGAGGTGGCGCTGATCAGCATCGCGGTGGGGCTCGCGGTCGACCTCGGCACCAAGCGCGCGCGGCTCTTTTCCATCGAGCGAAGGCGCGTGCCGCGGCCGCCGCAAAAGGAGCCGCCGGTGGTGCTGCCCGAGGAGGGCGCGACGCTGTCGACGGTGAAACCCTCGCCTTCGGAGCCGCCGCCCGCGGACGGCGGCCTGCAGGTGCCGCCGTGGACGGTGGTGGCGGCGGTGCTGGCGATCACGCTGCACGCGAGCGGCGTCGATCGCCAGCTGATCCGCATTCTCTTCAGCTTCTTCCGCACCGGCCTCGGCGCGTACGGCGGCGGATTCGCCATCATCCCGCACCTCAAGCAGGTGGTGGCGCGGCAGGGATGGCTGAACGAGCAGCAGTTCGCGGCGGCGGTGGCCATCGGCAAGCTAACGCCCGGTCCCGTGCTGCTGCTCGGGACCTTCATCGGCTACCTCTTGCACGGCTGGCTGGGCGCGGTGGTGGCGACCATCGGCATCTTCAGCGCGCCGTTCGCGCTGGTGACGCTGGCGGGCACCTGGCTCGACCGCATCCGCTCGCGCCGGCCGGTGCGCGCGGCGCTGCGCGGTCTGACGCCGGCGGTGCTGGGGCTGATGGCCGCGGCGATGATCTCGCTCGGCGACACGCTCAACGGCGAGGGCGAGATCGCCATCGCGGTGGCGGTGGCGCTCACGCTCACGCGCTTCGAGATCAACCCGGCGATCATGCTCGCCCTCGGCGGCGCGGCGCGCTTCGGATTCCGTTTCATGGGAATCTGACGACATGGACGCGGACGCACAGCGGAAGGCAGCGGGAGAGCGCGCGGCGGAGTTCGTGCAGGACGGCATGACCATCGGCTACGGCACCGGCCGCGGCGCGACGGCGGCGCTGGAGGCGCTGGCCCGCCGCGGCGTGCGCGTGCGCGGCGTGCCGACGTCGCAGAAGACCATCGAGGTGTGCCAGCGGCTCGGGCTGCCGCTGGTGTCGCTCGAGGACGCACCGTCGCTGGATCTGGTGATCGACGGCGCCGACGAGGTGGACCCCTCGCTGCAGCTTCTCAAGGGCGGCGGCGGGGCGCACGTGCGCGAGAAGCTGGTGGCGCTGGCGTCGAGGCGGCGCGTCATCGTCATCGAGGAGAGCAAGCTGGTGCCGCGGCTCGGCGTCACGCGCGGGCTGCCGATCGAAATCGTCGCGTTCGGCTGGCGGTCGACGCTGGCGCGGATCGCCGCGCTCCTCCCAGGAACGGCGCGGCGCGAAGGCCCCCTGTCGGACAATGGCGGCGTGGTGGTCGACGCGCCGGTGCCCGCCGGCTCCGACCTGCGCGCGCTCGGCGCGGCGGTGAAGGCGATCCATGGCGTGGTCGATCACGGCCTGTTCATCGACCTGTCGCCCACCGTCGTCGTCGGCGGCGCGGCCGGCGTGCGCGTGCTACCGATGTGACACGTAGCCGGCTTCGGAGATGGCCTTCTGGATGGCGCCGGCATTCGCCTGCGCGTCGTCGAACACGACGGTGATCTCCTTCTTCACCGCATCGGCCGAGGCGCTCTTGACGCCCTTCACCTCGCGCACCGCCTGCTCCGTCTTGTACGCGTCGCCCTTGCTGTGCCAGCCGTCGATCTTCAGGGTGAGCGACTGCTCGGCCGCGCGGGCGGCGAGCGCGAGGAGCAGCGCGGCGAGGAAGGTCTTCATGTGGCGATGATAACCGCTCAGCGGAAGGTCGGCTGCGGCGGAGGCGGCACGCCGCTCTCGCCGCGGCGGCGCCGCAGCTCCAGCACGAGGCTGCGCTCGCCCTGCGCCATGGCCCAGCGGTGGTTGGCGGCGAACATCGGTTTGAGCACAAACGAAAACAGCCGCAGCAGCGGCTTGTCGGCGCGCACGCGCCAGTCGTAGGTGACGTCCGCGATGGGGCCGTCCTGCTTCAGGGTCCACTCGCCGCGGCCGGCGAAGTCGCCGGACGCTTCCAGCGCGAAGCGGTGCGGCGGCTCGTTTTCAGTGATGCGGAAGCGCCAGCGGAGCGTGTACGGCAGCCAACCCTTGGTGAAGAGCTCGATCACCCGCCCGATGCGGTTCGGTCCGCCTGCGTCGATCTCGCGGACCTCGAGGTACACCGACGGCCACCAGCGCGGCAGCGACAGCGGGTCCTGCAAGATGTCGGAAACGTCCTCGATGCGCGCGTCCAGCCGCCACCGCGTGACGAAGACGTACTCGTTAGAGCGCATCTGCCTGTGGCCCGTGGCGCAGCGGTGCGAACCAGCCGCGCGCGCCGGCGACGTAGAAGGTGGCGAGGGCGAGCGCGACCAGCACCGCGGCCGAGGCGGCGCCGAGCGGCGACGCGGTGGCCTGCGCGGCGAGCGGCTGCGCGAGATGGAGCGGCGCGAGGTGGAACGCGTCGAGCTTTTCCAGCAGCTCGCCGGCGAGGACCGCCGCGGGCGGAAGGATCCACGGCAGCCGCCGCTCCATCATTCCACGGCGCAGCAGCGGCGCCGAGACCAGCATGGTCATCGCCGCCGCGGCGCCGAGCCCGCGGCCCACCATCACCGCCGCGAGCACGACGCCGCCCGACTCGTCGAGGCGCGCGGCGAGCGCGAGCAGGACCATCAGCGCCGCCGCGGACGGCCACGCGCCGTCGAGCCACTTCATGCTCACCGCGACGCCGGCGGCTGCGATGACCGTGGCGAAGAGCTGCGGCCCGCGATCGCGCACGTGCTGCAGCAGCGCCGCAGACACGACTTCGGCCTGCGGCGCGGGCGCGGCCGGCACGCGCATGGCATGCAACGCCCCGGCGAACACCGCGAGCATCACCGCCGCCCCCGGCCCGAGCAGCACCAGCGCGAGCAGGAACGCGTCCCAGCGGAAGCCGCGCGAGCGGGCGGGCACCAGCGCGACCGCGGCCGCGCCCACCAGCAGCGCCGGCGCGGCCGCCACCACCAGCCCGCCGAACGCGCGCAAGAAGTCGACGAAGGGCGCACCGAGCCCCTGCTGCCGCATGTGCAGCGCCGCCCCCAGTCCCGCCACCAGCAGGCCGCCGGCGCACGCGCCGATGTCCGCCGCGCGCTCCCAGCGCGAGGAGAAGCGCTGGATGCGGATCTCGTCGGAGACGACGTGCAGGAGCGCGCCGGCGGTGACCGCAGTGGCGATCTGCAGGCCCGCCCCGTCGGCAAACCCGGGCACCACGCCGCTGAAGAGCGCGCCGCACACGCCCGCAGCGCCGATGAGCCCCGCGCGCAGCGCCGCCGCCTTCGCGCCGCGCAGGTCGAGGAACGGCAACACCACCGCGGCGGTGAGCGGCGCGTGATGCGCGACCAGCGCGATCTCCAGGTCGGCCTTCCCGCCCGGCTGCGCCAGCGCCGCCACCAGCGCGAGGCCCTCGGCCACCGAGTGGAAGACCAGCGCGGCGAAGCCGACCTCGGCCGAGACGCGCACTCCGGAGAAGCCGCGCCCCTGCAGCACGCGCGGGCCGAACGCGCGCGCGCCCGCCTCGAGCGCCCAGGGCAGCGCGAAGCCGGCCGCGATCCACAACAGCGCCGCGAGCCCCTGCGACGGCAGCACCTCGGGGAGCAGGTGGAAGGCGACCACGCCCGCGGCGGCGGCGAAAGCGAACGTGCGCGTGCGCTCGAGCAGCGCCGGCCAGCGCCGGGCCAGGAGCGCAATGGCGCCGCCCAGCGCCGCCGAGAATGCAGCGAGCAGGGCGGCGCGGATCAACGGCACCTCTGGCACAGCCCGCACAGCTCGATGACGTGGCCGAGAACGCGGTAGCGGGTGCTGCGGCGCACCTCGAGGAGCGCCTTCTCCAGCGCCACCGAGTGGAACTCGCGCGCGCTGCCGCACGCCGCGCAGACGATGGCGTGGTGGCAGCGCTGCTCGGCCTCGGCGCAGGGCCGCACCGCGGTGGAGCCCACCACGCGGTGGAGCAGCCCCAGCTCGAGCAGCGCGGCGACGTTGCGGTAGACCGAGACGCGATCGACGCGCACGCCGCGCTTGAGCAGCGCGCGGTGCAGCTCGCGCGGCGCCATCGGCCGCGGCGCCTTCGCGATCACTTGCAGCAGCTCGCGGCGGGCGGGCGTGATGCGCCCGCCGCGCCTGCGCAGTGCGGCCTCGGCCCGGCTCTCGAAGCTCATCGGTGGCGATGCTGGCATAAATGCAACACTGTTGCATCAAGAAATGCTACACCGCGACCGATGGATTCGAAGGCGCTGCTCACCGCGTTCGGCCTCATCTTCCTCGCCGAGCTGCCGGACAAGACCGCCTACGCCGTGCTGCTGCTGGCGGCGCGTGGGCGGCCGCTGGCGGTGCTGCTCGGTGCGTGGACCGCGTTCCTCGCGCAGGAGCTCATCGCCATGGGCCTCGGCACGCTGCTGGCGCGGCTTCCGGCGGCGGCGGTGCGCTGGACCGCGGCGGGCGTGTTCGTGCTCTTCGGCCTCGTGCTGCTGTTGCGCGAAGAACCCGAAGGCGACGAGCAGCCGAAGCCGTCGGAGCGGCGCGAATACCTCACCGCGCTGGGCCTCGTCTTCCTCGCCGAGATGGGCGACGCCACGCAGATCGGCAGCGCCGCTTTGGTTGCGCGCTTCGACGCGCGCTGGTCGGTGTTCATCGGCGCGACGCTCGCGCTGTGGACCGTCTCCGCGCTGGGAGTCACCGTCGGCCGGACGCTGGGCCCGCGCGTGCCGCGCGAATCCTGCGCAAGGTGGCGGGCATCATCTTCATCATTTTCGGGGTATTCAGCGCGCTGCTCGCGCATGAGTGAGCCATGGCCTTCCACGAACAGATCGCGCCCGACGAGGGCGAGCGCTTCGAGCGGTTTGCAAAGGAGCTGCGCGCGCTCCAGGAATCACGCCGGCAGGACGGCTACACGCCGCGTGGCCTGCACGCCAAGGCGCACGTCGCAGCGGTGGGGCAGCTCACGGTGCCCGAGCTTCCCGCGCACCTGCGCGTGGCCCTCTTCGCGCAGCCGCGCACCTGGCCGCTGTACGCGCGCTTTTCCAACGGATCGCCCGCGCGGCAGCACGACGGCGTGCCCGACATCCGCGGCATCGCGCTCAAGATCGTCGGCGTGGCGGGGCGCAAGATCATCCCCGGCCTCGAGGACGCGAAGACGCAGGACTTCCTCTTCATCCAGGTGCCGAAGATCGCGTTCCGCACGCCGGACGAGTTCGTCACCTTCGTCAAGACCGCTGCCAAAGGGCAGGCGCTGCTCTTGCCGCGGCTCGTCGGCGCGCTCGGCTTCGGCCGCACGCTCACCATC
>Ga0335081_10004627_pt1 | contig 21707 bp, 32 predicted proteins | sample Lox_Sample_35_FD_206713 | JGI IMG/M metagenome (GOLD analysis project Ga0335081, IMG submission 206713) | Soil microbial communities from Loxahatchee National Wildlife Refuge, Florida, United States - Lox_Sample_3.5 | ecosystem: Environmental > Terrestrial > Soil > Wetlands | place: USA... | reverse complement strand
CAAGAGAGACCTTCAGATGGGGATCCATAAAAACCATTTTGCTACTATGTCTATAGGCGCTTAGAAACAAATTACCAGTTTTGACTTAAGTCAATGCAAGAAGAGACTTTTGGAGATATCTTTAGAGTAAATATTAGCAAAGCGGATACCTATTCCCATATCTAAGAGAAGGAGGAAAATAATGAGAGAAAAAAGTATGTTTTGCTACCAATGTGAGCAGACGGCTAAAGGGGAGGGATGTACCAGAGTAGGAGTTTGTGGCAAAGAGCCTGAAGTAGCAACTCTTCAAGACCTTCTCATTTATGCTCTGAAGGGACTATCACAGTATGCGGTGGAAGGTCGTAAGGTTGGGGTCAAAGATCGTGAGGTCGATGTCTTTACCTGTAAGGCACTATTTTCCACTCTCACGAATGTAAATTTTGACCCTGAGCGTTTTGTTAAACTGATCCGCCGTTGTTTAGAGGTGAGAGAGAACCTTAAGGAAAAAATCCAGAATGCTGGGAGCAAAGTTAGTATGACGGACGGTCCAGCCACCTTTAAGCCAGAGACAAGTTTAGAAGGGTTGATTGCCCAGGGTGAGAAAGTTGGATTGAAATCCGACTCAAGCATCAACCCCGATATTCTTGCCTTACAACATACATTGCTTTTTGGAATTAAAGGGATCGCTGCTTATGCGGATCATGCATCCATTCTAGGAAAAGAGGACGATGCGATTTTCGCTTTTATACATGAGGGGTTGGCATCAACCTTAAGGAAAGACATAAGTTTGGATGATTGGATCAAATTGGTTCTCAAATGCGGGGAGATTAATCTCCGGACAATGGAGCTCCTTGATTCAGGAAATACTGATGCCTATGGTCACCCCGTGCCTACCAAAGTACCCTTAGGTTCCCGCAAGGGAAAAGCAATTTTAGTCTCAGGACATGACTTGAAAGACTTGGAGGAACTCCTCAAGCAGTCCGATGGCAAAGGGATTTATGTGTATACCCACGGGGAAATGCTCCCCGCTCACGGTTACCCAGGCTTGAAGAAATATTCTCACTTTTATGGCCACTACGGCACGGCTTGGCAGAACCAAACCCGGGAATTTGGAAGCTTTCCTGGTGCTGTTTTGATCACTACAAATTGCCTCCAAAGACCAAAAGATTCTTATAAGAATAACATCTTTACTTGTGGAACTGTGGGATGGCCCGGGATTACACATATTTCTGATCGGAATTTCGCTTCCGTAATAGAAAGGGCCTTAGAGTTGTCTGGTTTCTTGGCAGACAAGAATGGCCGTTCTGTCATGGTGGGGTTTGCTCACAATACTCTTTTAGGTGTTGCAGACAAAGTGATTGAGGCTGTGAAGGAGAAAGCTATCCGCCATTTCTTTCTCGTTGCCGGGTGTGACGGTGCCAAGCCAGGGAGGAATTATTATACCGAATTTGTTGAAAAGGTTCCCAAGGATGCGGTGGTCTTAACGCTTGCCTGTGGAAAGTTTCGTTTCTTTGACAAGGAACTCGGCGACATTGGAGGAATACCCCGGCTCCTGGATGTGGGTCAATGTAATGACGCTTATTCTGCCATACAGGTGGCCATAGCTTTATCCAAGGCATTCAATGTGGGAGTCAATGAACTTCCTCTTTCCTTCATTCTATCATGGTATGAGCAGAAGGCCGTTGCAATCCTTCTGACACTTTTGTATTTGGGGATCAAGAATATTCGGTTAGGCCCGAGTCTTCCTGCTTTCCTCTCCCCTACTGTCCTAGATACGCTGGTGAGAACTTTTGATATCAAACCCATTAGCACACCAGAGGCAGACTTGAAAGCCATATTGGGAGGCTAACAACTTCACCCCCAATAGGTTTGAGCCTTAGAGGCAGGATCATCTCTAATCCTGCCTCTTTTGTTTATTTCCTTCGGTAATCATAAACTCCGAGATCAACTTACTATTGCAGAGTAGATGAAGCCAGCAACCCTCCTCCCAACCCTTCCTTGTAATCTTTTTTGACAGGTTTTGCCAAACGGTGTAGCCCTCAAGAAAAGAGAAACCAATACTCAAGTGTCAAAAAACACGGCAAGACGCTTGAAAATATTTTGCTCACCTGTTAGTAATTTTCGGGACAGGGAGTGGGACCTATGACCAAACCATCTCGAATGAATTGAGGTCTTATGTTTGATTCTAAGAAGGTGAAGAGACAATTTGAGAAAGAGTGCATGGCCTGCGGCCTTTGTGTAGAGTGCTGTCCGATTGTCTCACACACAGATCTCAAAGGGATCGATTCCAAAAAGATTATGGAAGAGGTACTGGATCTGTTTCAGCATCAGAAGATTGGAAACCTGGCAAGGGCTCGGATTTATTCTTGTCTATATTGCAATACCTGCACGGCGCACTGTCCCCGAGCGCTTTACCCCGCTCATGGTTATTTCGTGGGCAAGGCGATTCTACGGAAACTTGGCGACCCTGTGCCGAAAGGTGTTTCCTCGACTCTAAAATTGGTCGAGGGGCTTCTCGAAAATGCCGCGACCTGTTTCAGGCAGGATCCTGAGAAGTCGAACTGGTTGATCACGGATGTCAAGAAGGGCGGAACGGAAACGTGTAAAACAGTGCTTTTTTCGAGCTGTTTTGCGCTAATCGAAGGGAAAGTATTGAATACCACTATCAAGATACTTCGACGAATCGATCCCACTGTCAAAGTATTGGGAGGCTTCGATTACTGTTGCGGAGAACTCCATCTGATCGCAGGCAAGCCGGAGGAAGCGGAAATCCAATTTGATAAGATGATCGATGGACTGAACGCCCTTTCCCCGGAAAATGTGGTGATCTTCTGTCCGACCTGTAACATGAATTTTAACGGACATCATACGGATGCCAAATGGTACCGGAGTTTCGTCACAGATTTTATTGTCGGCCACCTTGAAGAGTTAGGGCCTCTAAATAGGGTTGGGGCGACCGTCACCGTCCACGATCCATGCCACTTCGTTCGAGGGGCAGAACGCGGCTCGGAATCGCCCGGGGAGATACTAAACGCCATCCCTGGAATAAAGATCATAGAAATGGAAAACACGGGAAGAAACGCTTTATCCTGCGGTGCGTACGCTATAAACGGAGCGGTAAAGGCAGGGCTGGAGTTCCGGGACCGCAGGCTAAACCAGGCCAGAGCTACGGGGGCCGATATTTTGGGCCTCTATTGTCCCGGCTGCCATATGGTCTTAGGGCCTGAGGGACCAAATAGATCTCTTCGGATTGAATCCATCCTGAGCCTGCTGGGCGAGTCTTTAGGGATAAGCTAAAAAAAGACTTTTTCCATCATTCACAGGCATTTCATTGAACAGCCATCTATCCTGTTAGCAAACTCCGAGTCCCTTGGGCAAGATTCGTTGGATTGGTGTGCTGGAGTAATGAGGGTAGACTGGATCAGGAATTTTTTGGTCTTTACTTGGTTGGAATCATTCCGATATTTAGAGAGGGAGGTGGTGGCTCACTGTTAATACCACTTCTTTAATTTAATAAAGAAGCAAACCATCACTTATAAAGAGAAAACCACGGAGGGAATTCATTAAGGAAGAATAGGGACTCCAATGGAATGCTAAATGCTGTAACTATTAATGGTGGAGCAGTTCCAGGCGAGAACACCGACTCAAATGGGGAATGCGAATCAGATATTATCAAGCCTCCCTGGGAGTGTTGAAGATCCTTTGATATGAGGAGAATGGTGGAATTTAAGTGAGGTTTGATTCAAATAGAAGGATTACTCTGGATGAAAGACACCTCTTCTATTATTTCTGCGAAACATTTATTTCAGACAGGGTCATTAGCTGACGAGCCAACCTGCCAACCCTTAAACATCTCACTATGTCATGATTTTGGATTTGACCGCTTTCTGTTTTTCAGCACTTCCCTCCACGAGAAAGCAAAAGAGGGAATAGCAACGATGATCATGAAAAACCCCATTAGCAGGTAACCGGTGTCCACAGGCAGATATCGTTCAAGGCCAAGAAGCATTGCGGCCCCAGCTATTCCAAAGAGGAGTCCACCGAAGAAGAGCGTTCTTCCGCCAGTCTTAGCGCCGATTCGCTTGATCTCCTCTGGTGTCAGGGAATGTGTCCATTGTAAAAAACTCCCAAATAAACCCCCGATTACCCCAAGCATGATCATTGTTCCCAGTCCGAACAGAAGACCCGGCACAAATCCCAACCATGGGCTGGGCATAGCAGGAGCCGCCACGGTGTTGATAAAAAGCGAGAACCCGCCGAAGCCAAAACCGGCGATGAATCCGTGGATGAGCGTCCATCGCAGTGGAGGTGCTACCGGTAACCCCCCCAGTTCTGTTAGGTCTTTTGGAACAATCTGTTTCTCTGTTGGCATTTCGTGCCAGTCCACCCTGAGATGAAGATGGGGATAGCGATTCTTTCGCAGCAAAATCATACCGGCGACCGACATCGCTAGACCTACCACCGCATAGACTATCCCATTGATTTCCGGTGATAAAAGGAACCGAGCAAGAGAAAGGTAAGCGAGTTCCGAAATGAGCATTCGCTGGACCGTGAACGCAGCAGAGAAGTAGAATCCTGCTTTTATTCCTTCCTTTCCACTTGCACCGCCAATGGCGTAACTAAATGTGATGGGCCAGGTATGTTCATCCGGTAAAATTCCATGGAGTAACCCGAAGAGAAATGAATAGATTAAAGCTTCCAGTGGAATCATCGGAAGACCAGTGAATTGCTCTGTGTGACCATTACCGGGGCAACTACAATCCACATTATCTCACAGGGCTTGGATCATTTCTTTGGGTGGTGGATCGTTGTTGGAAACAAACCCCTCTCGTTACAAATGCCTTCTATCAGTATGTGGACTTTTTATTCGACAGCCTTAAGTCCGAGGATTAGGCTCGGGTGAGCCCGACAAGCAATGTCTGTACCTGTTTAGATTTATAAGTCAGATTAGAAAATCTACACATCTACCTTAATGAAATAGATATTTTTGGTATCTCCATTCGTGCCCAAAATCTTTCTCCCCCAATTTATAATAGATTCATCGGTTATTCTTTCTGGATTTTTCCTTCTCTCTCGCAGTATCCCAATAACATGCTCTTTCTCTGTTTCGTCACGCCAATAGAATTCATAAGCCACCATGTTCTGCTCCCCGCCCACTGTTGGCCGGATTGGTTCGATTGGCAATGAAGCACGGATTATCGTCCCTTTTCCTATGGCGGATTCAATAGCACAAGACCCGTCTGCAATCTCCGCCCGCCTTCTCAAGCTATCAAGACTCAACGAAACTCCGGAACCCATCAAGGCTTCTTTCTCCATATCAAATCCCTGACCATTATCCCGGACAGTCAATTCAATCGTACTGTTTCCCTTTGCTAAGAAGAGGTCAACAAGGTCTGCTTTGCTATACCTCACAACACCGTTCAGTGCTTCCTGCAATATTTTATAAATTACATACCTTAGAAAGTCTGGCACCTCGTTTTCCTGGATGTCGATGTGTGTCTTTATTCGAATTCCCGAATGGGTTTCCTGAAAATCCCTACAGAACCAGGAAATGGTACCCGAGATGCCCATGTCCTCAAGAGTGGAAGGCCATAAGTGCATTCCGATTCCTTGAACCCGCTTTATGATTTCTCGGATCTCGAGCATCACACCCTTTAAGTTTTCAATCCCTATCAGGATCTGGTCACCTTTTACTTGTTGAATGGCTTGTCCAAGATCAAAGTTGATCGCAGACAAGGATTGTGTAACATCATGATGAAGTTCTTTGGCAATTCGTTTTGTTTCCTCTTCCTCTCTCTTGAGAAGTCGAGAAAACTTTTGGTTTGTGGTTTCGATTTTCATTTCGGCTCTTTTTCTTTTGAGGCACCTTTGGATGCTTGTAGAGCTTTATCGGGAGAATCGCGAATCAGGGTGTTAAGAATACAGTCTAATTAATATCAAGAGGGTATTTTAAGGTCTTTCTCCATCCACCACCCATTTCGGAAGGAGAAAATTTATTAGGATTGTTGAATCAATAATACGTGAAATATGTTTTTTGTCAATATCAAAAATGGGGTTGTGAAAATTATCTTTTTAAGGACTATCATTGGGAATTTGGCATAAAAATCTGGATTCTTACCTCGAAGGGTTCAAGAAAAATGTGCCGTGCCTTGACAGCACAAGTAAAATAAAATCATCTCATTCAACAACAATTACAGTAGGTTATATGACATCTAAAATTGATAAATCAGTTTGTTTATCAATTCAAAATCAGTCATAATTATATTAGAAAGAGAATCAAGGGATAGGCGAATGAGAAGTTACCTAATTAATAAAAACCTGTGCTTTTATTACCGGCTTAGAAAAAGAATTGGAAAGAGAAGGGCCCTTCGGATGGCAAAAGATATCGAAAAGATAATCTTATTCTTCTGTAAAATACCGATTCCGAAAAATCCTACACACATAACCCCTTAAATTTTTGTTGTTTCTTCTCTTTAATCACTATGACCCTAAAAGAAATATCGTGGAAGCGCCCTCTATGCAATATGAATAATCTTTGACTGCTTTAACTAACAGGTCCGTGAGATTGTTCCTTCTCTCTTTGGTTCTTCTTTCCAAGATATTCCCGAGGAAGATCATAGATTTTTTGATAGGCTCCCGGTAGTAAACCTTGAATTCGACCGCCTTCCTTCCGGGTGAGAGAGGACTTCCTCCAATTCTATCCGCTAACGGCAAAGGGCAGCTGGTTTCGTCTTGGCTTTGATAAACTTCTTTCACCTTAGCTGATTTCTCAACCTGGCAGCCTTCTCCCATTATTTCTGAAATACAGAAATTAAATCCTTGATAGTGCAGATGTAAGCAACATGCTCGGCCACCAAGGAAACATTTTGAAACTTTCTGGGTCGACGCCAAACTCAAGAGATATCTTCTGCTCATCCTTCGCAGTTCATTCCTGGCTTGATAAAAATCCATAAAGCCACCCACTGAAGCAGGTTTAATCGGAACTCTTGCGTCTTTGCTTAAAAAGGAATTTTAATTGAAGGAAATCTCTCATTTAACCGAAATGATGAAGTTTTTAGTGCCAAAGGGTCCTCAACAACAGAAGAGCAGTTTGGATTATTTTGCGATTCCCCATCCGCAAAGAACCGGAATTCGTCCCCTTTGCTGGAAGACCAATTCTTGAGAGGTTTGGTAAAGTCCGCTGGGTGCGGATTGAGGGCACTCCCTGCCACACCCTTCCCATCTCCTTTCGAACCATGGCAGGCTGCACAATTTTGCTCAAAAAGTGTCCTCCCGGTATTTACCAGATCCTTCGTCTTTTTGGGAGGTTTGGGAGTTTGCCCTAAGACGGTCCAAAACAGGGGGGAATATCTTTTTCTTCCCCCCTCAGTCCTTCAAAGATGATCCTTCTGACAACGTGATCAGATACTGACTGCCATTATCCTGCAAAAGGTTGTGCTACCATAATCATAATTTTAAATTGAAATGGTTTCAATGATACCCGAATCGTGAGGGAAGAAGGATAACTTGCCAATACCTACTCTTTGCCCCAAAGCCGGTTGAAATCTGCAGTATTCGGCAAAAATTCTCTGGCAATGTTTCAGGAAGGAGTCCTCAGAATGGCTTCCGCCAGGGATGTAGCTTTTTCTGCCTTGATGCTGACCCTAAAAAAGCTACTCTATCCTCGTAGGAGGGAAGAGGAGAAAGTTTGAATGCCCGTCTTTGATATTTGACATGTGAATGAGGCATCAAACGCTATCCAAGTCAAAAGCGGTTTTTTCAGATGGCAAAGGTATGACAAAAACTGGTTTTCGAGTTCGATGCAATACCGCATTCGAGACACTCCCAAGAAAGGTATGGGCCAAAAATCCCTTTCCGTGGGTTCCGAGGACGATCACATCGCAACCTTCTTCATTTGCAACGTTCAAGATTTCCTCTGAGGGATGCCCATGGGTGACGAGAATTTTGGATACAAGTTCAACGCATGGAGGGCCAATTTGAGCCTCTGCTTTTTTACAAAATCCCTGTAGATGTTTTTTGAGCTCTTCAACTATCTCCTTCTGCTCTTTCCGTTCCATCTCAAACGTGAAGCCCGAATAAACTTCTGCAAAAGGAGGGAGGGGTTCAATGGCATGTAAGATGACAATCTTTGCATTATGCCTTTTTGCCATATCAATAGCATATAAGAACGCAAAAGAAGAGTTTTTACTGAGATCGGTGGCATAGAGAATCTTCTTAATTTGTGGAATCATTCCTTTCCGCCTTTCCTCCTCATTTACATTCTCCTTAAAGAATGTTGGGGAGGGCCCTCTTTTCAGTCCAAAGAAATAAATGCCGTCGCCTCTTGAGGACTACTAATCTCGGAGAACCATTTGCAACGCCTAACAGCCGCAAACCCCACCGCAGCAAAATGGATCAAAGTCAAATTGACAAGAGGGTTCATACCAACAAGAATCGTACAAAGCAGCGGTAGTGGCCTTTGCTTTTTTCGTTTTAGCTTTTTTACCATTTTTTCCCATGGATAACACCTCCTATCTATAAAAATTTAATAACAAAACTTGAAAATTCAAGGTTAAAAGACAAAGGATATTAGTAGAATAACTTAAATTTAAGGGTTAGCCATGGAAGAGAAAAACAGGAGAACCCCTTCATTGCGTAAGCTCTTGGCGAAAGCGGGCTTCTAATGAAGTGGAGAACGTCCTCTAAAAGAGGTCTTACAGCTCTTTGCTCTCCGACCCTTTGTAATCGAGAGGGAAGCTTTCTTGGCAACGACGACGAGGATGATTAGATGTAGATCGAGTCGGTATAAGCATGATTGGCTTTTGCCGGAAAGAAGTGAAAAAAATGAATAAATTAATGTTCGCTTCAGCGATTTTTTCCATTCTGAGTTTTGGGTTCGTGGCTAATTCGCATGCCCTGACGATATTTGATGGAACAAAATTAGTAGGGGCAATGGTAAAGGCTCGTGATGGAGTGGACCTAGGGAGGATCTTTGATCTGGTGATCACTTCTCAGGGGAACGTGGATTTTGCCATTGTTGACCAGGTTGTGGCACCGGGTGAAGATTTTGAGTGGTATGGTGGGCACATCGTGGCCGTCCCGTTTAGTGCCCTTACAATCTTCAAAGGGAAGGCCCAAGAACTCCAAGTGGTTTTCAATGCTGACAAAGAAAAATTCTATGAGGCTCCAGAGGCCCCATCAAGTTTCTTTCACAATGGAGGGCAGGTTAATCCTCAAAAGGTGGCTAAACTCGGGAGATATTTCGGAGTAGAACTCTACTGGACCTATCCATACTAGTACCAAGGGAATGGGAGGGTGCTGATAGAAGTGTCTGAGTGTGGCAGCGGAATAAAGAAAGAAGACCAGGAAATTATTTTTGCCCCTTTTTTTTCGACGAAAATGGGACGAACAGGACTTGGCCTTGCTCTTGTGAAAAAGATCATCGAAGCCCATGGAGGAAAAGTTTCTTTCCGATCAAACCCCGAAATGGGCGTCACTTTTGTTGTACAACTTCCGCTTAGAGAGGAGTGACAAGTGAACGCGAGGAGTGAAAAGCCACTTCGAAAAGGAGGAGGAAAATACTCCCCCAATTCCCCTCCATGATGGCAATTTCAAAAGCCACAATGAACGATAAGAAAATAGCGGTCATCCATGCAAACCTCTTAGCTTTATTGTTATCTGGTCTTTTTTGGTCTTCCATCTTAGATCTCCTTTGTATGCAATCTAAGCCTTGATCTCTAGATCAGGTTAGTAAAGGATATTCTCAAAACGATTTTGTAACCAATTAAACGGACGAATTGCCTTGACCAGAAATTAACAGCGAAGTGGGAAGGATTTCTTTAAGTAGAGCTTTAACCCTCTCCTCAATCATATCCCTGATATTCCTGACGATATCAATGGGTTTTCCTTTGGGGTCTGGGATCTCCCACTCGATGATTGTTTTTGCGAGAACAGCAGGACATGTTTCTTCACACCCCATCGTGATGAGATAGTCCATCTCAACAGAAGGAAGATCATTCAAGCCTTTGGGTCTCCTGGCCGAAAGATCAATCCCTTTCTCCTTCATGACCTCAATAACAAGTGGGTCAATCTCAGATGAGGGGCGAGAACCAGCACTGTAGGCTTCTATCTTCCCCGCTCCAAGACGTTCAGCAAACCCCTGTGCCATTTGACTCCGCCGTGCATTTTCAACACAGACAAAGACGATTTTCCGCTTTTCTCTCATCTCTTCACCTTTCATGGCTCGCAAGCCACGTGACAAACCCCTGTCGGTGTTTCCACCGCATAGGGAAAGTATTTTCTCTTAAACCAGAGAGCCACGTTAACAAGGCTGATCAAGACAGGAACCTCCAAGAGAGGGCCGATGACGGCAGCAAAGGCTTGCCCCGAATTGACGCCGAACACGGCAACCGCCACAGCAATGGCGAGCTCAAAGTTATTTGACGCCGCCGTAAAGCTTAGCGTGGTGGACTGTTCATAGGTGGCCCGCACCTTCGCCGACAGATAAAAGGAGACGAAGAACATGACCACAAAATAGATGAATAATGGAATCGCCACCCGGACGACATCGAGTGGAAGCTGAACGATGTATTCGCCCTTGAGAGAGAACATGACCAGGATGGTAAAGAGAAGGGCAATCAGGGTGATGGGGCTGATCTTTGGGACGAATTTCTCTTCGTACCATTGCCGTCCCAGTGTTTTCAAACCGATGAGTCTCGAAAGGACGCCCGCAATAAAAGGTATTCCAAGATAAATGAATACACTTTCAGCAATCTGCCCAATTGTGATTTTGACTGCCATTCCTTTTAGTCCCAGCCAGGGTGGAAGGACGGTAATGAATACGTAGGCATAAACTGAGAAGAAAAGGACTTGAAAGATCGAATTGAAGGCCACCAGTCCGGCGCAATATTCTCTGTCTCCTGCAGCTAGATCGTTCCATACGATGACCATGGCGATGCATCGGGCCAGCCCGATCAGAATCAAGCCCACCATGTATTCATGGTATCCGGAAAGAAAGGTAATAGCGAGAAGGAACATGAGGATGGGGCCGATGATCCAGTTTTGGACCAGGGAAATGGTAAGGACTTTATAATTGCGAAATACCTGCCCAAGTTGTTCATATCTCACTTTTGCTAACGGAGGATACATCATCAGAATCAGTCCGATGGCAATCGGAATATTTGTGGTACCCACCTGGAATCGATTCCAGAAACCAACCACCCCCGGGAAGAGGTATCCCCAGCCCACCCCCACAAACATCGCGAGAAAGATCCATAACGTCAGAAAACGATCCAGAAAAGAGAGTCTTTTGCTAATCCGTTCTTCAACCATCTCCTTCATCCTCCTCGATCATGGATTTGTCTCCTTAGACGCAGTCATATATCCTGCGGCCTGAAGAAGTTCAAGCAAAACTTTCTGTTTTCCCTGAAATTCCCCTGAAAAAAGAGGACCACATTTCGTAATATCTATGTCCTGGACTACCAATTTGACAGCAAAGGCAAGGCAAGCCAGTTCACCACATTGTTTGCAATTTGTCCCTGGAAGAAGTTTGAAAATATCCAGCGCCTTCAGATCTGCCCCTTTGGAGTAGTTGGGTTCGATTTGATCTCGTTTCTCGTAAGTTTCGTTGATCAGGCCTTGCAGCCATTTCAGAATCTCTTCCGCCTCGTTCTCATCCTCAATTTTTGCTAAGGTAATATGGTGAGCATGAAGAGTAAACAGTTTTCCGTCCTTCTTGATGGTTAAGGTTAAAGCCGGATGATTATAAATACAACCCTTCAGGATGGCATTCAGATAAGGGAATACCTCATGGATCTCATCCGATATATCTGCAATCACGCGGATTTTTTCCGGATCGGCCAAGCAGGGAAGGGTTCGTGTAATTTTATACGAGTGAAGAAGCATTTTCGCGCTCTATAAGGTTGCCCCTGAATAAACCATGTAGATTCCCACGAGAAAGACGATAGAACCTCCAATCCTTTTTCCCCATGCGGTCACATTTGATATTCCTTTAGATTTAATAAAACCTTCTGCAAAGCCTGCTGCGAGGCCAGCCAAAAAGATGAGTGCACAATGGGCGATTGCGTAGACAAACAACAGGGATGTTCCGTAAAGGATCTCTCCTTTTGAGGCGACGGAAGTAAGAATCAGGACGAGGACCGGAGTAGCACACGGAGAGGATACAACGCCGAAGACCAGGCCGAGGAGGAAAGCTCCCAGTATCCCTTTTTGCTTCGGCTGAAGATGAATGGGAACGGGCAGGTTCCACTCATAAAAGCCGATGAGATGGAGGCCGATGGCAATCGCAATTCCCCCTACGACAAAGTACCATGTCCGACTGGTCACCCCAAACAAACCACCAATAAAGGAAGCAATGGCTCCTAAAATGGTAAACGTGATAGGGAGGCCAAGGATAAAGGTCAAAGAATAGAGCAGAGCCTTGCGACGATCTCCTCCCGAATATCCTCCTACGTATCCGATGACCAGCGGAATGGTAGCCAATACGCAGGGGCTTGAGGAAGAGAGGATGCTTCCTACAAAAACTCCCACGTAGGCAAGAAAGGGGTTTCCACTGAGCGATTGTGAAAGATGATTGAGAAGGGTTTCCATGGGTCATTTTACCCCGTTAGAAAGCCCCGCATTTCGCAGCGGGGACGAAATTATTCTTTTTTAAGCGGAGCCCTGTTAGAGACTGGAAGACTTTCTAGCGGGGTTTACCCCCATTTCCTGGAATATCTTCTTGATCGCCTCTTTGTCCATAAACCCCTCATGCCGGAAAACCTCCCTGTTTTTTGAATCAAAGAAAATCTGGGTTGGAATGAGGCGAATCCGGTTTACTATGGTAAGCTCATTTTCTCTGTCAATTTCAATTATTTTAATAATGATCCTGCCTTTATGCTCCTCTGACAGTTCTTGAAGAACGGGAGCCATTTTCTTACAGGGGATGCAAATACCCCTCCCAAAATCCAAGAGTTTCGGAAGAGGGCTTTGGGCAATCTCTTTTGGAAACCGCCGGTCTACCGAAGGTTCTGAGAAAACGGCTTGATAGGAAAAAGCAAAAATCGTGAAAATTAGTGAGGCCAAAAATAGGATATTTCCCTTTTTCATTGGTTCTCCTCTCCTATGGGGGATATTATGGGGCTTCGAAAGAGCGGACTAAACGGCCTCTCCCGGCCTGATCAAGTTGGGGTTTGAGGCACTGTTTGAGAAACAGAAGCGCCTCCTCCTTGTCCTCATCGAGGAGAATCCTCGTGAGTCTTAGAGTATCTTCAGGAATTAATTTGAGTACGATCGATTCGTTCGTCATTTCTCCCTCCGACTGGCAGATTTTCTCATTTGAGCAGCCGCGGCGCCTAATGTTTGCTGAAATTATCCTTTTGAGAAGGCTTATACGAAGCCTCAAAGACCGGCACTCAATGGTCTCTCGCTGCCTGGTCCAATTGAGGTTTTAGGCGCTCTTTAAGAAAGATAAGGGCCTCTTCTTTGTCGTCATCCAGGAGGATTCTTGCTAACCTTAGAGCATCCTCGGGGCTCAGATTGAGTACGACCGACCTAATTGTCATCCCTTTTCTTCCTCCAGCCACTTCTTGATCGTCGACTTAGAAGGAACCGTTCCCGTGGATTTCACCCTTCCATTAATAATAAGCGCAGGGGTCGAAAGGATTCCATACTGAACCATCTGGCTTGGATCGGAGATATGATTCAAAGCTACCTTGATTCCTGTTTCGGAAAGAACCGCCACGACATCCTGTTCCAATTTATTGCAAGAATAGCAGCCCGGCCCGAGGATCGCCACTTCAAGGAACTCTCCCCTCTCTTCTTCCACTTTCTCTCCAAGAGACTTTTTGAATTCCCTAAAAAGTGCTTTGGCATATCTCTCCTTAACGGATTCCGGGATATAGTTCTTTTTTCCTACCCTTTCAACCAGAATCTGCTTCAAATCAGACTCAGGCATTCCTTCTTGAGCCTTCAACTCTTCAAAAATTCCGTCCAGCCCCATGAGACCAACCTGCATGTTGCCGACAAGAACCAGATGATAGTCCTTTTCTTCCATGACCTCCTCCGAATGATATTAGATTCCCCTTCTTTTGGAGATGCACGAAGCCAAATAGTTCGTCACTTTTTCAATATGGGAGGCATTAACATTGAAATTATGATCCTTTTCAATGCCGAAATCTGTCACCTGAACATACTCATCAATATTGAAACCGCCATGTTCCAGTGTCTTCTTAGCACATGCCACCGAACAACCATCAACGGCAATAAGTACCTTACCGGCCTTTGTCGATTCGATTATCCCGCTCACGTGGCCTCCAATTCCCGCCAGACAGAAAATCTTGCCTACCCCATTTTCCGTCAATTTTACACCTACGTTATTGGCAATCTGCCCAACGTTGGACCCCCCTGAACAGGAGAAAATTAAAATTTCAGTAGGCTGACATAAGCATTTCACGTCTTCCATTTTTGCTCCTCCTTATTATCTAAGCCGTTCTTTAATTTCGTCGACTATTATATTTCTTCCCTCCCAGGTTGATTTCTTACTTTATCCAACCTTCGATTTCTTCTGCTTTCGGAACTTTCCCTGCTACCTTTACCACTCCATCTATCGCTAGGGCAGGAGTGGATAACACCCCGTAGCTCATGATCTTTTTAATGTCTTCAACCTTGGTAACCTCGACTTCTTTGCCGGTCCGTTTAACCGCTTCAAGAGCATTTTGATACAGTTTGTTACAATTGGAGCACCCCATGCCTAAGATCTCGATTTTCATTTTTTCTCCTTTCTTTTTTGGATTATACGCCCCCCTCCCCCTCTTAACTTAAAAGGGGGTGAAGGGGAGTTAAAGAATGGCATTGAATAGGTAGCCCACGATGATAATAGCCACAGTCACAATGCCTGCAAAGATTGCGATGAGTTTCGGTTTGATGACCTTGCGAAGAATAATCATCTCCGGCGTGGAGATGGCCACAATGGACATCATGAAAGCCAATGCCGTGCCCATTGGCAATCCTTTCCCTACCAAAGCCTGAATAATGGGAATAGTCCCTGCGGCGTTAGAATAAAAAGGAATCCCGATCAAAACCGCAATAGGTACAGCGAAAGGATTGCCCGGTCCAGCGTACTTCAACACAAAATCCATGGGGACATAACCGTGAATCCATGCCCCGAGTCCAATGCCAATGAGGACAAACAGCCATACGCGTCCAATAATATCTTTGGTGTAGTCCCGAGCATAAGCAAACCGTTCCGTCCAGGTAGGCGCAGCCATTGGGGTTTCACCCACCCTCATCCGGTAGACATAATCTTCTACAAGATGTTCCAACTTTAGCTTTCCGATGACAATACCGCTAAAAAAGGCAATGAGCACTCCTGTAGAAACATAGATCAGGGCAATTCTCCATCCGAACAGGCCCCATAGCATGATCATAGCCACTTCGTTTACGGTGGGGGAAGAGATCAGAAAAGAAAAGGTCACTCCTAATGGTAACCCTGATTCTACAAAGCCAATGAACATGGGTATTGCCGAGCAGGAGCAAAAGGGTGTGACGATCCCTAAACAGGCAGCCAGGAAATTACCCACGTACTCGCGTCGATTGCCAAGAAGCTTCCGCGAGCGCTCAGGAGGAAAAAAACTCCGTATGACCGCAACTCCGAATATGATGACTACCAGGAGTAGAAAAACTTTCATGGTGTCATAAAAGAAGAAGTCAAGGGCTTCCCCCAACATGGTCCCAGATTTGATCCCCATTAATTGATAAACCAAACTATCAGCCAGAAACTTCAACATGAAACATTCTCCTTAAGCGATGGTCTGTTGGCAAAAAAACCAACGACTGCTTTAAAAAAAATTACCTGCACAAGCAGACTTGCTGTTTTTTCACATTGCTTTCAATTACCGCCGTAACACAGCTAAAAAAATCAGTTATGCATGGTACATCAAGCCTATAGATCATATCGATGCCATTCTTTCTCGATGAAATTATTCCCGATTCTTTCAGGACGAGCAGGTGTTTAGATATGGTCGATTTATCGAGCTTGAACAAATCGAATATCTGCGAGAAGGAATGCTCGCCGCTCTTTAACGTCTCAATCATCATCAAACGTACGGGATGAGCCATCGCCTTTATGATTTTTGATCTTATCTCCGCTTCTTCGAAACTGATTAACATAATCTGTCTCCTTGTCGGTAATTATACCAACTAACCAACGCTTTGTCAAGGCCCCAACTTAAAATTTTTAACACATGAGACTTTACGGGCGCGGAGGTGATGCAGGTCCCCCAGCAAGGCCATTTTTCTTTGCGCACGGAATGCAGGCCTTTTTCCCATCAACTTTGCGCAAGAGGTCTTTCTTGGTTGGCTCTCCGCAGAAATCACAGGATTCAGATTCCATAATCATGGCTTTGGGAGGAATGTTCGGGGAGATGTCTTCAATCTTGAATATAGACTCGGCATCGGCCTCAAGAATGTTTTGGGTTCGTTCCTTCTGGAGCCGTCTGAATTGGGCTAATTCTTCAGGTGATGCCTCGTCCTTCTGGACCCTTTCGGATAGGGAAAGAGATACCGGGTCCATCTTGACGGCATCAGGCCGGAAGGATACACGAATGGCCTTTCCTCTCTTTCTGTCCGCAAGGGAAAAGGCATGCTTTCCGTAATTCTTGAAAATGAAGTTTCCCTTACCAAAAGTACATCCTGTGATTACCTGAATGGCATCGGCCCCGCAGGCATCTGTTTCCACGATCGCAAGCAACTCCTCATCGGGTGCCCTCCGGACACCCAACCGTTCCATGAGGGTTCGGGCCGCTTGAAATCCAATAGCTAACCCTGGGCACATGTGACCGTGAAATTCAACGCACTTCGTAAGGTCTTCACTCGACAAAATCTTTTTACTCTTCATCCTGTGTCACCTCGTCTCAATGTCAGAATCTCCTTGAATATGACTCCTTTTCTTTCTGCTAAAACAGGATATAAACAATCTTGTCTTCTTTCTTAGTCCCCCGAAGAATCTCCATATGTCTCAATGAAGCAAATTCTCTCCTTAATTCTTCCTCGGTCAGGTTAAGATTCTTTATCATATCCTCAGCGGTGGCCTCTCCTTTTTCTCTCACGTAATTGACAATTTTAGCCTGCAAAGGTGTCAGCGTAGAAAGCTTATCCTTGCCTTTTAAAAAGGTTTGGGCTGAGTGAACAGCCCATGGATCACATGCCTTGGGAGGGGATAGAAGATCCATATAGCAGTCTTCACAAAATGTTTTTCCTTGATGTTCATAACCCTGCTGCTTATCTATTTTCTTACCACATTTAGCACATTGGGTGAACATACCTATCCTTTATTTTAAGCCGCAGCCATTGGAAGGTTCTCTGTAAATGACAGATGGGCTCTGGATTACGTCAATATCTACTCCCTTAAACATTCTAACACAGGATTTCGCCTCCTACCCTCTCCTTTCCTCTCACCTCCGGAAGAATTTTCCCGTCTGTGGGGGAGGGGAGGTAGTAGTTTAAACCTCCAGGACGCTTCCCACGCAGCCATAGAAAAATCGGTCCCCAAATTCCTGTTGAAGTCGAAAGGCCGCTCTCATGCCAGTACAGTGGGAAACGCCAATCTTCCCGATCTCCATCCTCTTGAGAGATTTAATGGATTCTTCCAACTGTTCGGGGGTTAAAAAATCTAAGTGGGTTCCGCCAACAATCGCATAAAATTTTTGTTTCCCAGTTTTATGGACGACATGATTAATGATGTTGATCATTCCAGCGTGAGCACAGCCAAGAATTAAAATAAGACCTTTCTCCGTATCCAGAACAAGAGATTGGTCATCTAAAAAGAGATCTTGAGTCGTTTTTCCATCAATTTCACTGAAAAGCCTTGGATCTGACTTTTCAAAATTGGTTTGTCTTGGTACTTCCCCTGTAAAAAACAATCCCTTATCTACCTCGTTAAAATCTGTATTGAAAACAAACTGAGCCCCCAAGGATTCTAAGTAACTCTTCTTGTAATGAATGCCTATGAACCTTTTTATCTCCCTGCCCTCCTCCTTGAATACAGCAATCCGGTCTATAAACAGATGAGGATGAACATGGACGTCCACTTTTTCTCTTATCTTCAGGACTTCTGGCAACCCTCCGGTATGGTCATAATGTCCATGACTCAAGAAGATTTTTCTTATGGTTCTTAAATCCTTATTCAAGGCAAGGGAATTTGGTACGACAGAATGGCCGCTTCCGGTATCGAAAAGAAAATTCCCTTCAGCAGTCTCTATGAAAGCTGAAAATCCATGCTCTCCGGAGCCAACCAGCTTACCCACCAAATTCTCACATAGTACTGTTATTTTAATTTTCATCAGGTTATCTTTTTTAATCCTTTTCCATCCGGATTCAGATTCCCTCTTAAGAAGAGATCTATAGATGTGCCACACCTACCCCCCGGAACAGCAACTCCCCGGTGTGCCGCACGAATTGGGTGCGCCGCAACAGCCTCCAGGACCGGGTTCAGAAGATCTTCGCGAAGAGCTGTTGGTTGTGTTATGGGCGGACAACAGCTTCGTCAAATCCTCGCTCCCGCATTGTTTGCATCGGAGTTTCTCCTCTCTTTTCAGAATAAGAAATTCATTCATTTGGCCGCACTTCTCACAACGGTATTCATAAATCGGCATATTATCCTCCTTCCAAAAACTAAAGACAGTGACTCGTCAGTTAGATTGTTTCGCTGCAAATTCACCAACGCGCCTCAGAAAGCCTCCGATCAGATCAGCTTGTCGTAGCAGCATATCATCCCACTATCAACTTATAGCTTACTTTCCCCTCTTCGGGATAGATCAGAAAGGTGACCTCTCTCCCCTCCGCAAGATATCTTTCATATTGGCCTCGAAGGTGACCAAAATCTGTTGACTCCAGAAACAGCCTTAAGACCTCAAGTCTTTTCCCAAGCTCTTCATCCACGCTTCCCTCTTTCAGGAGGAGGTTGAGCGTTCTTTCGTATTCTCCTTTAGACAGGGTTTCGATACACCTTGATAGATTGGGTTTCAGTTCAATGCATACCATTTTCGTCTCACGACTGAAATCTTTGTTTCAACTCTCGGGATGATGGGCCGCCCGAGACTCGAACCCACGACTCTCTGCTTAAAAGGCGGATACTTAGCCTCCTGAGTTAACAGCCCTCAAAGTTTTAACCTCAAAATAATGGTCCATTGGGAGATGGGCGAATTGAACTGCACCGATACAAGGAACTACATATTTCTCTATCCACTGTTCTCCCAGAATGTTGAAAAATTCGAGGCACGAGGAGCATACATAAATGCTGTCAGCAATGGAATAAGGAACCTTTGCACCATTCATATTGATGAAAAATTTAGGATCGATGAAATTAGCATGGTTTGCTGAATGGCTCAGGAGGATCTTACCGAAATCGAAAGGTTCCTTTCTCTGCTGACGCTCAAACCATCTCTGATAAAAGTCATTTTCCAGAGGATCCGGCTTATCCCATTCAGAAGGTTTCCTCTTTTGATACTCCTCGGATCGGACCAATTGAGAGATCTCGTCAGGATTTGGGAGCCGGTCAGGCATAAAGTTAGAACCTATAATAATGATCGGACTCTCCTGGTCAGGAACGTCCAGAGGAAAGTTGGAAACAATCAGGAATTTCCCAGCCCTGTCGGAGTTCCGGTACCATGAAGTCCTTCTTTTACAGAAACCATTCCAGGCTGGAGGAGCTAAAAAGGCAATTTCTTTAGACGCTCTTAATACTCGACATGGAATACGGGATTCGTCGGGCAGGTCCATCTGTATTTCTTCAAGATTCCTTCTAACTGCCTTTAGCCGATGAAAGTCCACCCAATAACAAAATTTTTTGTATTCAGACATTTTTTCACCTTGGGAAGGGCTTTAACCTCTGCAAATCCTCTCCTCCACGCCTCATCTCTTCGCCTCCTGTTGTCTGATAATGATATGGAAATTTCTCCTTCTCCAAGCTTCTCTCTATTTCCTTGAGCCCCACATACTCCTTACAGCGTTGGGCTATCTCCCAAAAGGCCTTGGTTGCCTCAAAATCTGGGTGGGCCATCACAAAGGGCATCCCTCTGTCGCAATCGGTGACCATCTCCGGGTCAATGGGTATCTTTCCAAGAAAGGGAACCTTAAGGTCACGGGCAGCTTTTTCTCCTCCGCCCATCTTGAAAAGAGGAATCTCTTTATGGCAGTGCGGACATTCCAAACCGCTCATATTTTCAACAATCCCGATCACTGGAATGTTGAGCATCCTACTGAAATTAACTGACTTTCGAGAATCAAGAAGGGCAACATCCTGAGGAGTGGTTACGATAATAGAGCCATCCACATTCTTAATGAGATGGGCCACGCTCAGCGGCTCATCTCCAGTTCCGGGAGGAAGGTCCACTATAAGAAAATCAAGGTTTCCCCAATCCACCTCGCCAAGAAATTGACTGATGGCACTATGTTTTAGCGGTCCCCGCCATACCACAGGGTTGTCCCGATCTCCGATGAAAAAAGCCATGGAAATAACCTTTAAATTCGGGAAGACCTCTACGGGAATCATACCCTGGCCTGACCCCTCAACATGACTGAATTCAATTCCAAGCATCTTTGGAATGTTCGGGCCATGAATGTCCGCATCGAGTAACCCGACGTCGAAGCCATCCTGAGATAGGGCAACAGCCAAATTTGTAGAGACCGTGCTCTTTCCGACACCGCCTTTCCCACTCATCACCATGATTCGGTGTTTGATATGGGAAAGTTTGGACTTTAACCTCTCTTGGGCGTGGGCTTCTTTTTCCTGCTGACTGCAAGAACTGGATTGGTTGCAGGTATCACAGGTTGTATCTCCTTCACATTTTTCCTTGTTCATTTATGTCCTCCTTTAACTATTTGAACTTTGAGATTGGCTTATATCCTCCTTCCCCAGGGACTTCTTCCCCAAGGCAAAAAGTCTTTTCTTTGTCTTTTTTCACAGCAAAAAGCAGCGCGATGCCTTCGGGTTCTTCTTAGTGCCCGCATTCACCCTGATGAGCTCGGCATGCATTGTATACAGAAAGCTCTTCAAGCTTGTTTTGACTTAATAACTCAAGATTTTCTTTAACGGTTGGAGCCACTGCAGCATAGACTTTTACACCCATGGCGTTTAACTTGGTGATGGCACCTGCGCCTATCCCGCCAACCACCATTGCCTCCACACTCTTTCCATCCAGAGCCATAACCGGATTACAGGCACCATGAACATGGTTTAAGTCCTGATTATTCACCGTCAGAACATCTTTCTCCTCGGTATCGACGATGATAAACGCCGGTGCCGAACCAAAATGGCTATAAACCTTGCTCTCAACTCCTTCATTACCCTGAACTGCAAATCCTACTTTCATGAGTTTCTCCTTTCTCGTCCTTATTTTTTTCCTTACGCATTGTTTTTTTGAATGACTCCTGGTACATTCCCTGCGGCTTGTCGCGAATCCGTCATACCGGCGAAAGCCGGTATCCAGGAAATGCGACTGGATTCCGTGTCGAGCACGGAATGACGTCCTAGGCCTGAGAACGATCCCCGCTGGCTGCGGCGGAGTTATTCCTTTCCGCGACAACATCTGCCCTGTCCTCTACCAAACCCTTTGGCATATCCTCGGTCTTCCTCCGCTCTGCGAATGTTGCCACCGTTGCAAGAAGGACAGTTTTCCGGTCTACCGGTTCCATAAGGTAGCTCCCAGGTATGCTGGCAGTCAGAACATTTAAATTTTCTCATAGAAGCCATT
>Ga0335081_10004626_pt1 | contig 21709 bp, 19 predicted proteins | sample Lox_Sample_35_FD_206713 | JGI IMG/M metagenome (GOLD analysis project Ga0335081, IMG submission 206713) | Soil microbial communities from Loxahatchee National Wildlife Refuge, Florida, United States - Lox_Sample_3.5 | ecosystem: Environmental > Terrestrial > Soil > Wetlands | place: USA... | reverse complement strand
GGCGCCCTTTGTCATTTCCCGGGAATTCGCGCGTCTAACGGGCCGCGGCAAAATCATAAACCTGCTTGACACACGGATTACCGGCTACGACCGGGCGCACGTAGCATACATCCTAAGCAAACGGATGCTCGCAACAATGACCAAGATGTGCGCGCTAGAATACGCGCCAGCGATCACGGTGAATGGCGTAGCGCCCGGATTGGTCCTCCCCCCGGCAGGAAAGGATGAGGACTACCTTGAGCGGCTTGCACAGACGGTGCCGCTCAGGAGACACGGAGGGACTGGCGATGTCACGGGTGCAGTGCTCTATTTGCTCGAAAACGACTTCATCACCGGCCAGATAATCTATGTCGATGGCGGCCGACATCTCCTGGAGGACGGCAATGGACAGGATTCTGATTTGTGACCTTCTGGTGCGGTGTATTATAGGCGTGGGCGAGGAAGAACGGCGCCAAAGGCAGGATGTCGTGATCAACCTGTCCCTCTCAACAGACTTGAGCAAAGCGGGGAGAAGCGATAATTTTGATGACACCATAGACTACCGCGATCTAAAAAAGAGGATCGTAAATATGGCCGAACAGTCAACTTATCACCTCGTGGAAGCCTTGGCCGAGGCGGTTGCAGATATCTGCCTCGTCCATCCGGCCACAGCCCAGGTCCAAGTCCGTGTGGATAAACCCGGCGCCCTGCGATTCGCCAGGAGTGCGGGCGTGGAAATCACGCGGGCCCGGCGGAAGAAAGAGCCATGACCCGGGCGTTCATAGGCGTAGGGTCCAACATCGAGCCAGTGACAAACACCGAACACGCGATCCGTCTACTTGCCCGTGAAACACAGGTAACCAGCGTATCGATGGTATATCTCACCGAAGCCGAAGGCCGACCTGGACAGCCGCCTTATTATAATTGCGTGGTCGAAATCAAAACGGACTTGCCGCCGGCCGAATTGAAGCATCGGGTTCTCCGTGGTATTGAGGCAATGCTCGGACGTGTCCGGATGGAAGACAAATACGCTGCTAGGACGATCGATCTCGATCTGATTCTCTATGATGAACTAGTTGTGACCTCCGACGATCTTACGCTCCCTGACCCGGAAATCGTTCGCAGGCCATTTTTAGCTGTCCCGCTCCGCGAGCTAATCCCGGGGGTGACCCTGCCGGGATCCGGTCTCTGCATCGACGACATTGCCGCGAGCTTCAGGGGAAACCCGATGAAACCGCTCGCAAACTATACGGAACAAATCCGAAAGGACATTCTCCATGATCGAAAACAGTGAAAGGGTCGAGACACTAGTACGAGAGCTGCTCGTTGAACTAGGCGAGGACCCCGGGAGAGAAGGCCTAGTCAAAACGCCCAGACGCGTAGCCGAAGCCCTGGCCTATCTGACGTCTGGGTATCACGCCGATGTCCAGCGGCTGATCAACGAGGCCATATTCGCGCAGGAAACGACCAGCATGGTCGTAGTCAAGGACATCGAGGTTTACAGCCTCTGCGAGCATCACATGCTGCCATTCTATGGCCGCTGCCACATCGGCTACATCCCCCGGGGGCGTGTGTTCGGTATCAGCAAGTTGGCCCGTCTTGTCGACATGTATGCCCGACGGCTCCAGATCCAGGAGCGGCTGACTGAGCAGATAGCGTTCGCTATCAAGGACTCCATTAATGCCGATGGCGTCGGCGTCATGATCGAGGCGCGGCACCTCTGCATGATGATGCGGGGCGTCGAAAAACAAAATTCCATGTTCGTGACCTCTTCGGTGCTCGGAGTTTTTCGTTCCAACCCGGCAACGAGGGAGGAATTCCTGTCGATCATCAACAGACCGAGGACGGATATTTGAACCCGACAAAACAGTAAAGCGCGGATTACCGGGGCAATTAAAGAAGGAACCAAAACAATGTAAATGAATTTCTGGCACGAAACGCACAACTATAAAGATAAAAACAGGACAAAATGATAATTCGAATGGAGCGGATTCGGCGTCCACGTCGCAGGATGCAATCGGAGGCAGGGTACGGGGGTGACGCAAAAAATCCCTTAATCCATCTGGCCGGCCAGCATCATCGCCCGGATGTCTTTCTCGTTCTTAGGATGTGCTTCTCAATCATTCGTTTGATTGCTTCCCTGATCTCATCATCGCTAACCAGATTAACGGACTGATCGATCATTTCCCGTTCCTCGCTGGAGATGACCGGTGGAACCTGCTCACCCTCGGGCGATTGCAATGTCAGCGATGAAAGCTCGCCGAGCTTTAGCGTGATATCCCGTATTATTTCCGCGCCCAGGTTGCTGTTCAGTTTCCCAATAATCTCTGGCTTCATCAGCGAGATCTGCTGCATCCACGCCGGGCTGTCCACAATAAGCAAAAGCCTGCCCCCCCGGAGCATCCGGGGCTGCGCATGCCGGGCAATTGCCGGCCCCACCGTACCAGCCCACCGGCTTAAAATTCGATATTCGGGCAACCGGCTTTGCATCCCCCGCGCTTTGAGAATTTTATCGATGGTTGCTGAAAGTCTATTGATCGTCCGTGCCACAGTAGCCATACCCCGGGAGGAATTGACTCCCCTTAAAACGGTAACAATGTGTCTCCGCAAAGAAGTAAGGGTCGCGAAGGTTTACTAAAAAAACGCTCGTAATACCCTCTGAAGATTTTTTTGCGCCCTTTACCCTTCGCGGTTCGCTGCTCTTTAGTTCATCCCCTACCGCTTTTGTTATAATAACACATCAAGAGTTATTTTGACAACGGGGAATGGGATGGATATAATAGTAAAATCCGCTGTAGTGACGATGCGGAATGAGGAGTTAATAATGCCGGAATTACGGAAAGACCCCATAACGGGTCGGTGGGTCATTATTTCATCGGAGCGGGGCAAACGGCCGAACGAATTTCAGGACCAGCGTAACAAAAAAAGAACGGGGTTCTGTCCCTTCTGCGCAGGCAACGAACGGACCACGCCGCACGAGATCCTTGCCTACCGGGACAACGGCCAACCCGACGGTCCAGGCTGGCGGCTGCGCACAGTACCAAACAAATTTCCCGCTCTCCAGATCGAGGGGGACCTGAACAGACAGGGCGAAGGCATCTTTGACAAAATGAACGGCATCGGCGCCCATGAAGTCATCATCGAAAGTCCAGACCACAGTGCGACCCTCTCAACACTGCCTGCGAAAGCGATGGAGGAGGTACTCTGGGCTTATCGCGACCGCATGGAAGACCTGAAAAGGGATAAACGCTTCCAGTATACGCTGATCTTCAAGAACGAAGGTCTTATCGCGGGCGCTACGCTCGAGCACACCCATTCGCAGCTCATCGCCCTGCCAATCGTGCCGATACAAGTTCAGGAGGAGATTGAGGGTTGCAAGCGTCATTACGAACTCAGGGAGCGTTGCATTTACTGCGACATCATCAGGCAAGAGATGCAGAACGCGACACGCATAATCCTAGAAACACAGCTCTTCATCGCTCTCGCCCCCTATGCACCGCGGTTCCCCTTCGAGACGTGGATCCTTCCCAAAAAGCACCTTTCCTGCTATTCCTGTTCGACGAATGATGACTTTCGGGACCTCGCCGGACTCCTGCAGAACGTCCTGCGCAGGATCGACCGGGCGCTTTCTAACCCTCCGTACAATTATGTAATCCATACCTCCCCGTTCCGCGACGAGCGTAATGATTACTACCACTGGCACATCGAGCTGATGCCCAAGCTCACGAACGTCGCCGGTTTCGAGCGGGGATCGGGATTTTATATTAATCCTACACCACCCGAAGACTCCGCCAAGTTTCTTCGGGAAATCAAACCATGAGAATTCTTTTTGCGGCATCGGAAGCGGTGCCCTTTGCAAAAACCGGCGGTCTCGCAGACGTCGCCGGAAGCTTACCACCCGCCCTCGCATCGCTCGGTCATGACATCACTGTTGTCCTGCCACGCTATCGGCAGGTGGACGTTGCACGGTACAAGCTGAAACCCGTTTCCTCCTTCTTCGTCCCGCTCGGTGCATGGCAGGAGCGCTGCGACGTACTCAAGGGCGCCTCCAGCGGCGGGGTAACGGTATATTTCATCAGCAAGGACATTTACTTCGACCGACCTGAGCTCTATGGAACGGGACGCGCGGATTATCCAGACAACGCCGAGCGCTTCATTTTTTTTTCGCGAGCCGTTCTCGAACTATGCATTGCCCTAGACCTGCGGCCCGAAATCATACACTGCAATGACTGGCAAACCGGACTCGTTCCGCTCTACCTGGAGCAAAGCTACCGTAAATCCGAATCGCTGCGCCGGACGCGATCGATATTCACAATCCACAATCTCGGATACCAGGGCCTGTTTCGGCGCGAGGATATGCATCTGACCGGCCTCGACGGGGAAGTCTTTACGCCTGAGGGTCTTGAGTTCTGGGGTAAAATGAATTTTTTAAAAGCCGGTCTCGTCTATGCCGACCTGATCACGACGGTCAGCAAGACCTATAGTAGGGAAATTCAGACACCCGAATACGGTTCCGGACTCGACGGTGTGCTCAGAAACCGCTCCACCGACCTTTCCGGGATTTTGAACGGCATCGACTATTCCGATTGGGATCCCTCGCGCGATCATGCCATACCTCAGGCCTATAGTGCATCGCGGCTTTCCGGCAAAACGGTCTGCAGAAAAAAGCTGCTTGCGCGGCTCGGCATGCCCGAATCCGACGCTCCAGTTGTCGGCATGGTCACGCGCCTCGTTGACCAGAAGGGGCTCGACATCGTGACGGAAGCATTGCCGGAAATCATAGCCCTGGGAATACAGCTCGTCATCCTGGGCACAGGCGAAGACAAATATCATCGAATCCTAAGCGATGCGGCAAGCCGTTACCCCGGCAGGATGCGCGTGCTTCTGCAGTACAACGACGGTCTTGCGAAGACCATCTATGCTGGCTGCGACCTGTTCTTGATGCCATCTCAGTACGAGCCCTGCGGACTTGGGCAGATGATTGCGCTCCGGTATGGCACCGTACCTCTCGTACGAAAAACAGGGGGGCTTGCGGACACAGTCGTGGATTACTCCGTGAAAACCGGCCGCGGAACGGGCTTTGTCTTCGAAAAATATGCGGCGCCAGCGCTCATTGATTGCTTCCAAAGGGCGCTCAAGGTCTTTAGCAACAAGAAAAAATGGAAACTCCTCATGCAGTCCGGTATGAAGCAAGACCTGTCCTGGATGCGGTCTGCAAAGGAATATGAGAAGGTATATAGAAAAGCTATGAGGAAAAAATGGGGGAACAAAGGGCATTGGACAAGCGGTAAACTTTGACCTGTGCTCCTTGATCTCCTAATTCACATCTATGGAAGCACTCGATAAAACAGAACTCAGCATTCTGAGCGAGATCAGCCACATTTCGAATTCTGCCATCGATCTCACCGAGAAGCTCCGGCGCATCGAGGAAGTCGTTGTCCGGGGCATGGGAAAGGACGGCGCGTCCGTGTTTCTGGTCGACCAATCCGGGAAGATGGTCACGCTCGTCGCGGCTATCGGCCTGAACCAAGAATCGGTGGGCAGGATGAGCTTTCTCCTCGGCATGGGGATAGCGGGATGGGTGGCGGAGCAGAAGGTGCCGCTCGCGCTCGAAGACCCTTACTCCGACCCGCGGTTCGTCTATGTGCCCGAGTCGGGCATCGAGAATTTTAAGTCCCTTGTGGCCGCGCCCATCATGGATGAAGAACGCTGTCTCGGCGTGATCTTTGTACTTTCTCTTTCGGTGTGGCAGGCGACGTCATCGGAGCTCACCCTTCTCACAACCACGGCAAACGAAATCGCGGGGGTGATCAAAAGCACCCAGCTGATTCAAAACATTCAGGACCGCCTGTCCGAGCTTTCCACCATCTACGAGATCGGCATGGCACTCACCTCCACACTCGACCTGGAGCAGCTTCTGTCGCTCATCGCCAAGAACAGCGTTCAGTCGCTCCGTGCCCAAGGATGCACCATCCGGCTTGTGAACATTCCTGAAATCCCTTCCCGCAAGACATTCGCGGCGCATAATATCTTGGGCAACGTGATAATGAACATCGATGCGCGGATCGGACAGACCGTGACCGACCGGGTCACGAGGGAAAAACGCCCGATCCTGGTCCAAGACGCCCATCAGGATGCTGCTCTCTGCGAACTGATGGCTGCTGGAGCTTGCTCCCTCATCAGCGTCCCCCTGCTTTTCCGCGAAAAGGTCATTGGGATTATCACGGTCTACACCACAGACGAAAGCCGTCCCTTCAGGGAGAACGACCTGCAATTTCTGACCACCGTGGCCAGCGGCGCTGCGGTGGCCGTCGAAAACGCGGCCATGTATGAGCGTATGGAATCCCTGGCAATGGAGGCGCGGACTCGGGCCCAGGAACTCGCCATTCTCAACGACATCGGCACAGCCATGAGCACCACGCTCAACCTCGATCGGCTACTCAGAATCATTCTTACGGCAGCCACTATGGGAGGCAGCGGTCTTGGATTCAACCGCGCGATACTTCTGCTCACGAACGAACGGACCGACATGCTGCAGGGGATGATGGGCATCGGGCCAACAAGCTGGGAAGAGGCTGGCCGGGCATGGGGCGAGGTGTCGAGCAAGCATAAGAGCCTGATGGAATGGATTCAGACCGGTGAGCTTTTTGAACACCGCGACTCTGCGCTCAACACCCTCGCGCGAAGCATCAGGGTTTCGCTCACTCCGTCTGAAGGAGTTTTGGCGCTCACCGTCCTAAACAAGCAGCCTTACAATATCACAAATGCCTCCTCTGACCCGCTTGTCCGCCGCGAGCTGCGCGACACGCTGGCGGTGAAAAGCTTCGCTACAGTCCCACTCATCGCGAAAGACCGCGTCATCGGCGTCATCCTCGTCGACAACTTGTTTAACCAGCGGCCAATCACGGAGGGGGACATCCGGTTCCTCACCATGTTCGCTCACCAGTCGGCCCTCGCCATTGAAAACGCTATAATCCATACGAATCTCGAAACCATGAATAAGGACATGCGCGCCCTTCACGAGCAGCTCGTCCAGTCCGAAAAAATGGCCGCCCTTGGCGCGATGATGGCTGAGATAACCCATGAGATCAGGAACCCACTGGTCTCTATCGGCGGCTTCACGCGGAGGCTCGCGAAAAAACTGCAACACAGCGAGGAAAAAAAATACATCGACATCATCTTAAGCGAGGTCACCCGACTTGAAGGAATCATCAACGACAACCTATCCTACATCAAAGAGGTGGCCCCCCAGCCTGTCGAGACAGACATTGCCGCCCTGATCCGGGAAATCCTCATGCTCTACGAGGACGAGCTCGCTCAGCGGCGTATCCGCGTGGAAACGGATTTTTCCCCCGAACTCCCGGGACTCATGATCGATGCCCATCAGATCAAGCAGGCCGTCATCAACATCCTGAAAAACGCCTTGGAGGCCATGGAGAACGGCGGCACCTTGACCATCAGAACCTACCCGTCCGGTGCGGAGAAGGAAGCAGCAATCGAATTCGGAGACACGGGACCAGGCATATCCTCGAAGGCCATGCACAATGTCTTCAATCCCTACTACACCACCAAACCGCGCGGCACGGGCCTGGGGCTTCCGATCACGAACCGAATCATCAAGGCACACCGGGGCAGGATCGAGCTCCGGAACAAGGACACCGGGGGGGTGGTCTTTACGATCAAGCTGCCCTACGGCGAGCGGGAAAACGAAAAGCCGGCGTAATTCGCCGTTCTTTATTGATTCACATCGATTTTAATAAGCTGTACTATACAGGACAGAGTTATTAACAGGGAGGTACTGATGAAAAAAATATTGGTTGTCGATGATGAGGAAAACATCCGTGAGCTCTACCGGATCGAGTTCGAAGACATGGGATATACAGTGACCGTTGTCTCCGACGGAATTCAAGCGCTCGATAAGATGGACTCGGACAAGTTCGACCTCGTCACGCTGGACATGCGCATGCCGGATATAGACGGCATTGAAACGTTGCGTAAAATGAAGGAGAAGGACAACGCGTTGCCAGTCATTATCTGCACGGCTTATGAAGAATACAAACAGGATTTCGGCAGCTGGTGTTCCGATGCTTACGTCGTGAAATCGGCGGACACCTCACTCCTCCGAGAAACGGTCAAGAAGATCCTCGGATGAACGAGCGCGTTGAGCTCACCATTGAAAAACTAGTCCACGGCGGCAGCGGACTGGCGCGTGTTGGCACGGGCCAAGCCGTGTTCGTGTCCGGCGCCCTGCCGGGCGAGCGAGTTGCCGTGAAGATCAGGCGGAAACGAAAAGGTATTCTCGAGGCTGATCTCATCGAGGTTCTGGCCTCCTCTCAGGACCGCATTGATCCGCCCTGCAGTGGGGAAAAGCAGTGCACAGGCGCAACGTGGTCGCACATCGCCTACCCAGCGCAGCTACGGTTCAAGAACGAGATACTTCTCGATACACTTGCGAAGATCGGCGGCATAACGCCAATGCGTCCCCTTCCCATTCTTCCCTCTCCCCGGATTGACCATTACCGGCTGCGCACCCAGTTCAATGTCCGTTCATCGGGAGGAAAACAACAGATCGGTTTTTTCCGGCCGGGTTCCTATGATCTCATCGAGGTCGACGACGCCTTCCTCATCGACCCACTCATCAACAGGACACTGAAAGCTGTGCGGTCCCTGGAACCGCAACTGCCCCCCCTGAAAGAAATCCATATCAACGCAACGCAGGCCAGGGAAGTACATCTGTTGCTCTACAGTGAGCATAACACTCTTCCTTCAATGGATGCGTTCTTTTTCGGGCTCAGAAAGGCCATACCCGAAGTGATCGGGATAACGGGATTCGCAAACCGAAAAAAAGTGTTTACCCTGGGCAATAACCGGCTGGTGCTCGAATGTGAGGGGTTGAAGTTCCATGCAACGGAGGGGAACTTTTACCAAGTCAACTGGGATCAGAACAGAAACATGGTGAAGACCGTGCTTGATTTTGCCGCCCTCGCAGGAGATGAAACCGTGCTCGACCTCTACTGCGGAATCGGGAACTTCGCCCTCCCCCTTGCGAAGCGGGCTAAAGCTGTAATCGGCGTTGAATCGGGATATTCTGCTATCGACGATGCAAAAGCCAACGCCGTATTGAATGGAATCGTGAACACTGAATTCATCGCCGATGACCTGCAGAAGGGACTCAAGGCCATGATGCAGCGCAAAATGCGCGCCCATACCATTGTCCTCGACCCACCCCGCGCCGGCGCAACTCTAAAAACACTGGAGCGGGTCCTCGCCTTCGTCCCGCAGAAGATCATCTATGTTTCCTGCAATCCTTCGACGCTCGCGCGGGACCTCAAATTCTTCCACCTCTTCGGCTTGCGTCTTGATCGGCTTCAACCTGTGGACATGTTCCCCTGGACCTATCACATTGAATGTGTGGCGGAGATGGCGAGACAAGAGTAGTACAAGAAACTATTAGATACCGATAAAGGTTCCGAATCTTTTCAGTAAAGAGACAGATTTCTTTCCGTTGGGGGTTGCAATAGACGGCGGGAAAATGCCTCGGTGTGGATACAAGAAAGATGTCTGGAAAAATAAGCACCTGCGGACAAGACAAGGACCAGCATCAACAGGATGGTTGTCTCAACTTTCGCAATCATGCCATCATCTTTCTCCTTTTAAGTCACTGACGCTCAGAACCTTCGCTCCCCTGATCTTACGTTCCTTTAGTTCGAGGAGCGCCCTGTTGGCCTGCTCGAGCGGGTACTCCTCAATTTCCGGCCTGATCCGCATCGCCGCCGCAAGAGGGAGAAACTCCTCTATGTCCTCGCGCGTTATGTTCGCCACGCTCTTAATCTCCTTCTCCATCCAGAGATCGCGTGAGTAATCGAGGGTAAGCAGCGCTTCTTTGTCGCGCTCTTCTTTGCGTATTGCATTGATAACGAGACGGCCGCCGCGTACAAGATGTTTCATGGCTTCGACAACCGGCCTCCAGACGGGCGTTGTATCGATAACGGCATGGAGTTTTTCGGGTGGACTATCCGAGACATCACCTGCCCATTGGGCGCCGAGTCCTCTAGCGAATGCCCGCTCCTGCTCCGTGCGAGAAAAGACAAAGATTCCCGCATTTGGATAGAGATGTTTTACCATCTTGAGCACGAGATGGGCCGATGCACCGAAGCCTGTAAGCCCGATGTTTTCATGGTCGTGCATGTTGGCGAGGCGAAGCGACCGGTATCCTATGGAGCCTGCGCATAAAAGCGGCGCTGCTTCTGCATCAGAAAACAATTCCGGAATCGCGTAGGCAAAAGCTTCAGGCACGGTCGTGTATTCTCCATACCCGCCATGCTCATCACGGCCCGTTGCTTTGAAATCATCGCACAGGTTTTCCATCCCATTTCTGCAGTATTTGCATCTGCCGCAGGCTGAATGGATCCAACCGATGCCAACGCGGTCGCCAATGTTAAACCGGCTTGTTTTGCTACCGGTCTTTTCCACGCGGCCCACGATCTGGTGTCCCGGAATCATCGGAAATTTCGACGGCGATGTCCTGCCCTCGATCTCGTCAAGCTCGGTGTGACAAACACCGCAGACCGATACTTTTACCATGATTTCGCTGTCCTCAGGTATAGGAACAGGCAGTTCACTGAATTCTAGGGGGGATTTATTGACTTCTAGACTGGTGGTTGTTCTTAACACCATGGCTTTCATGATATTACCTCAGTACGCTAAGAAAGCAGAGAAAACTGAAAGGTGCGCTACTTGTGGAGAACTGTTTATCCGATGCAGGATGACCGATGGAGATGACAGCCATGAGTTCCACGTTTCTGAGAGGCTGAGGTAATAGCCGCACCGCATAGGCGTTCTCTTGGATTTCGCCGCGCCACACGACGCCCCCAGGCAAAGGGTATAAGTGCAAGCAACATATTCTGAATGCAGACGCCCATGGACTGATGATCCTTAACATCGTTGTACATCACGCTGCTCTCCACAAAAACAGCGATACTTGCGGAAGCACGTTCAACGATGATATTGTGCCTGGTGTTCTTCTTCAGGTCTTTTCTCCTCTCTTCGCTTCGTACGATCATAAACCGCCAAGGCTGGTTGTTCAATCCGGATGGTGAACAAATGCCGGCCTTGATGACTTCGACCATCAATTCGCGATCCACCGGATGGTCGGTGAATTACCTGATGCTTGCGTGTGTAGATCCCTTCGAGCAGGTTCATGGGAAATGTCTCCCTGACAATGCACTATGACACTTTCCCAGCATTGGGAAAAAGTGTTGGACAGCCAGGATAGGTCGTTTTGAGAAGACTTCGAATACGAAACGGTGCTACTTTACCAGATCCCCATACTCCACGGGTCTGCGGTGCTTGAGAAACCCCCAGGTATCCGTCGCGGCTCTGCGCTCTGCTAGGTCGATGTCAGCGATAACAATCGATTCCTTCCCCCCCGCCAGATCCGATACCATCTCACCCCAAGGGTTGGCACAGAAGCTCCTTCCGTAAAACGATATGCCTTCTTCCTGGCCCACCCGATTGACGCGGAAAATGAAGAGGTTGTTCGCAAAAGCATTTGCCATGATCGCACGCTCCCACAGGCTGTGGGTATTGATCGACGCTGCCGTGGGCGAGACGATTATTTCCGCCCCTTTGAGCGCCAAGATGCGCGCTCCTTCTGGAAACAGGTTGTCCCAGCATATCTGGACGCCGATCCTGCCGCGCGATGTTTCAAAAACAGGGAATCCCAATGTGCCGGGAGAAAAATAAAATTGCTCCCGGTAGAGCGGGAGGTTGGGCACGTGCATCTTGCGATATACGCCGGTCAGCTTGCCGGCATCGATCACCGCCGCGCTATTGTAGTATGCACCGTTTGCCGACTCAAAAAAAGGGACGATGAGCACTGTTTTGGCACTCTCGGAAAAGGCCTGAAATTGTTTTAGCGATTTGCTCGAGGCGTCCAACGCCCGAGAGAGATGCGACTTTTCCTCCTCCCTGGGAAACCAGGGATTCAGAAACAGTTCGGGATAGCATATGATGCCAGCACCCTTTTCAGCCGCAATCTCCGCCATTTCAACGGCGCGTAGAATATTCCGGTCGATATCCCCGCCAGCGATTATTTGTATACCAGCAAACCGTATAGTATTCGATTTAAACTGTGTCATGGTTATTCTAAAAATCGTTTTACATTTCCGTACTTTTCATGCAGCGAGATAATCAGGCAAACTGTTCCAGCAATTATATCGATTTCAACGGGAAATGTAAATTAGATATTCCAGTTTTATCGATCGCTCTATTGCGGAACGATCCCCACAAGAAAGGCTTGGAAGCATACAAGAATGACGCCTCTTCACGGATATATCAAATAATAACTTCCGGGAAATTGCAAAACAATTTTATTTTCCATCTGCTCTTTAAAGACCATCGCCAGCAACCCACAAGAGCTATTGCCCATCCCCCTTCCTCCATCTCAGCAAAGAATAAATCGCGACCCAGGTGCATGTTCTGTAAAGCATGGCATAGATGCTCTTGACTGCCGTGGTCTGCCCAAGCTGGTACACCGCAAAAAGATCAACGAACACAATGCTATGGAGAACGAGGATGTTCACGGTAAAGGAGACGATCCGGTCCTGCCGCTTCCACATACCTGTTCTGGCAGAGGCAGAAAAGACACTTATGATTACATCGTACTAGACAAGCCAGAGAAGCCAATGGTAATCAGGGATTGTCGCGCCAAGAAGCACGGAGCCCCCTTCCCTGATGTATAACAGGCCGAGTATGATTCCCAGAATTGAGGCAATACGATCCCTTTTCTGCTGGGTTATTTTTCCCTCTGCTTGTAAAGAAACGTTCTCGCGGATAACTTTTTTCCCATTATCTGCCTCCACTAATGAAGGTACCATTTCAAAACACGATAAAATATAAATTATACGGTCGAGGGTTGGACACTGTTCAACAAATAATTGCAAAAAGAAATTCTAATTTTAGTGGTATCCGTTTATAATAAATACGGCAGATCCCTTACTTTCTGTGCTGCCGTAGCCTTGTGATTACATCTTCGATGCAAACCGGACTATATGCTCACACCTCCGTGAAACACCAGTTTGCTGATTATCAATGAATTACCTCAGTTACGGATGATAACTCATCGATAAAATACGCACAACTTTTATCATGTATACAACATACAAGGCTCTACAACATTTCTCAGATTATTCAAAGATGTAAATCTTTCCGGTGGGATCGCTATCTCGAGGATGATATGAATATATATATGAATATATAATGGAGTAGATCTATTTTGTCATATCTTGCAACTTACGGCCCCCACGAGAGTATTTGTGATCGTTTGCTGTCAAAATTGCCTCTTTTAATTTTCACATCATGAATATATCTATCGAAAGAGGTTTATGTCTCGAATCCGGCTAGGTTCTTCTTGTCCAGTTCATCGCTCCTGCGCTCGAGTTCCGCGATAACCTGAGCACCCAATAAAAGGATCAATGCTATAGCCTCAGTAGTAAGAAGCGCCACCACTGCCGTGGCAAAGGATCCATAAATTAAATTTACCATGGATATAACCGTGTAGTACCAGACCAACACTCGACGCGTGATCTCCCATAAGATAGTTGCGACTACTCCTCCAATCAAAGCGCGTCGGAATGTGATATGGACAACGGGCATGACCAGATAGATTGATGTGAGCAGCAGCACCTCACCAATGACCCCCAGGATATATAACGCAACACCGGATGTTCCTTCCAGGCCCAATGTCCAACCGAACAGGATCAATTGCCTTCTTTCAAGGGTCTCTATTGCTGCCGTAATGAATGATACCAGCAAGATGCCCAGGCCCAACACAAAGATGTACACATACGGGATAAGCGTGGAAATCAGGAAGGGGCGGTGTTTTACTCTGACGCGGTGAAAAAAGATGACTGACATGGCGTTTTCAAGAACGGTAAATGCTATGGAGCTGAAAAAAAGCATCACCAGAAATCCTATAATACTGACCACATTCCGATGCACGAGAAATACCCGCACCTGTTCAGTCAGCGTTGCAGCATAGCCGGGGATAATCATTTCCAGATAGATGGATAGGGTGTGAAATAACTGCTCCTCCTCGATAAAATGGGACATCCCAATAAGAGCGAGAATCGACATCGGCACAACCGACAACAGGGTGTAATAGGCTACAGCGCCGCATAGCAGCAGACCCTGATTGCGCTTGAAATCGCGTAGAACTCTCACCAGGAAACTGAGGAGCCGGCTCAGTCCCCTCGTGCCTATGTGTCGGTAGTCAATCATGCGTCAGGAAGGAAAACATCCACGCCTTTATTTTTGAGATCATTTTTCGGTGAAAGCCGTAAGAATATCCGCATCTCGACATCATCATTCTCTGGCATTCTTGCAATCACAGAATGAGCCGATACTGGCAGGCCGCCTTACATCTCAAGCGTGTCATAATGGAACAGCCCCGATATCAAGTAGGATCACGATAAAGGGAAAGCATATTCACGATCTCTGCCCTTTGTCTCCAGTCGTATAGAAGTGTAGAGAGCACAAAAAAGGAAAGGCATGCTTCCTTGCATGCCCTTTCTTCGAAAAACCCTCTGCACCCCAATTTCTTGCCTCAGGGGAGGCTGTCTTCGCACAACGCGAAATTTAGTCGCTATATCTCCATGGCTCATGCATGTTGCCACTTTTCTTTCTCCTGAATATATGCATTCTTACCTGCATCGATAGCGCTCTCAACTACTGTTCTGCCTTCCTCATAGAGTTCCTTCCCCTTATCGATGGCCAGGGTAACCCGGTCCTTCGTAGTAGTGGCGAACCGCTTCATGTCATTCCTTATTTCCTTTCCCGTCTTTGGCGCGAACAGCAATGCCACACCTGCCCCCACAACACCACCCACAAGGAACGGCACCACTATGTTGATGCCCTTATTCGTAAGTTCTTCTTTCATAACCATCACCCCTTCCTTTCTTCTGCGCCTCTGCGAGAGCTGCGACCCCTGGGTAATGCCGGCTTCATTTCCTCCTCTCTTGAAATTCTCTACCAGCTTGAATTCTACTTTAAGTATATCACCAGTTCTTAAAACACGGAGAGGATAAAAAAATAAACTCAACTGGTAAAAAGGAAAGGAGCTACTGTAAAAAACGGTAGCTCCTCGACTTGATTGGCTTCCCAAGGGGGAATCGAACTGTCTGTTCTCACATCTCGTGAAATTCTAGGTTGCCAATTATCAATGAGTTACATCATCTACGAATGAAAGTTTCACAATTGTGCATCAGCAACCAACGAATAAAGGATGCAGAATCCCAGCTGAAGCTTGCGCACCAATGGATCCGGAATACTCATTCTGAGCACCCATGCCTACATTTATTAGAATATTGGGGCAATTGTGATAGAAAAAAGGATTGGTATGTGAACGTATCCACACAGCTTCGGTTTGAACACACATTGAAACGTTCGCCTTACGGGACCTGCCCCTGGAACGCGCTGCATCCTCCTTCGTCCCCTAAATCACAGGCCTTCTGAAAATCCGCCAAAGCTAGTTGCCTTTTCCCCATGGTCATATAGAATTTACCTCGATTAAAATAAGCTGAAGCATTGCTTTGATCGATTTGGAGCGCACTATTAAAATCTTGCAACGCCCCCTCGCGACGTCCCATGAGGGCATTTACAATCCCACGGTTGACGTAACTGTCGGCTCTGTTCGGATTTATAGCGAGAGACTCGTTAAATTTTTCCAGCGCTTTCTCGAACAAACCGGCCTTGCCATATAATACTCCAAGATTATAAAAAGCTTCCTGAGAAGAGGGATTAAGGGCAATGGTCGTATAATAATCCGCAATTGCCTTTTCGGGTTGCCCTATTTTTTCATAAATCATGCCTCGGTTCGTATAGGCTTCGTAATAAGAAGGATTCAAGGCAATTGTTGTAGTGTAGTCCGCGATTGCCTTATCAAGCCTGCCCATTTTTTCATAAGCAATACCCCGATTAAAAAAAGCCTCGTCAAAAAATGGGGCAATGGCAATGGCCCTGTTGAAATCCTCAATTGCCTCGTCAAACCGGCCAGTTTTTTGAAAGGCTACACCTAGGCCATTATAGGCCAGGTACGCCCCCTCAGGTTCCTTATTAATAACATAATTCCAGAGGGTGAAGCTGTCCTTCCAGATGCCGATTTGCCGGATGGTTAACTGTGCCAAGGAAACTACCGCCAAAACAGCAACCATAGCGCTGAACACCTTAATGGGCATCTTCGACTGAGCTAAGCCGTCCGCCTTTCCTGAAGCCCATGCCGCAGTCAGACCCAGGATGATGAAAGGACTGAGGCTGGGCAGGTAAGTATACCGGTCGGCCATAGCATGATTCCCGATTGTAACAAAGCCAAGCACAGGGAAAAGTGTCGCAATATAATAAGCCCAGAGCGCCAGCCAGATTTTCCGCGTGCGTGAAACGGCCACGCATGCGATCGTTATCGCGATCACGAGTAACAAGGGAACAAAATAGGTTGGGGACCAGAACGAAACGTCCCGGGGATAGGGGTAAAAAGGGACCAATTGAACAGGCCAAAGCATCTTGCCCAAGTAGGAAATCAGCGCTGCCGCTCCGACAAGGACCCTCGTCAAAAAAGGCCTGTTCTCCATGGGGTTCAAGACTGGGGCAACATGATTCGGCATGAGTGTAATAACGACGGTCAGGAGGCTGAATGCAAAAAAAGGAATTTTTTCGAGAACAATTTTTTTTAGCCGCGCCCTCACTCCGAATCTTTCCAGGGGATACCAGTCAATAATCAATAGCACGAGGGGAAGTGTAATCGCCATCGGTTTGCTCAAAAGCGCCAGCAGAAAAAGTCCCAAGCAAGCCAGATAACGACTGTCTTTAAAAAAAATCTCCTCCCTCTCATCAGCACGCGCTCCGTACCTCAGATAGGAAAGCAGGCTGAGTAGGAAAAAAAAGGAGTACAAGACATCTTTCCGCTCTGTAACCCAGGCCACCGATTCCACGTGGATCGGGTGCAGGCCGAATAAGAGACCGGTTATCGCGCTGACAAGAAGCATCCCCCTCTCGCTGAAGGACCCTCCCGGGTCTCCGCCACCGTGCTTCGCGCCCCAGGCCTCAAACAACCTCATCACCAGCAACACCACCAACATGGTGTTCAATCCATGGAAAAGAACACTGCTCAGGTGGTGGCCTACGGGATCCAGACCCCAGAGAGCGTAATCCACGGCATGGGAAATCCAGGTCAACGGGTGCCACAGGATATTTTGACTTTCAAAAAAAGCCCATTTGAAAAATGATTTGTTAAAGACGCGGATATGAGGATTTTCGAAAACGTACCAGCCATCATCCCAATCAACGAAACCATTGTGAAGTGCCGAGAGATAGACAGCAAATGTTGCGAGGGCGACTGTTGCCGCTAGATAGTATTTAATGTGCCGTGTGCGTTTCACCTTCGACTTCCCGAATCTCTAAACAAGAGACTTGCTTACGCCGTTTATTTCCCGTGACACTTCTTGTACTTTAGCCCGCTCCCGCAGGGGCACGGATCGTTCCGTCCAACTTTCTGAGCTGCATGCACCGGCGCGGCTTTCGCCGTTGCGGCGTCTCCGGATCCCACAAATCTCAAGTTCGCGACCTGGCGGCGCTGCTTGCGCTCGATCTCCTGGCTCTGCTCCTTCGCCGCGACCTTGATACGGAAAAGGCTTTCTACCGTGGTCTCGACTATACGAAGCTTCATCTCCTCGAACATTTCGAAGCCTTCTTTTTTATACTCGATAAGTGGGTCTTTCTGTCCGTAACCCCTGAGACCGATGCCTTCCTTCAGGTGATCCATGGCCAAGAGGTGGTCCTTCCACTGATGGTCCACGGCCTGCAGCATAAAGACTCTTTCGAGGTGGCGCATGACCTCCGAACTGATCTCCTGCTCCTTTTCATCATAGCTCTTCTTAACTGCTTCCCAGAGGATTTCCCGGAGTTCCTCGCGCGTCTTGGACTGTAGATCGATGCCAGTGAGGCGGTACGAAAACTTGGCAGCCAGCACGTCGGTCAGGCCCGTGGTATCCCAAGTCTCAGGATAAGCGTCTTCAGGGCAATAAATGCCGAGGATCCCGTCGAGCATCTCCTCGGCCAAGCGGAGCACTTCTTCCTTCAGGTCTTCGCCGGCCAGGATCTCGCGCCGCTGCTCGTAGATCACTTTCCTTTGCTGGTTCATCACATCGTCATATTCAAGGATATGCTTACGTATCTCGAAGTTGTGCTCTTCAACCTTCTTCTGTGCGTTCTCGATGGCGCGGGACACCATTCGGTGCTCGATGGGTACATCTTCTTCCATGCCGAGCTTGCCCATGAGACCAGAAATCCGGTCCGAACCGAAGATGCGCAGGAGATCGTCCTCAAGGGAGAGATAGAACCGTGATGACCCGGGATCTCCCTGGCGCCCCGAACGTCCACGAAGCTGATTGTCGATTCGCCGCGACTCGTGCCGCTCTGTACCCAGGATATGGAGTCCACCCGCGGCAATGACCTTTTCTTTTTCTTCGGCGCAGATAGTTTTGAACTTCTCAAGCGTCTTATCCCACTCCTCCTTGGCAAACTCCTTTACCTTGAGCGCTTGGCGAGCGAGCCCATCGGGGTTACCACCGAGCACGATGTCTGTTCCACGGCCTGCCATGTTCGTAGCAATAGTGACTGAGCCGTACCGGCCAGCCTGGGCAACGATCTCCGCTTCCATTTCGTGGTACTTTGCGTTCAGGACCGTATGCTTGATCCCCTTCTTTTTCAGCATCGCCGACAAGGTCTCGGACTTGACAATCGAGATCGTACCAACCAGGACAGGCTGGCCCTTTTTGTGCAATACCTCGATCTCGTTGATGGCCGCGTTGAACTTAGCCTGCTCGGTTTTATAAATGAAATCCGCATTGTCGATGCGTACCATGGGCCGGTGGGTCGGAATGACGACTACATCGAGATTATAGATCTTCGCGAACTCCGCCGCTTCGGTCTCGGCTGTGCCGGTCATGCCCGCAAGCTTGCTGAAAAGCCGGAAATAGTTCTGAAAGGTAATCGAGGCCAAGGTCTGGTTCTCATTTTCAATCTTAACATTTTCCTTGGCTTCGATTGCCTGGTGTAGGCCGTCGCTCCAGCGGCGCCCCGGCATAAGACGCCCCGTGAACTCGTCCACAATCATTACCTGGTCGTCCTTGACCACATAGTCCACATCTCGGTGGAAGAGCACGTGCGCCTTCAAGGCCTGGTGTACATGATGGACCAGGTCAACATTCGAAGGATCGTAAAGATTCCCCGAGTTGAGCATACGCTCAACCTTGATGTTTCCTTCCTCGGTAAGCGTCGCGGTCTTTGTTTTCTCCTCGATGGTATAGTCGATCTCTTTCTTAAGGCTGGGGATGATGCGGTTGATTTTATAGTACTTGTCCGTGGACTCTTCAGCGGGACCGGATATGATGAGTGGAGTCCTTGCTTCGTCGATGAGGATGGAATCGACTTCGTCGACGATGGCAAAGTTCAACTCACGCTGCACGTAATCCTTGAGATCGAATTTCATATTGTCGCGCAGATAGTCGAATCCGAACTCGTTGTTTGTGCCGTAGGTCACATCGGCAGCGTAGGCTGTCTGCCGCTCTTCGTCAGAAAGACCGTGGACGATGACACCGACGGTCAGTCCCAAGAACTGATACACCGGTCCCATCCATTGGGCATCGCGCCGTGCGAGGTAGTCGTTCACCGTGACAACGTGTACGCCGATGCCTGATAATGCATTTAGGTACACGGGAAGTGTAGCCACCAGCGTTTTTCCCTCCCCTGTCTTCATCTCAGCGATCTTCCCTGAGTGGAGCACGATACCACCGATAAGCTGAGCGTCGAAGTGTCGCATGCCGAGCACCCGCTTCGACGCCTCGCGCACCACCGCAAAAGCCTCGGGAAGAAGATCGCCTAGCGCTTCCCCGTCCTCCAAACGCTTCCGGAACTCGTCTGTTTTAGCGCGAAGCGCGTCGTCTGCGAGACCGGAAATTTCTCCTTCGAAGCTGTTTATCTCGTCTACATACACCTGAATGCGCTTTAGCTCACGCTCATTCGCGGTGCCAAATATTTTTTTCAGAATCGGACCGATCATTATCTCTTCTCCATCCGCGTTAATCTCTTGTGGCAATCGTTTATATTATCATTTTTGCAGAGGATTTCAAGAAAATAATCGGGATGTTAGGCCGGTAGATTATATGCAATAAAAAATGAATAGTGCTTTGTTGTGAAATCAAGAGCGCCGCGACTGCGTTCGACATCTTGTCCACTTTTTGCTCTGATTCCGCAGTTCAAGGCATAGCCACTATGAACGTACTGATGATTCACTTTAATAAATCAAAACATTCGTTCTAAATTTTACCGACGAATAAAAAGTCATTTACTACTTGACAAAAAATGCTGTTCACTGTAAAACTGCAAACATGAAAGTACTTGTCAATGATAAAGCAATTTTTGAAATGCAGGCTGATATCTGCAAGACGCTCACCAACCCGAAGCGGATCGAAATTTTAAATGCGCTGAAAAATGAAGAGAAGACTGTTTCCGAACTGGTTGCCGTACTCGGTGCTTCCAAGGCGAATGTATCACAGCATCTAGCCGTAATGCGGCATAAAGGAATCCTCATGACACGGCGCGAAGGTGTGAACATCTTCTACCGCGTGTCGAATCCAAAAGTCATTGAAGCGTGCTCGCTGATGAAAGACGTTCTCTTCGAGCAGCATGCCGCGAAGAAAAAAGCCATCACAGGAGTCTGACGCAATTTTCAATTCCTATCCTTATCCTACCAATCGTTATCGACGATCCTGACTGCGTGTCGTCCTCCCCCTTCCTATGTACAAGTGCTCAAGGAATCGAGTAGGCGAGGGCCTTCCGGCCCCAGCCTCTCACCCGTACGTGCCGTTCGGCATACGGTGGTTCATGCAAGGCTTGTAAAGCGTCGATGCTCTGTAAGAAGGCTCACGAGTCCCTGCTGTTGTAGCCATTTGGCGGTTACCGCAGCGTTCATATGTGACGCTCCGGCATTCCACCATGGCCCCCTGCCATTATATGCCGAGGCAAAAGCCCTTGTCTTTTCTATCCCTAGTTGGATTAGCCTCTTAGCTCTGGTTCGTGGCCTCTTCCATTGCCGCCACAAGATGCAGCGCAGTTTCCGCCGTATCCATTGATCCAACCCCTCGAAAGCGATCTTCACTTGGGACAGCCGATAATAGTTTACCCATCCGCGAAGGTATGTTGGCAGTTCGGCAATCATCTTCGGCAGTGAGCATCCCCGTCCCTTTCGGGTGATCTCCTTTACACGCGCCTTGGCTCTCTTGATGCTCTTTGGTGACACCTTGAGCTTCGGGCTATGGTGCGGTGTCATAGTGTAGCCCAGGAACTTGCGGTTCCAAGGGCGATCTACCGCGCTCTTCTCTTCGTTTACCTTCAAGCGTAACTTCTTTGCAAGGAACCGGGTGATTGACTGCATCACCTGTTCTCCGGCTGCCTTCGACTTGACGTAGATATTACAGTCATCGGCGTATCGGCAGAAGTGGTGGCCTCTCCGCTCAAGTTCCTTGTCTAGATCATCCAAGATGATGTTAGACAACATTGGCGAGAGTGGGCTGCCTTGTGGCGTCCCTTCTTCGGGGGCTTCGACGATACCGCCGATCATAATGCCCGCTCTTAAGTAGCGTCCTATGAGTCGAAGGAGTCTCTTGTCCTTGACCCG
>Ga0335081_10004624_pt1 | contig 21711 bp, 15 predicted proteins | sample Lox_Sample_35_FD_206713 | JGI IMG/M metagenome (GOLD analysis project Ga0335081, IMG submission 206713) | Soil microbial communities from Loxahatchee National Wildlife Refuge, Florida, United States - Lox_Sample_3.5 | ecosystem: Environmental > Terrestrial > Soil > Wetlands | place: USA... | reverse complement strand
GCGTACGACGGCAACTTCCGCAGCGTGCGGGTCTACGAGCTGATCGCGCACGACGACGGCGCCGGCACGGGGCGCATGGGCTGGAGCGCGCAGGCGACGCTGGCGATGGACGCGTCGCTGTCGACGATCATCAAGGCGGTCGAGACCACCAGCGGCTTCGGCCTGATCGAGGTGCCGGCCGACGCGCAGTGGGTCGAGCTGGCTCGGCCGGGCAACGGCCGCACGCTGCTCGTGACCGAGCCGACGCCCGAGCTCGCCGCGAGGATCGGTGCCGCGGCGCAGCGCTTCGAGGCCCACGCGCCGTCGCCGGCGCTCGCCTCGCTCGTCCCGCCGGGCGGGGCGATGCTGCCCGACGGCTATGTCGCCGACGTCGCCGCGGGCGTGTCGATCTACGGCCGCATCGCGAACGGCAACGGCTTCGCGCGCGAGCTGCGCCTGCCGCTCGATCTGGGCGACGCGGTGTTCGGCGGCGGCGCCTCCGCCGAGTCCGTGAACGAGCTCGAGCACCGGCGCTACACCGTTCGCGTCACCCTGACGCCGGCGAGCCGTCGCGACCGGTCGCCGGGTCGCGCGCGCGAACGCTACGACGGCACGCTCGCGGTGCACGTCGACGACGGCGAGGGGCACGCGTGGGAGCACGCGTATCCGGCGAGCGGCTGGATCGAGCGCGACGGCGATCAGGTCGTCGCCCCGACCGGCTTGTCGATCCCCGGTGCGAGCGCGCCGTCGCAGGCTTGGGACGACCGCCATGGCGAGCTACCCGGGTCCGGACGCATCCGCGACGTCGACGTGTACGTCGACGTCGGCGTGTTCGCGGAGCCGCGGCGCTGAGGCTCAGCGCAGCCGGACCAGCTGGCGCGTGCCGCGCGCGGTCGTCGTGGTCGTCATGTCCTCGATCACCTCGACCCGCCGCGCCACGTTCTTGCCGTCGACCAGCGCGCCGGTCACGGTGTCGTAGACCAGGATCGCGCGCACGCCGCCGTCGACCGTCACGCCGTTGGCGGTGTCGTGCGCGGACAGGTCGAGCTCGAGCGTCGCGCGGTGATGGTCGGGATCCGCCGCGATCAGCGCGACCGACATCTTGGCGGTCTGCGGCAGCTCGCCCATCATCGCGCGCGTCTGATCCGGATCGAGCGTGCGGGTCTCGTGCAGGCGCAACGGGCTCGCCGCGAGCACGCGCGGCAGCGGATCGGCGCCCGACAGGGTCTGGGTGAACAGGCTCTCGAGCTCCTCGCGCTCGCGATCGCCGAGCGGCGCGCCGTCGCTGCGCCGGGCGGTGACCCCGCCGTGGCCGAAGCTGTCGGGCGTGCCGCCGGCCGCGACCAGGTAGCCGCCGCGCAGCAGCTCCTCGTCCTGGTGCTGGTCGCCGAGATCGACGATCTCGTGCGCGGTCGCGATGCTGACGTCGAGCTTGGACGGGTGATCGCCGGCGGTCTCGACCACGGTCGCGCGGTAGTCGAACTTGCGCACGGTCTCCTGGTGCTTCCTGGGCGTGTCGCCCTTGGCCCACACCGTGTCGATCACCGAGTCGTCGTCGGTGACGAGCTGCCACGAGTCGCCGGCCTTGGGCGGGACGAAGCCGATCGCGATCGGGTCGCCCTCGGGCGCCGACGGCGGCGGATCGCCCGGCTCGAGCGCGCTGTGCGGCGCCGCGGTGCCGGCGTCGGCCGGCAGCGGCGGCAGCGGCGCGAGCGGCGGCTGCGGCGCGCGCGATCCACACGCCGCGAGCACGACGAGCAGGCGCCTCACGGCCGCACCGGCTTCCAGCGATCGCGCACGACCTCGAGCACCGCGAGCGCGGACTCGACCTTGTTGAACGGCGGCATGACGTACGCGCCGGCGACGCGATGCCTGACCGCGGCGAGCGCCTCCTGCGCGATCTTGATGCCCTCGGCGCGCGCGGCCGGGCCGGAGCCGACCCTGGCCATGCGCTCGCGATACTCGGCCGGGATGCCCATCCCCGGCACCTCGTTGTGCAAGAACTCGGCGTTGCGGTGCGACGCGAGCGGCAGGATGCCGACCATCACCGGCAGGCCGAGCGGCGCGGCGTCGTCGAGGAAGCGCTCGAGCGTGCGCGGATCGTAGACCGGCTGGGTCATCACCAGCTCGGCGCCGGCGGCCTTCTTGTCCTCGAGCCGGCGCAGCTCGCGCTCGCGATCGTGTGCGCCGGGCTCGGCGCCGGTCGCGAGCACGAACGACGTCGGCTCGCACTCCTTGCCGGCGGGATCGACGCCCGCGTTGAGCCCCGCCGCGATGCGCAGCAGGCCCACCGAGTCGACGTCGTACACCGGGGTCGAGAACGGGTAGTCGCCCATCTTCGGCGGATCGCCGGTGATCAGCACGAGGTCGCGCAGGCCCAGGCCGTGCGCGCCGAGCAGGTGCGCGACCAGGCCGAGGAAGCTGCGATCGCGCGCGCACACGTGGAGGATCGGCTCGACCGCGGTCTCGGCGGCCAGCCGCGCGCACACCGCGACGTTGGCCATGCGGGCCGACGCGCGCGGGCCGTCGGCGATGTTGATGATGTCGACGCCGCCGTCGAGCAGCTGGACGACCGCGGCCCGGGTCTTGCCGATCTCGAGCCCGGTCGGCGCGGTGAGCTCGACCGACACCGCGAACTCGCCGCGCGAGATCCGCGCGCCGAGCCGGCTGCGCTCGGGCAGCGGCGTCCTGGCCGGCCGGGTCGGCGTCGCGATCGAGATCGCCGGACCGGTGGCGTGGCGCTCGTCGATCTTCTCGCCGCGCAGCATGCGGACCGCGCCGAGCATCGCGCGGGTGTGCTCGGGCGTCGTGCCGCAGCAGCCGCCGACCATGCGCACGCCGCTCTTCAGCATGCGGCGCGCGAACACGCCGAAGTGCTCGGGGTTGGCGACGTAGAGCGTGCGGCCCTCGACCGACGCGGGCAGCCCGGCGTTGGGCTGCGCGATCACCGGCCGGCCGCGCCCGACCATGCCGGTCACGACCTGGTACAGCTCGGCCGGGCCGATCCCGCAGTTCGCGCCGATCACGTCGGCGCCGGCCGCGATCAGCCGATCCGCGATCTCGCCGGGCGGCAGGCCGCCGTCGCTGCGCCCGGCGGCGTCGAACACCATCATCGCGATCACCGGCACGCGCGGGCCGCGCTCCTTGGCGACGTCGATCGCCGCCTCCATCTCGAGGATCGAGGAGAACGTCTCGAGCACGATCGCATCGACTCCCGCGAGCACGAGCGTGTCGATCTGCTCGGCGAGCGCGAACCGGGCGAGCCGGCGCTCGGTCGCCGTCGCGGTGCCGAACTTGACGCCGGTCGGGCCGACCGCGCCGCCGACGAACGCGCGCCCCGCCGCGGCCGACTGCGCGAGCTCGACGCCGGCGCGGTTGATCGCGGTGACCTGCTCGGCCAGGCCGTGGCGCGCCAGGCCGATCCGGTTGGCGCCGAACGTGTTGGTCTCGATCAGCTCGGCGCCGGCGGCGACGTAGTCGCGGTGCACCGTGCGGATCAGGTCGGGCTGCGACAGGTTGAGCTCGTCGTAGCTCCGGGTGTGCAGGACGCCGCGCTCGTACAGCAGGGAGCCCATCGCCCCGTCGACGAGCAGCGGTCCGTGCGCGATCGCTCCGGCCAGCGTCGCGGTCATGTCCGGAACACGCGACCCGCAAGGCCGAGCTCGCCGATCGCGCGCCGCACCGCGCGCAGCGCATCGGCGCGGCCGACCTGCGCGAGGTGGCCGCCGTCGAACCACAGCGGCGCGATCCCCCAGTGCGCGGCGAGCGCCTTCGCCTGGTCGGGCGGGGTGATCCGATCGCCCTTGCCGGCGATCACGAAGCGCGCCCCCGGGGCGACGCGCGGCGCGCGGGTGAGCGGCGCGTGGACCGCGAACACGTCGCGGATCATCTCGCCGGTGATGCCGGCCTTCTCGGCGCGGCGGCGCGCCGGCGAGCTCTCGCCGTGGCGCCACATCAGGTCGGCCATCGACACCGCGGGGATCATCGCGACCGCGAAGTCGATCCCGCCGACGTCGTCCGGCCCGGCGATCGACGCCCACAGCGCGGTGGTGTAGCCGCCCAGGCTCATGCCCATCGCGCCGACGCCGCTCGCGCCGCGGGCGCGCAGGAACCGCGCGAGCGCGCGCAGGTCGTAGATCGCGTGGCCGAAACCCTCGTTGGTGCGCAGCGGGTTCGGCGACGGCCAGTTGGGCAAGGCCTGCGTGCCCTGCGCGCGCTCGCCGTGGAACGGCAGCTGGAACGCGACGACGTCGTAGCCGTGGCGCAGCCAGTACGGCACGACGAACGCGCGCGCCTCGAGCCAGTAGTTGCCGCCGCCCCAGCCGTGCAGGAGCACGATCGTCGGGCGGCCGCGCTCGCTGGTCCACCAGCGCGCGTGCGCGGTCATGTTCTCGGCGTGCGCGAGGTAGGCATCGCGCGCGGCCGGCAGGAACGGTACGTAGTCCGAGCGAAACGCGAGATCGACGATCTGGGTGGCGAGCGGGCCGTCACCGGCGGCGCGCAGCTGGATCCGCGGCTCGGCCGGCTCGGGGAAGAACGGCGACGGATGGCCGAGCGTCCCGTCGCGGTAGGCGCGCGCGAGCTCCAGCATCTGCGTGCGGGCGCCGCCGGGATCGAGCACCGGGGTGCGCGGCGCCATGCGGCGCTCCATGAAGCGCACCACGCCGCGATCGATCGCGGCGCTCGCGCGAGTGAACATCGAACGCACGGATCGACCGTACCGCAATTCACCTACACGGGCGAATGAATGGCGTTTGCGCTATCACCGAGGCATGCGGCGAACCGTGCTGATCGCGATCCTCGGCGTCTCGGGCGCGGCGCGCGCCGACACGTTCGGGGGATTCTCCGGGGTCGACCGCCCCTACCTGGTCAACCAGGATCGGGTGTGCCAGCCGCTCGCGGTCGACGGTGGCGCCGCGCGCGGCCAGCCGTCGTGCACCAAGGGCGCGACCGACGCGATCGCCGCGCTCGACTTCAAGACGCCGGCGGGCAAGGCGCGGTTCGCCGCGACCGCGACCGGCAAGACGATGACGGTCACCAACGCGGCCGGCGACGTGGTCGTGACCTGGGACGCGCTCGATCCGATCGACAAGATCGGCGACGTCTACGCCAGCCAGTACGAGGATCGCGTCGCGGTCGCGTTCACCGTGCGCCGGCTCGGCAAGGAGACCACCGAGATCGTCGGCTTCGAGCTGGTGAAGACGACCGGGCGGGGCCCGGCGCCGACCGCCCCGACGACCGCGCCGACCACGACGCAACCGACCCCGACCGCGCCGCCGCCCGAGGATCCGGCGGTGACCAAGGCGGTCCTGGCCGCGCGCAAGGCGAGCAAGGCCAAGCTGCTCGCAGCCTGGAAGAGCGTCACCGCGCTCGATCCGCAGCACAGCGAGGCGCTGTTCCGGATCGCGGCGGCCGAGGCCGGCGTCAAGCACAGCGGTGATGCGCTGGCCGCGCTGGCCGCGCTCGCCGCGTCGTCGCGCGCCGACGCCATCGAGTGGCTGGTCGAGGCGCGGTTCGATCCGGCGTTCGCCGCGCTGCGCGCGGATCCGAAGTTTCGCGAGGCGGTCGGGCTCGATCGCCCCGCGCGGACCCTCTACGAGCGCGTGATGGGGTTCGGCGGGCAGTGGGAGCAGACCGGCACGAGCTGCGAGACCGCGACGGTCAAGCTGGTGTTCGCGCGCGATCGCACGTTCCGGCTGCGCGTCCACACCGCGTGCGAGGGCGAGGTGGTCGACCTGCCGTTCCGGGGCACCTGGCGGCTCGACGGCGACCACGTGATCCTGACCGTGCCGACCAAGGGCCACGCGGTGTCGGCCAAGGACGAGGCGCCGTGCCTGTTCGAGCGGGCCGGCGACGAGGACTCGCTGCACTGCACGCTCGACCGCGATCTCGACTTCAGCGTGCTGCCGACCCGACGCTGATGTAGGCCGTCTCACACTTTTTCCGAGCTGCCGTGCGTGAACGCACGGCAAAGCCCGGGGCACTAACCTCCTCAGCGCACGTTATGCTGACGCCGGTGAAGCGAGACTCGGGCTCCGTCGCCGCGCTCGATCCGGCCGACGAGGCCGATCTGATCGCGCGCTGCCGGGCCGCCGAGCGCGCGGCACACGACGAGTTCTACCTGCGGTTCCGGCGTCAGGTCGCCGGCAACCTCTACCGCGTGCTCGGCGATCGCACCGACCTCGACGATCTCGTCCAGGAGGTGTTCGTGATCGCGTTCCGCGGGCTCGATCGCTTCCGCGGCGACGCCCGGCTGTCGACCTGGCTGTATCGCATCTGCGTCAACGTCGCGCTCGGCCGGATCCGCACGCGCAAGCGCCGGCCGGCCGCGTACGGCGTGGCCGATCTCGACGCCGCCTCGGCCGATCCCAGCCTGACCGAGCGCCCCGAGACGCCGGATCGCACGCTCGAGCGCCGCCAGGAGCAGGAGCAGGTCTATCGCGCGCTCGCCCAGCTCGCGCCCAAGAAGCGGATCGTGCTCTACCTCCACGAGATCGAGGGCCTCGACCTCAAGGAGATCGCCTACCTCGTCGACTCCAACCCGGTGACGGTGCGGACCCGGCTGTTCTACGCGCGCCGCGAGTTCTACCGCGTGCTCGCCGGCGCGCCTGCCGAGGAGGACGAGCCGTGACCGCGCACGTCGCGCCGCACCGCTGGGCCGATGCGTGGAAGGGCCGCCTCGACAAGGCCGAGGTCGCCGAGATGGATCGCCACGCCGAGGCGTGCGCGCGTTGCGCCAAGGCGCGCGATCGCATCACGCGCGCGTCGTCGAGCACGTTTCCCGCGATGCGCGTGCAATCGTCGCCCGAGCTGTCGTGGGACGCGGTGCGGGCGAAGATCCACTGGTCGGTGTCGACCGAGCGCCACCAGCGGCTGCGGCCGTCGCGCCGGCCGCTCGCCGCGGCGTGGGTGCTCGCGGGCGGCCTGGTCGCCGCCGCGGTCGTCACCGGCAGCGCGCGCGAGGTCGCGCACGAGCGCGCGGTCGCGGTCGCGCCGACCTCGCCGCAGGAGATCGCGCCGGCGCCGCTCGCCGGCCTGGTCAGCCGGCTGTCGGGCGCGGTGATGATCGACGGCCTGCGCGCCGGCGCGTTCGATCGCCAGCTCGGCCCCGGCGCGGTGATCGCGACCGGCGATGGCCGGATCGACGTGCAGTTCGGCGACGCCAGCGCGCTCTCGCTCGGCCCCAGGTCGACCGTGGAGCTGCGCCGGTTCGACGCCGATGCGATCGAGCTCGCGGTCGAGGGCACGATCGACATCGCGGTCGCGCCGCGCGCGCCGGGCCAGCGCTTCGTCGTGGTCGCGGGCGACCGCGAGATCGAGGTGCGCGGCACGCAGTTCCGCGTGGTCCACGAGGCCGGCGCGCTCGTGGTCGCGTGCCGGCACGGCCTGGTCGCGGTGCGCGACGCGCACGGCGAGCTCGAGGTCGGCGCGGCGAGGCGGCTCGCGGTGCCGAGCGGGCGCGCGGTCGCGGGGCAGGCGGTCGCGCCGCTGTCGGCCGACGAGCTGGCGCAGCTCGTCCAGGCCACGCCGGTCACCACGCCGCTGTGGACCGACGTCGCCGAGCTCGCGCGCAGCTCGGCCGCGCTCGACATCGCGACGGTCGGCCGCCGCTCGGTGCGGCTCGACGGGGTCGAGCTCGGCCAGGCCCCGTTGCGCGTGCGCGTGATGCCCGGCCGCCACACCGTCGAGGCCGCCGATCGCGCCGGGCGTTATCACCGCGCCGGCTGGGTCGACGTCAAGGCCGGCACGCCGGCGCGGCTCGACGTCCACACCGACGTCGACGCGCCGCCCACCGCGAGCTCGGCCGCGCGCCGCCGCGAGCTGCACGCCGGGATCGCGGCGCATCGCCCGCAGCTCGCGCGCTGCACCCGCGCGCTCGCCAAGGCCGGCGTCACCGACACCTACGTGACGATCGAGATCTCGGTCGATGCCTCGGGTGCGGTCGGCTTCCTGAACGTGCTCGACAGCGACCTGCCCAACGTCGACTGCGTGCTCGAGGCGCTGCGCGACGTGCGGTTCGGCGCCGGCAGCGCGGCGACCTGGCGCGAGAAGATCGCGCTGTAGCTGGCCGTCGCGCGCGTCGGTCACGCTGTCCGCGTTCACCAGCTCGAGAAGTCCGAGGCCGAGCTGCCCGCGCCGTAGCGCCGGATCGCGCTATAGCTCGGGGATGCGCTCGTGCTTCGTGGTCGTCGTTCTCGCAGCCGCGCGCGGGGCGTCCGCCGACCCCATCGACGCCGCGCTCGCGCGCCTCGCCCAGCCGATCCGCCTCGACGCCGGCAAGCTCGCCGGCAAGGGCGCCGACACGCTGCGCCCCGCGCTCGACACCGCGCAGTTCGTCATGCTCGGCGAGGATCACGGCATCGCGCAGATCCCGCAGCTCGCGGCCGCGATGTGCGCCGAGCTCGCGCCGCACGGCTTCCATCACCTCGCGCTCGAGGTCGGCCCGTCGGTCGGCCCCGAGCTCGAACAGTTCGCGCGCGCCCCCGACGGCGTCGCGCGCGCCGCCGCGTTCGATCGCGCCAACCCCGAGACCGTCGCGTTCTACAACTGGAAGGAGGAGCTCGAGTTCCTGCGCGCGTGCGCGAAGAGCTCGACCGCGCCGCTGCAGATCTGGGGCGTCGACCAGGAGCTGATGGGCGCGCCGGTCCACGTGCTCCGCGAGATCCTCGCGACCAAGCCGGGCCCCGCCGGCACCGCCGCGATCGACGCGCTGATCGCCGAGGACGCGGCCGACCACGCCGGCGCCACCCGCAGCGGCGACTACGGCGCGCTGTTCATGATGAAGGCAACCCAGTCGACGTTCGACGGCGCCAAGGACGCGCTCGCCAGGGACGGCTCGCCCGAGGCGCAGGCGCTGTTCGGCTCGCTGCTCGCCAGCCGCGACATCTACCTCGGCCAGGGCGGCTCCACGCCGTACCTGTCCAACCGCGCGCGCGCCCGCCTGATGAAGGGCACGTTCCTCGACGATCTGTCCGCCGCGGCCAAGGCCGAGCACGAGCTCCCCAAGGTCATGCTCAAGCTCGGCGCGTACCACCTGTACCGCGGGTTCAACCCGCTGCACTCGAGCGAGCTCGGCAACATGATCGGCGAGGCCGCCGAGGGCCACAAGGTGCTCGCGGTCAACGTGCTCGTGCTCGGGCTCGAGGGCCAGCAGCTGCGCCCGGCCGGGGTCGGCAAGCGCGCGGCGCCGGGCGCGCTCGATCTGCGCGCCGACCCCGACTGGAAGTTCGCCGCGCCGCTGTTCGCCGCGACCCGCAAGACCGGCTGGACGCTGTTCGAGCTGCGCGCGCTGCGCCCGCGCTTCCGCGATCTCGGCGCGATCGCGCCCGAGCTCGAGCGCCTGATCTTCGGCTACGACTTCGTGATCGTGATCCCCGATCCGCGGCCGGAGCACCCGCTGTAGCGACCTGGCCGATCAGCTAGCCGCGTGGGCTTGCCGCAGGCGCGACTCCGGACGATCGTCGCCGACCAGGAGGCCGTCATGTTCGTCATTGCTGGAGCCACAGGTCACGTCGGCGGGGTCGCGGCGCGCGAGCTGCTCGCGAACAAGCACAAGGTGAAGGTCATCGTCCGCGACGCGGCGAAGGGCCGCGACTGGTCGGCGCGCGGTGCCGAGCTCGCCGCGGGCAAGCTCGACGATCCGAGCTTCCTCGCCGGCGCGCTCAAGGGTGCGAGCGGGTTGTTCACGCTGCTGCCAGCCGACTACGCGGCGACCGACGTGTTCGCGTCGCAGAAGCGGATCGCCGACGCGATCGCCTCCGGCGTCAAGCAGAGCGGTGTCCCGCTGGTCGTGCTGCTGTCGTCGCTCGGCGCCGATCTGGCGAGCGGCACCGGGCCGATCAAGGGCCTGCACTACGCCGAGAACGCGCTGCGCGCGACCGGCACCAAGCTGGTGTCGATCCGCGCGGCCTACTTCCAGGAGAACCTCGCCCAGGCGGTCGCGCCGGCCAAGCAGATGGGCACGTTCTTCAACTTCATGCCATCGCGCGACGCGGCGATGCCGACCATCGCGACCAAGGACATCGGCGCGCTCGTCGCCAGGACGCTGGTCTCGCCGCCGGCCAGGAGCGAGAACGTCGACCTGGTCGGCCCGACCTACACGGTCGGTCAGCTCGTCGAGAAGCTCGGCGCGGCGGTCGGCAAGCCGCTGCAGATCGTCGACATCCCGCCGCAGGGCCACGTCGAGGCGCTGGTCCAGGCCGGCGTGCCCAGGCCGTTTGCCGTGGAGTTCGCCGAGATGTACGCGGCGTTCGGCACCGGCAAGGTCACGTCCAAGGGCGACCGGGTCGAGCACGGCGCGACCAAGGTCGAGGACGTGATCGCCGAGCTCGTCAAGGCGTAGCCGCGCGTCACGGCCCGTGGCCGAGCACGGCATCGGGCGAGGAAGCGCGGGTGACCGGCGTCACGAGGTGCGCGGCGCGATGCAAGATCTCGCGCGAGCCGTGTCAACGCGCCATGAACCACGCCCTCGCGATGCTCTCGCTCCTGGTGGTCGCGTGCGGTGGCAATGCCGGCCATCCGCAGCCCACCGTCGATGCCTCCGCCACCGGCCGCGATGCCGGCGACGTGGCGGCGTCGTGCACCGCGCTCGCCCAGGCGAGCTGCAACCTCCGCCAGAGCTGCAGCGATGGCGGCAACATCACGCACTCGTTCGGCGACATGGCGACCTGCCTGCAGCGCGAGGCGCTGGCGTGCAGGCTCGCGATGCAGGCGCCCGACACCGGCGACACCCCCGACGCCGTGGCGGCCTGCGTGGCCGCGTATTCGACGCTCGGCTGCGCGGATTTCTTCGACAACAACCTTCCCGCGGCGTGCGCCCCGCCGGGCGGCCGCGCGGCCGGGCAGGCGTGCGCGTTCGCATCGCAGTGTCAGAGCGGGTACTGCGGTCACGACAAGACCGCGAGCTGCGGGACGTGCGCCGATCCGCCGGCGGTGGGCGCGCCGTGTCGCGATGCCAGCTGCTTTCGCGGGCAGATCTGCGACAGTCGCACGCTGACCTGCGTGTCCGACGAGCTCGCGGGCGCAGCGTGCGACAACAACACCCAGCCGTGCGGGTTCGCGCTGTCGTGCGACGGAAACTCGAACGGATCGTTCGGCGTGTGCACGGCGCAGACCGGCACGCTCGGCGAGTCGTGCAGCGGGACGCCGGAGGTCAACTGCGACACGAAGGCCAACCTGAGCTGTACCGGACCCGCTGGCTCGCGCACCTGCGAGATCGCGACCTACGCGGCCGATGGTCAGCCGTGCGGCGCACAGCCCGACGGCAACGTGAGCTGCGCTGCGGGCGGCGAGTGCTACGGCGCGGCCGGGACGATCGCGCTCGCGGGTGCGCCCGGCACGTGCAAGGCGGCGGCGCCCGACGGCGCGGCGTGCGATCTCGAGGTCGGCCCGCCGTGCCTGACGCCGGCGCGGTGCGTGGTCTCCGGCGGCGGCTCGCAGGGCGTCTGCACGCTGCCCACCGCGAGCTGCGGCCCTTGATCGCCGGCGCTAGAACCGCACGCCCGCGCTGACCCGCGCGCTCTGGTAGGTGCCGTTCGACAGCGACGGCTCCGGCACGCCCAGCGTGCAGCAGTTCAGGATCGGCCGGATCGGCTCGGTCATCGGCGCGTCGACCGCGAGCTGGCCGACGCGATAGTCGATCCCGATCACGAAGCCGCCGCGCGAGCGGTACTCGAGGCCGAGCCCGGCCTCGAGGTGGTGCGCGTCGGTCTCGCCGCCGTACGAGTCGGTCAGCCAGTCGAAGCCGCCGCCGGCGAGCAGGATCGGCACGAGGTGGGTGCCGCCGAGGTCGAGCACGACCAGGCCGGTCGCGGCGCGCAGGTCGCCGCCGATCGCGTCGATCCGCTGGACCTCGAGCGCGGCGGCCAGGCCGCGCGTGATCCCGAGCCGGGCGAACACGGTCTCGGTGCCGGTCGACTCGCTGCCGGTGTTGGCGTCGCTCTGGAACACGCCGAGCGAGGCGCCGATCGTGAGCGGGCCGGCCTGCGCGGCGGTCGCGCCCGCGGCGAGGGCTGCACTCGCGAGCCAGATCCTCATGCGCCGGTCGTACAGCACGTCGCATGCCGCGGCAAGCATGCGAAACCGCGGCGCGAGGCGTCAGAAATCCGCGGCTAGGCGAGCGCGGCCGCGATCTTTTCCGCCGCGCGCGTGGCCAGCGCCATGATCGTCACCTGCGGATTGACGCCGAGCGAGGTGGGCACGACGGAGCCATCGACCACGTAGAGCCCGGACACGCCGTGGAGCTGGTGATCGGGCCCGACCACCGAGCTGGCCGGATCGGTGCCCATCCGCGCGGTGCCGAGCGGGTGATACGCGGACAGGTCGAAGTCCCACGCGTGGACGCGCGCGCGGCGCAGCTCGGCGAGCTCGCCGGGGTTGTCGATCACGTCGAACCCGGCGATCGGCACGTGGAGCCGGCGCGCGCCGGCCGCGAACATGATCTGCGCCAGCACGTCGAGCCCGCGCTTGACGTGCGCGACGTCGCGCTCGCCGAGCCAGTACTGGATCACCGGCTGGCCCATCACCGTGGTGACCCGGCCGCGCGACTTGTCCTCGACCAGGAAGCCGAAGCTCGCGACGTGATCGTAGCTCTCGGCCAGGCGCACCAGCTCGGGGCCGATCAGCTGGACCAGGCACATCGTCATCTCGAGCGGCACGGCCGCGCCCTCGAACAGGATGCCCTCGTCGTGCAATTCGTCGATCGCGTAGCCCTGCGGGATGCCGTTCCACGACATGATCTGCTCGTCGAACTCGGCGAGCAGGCCACACGCCGGATGGATCGAGAGGTTGCGGCCGAGCTGGCCCGAGCCGCCGCCCAGGCCCTGCTGCGACAGCACGAGCGGCGTCATGATCGTGCCGCACGCGATCACCACGGCGCGCGCGCGCACGGTCAGGGTGTGGCCGTCCTCGCCGCGCGCGACCACGCCGGTCGCGCGATCGCCCTCGACGATCACCCGCGTGACCTTGGCACGAGCGAACAGCTCGGCGCCGGCGCGCAGCGCGAGCGGCACGTACGACACGTTGGTCGAGCGCTTGGCGTCGGTCGGACAGCCGAAGCAGCACACGCCCTGGCCGTCGCAGTCCGGCGCGTTGCGGCGCAGCGGGCCGTGGCGCTTGATGCCGAGCGCGTCGCAGCCGCGCGCGATCACGCGGCCGTTGCCGCCGAGCAGCTCCGACTTGGCCGGCGCGACGCCGAGCACGGCCTCGACGCGATCGAAGTACGGCGCCATCTGCGCCGGGCCGAGCTCGGACAGGCCGAGCTCGTGCTGCCAGCGATCGAGCACGTGATCCGGCGTGCGGTAGCAGGTGCCGGAGTTGACCGTGGTCGTGCCGCCGACGGTCTGGCCGAGCGGGATCGGGATCGCGGTGTTGCCGACCGAGAACGTCGAGCCGCCGCGCCGGTACAGCTTGCGCTGCATCTCGAACGGCCGGCCGGTGAAGTCCGAGCGCTCGAAGTAGCGGCCCTCCTCGACGAACACCACGGCGAGCCCGGCCTCGGCGAGCTCGCGCCCGACCACCGCGCCGCCCGCGCCGGTGCCGACCACCACGACGTCGCACTCGAGCGCGAGATCGCCGTCGAGCTCGTGCACGCGGTCGCGCATGTACGCCGGCTTGGCCTCGGCCTTGACGCGGGTGTCGTAGACGCATCCGAGCTTCTTGTAGACCGCGGGATCGTCGAGGTGCGCGGCCTTGAGCGGGCTCACCAGCGCGCGCAGCATCAGCCGGCGCACCGGATCGGCCCTGCGCCAGCCGTCGAGCAGGGCGAGCCGCTTGGGGGGCGCGAGCTTGCGAAACGGCCGGCGCTCGCCGAGCCAGGACGAGGCCTCGACCCCCGCGAGCAGGCCGCCCAGGCCGCGCTGGAGCGGCGAGGGCAGGTGCTCGACGAAGCGCTCGACCTTGGCGACGGTGGCCTCGCCCGCGGCCGGGATGAACCTCCCGGCGGGCAGCGCGGTCTCGGCAACGGCCAGTAATGTCTCGCGTTGTCGCGGATTTAGCCGAGCCATGCCCGAGGGTAGCACACAATGGTCCGACCACTCAACCCGTCAGTTGCCGTCACCGCGCGAACGTGCCGTCGAGCAGGCCGTAGGTCGCGGTGAGCTGCGCGCCGAGGAACAGCTCGCCGCCGTCCTCCGCGATCTGGCCGGCGAGGCGCAGGCCCGAGGCCTGGTTGATCCAGTACGTGAACCCGATCGACCCGCCGACGTAGAGCGACTTGTCGCTGCCCATCAGATCATCGCTCGAGAACTCGACCGTGCCGGTCACGTCGATCGCGCCGAGCGGATCGCCGTGCTCGCCGTAGGTGAAGCGCTGCATCGTGAGGTTCGCACCCGCCGCGTACGGCGACGGCGCGCCGTTGGGCGCGAACAGCCGGTAGCGCGCATAGCCCGTGCCCGACAGCTCGAGCTTGTCGTCGTCGAGCTGGAGGCCGTAGCCGACGAGCGCGAGCAGCTGCTCGATCCGGCCGTTCTCGTACGCCGCGTCGGGCGCCGGCGGACGATCGAGGTAGCCCTCGCTGAACGTCAGCTGCGCGTCGAACCCGCTCGGCCGCACGTACAGCTGGGTGTCGCGCAGCACGTTCAGGATCTCGTAGGTCAGGCCGGCGTCGGGCTCGCCGAGCAGGATGCCGGCCTCGCGCAGGATCGCGACGGTCGCGACCAGCGCGCGGTAGGTCGTGCGCTCGCCGCGCAGCGCCCACCAGGTGAGCTCGAGCTTCTTCGCGGTGGCCGCGTCGATCGGCCGGCCGAGCGCGCGCGCGGCGTCGAGCGTGCGCGACAGCCGGTGCACGCGGATCTGCGCGCCGACGTCGAGCACGCGGCCGTAGCCGCCGCCGAGCGCGAGCTCGAGGTCCGCGGCGAGCGTGGTGTTCTTGATGTCGTTGCCGGGGTTCGCGCCGATGTCGGCGGTGTAGTTGAACTGCATCGCGCCGGTCACCTTGCCGACGCCGTAGACCTGGCCGCGGTAGATCCGCGCCTCGCCGTCGCCGTCGGCGTCGACCTCCGCGCCGCGCGTGTCGGCGCGGCCCGACGGGTTGATCCAGCCGGTGACGACGTGCGCGTCGGCGTCGTAGCCGTAGGCCAGCTTCTCGCGCTCGACGCGGTGCGCGTAGCTGCCGGCGACGTCGGCGTCGAAGTCCATCCGCTTGGTCAAGGTGTCGTAGCCGAAGTTCGCGGTGCCGCCGGCGAACGTCACCCGGTCGTAGGCCGCGAGCGTGTCGTCCGACATCTCGGGCAGGGCCGGCAGCTCGCTCGCCGCGCTGCCGCCGCCGAGCAACCCGCCGGTGACGCCGCCGCTCGGCGGCGTCGCGCTGCCGCTGCCGGCCGCCTCGGCGCTGCCGCTGCCCGCGCTGCCCGAGCCGAGATCGCCGGTGCCGAGCGCCGCGCTGCCCGAGCCCGCGCCGGCCTCGGGGTGCGGCGCCTCGGCGGAGCCGCCGAGCTTGGCGATCGCCTTGCGCGCGAGCTCGCGCTGGCTCTTGTCGCGCGACGGGTCGGCGGCGATCGCCTGCAGCGTCGGGATCGCGCCCGGATCGCCGAGCTGGCCGAGCCCCTCGATCGCGATCTCGCCGATGATGTCGAAGGTCTCGTCGGTGGCGAGCTTCTCGAGCGCCGGCACCGCGCGCTTGTCCTTGCTCTGGCCGAGCTTCTTGGCGGCGTCGCGCCGCTTGTCCTTCCAGGTCGAGCGATCCATGTCGCTCGGCTGGTTCTCGATCAGCTTGATCAGCGCGGGCACGTCGCCGGCCGGCTGCGCGTGCGCCGTCCCGGCCGCCGCGGCGACCAGCGCGATCACCACGAGCGCGCGCATCACTGATCGCCGATCTGCAGGCACTGGAAGTCGCCCGCGTTGGGCTGGCCCGGGGAGTTATTGACCTTGAGCTGGTCGCACGAGCTCGCCGCGATGCAGTCGATCACCAGGCGCTGCCGGTCGTCGGTCAGCTGCTCGATGTAGTTCACGCACGACGCCCAGTCGAACACGCCGTTGTTGTTCGAGCTCAGCGGGATCGCCGCGCAATCGACCATGTACCAGCACACCGACTCGGCGTCGTGCGCCGGCGCGGGGCAGGCGTTCTCGGCGCCGCCCTCCGCGCAGTTGGCGCGCGCGCCGTCGGTGGTGTCGTCACCCGCGCCGCACGCGGCGGCGGCGAGCACCAGGATAAGCCATCTCATGGCGCGAAATCATACATCCTTCTTCCGGCGCGCCAGCCTTTCCACCGGCACGTCGGGCAGGTGTTGCGCGACCAGCTCGGCGATGTCGACCACCGCGATCTTGTCGTCGACGTTCCGCTGCTTCATGCCGTCGGTCATCATGATGTTGCAGAACGGGCAGGCCACCGCCACCGCCTCGGCGCCGGTCGCGATCACCTCGTCGGTGCGATCGACGTTGACCCGCGTGCCGTCGTGCTCCTCCATGAACATCCGGCCGCCGCCCGCGCCGCAGCAGAAGCCGTGGCGGCGCGACCGCGCCATCTCGACGACATTGGGCACGCCGACCGCCTCGATCACCGCGCGCGGCGCGTCGAACTCGCGGTTCCACCGGCCGAGGTAGCAGCTGTCGTGATAGGTGATCGTGCCGACCGCGGACTTGTCGGTCTTGAGCTTGCCGTCCTTGTAGAGGTGGTCGATCAGCTGGGTGTGGTGGACGACCTCGAAGTCGCCGCCGAACTGCGGGTAGTCGTGGCGCAGCGTGTGGAGGCAGTGCGGGCAGCTCGTCACGACCTTCTTCGCGTTCGCGGTCTTCAGCGCCTCGACGTTCTGCTCGGCGAGCATCTGGAACAGCATCTCGTTGCCGGTGCGCCGCGCCGGGTCGCCGGTGCACGCCTCGGAGTGGCCGAGCACCGCGTAGTCGACTCCCGCGGCATTGAGCACCTTCACCATCGCGCGGGTCTGCTTGATGATCCGCGCGTCGAACGCGCCGGCGCAGCCGACCCACAGGATGTACTCGGGATCGGGGTGGTCCTCGATCGTCGGCACGTCGAGGTCCTGCGCCCAGTCCATCCGCTTGTCGTTGCCGATCCCCCACGGGTTCGACTGGCGCTCGATGTTGCGGTACGTGCGCTGGAGCTCGCCGGGTGTCTTCTCCTGCTCGAGCACCAGGTTCTGGCGCATCTGCAGGATCTTCAGCGGGTGCTCGATGAACACCGGGCACACCTCCTGACACGCGCCGCAGGTCGTGCACGCCCACAGCGTGTCCTCCGCGATCCGCCCGCCGGTCATCTTCGGCATGGTGTCGAGCTCGTGCTGCGCGGCCTCGCGGCGGGCGCGCGCGTCGATCAGATCCGGCGACGGATGATCGTCGCCGCGCTCGGCGCCGAACTGCTCGAGCCGCGCGACCTCGCGATCGAGCTCGGCGATCTCGTCGGCGAGCTCGACCCGATCGAGCATCTCGTAGCGGATGTCGTGGACGAGCTGCATCGGCGACAGGTTCTTGCCGGTGTTGTACGCGGGACAGTAGTTGGTGCAGCGCGCGCACTCGGTGCAGGCGTAGGTGTCGAGCAGGCTCTTCCACGAGAACTGCTCGAACCGGCCCACGCCCCACTGCGTGTCGTCCTCGAGATCGAGCTTGGGCAGGTCCATCCGGCGCGCGCTGCGGTTGCGCGCGAAGATGTTGGGCAGCGCCCCGAGCAGGTGGATGTGCTTGGAGTACGGCAGGTAGTTGAGGAACGACAGCAGCACCAGGATGTGCAGCCAGTAGCCGATCGCGTGGCCGCGGGCCGCGGCCTCGGGCGTGAGCGGCGCGAGCCCGCGCGCGACGAGCGACGAGATCGGCATCCAGCCCGGCGCCCGGCCGCCGGCCGCCATCTCGCCCGCGATCCCGTACGCGTGATAGAGCAGGTGGGTCACCATCAGCGCGCCGATCGCCCCGAGGATCAGGCCGGCGTCGAGGTTCATCGGGATGAGGCGCGGCTTGACCACGGTGCGGCGGATGAACGCCCACCCGATCACGAGCAGCACGATGAGGTTCGAGACGTCGATCAGCGCGTACAGCGGCTGGTAGATCGCGCCGGGCAGCAGCGCCAGCGACAGCCCGGGCACCACGCCGGACACCACGACGTCGGCCGTGCCGATCGTGATGACGAGGAAGCCCCAGAAGATGAACAGGTGGTGCTTGCTGGTGCGGTGCTGCGGGCCCTCCTCGGCGACCTTCTTCTGGCCGAAGAAGTAGATGCCGACGTCGGCGAGCCGGCCGGGCAGGTCGTCGACGCGGGAGCGCGGGTCGGCGACCCCGGCTGCCGCGGCGCGTCCGAACAGCCAGACCGTGCGCGCGAAGAACACGAGCGACGCCGCGAGCAGGAGGATGAACACGAGCTGCGTCACGCTCCCCGCTTACCACGCGCACGCGAGATTTGTCATGGCGCCGCGCGATGTTAAGGTGGAGGGACAAGCGTCGTCATGGGAGAGGTCGCCAACATACTGGTCGTGAGCGACCTGCACTTCGGGGAGGAGCTGTTGCCAGGGGCCTCCTACGAGCGGCGCCGCGCCGTCGAGCTGGGCGCGCACGCGTTTCGCGAGTTCCTGCGCTACCACGCGGTGCGCCGGCTCGATGGCCGGGCCTGGCGCCTCGTGATCGCGGGCGACCTGTTCGACTTCATGTCGGTGGTGATCCCGGGATCGCGCGAGCTCCCGGCGCGCTCGGCCGACGAGCGCCGGTTCGGGCTGGGCCGCGGCGTGCGCGCGGGAGTGAAGCGCATGACCCTGCTGTGCGAGGCCCACCGCCCGCTGCTCGAGGACATGGTGCGGTTCGCCGCGGCCGGCCACTCGATCGACATCGTGGTCGGCAATCACGACGTCGAGCTGCTCGCACCGGAGGTCGTCGCCGAGCTCGATCGCCAGCTGCGCGCGGCCGGCGCCAGCGATCGCATCGCGCCGCGCATCCGCGTCGTGCCGTGGTTCGTCTACGTGCCGGGCGTCGCGTGGATCGAGCACGGCCACGTCTACGACGAGGGCTGCTCGTTCGAGTTCAACCTCTCGCCGACCGATCCGAAGGACGGCCGGCTGGTGTTCAACGCCGACTACGCGGCGGTGCGCTACCTGGGCGCCGCGTCGCCCGAGATCGATCCGCACGGCATCGAGGAGTGGAGCTTCTGGGGCTACCTGCGCTACGGCTGGGAGCAGGGCATCCGCTCGTTCGGCCGGCTGTGGCTGGCGTACATGCGGTTCACCTGGGCGATGCTCGGCGCGCGCACGCTCCACCAGTCGATGCGCCGCCGCGATCGCCGTCGCCGCGTGCATCGCGAGCGGATCGTGACGGTCGCGCGCGACGGCGGGCTCGCGGTCGAGACCGCGCAGGCGATCGATCGGCTGGCGCGCACCCCGCTCACCGTGAGCTGGCGCCGGCTCGGCCGCCTGCTCGTGCTCGACCGCTGGAGCCTGCTGACCGGCACGGCGCTCGCGATGCTCGCGATGCTGATCTTCCTGCCGATCGGCTGGGCGTTCGCCGGCATCGCCGCCGCGCTCGGCGCCGCGACCGGGATCCAGCGCTGGCTCGGCAAGCACCACGTGACCTCGCAGCTGCCGATGCGCGGCGTGCCGAGCCGGCTGCGCAAGCTGGTCGACGCGCCGGTGGTCGTGTTCGGCCACACCCACGATCCGCGCTGGCAGCCGCTCGACGGCGGCGGCGTCTACGTCAACAGCGGGACCTGGCTGCCCGCGACCCGCCCCGGGCTGCGCCGCAGCTTCACCAGCGTGCTGATCCAGCCGCGCCCCGGCAAGGCGCCGATGGTCGAGCTGCGCCAGTGGCGCGACGGCACGAGCGCGGCGTTCGATCCCGCGGCGGACCTCGGCGCCGGCGTGACCGGGATGTGGGGCCGCACCGCGGTGTGAATCCGCTGTCGGAGGGGCGTGGTAACGCCGGAGCCGAGATGGCTCGCTCTCCGGCCGACACGCCGCTCATGCGGCAGTACCTCGACGTCAAGGAGCGCTATCCGGACGCGATCATCTTCTTCCGGCTCGGCGACTTCTACGAGATGTTCTTCGAGGACGCGGTGCTCGCGGCCCGCCTGCTCGAGCTCACGCTGACCACGCGCGACAAGGGCAAGGACGACGCGGTGCCGATGTGCGGCGTGCCGCATCACGCGGCGCGCGGCTACCTCGCGCGGCTGACCGAGCTCGGCCACACCGTCGTGATCTGCGAGCAGGTCGAGGACCCGCGCCTGGCCAAGGGCCTGGTCAAGCGCGAGGTCGTGCGCGTGGTGACGCCGGGCGTGGTGCTCGACGAGGAGGTGCTCGAGCCCAAGCTGCCGCGCTACCTCGCGGCGATCGTTCCCGCCGGAAGAGGCGACGCGCCGGCCGGGCTCGCCTACCTCGACGCGACGACCGGCGAGCTGTACGCGACCGAGCTCGCGATGTCGGCGGTCGCCGACGAGCTGGTGCGGGTCGCGCCGCGCGAGGTGCTGGTCGAGGAGCTCGCGAAGCACGCCGCGCTGCGCGCGCGCTACCGCGCGGCGTGGAACGCGGCGAAGGTGCCCGATGCCGCGGCGGCGCGCGCCGAGCTGCGCGGGCTCGGCCAGGCCGATCGGATCGACGGGCTGCGGGCGCGCGCGGCGGCCACGGTGGTCGCGTACGCGCGCGCGACCCAGCCGACCGGCACCTTGCCGGTCGCGCGCGTGGTGTCGTACGAGCCGGGCGACGCGGTCGTGCTCGACGAGACCGCGATCGCTAACCTCGAGCTGTGCGAGACCCTGATCGGCCGGAACAAGCAGGGCTCGCTGCTCGGCGTGATCGACCAGACGGTGACCGCGCCGGGCGGGCGGCTGCTCCGGCGCTGGCTGCTCTATCCGCTGGTCGAGGTCGCGCACATCCGGCGCCGCCAGGATGCGGTGGCCTGGCTGGTCGAGCGGCCCGCGCTGGTGGTGGAGCTGCGCCGCGCGCTGTCGCGGATCGCCGATCTCGAGCGGCTCGCCGGCAAGGCGACGCTCGGGATCGCGACGCCGCGCGACCTCGGCCGGCTGCGCGACGCGCTCGCCCAGCTGCCCGGCGTGATCGAGCTGGTGCGCGGCGGCGCGAGCGGGCTCGATCCGCTGCCCGCGCTGCTCGAGCTCGGTGCGGCGCGCGATCCGGCGCTCGCCGAGCTCGCCGCCCGGCTCGGCCGCGCGCTGGTCGACGAGCCGCCGCACGCGCTCAAGGACGGCCCGGCGATCCGCACCGGCTACGACGCGCAGGTCGACGACTGCCGGCGGCTCGCCGACGGCGGCAAGGACGCGATCCTCGCGATCGAGCAGCGCGAGCAGAAGCACAGCGGGATCGCGAGCCTCAAGGTCCGCTACAACCGCGTGTTCGGCTACTACATCGAGATCACCAAGAGCCACCTCGCGAAGGTGCCGGGCCACTACGTGCGCAAGCAGACCATCGCGAGCGGCGAGCGCTACGTCACGCCCGAGCTCGCCGAGCTCGAGCGCAAGGTGCTCGCCGCCGAGGACACGCTCGCGCTGCGCGAGGCCGAGCTGGTGCGCGGCGAGGTCGCCGCGGCCGCCGCGCTCGCGGCGCAGGTCGGTGCGGCCGGCGGCGCGCTCGCGATCGTCGACGCGTGTGCGTCGCTCGCCGAGGTCGCCGCGCGCCGCGGCTATTGCCGTCCGGTGGTCGACGGCGGCCTCGCGATCGAGATCAGCGACGGGCGCCACCCGGTGATCGAGGCGATGCTGCCGCACGGTGCGTTCGTGCCCAACGACTGCCGGCTGGACCCAGCCGCCGAGCAGCTCGTGCTGATCACCGGCCCGAACATGGCTGGCAAGTCGACCTACAT
>Ga0335081_10004622_pt1 | contig 21713 bp, 19 predicted proteins | sample Lox_Sample_35_FD_206713 | JGI IMG/M metagenome (GOLD analysis project Ga0335081, IMG submission 206713) | Soil microbial communities from Loxahatchee National Wildlife Refuge, Florida, United States - Lox_Sample_3.5 | ecosystem: Environmental > Terrestrial > Soil > Wetlands | place: USA... | reverse complement strand
GCCTCCGCGGGGAGCGTTCTATGCCTTCCCGCGCATCGACATTCCGGAGAGCGATGAGGTTTTCGTGAAGGAACTGATCCGGCAGAAGCATGTGATGGTTGTCCACGGCTCCGGTTTCGGGCAGAAACCGGGGACGCAGCATTTCCGCATTGTGTTCTTGCCGGATGAGGGGACGCTGACAAAGGCGTATCGAGGGATTGGGGATTTTATGCGTGGGAGGTACGGAAGCGTCTGATAGGCGGAGATCGTGAGGCTAGAGGGCATCGTTCATGCGCGAAGGCTGGTACGGCGACGATTATCTAATTCTGTTTGATGAATCGGAGATTGGCGGGGCGTCGGATAGGTTCGCAATCTCAGAATCGTTGGCCGACTACGAAGTAGTCGGACTCCGCGGCTGGAGCGATTTCATTGTTCGCGACGGATCGGGTCAAACCTATTCAGTTCCCACAGTTCCGCTCACAAGTCAATACCTCGAACCATTCTGCGCGCCAACGCAGGGAGCGGCGCTAAAGTCCGACCCTCGCTTCGCCGGCAAAATTAATTGGTGTGTTCAACCCGTCGTGTTCGGCGGAAACCCGCGGCTTGGCGAAAACATTATCTGGGTGGACCATTCCAGGCATTCCCAGCTGGTCCTGTTCTGGAATCGAAAGTACCGCGAACTGAAAGGGAACAACCCCAACAAGACCGATTGAGCTGGTCCAGGGACATAAACCAAATAATCATGACCATGGTATAATGACCATGATCGTGAGCACCCATGAAAGCCAAGACCATTGCCGCCGGTTCCTTCAAAGTCCACTGCCTGGCCATCATGGATGAAGTGGCGGCGAAGCGCGAAGCCGTGGTGATTACCAAGCGCGGCCAGCCGGTGGCAAAGCTTGTCCCCGTAGAGAAAGAAAAAGACGACATTTTCGGCTTCTTGAAAGGGAAAGGCAAAATCGAAATCAAGGGCGACATTATCTCTCCGGCACTCACTCCCGAAGAGTGGGGTGATCTTTATTGATTCTGCTGGACACGCACGTAGTGATCTGGCTGGCCCAGGACTATGGGCAGATATCTGCAAAGGCACAGGCGGAGATTGCCGCGGCACGGCAGAAAGACCTCGGCCTTGCAGTTTGCGACATCACTCTCGTCGAAATATCCCGGCTCGCGAGTCGTGGGCGAATTCGCTTGATCCCCGACGTGGACACCGTTCTGGCAGAGGTCGAACGACGTTTCAGGGTACTGCCGATCACCGCGAATGTTGCTGTTCAGGCGTTTGCGCTGCCGACCAGCTATCCGAAAGACCCAGTGGATCGAATCATCGGGGCGACCGCCCTGACGGAAGACATTCCTTTGCTGACTGCGGATCGGGAAATCCGCAGGTCGCGGGCTGTTCCCACTATTTGGTAGCAGCGGCATAATCTTCCTCTTTGCCTCCGAATCTGCTTAAATCGAAAGAGGCGCAACTGCCGGGCGCGCTGCGTGTTTTCGTTATCGTGGTCGACATTCATTCGCACATCCTTCCGGAAGTAGACGACGGACCAAAAACCTGGGACGCCTGCGTTGCCATGTGCCGCACCGCCGCGGCCGACGGGATTACGCATCAGGTGGCTACTCCTCATGCCAATGACCGCTATCACTATGACCGGGAGTATCTGCAGGGGCTCCTGGCCCATCTGCGGGAACTGGTGGGCGACGCGCTGGCGCTCCGCCTGGGCTGCGACTTCCATCTGACGTATGACAACCTACAGGATGCGTTGGCGAATCCGGCCCGCTATGCGATTGAAGACTCGAGCTACATGCTGGTGGAGCTCAGCAATTACAGTGTTCCCGTCCAAACCACTGACTCATTTCTCAAGCTGGGAGATCGCGGCATCACTGCCGTTATCACCCATCCCGAGCGCAATCCGATTCTGCGCGAGAACCTGCAGCGCGTGGTGGAATGGGCGGAACAGGGCTGCGTGATCCAGATGACCGGATCGGCGCTAACCGGCTTTTGGGGCGAACGCACGCGACGCGCCGCCGAATGGCTGCTGAAACATGACGCGGTTCATGTGCTGGCCACCGACGCGCACGATACCGAAAAGCGGGTTCCGGTGCTTTCCAGCTCGCGCGATGCCGCGGCGGAGATTTGCGGCGAGGAAGTAGCCGAGGCGCTGGTGGAGGGCAATCCGCGGGCGATCATCAGCGGCCAGCCTTTGCCTTACTTTCCGCGGCCGGTGATGGGAAGTTAGAAACTCCGCGCCAGCCCAGAACCTGGCGGCAAAATACCTCTCCAAGACTGGCAGTCTTACTGGGGACCGGACTGATCTGTTCCCGAGTCGGCAGCCGGATGGGGAGCCGGAGTGGGGCTGGGAGCAGGCGTGGCCACAATGTGAGGCGCGGGAGGCACTTGGGCTGCTACTGGCTTCTCCGAGGCAGGACGGAGCGAACCGGGGCCGGTGGTCATGGCGCTTTCCGGGTTCAGAAGATGGTCGTGGCTGGGGCCGAGACCAAGACTAATCAGAGCTCGCGAATCCGGCACGGTTTTCGTCTGCCAGCCGTGATCGGCCTGATAGCGTCGCATGGCGTCTTCGCTCACCTGATCCCACTTGCCGCTAGCATCGCCGGTCAGATAGTGCTCGCGGATGAGAGCCTCCTGAATTTCCTCGGCGCGGTCGGAATCGATCTTCTTTTGCCCACGGGCTGTTTTCTTCCGCTTCCGCGAACTGGCGTGCTTCGTGGTCGGCGGATGAGTCGCATGAGCGACGCCCGACTTGGGATGAGAACCGGCCGCAGGATGGGGGGCTGGATGAGCCTTGTGGTGAACTGGGGCGCCCGAGGCTTTCGCAGCGGAGCGCACGTGCTTTTTGGGGCTCACCGTCTGATGGCTGGTCTTCGACGGCGGGTCACCTGTCACTTGGACCGCCGCGTTCGCGCCGAGGCTGCAGACGAGGGCGAAGGCGCACACTGTTCCGAACAGCCGCAACCCGGGATTTCCCTGCAGATCTCGAAGTTTCAACGTCAGAGCCTCAAGTACGAGCGGCGGAGCGCTTCGGAAGGCCAATGAAAAATAAAAGGGCCAACCGGAGCCTCGCATTGTAATCATCCCCGATTGAGGATGGCAATGCCAGCTCTGTTGGGCCGATCGAAGGTTACGGAAGTGTACCGGCCACAAAGATCGTCCCGTCCTGCTGGGTCGAACCCCGGGGACGCACAAGAAACACCACGTCCTGGCCGCTCTTCAGGCCGGATTCGACACGGGCAAAATCGGCCTCGCTATTGACCGGTTGCTTGTTGATCTCCAGGATGACGTCGCCGCGGTTCAGATTGACATCCTCGGCGAACGACCCGGGCTTCACATCCTGCACGATCACGCCCTTGCCGGAGGGGATATCGAGCCGGTCGGCCATTGCCGGAGTCAGATTGTGGACGATTACACCAAACTTGCTTTGCTTGGGCGTGCTCTCGTCGCCGCCCGAGTCGTCCTCATTCAGACGGGCAGCGAAGAGTTTGGCGCGGTCGGCCACCGTGACGGTCGCGTCCTCCTGCTTGCCGTTACGCAGGAAACCGAGGTTTACTTTGGCCCCGGGATGGCGGGAAGCGATGTCGGAAACCAGTTCCGATCCCTTAGTCACTTTCCTTCCGTCAACCGAGATGATGGTATCGCCGATCTTCAAGCCGGCCTGGTCCGCGGGGCTGCCCGGCACGACACTGGAAACAGTAACGCCGGTCCCGGAACCATAGACCCGCATGATGGCGGGATTTTCCACGGCGTCGAACATGATTCCTATCGAGCCGCGAGCCACGCGGTGCTCCGGTCCAATGAGCTGGTTGTAGACTTGCACCACCGTATTCGAGGGCAAAGAGAATCCCACGCCGGCATAGGCGTTGGTCTCGCTGAGAATGGCGGTGTTGATGCCGATGACTTCCCCGCTCATGTTCACGAGCGGCCCGCCGGAATTGCCCGGGTTGATGGCGGCATCGGTTTGGATAAACGTCTGGAATTGCCGTTGTGGCACAATGTCGCGGCCTTTGGCGGAAACAATGCCAGCGGTTACGGTGCCAACCTGCCCAAACGGGCTGCCGATGGCCAGCACCCAGTCGCCCACCTGCATGGCGTCGGAATTGCCCATTTTCGCCGCCGGCAGCGATCGGCTCACGTCGATCTTGATCACCGCCAGGTCGGTTTCCTGGTCTTCGCCAATGACGCGCGCATCGTGCTGCACGCCGGGCGGGTCATCCTGCAGCCGCACCCGGATGCGGTCCGCCTTCTCGACCACATGCCGGTTGGTAATAATGTATCCCTTGGGATCGACTATGACCCCTGATCCCAGAGACCGCTCGCGAATCGAGCCGTCTCCGCCAAACGGATTCTGGCCAGGAGCACCGAAAAAGTGGTTGAAGAAATCGTCCATTCCTCCGTCGCCATCCTGATCGTCGTCGTCCCCTTGACGCCGGTGCGGGGTCTTGATGGTGGATTCGGTATTGATGTTGACCACGCTCGGCCCAAGCTGCTTGGCGATCTGCGAAAACGCATTGGACACCTGCTGCGGCGAGGGTATGGTAAGCGGCGTGGCGTCAGAAGATTTCTGTCCTTCCTTGCCTTTCACTCCATAAGAAATCACGGTGCCGATGAGAATCCCGACCGCCAAAGTCGCCAGGATGCTGACCGTGGAAACCCAGCGACGCGTTTTCATGCGCGCCCAAAATGCGCCCGATGCCATAAGCCTACTTCCCTCCGAGAACTGACAATGCCCGATATTATACCTGTTTGGCCGCCGATGACCTGTGGCGCGAATCTTGCTGCTGCCGCGCGCCGGCGATCTCCAGGTTAGACGCACGAACTAAGGAATTCGTTTTATAAGATTTCTGTAATGATGTGTGTAATGCGAAGCCGGCTGGGATCAAGGTACCAGCATGTCATTTCGCCTCGTAGACAGTTTTTCCGCCCACGACGGTTCGCAGCACTTTTGTTGTGAGGATCTTGGCCGCCGGGACAGCGGTGACGTCGCGGTCGAGGACCACGAAGTCGGCCAGCATTCCGGGGGTGAGCTTGCCCTTTTCTTTCTCCTCGAACTCAGCAAAAGCAGAGCCGGTGGTGTAGGCCGCGATGGCTTGATCCATGGTAATGCGCTGTTCGGGGAAATATTGCTGTTTGCCGTTTTCGCTGGTGCGGGTAACGGCAGCGTACAGGCCGCGGAAAGGCGACACCGGTTCCACCGGATAATCGGTGCCGAAGGCCAGCGTGACCCCGTTGTTTAGGAAAGCCGCCCAGGCATAGGAAGTCGCGGCGCGCTTCGGCCCCAGCCGGTCCTGCGCCCAACGCATGTCAGTGAGCACGTGGCTGGGTTGCATTGAGGCAATGACCTTCAATTGTTTGAATTCTGCGATTTGGGCCAGCGTCGTCACCTGCGCATGTTCGACGCGCAGGCGAAAATCGTCGCTGCCGTTGGGGCCCCTTACTTTCGCCGCTTTGGCCGCCTTTTCGGCGACCGCGAAGGCGTCCAGAGCCATCTGCACACCCTTGTCGCCGATAGCGTGAAAACCCAACTGGAAGCCGGCCAGCACTCGCTCTTTCGACATTTCGTTGAGTTTGTCCTGCTCGTAACGCGGCAAACCGGAGGTGCCGGGATCGTCTGTGTAGGGTGCCAGCAAAGCGGCCGTATGTCCCCCGAGCGAGCCATCCATGAAGGCCTTCAACATCCCGGTGTGCAGCATGAGATCGGATTGCGGGTGCGCGTCGCGCTCGGTTTTCAGCAGTTCCACAGGCTCGTCAAAGGGCAGCCATTCGCCAATGCGGGCCGTGAGTCTGCCTTCGTTCTCGAGTTCCTCGTAAATCTGGAAATCCTCCCACGGCGGCGAATAATCCTGGGCAGAAGTTACGCCATGCTCGGCAAGGTCGGCGAGCGCAACTTCCACAGCGTGACGCCGCTGTTCATGAGTGGCTGGAGGAATCACGGCGCGCACCGCTTGCTGGGCGGTATCCCGCAGAATGCCCGTGGGCTGACCGTTAGCATCGCGATCGATGTGGCCGCCTTCCGGATCGCGGCTGGCGATGGTGATGCCAGCCAATTGCAGGGCACGCGTGTTGGCGACGGCCAGATGGCCATCCACGCGATCTAGAAATACGGGATGATCTTCCGATACCTCATCGAGGTCCCATCGGCTGGGCAGAGTTTTCACCGGCCAGAGGGTTTCATCCCAGCCTCCGCCAAGAATCCAACCTCCGGCCGGGGCACCTTGCACCTTGGCCTGGAGCCGCACACGGAATTCCTCGAGCGCCTTCACTCCGGTCAGATCCACGGTGAGTTTCTGCAAACCGGCATCGGCCAGGTGAAGATGAGCGTCGTTGAATCCGGGCATCACGAAATGTCCCCCGAGGTCGATTATTCGGGTTTCTGGCCCTTTCAGTTTCACGATATCTGCGTTGCTGCCCACCGCCTCGATGCGATCGCCGCGGACCGCCAGCGCCTCTGCACGGAGGATCGAACTAAAAGCACTATTGGCGGGGACACCGGTATAGATGTTGCCGTGAATGAAGATAATGTCGGCTTTGGGTTTCGCGCTCGCCGGCTTCATGCCATTGGCGGCCGAGTTCTGCGCCGCGGCGTGGATGGAACAGGACATCGCCGCGCAAGCGACGGCAGCTGCGAACCCGAGTCTGCTTCCTCCAGCAATCATTCCCCCACCCCCGCCAAAGCAAGCATGGTCAACAGAATCCGCTTCAATCCCAGCTCTCGGCCGTTGGAATCGAACCACTCCTGCAAAGTGTGAGCGCCGCCGCCGGAGCCGCCGCCGCCAATGGCGATCGCCTCCAGCCCCAGCGACAGCGGGATGTTGGCGTCGGTGGATGCGCGCTGTACCTGGGCAGCGTTGTTCAACTGCACGTCGACAGCGCGGATCACATGCAAAATTCGCGCGCTGGTAGGAAGTTCACCGGCAGGACGGCTGCCGATCACGACCACTTCACAGCTCACCCCTGCCGGCCGCTTCTGCGCCGAGGACTTCATCTCTGCCGCGAGAGTTTCGTCTTCGACGGCTCGATTCAGCGCCAGGCGCAGACTTTGCTCCAGGCGTTCCATCTCCGCCATCGAAGTGGAGCGGATATCCACCTTCATGCTGGCCGACTCGGGAATGGAATTCACCGACGTGCCGCCGCGAATCAAGCCGATGTTGAACGTAGTTTTAGGTGTGCTCGGAACTGGTGTGGCGGTGAATGTATCGATGGCGCGGGAAAGAATTACGATGGGATTGGGCGCGCCGAAATCACTCCATGAGTGGCCGCCCGGCCCGCGTACGATGACCTCGAAACGGCGGCTGCCGAGAGCCTCGGCGACGATCGTGTCGGCTCCGGCCCCATCGAGCACCACGCTGCAGGCGATGGAATCCTTCCACCGCGGCATGGAAAAGATGTGACGCATTCCCCGCAGATCACCCTCGCCCTCTTCGCCGACATTTCCGATAAAGACGAACGGCAGGGCATGGCGGATGCGCACCGACCGCAGCAGCGCCGCGATGGCAAGCATGGCGGTTACACCGGCGCCGTTATCGGAAACTCCCGGGCCGTAGAGGCGGCTTCCCTGCTGGCGGATATTCAACGGGGTATTGGCGGGAAAAACCGTGTCGATGTGGGCGCTCAGCGCCACATAGCGCCGGCCAAATCCGGGATGCACGCCGAACACGTTGCCGACATCGTCAATACGGACGTCATCCAATCCGACGTCGCGAAAGCGCTCGGCCAGCCAGGCTGCGCGTGCCGACTCGCCAAACGGAGGCGCGGGGATGCGCGCCATCTCCATCTGCCAGTGAGTGAACTGAGGCTCCTGCGTGCGCAGCCAATTGAACCCCGACCGCACATCGGGCGCAGCCGCCAGTTGCGCTACCTCCTGCTGCACTGCCGGAGCAAGGTCGGGCAGATCCGTGCGCGGGGGAGTGGGGCTCATGGGAAGTTATGCGCCAGTGTACAACGCCCAGGAAGGGATAGGGATTGGCAAGGAGTGGACGAACAATTACGCTGCCGGGTGTTTCTTACGGGATTCCAGCCGGCGCTGAACTGCCGAGACCAACTCCTCGGTCGCCGGCACATCAATTCCGTGCCGCTTTGCTCCGCGCAGGATCGGCCCGGCGATGGCATCGAGCTCTGGAGCCTTCCCTTGTTCCACATCTTTCTGCATCGAGCTGCGCATGTTGCCCGGCATCTTGCTCGCACCGGCGATGACCTTCTCGACGTCAATCTTTGCCCCTTCCGCGACGGCCACTGAGGCCGTCTCTCGCAGGCAGGCCAGTCCAGGCTGGCTCCAGCGCGGATCGGAGAGAATCTCGCCCGTGGTTTTATCGGCGGCGGTTGTCGTGAGCGCGAAGGGAGCAAGAAACACCAGCTTGGTCCACATCAGCGTCGGCTCTTGGTCGACGAAGCGGCACTCAAAACCGATGTGCTGCAGTTGCTGCAGCGTGCCTTCGAGCAATGCACGGCCGGTCGAGAGCACGCTCAATCGGGCAAACGGAGATCGATGAATGATGTGTCCCGGCGCGACGCGCTCGGATTCGACGGCGATCGTGGCAGGAGTGATTTTGTCTTTCCCGTATTTTGAACGAAGCAGTGAAATATGATCGATGCCGTTGAGCAGGGGAACGATCGCCCGCACGGATTCGGGTTTGGTGATCGCGCGTAGTGCGGTCTCCAGTTGCGTGGCTTTCACCGTAATCCACAGCACGTCGCAAGGCGGAACTTCAGAGGAGCGCTCGACGGCCACGCTGAAGTTCCCAAACGGGCTTTCGAGTTGCAACCTTTCGGGATATTGCGCGAGCGATTCCGGCCGCAACACCAGCGTGACGGATGCGCCGATTCGGGTCAGGCAGGCGGCCATGAGGCCGCCGACGCCGCCGGCGCCGAGAATCGCGTGTCGCAAGGGGAAAGTCATGGGCGGATCACTTTTTGCTGGGCGCGGGTTCCACACACTCCAGAATTTCCGCCTCGCTCAGGGTGTGGTCGCTCTGCTTGGCACGGCGGTAGATGCGATCGACTACATCGTCTTTCGGGGTAATGCCGCGCCGCTCCAGCCAAAACAGAACGTTGGACTTACCGCTCATGGGACCGATATCGATCACTTGCTCAAGCCCGAAAACGTGGGAGGGCACGCCGGAATACACCGTGTTGGCCAAAACGATGTCGTCTTTGTGATAGGCCTTGATGATGGCGGCTGCGTGAACACCGGTGGCCGTGCGGAATGCGTCATCGCCCACCACCGGATAGTTCGCCGGGATGGGCACGCCGGTGGCTCGTGACACGGCCTGGCAATATTGCTTCAACCCGGTAAGGTTCTGTTGGTCCCACGGCGGGATGCCCATCAGCTTAAGGTTGACCAGCATTTGATCGATCTGCGTGTTGCCAACGCGCTCGCCCAGACCGATGGCGCATCCGTGCACGCAATTGGCTCCGGCAATGATCGCTGCCATCGAGTTGGCGATGGCGAGGCCGCGGTCACTGTGCCCGTGCCAATCGACGCGAATCTTCTCGCCCGAGGGCTTGACGACTTCTTCGATCACAAAACGCACCAGCGCCAGGGCGCCCATCGGCGTGGCGTGGCCGGCGGTATCGCAGATGCAGATGGCCCGAGCGCCGCAAGCGATGGCCGTCGCATACAGGCGCTTTACCGTCTCGGGATCGCAGCGGCTGGTGTCTTCCGTGACGTACATCACGTTGAGACCCAGTGAGACGGCATACTTCACCGCTTTTTCGGTGGTTTGCAGCAGAAAATCGTCGGTCCAGCCTTCGGTGAAGCGGCGAATCGGACTCGAACCGATAAACGTTGCTGCCTCGATCTGAAGTCCGGTCTGCTGCACGATCTCGGCGATGGGACGAATGTCGTTCTCATGGGTTCGCGCCGCGCAGTTGGCGCGGATTTTCATCTTGCGCGCGACGATCTCGCGAGCCAGCGCCAATACGGCTTCAACTGCTCGCTGTCCTGCTCCGGGCAAACCAAGATCGAGCGAGTCGATGCCCAGAGCTTCCATTGAGTGAAGAATCTCGATCTTTTCCGGAATCGAAGGATCGCGCACCGAAGGCGACTGCAGACCATCGCGCAGGCTCTCGTCATTGAGCAGGACTGGCCCGGGCGGTCTCAGCCCGGGGGGATAGTTCCTATTCCAATCGTAGATGAGATCGGAGTGGTTCATGACCGCGGCTTCGAGCGATTTAGCGGCTGCCTTTCAGCAAAAACATCCTGCCCTGACGATGAAGCGCTCGACACCAGTCGAACCGGGTGAGCTGGAAGCTAGGACTTGTCCTTCGGCGGCAGGGTCAATCCGAACACGGAAATTCTGCCCTGCCCTGCCACATTAATCTTAGCGTCCTCCGGGTTGGGCAGATACAAAGTCTGGCAATATTCGCAGCGGTAAACTTCGGCGTCCGGTCCCCATGCCTTTTCCACATCCCCGCAAGCCCGTTCGACCACATCGCTGGCATAAAACCAGCGCTTCAGATGGCCGCCGCAGGCTTTCCCCTTGTCATTCTTCTCGTTGCAGGCGCGTTGCCCGGTTTTTTTTATCTTGACCTTGTGATGAGGAAGCTGCGCAGGAGTTTGCATATCCGGAATACTAACCTCGCCAGTCACCAAACGCTCACCCTCGCTGACTGCAGCGTTCGCGCCGCAGGATTCGGCCTTACGGCGCTATTGTATCCTAAGGATTCTGCGCCACGGCGATAGGCGCGATGACTTATGATCACGATCGTTTCCGGCTTGCCGCGCTCGGGCACTTCTCTGATGATGCAGATGCTGCACGCAGGCGGCCTAGCTATTCTCTCCGATGGAGAACGGCAAGCTGATGCGGACAACCCGCGAGGCTACTTCGAATGGGAACGGATTAAACAGCTCTCGAACGACCCCGGGTGCATCGCGGAAGCCGAAGGTAAAGTAGTGAAGGTGATCTCGCAGCTCCTACTCTGCCTGCCTGCGAAGCACGAATACCGGATCATTTTTATGCAACGTCCGCTGGAGGAGGTCATGGCATCCCAGGAGGAAATGCTGCGCCACCGAGGGACGTTCAAAGCGGGAACCGACACGGCCTTGCTGCTGGGCGCATTTCAGAAGCATTTGCTCGAGGTCAATGCGTGGCTTGGCCACCTGCCCCGCGGGAGCGTATTCCGCATTTCCTACCGACGCGTGTTGCAGGCTCCGGTCGAGGTGACGGAAGAACTGGGGAGATTTCTACAAGTTACCCTGGACGTGGAAGCTATGAGACGGCAAGTGGATCCGAGACTTTACCGGAACCGCTCGAACGAAGGTCAGTCGGGCGCGGGAGCAGCATAGCCAGTGGCCGGGCGCGGGAAGCTTGGAGAACTATAGGATTGGCAATTTTTGGCGAGCTAAAGATCAGAATTCTTGCCTGGGCGCGGCCTGATCTGCGCCAACGCGCCCAACTTCGATTCCGGCCTTGAAATAATTTTCTCCCTTTACCGGCGCGCCCGCCATGCGCCGCAGGATCGCGATTTGTCCGACGTGGGTCAGGGCGTCGGCGATCGGCCCTTGAAACAGCTCCCCGGCGTGAGCCTGCAGCGGCTCACTCGAAGCCAGGAAATCGTCGAACTGCTTGAGAGCTGCAAAGAATCGGTCTACCTCTTTGTCCCAGGGAAGCGGCTTGGAACTTCTCCACGCCTGTTTCCCGGCGGCGATCGACCCGGCCCAATTCATCAGGTCGCCGATGTGGGCGAGAATCTGGCCCGGCGTGCGCGTCTGCGAGCCCGCCTGAAAATCGGAAAAATTTGCGGGGGCGTTGCGCAGAGTTTTGCCGGCGCGATAAGCCAGAGTAGCCAGCGTGTGGCGCAGCAGGTCTCGCTGGGGAACGGAATCGGATGGGTTGCTCATGGCAGCTTGTCGCTCCTGATCGTTCTTAATGCTCACTTCTTATTTCCGAGAGCCTGGCGATTCACAGCCGCTTTCTCCCGAGCACGCCAGCGGCGCGCAGCACTCCGCGTAAACGCGGCCCTAGCCCGCGCGCAAACTGCATATCAAGAAATCCGTCCATCTGGCGGCGAAATGCTTCCCCGTAACCATACCACCACACTTTCTTGATGGTTGGCGTCAGATCCACGTCCACATACTTAAGCCGAACCATTTCCTCCAGGCCGAAGCGGCCGTGTGTGCGGCCCAAACCGCTGGCTTTCGCGCCGCCGTGCGGAGCTTCGCTGATTCCGAAGCACGAAACCACATCATTCACCATCACGGTGCCGGCTTCAATTCGGCGTGAGAGCTGTTCTCCGCGCCGGCCATCGCGTGTCCAGATACTGGCTGCCAGGCCGTATTCGGAATCATTCGCCAGCCGGACCGCTTCGTCGTCGTCGTCGAAGGGCGCAACCGGCAATACCGGGCCGAACGTTTCTTCGCGCATGATGCGCATCTCGCGGGTTGCGTCGGCGAGAATCGTGGGAGCATAGAAATTCGGCCCTAGTTTGGGAAGGCGGCTGCCTCCGAGCAAAATCCGCGCCCCGCGCGCCTTCGCATCTTCCACCTGATCCTCGACAATCCGCAACTGCCGCTCATGGATCATTGGCCCAATGTCTGTTTCAGAGTCGTCTCCGGGGCCCACTCGAAGCCGCTTCGCTTTCTCGACGCAAGCGTGCAGAAAGGCTTCGTATAAACTGCGATGCACGTAGCAGCGCTCGACCGAGAGGCAAGCCTGTCCGGCGTTGACGAAGGCGCCCCAGACCGCAGCGCTCGAGGCCACATCAATGGGGGCATCATCGAGGATTAGCATGGGGTCTTTGCCGCCCAGTTCAAGCACTACCGGCAACAGGCATTCTGCCGCCGCTGTGGCGATGCGCTTCCCCGTGGCCGCGCTTCCGGTAAAGACCAGCTTGTCGATGGACGATTGGATCAGCGTGGTGCCGGTGGCGCCATCTCCCACCAAGACCTGAAAAACGTCTTTCGGCACACCCGATTCATGCAACAACCGGGCGAGTTCAAGGGCGACCAGCGGCGTCAACTCCGAAGGCTTAAGCACCACTGCGTTCCCGGCCAGCAGCGCAGCCAGGGTTTCTGTGGCCGGGATCGAAAAAGGATAGTTCCAGGGAGAGATGATGCCGATCACGCCGTAGGGCTCGCGCAAGAGGGTGCCGCGCTTTAGTCTCGTAGCCAGATTTCCGTGCGGAACCGGTTCGTCGCGAAGCAGACGCCTGGCATTGTCGATGAGGAATCGGGCGGCGTCGAGAACCACCAGAACTTCTGTCGTCAACGCTTCGGCTATGGGTTTGCCTTCCTCCCGTGTGATAGCAGCGGCGATCTGAGACTTCTTCGCGTGCAGCCTGCGCTGAAACTCACGGATCAACGCAATCCGGCGGCGAAGATCCAACCCGGACCACGGATTTTGCGCGGCGCGGGCTCGCGTCACTGCATGGCGGACTTCAGGCTCTCCCGCGGGATCGAGTTCGCATAAAATCTGGCCGGTCGCGGGATTCACCGAGACAATCTTGCGCGCGCCTGCCCGAACATCGCTGGTCATCGCCACGGACTTAAGCCCACGGATTCATAGAGACGTGTCATTCCTGGGTCGTGTGATCGTGTGTTCAATCATGTAATTTCAATCCGCGAGCCGAAAGTCTCAATACTTCACGTTCTGCAGGTAGAGTCCGCTTGCCGGCGCGGTCGGCCCCGCAGCCGAGCGATCGCGCGCTTGCAAAATTCGACTCACATCTTCTGGCGAAAGCGTCCCCTTGCCCATCAGAATGAAAGTTCCCACCAGATTTCTTACCATGTGGTGCAGGAATCCCGAACCGCAGACAGTGTAGACGAGCTCGTGCGCATCGCGCTGCCACTGCGAGAGAAAGATTTGGCGCACGTTGGAAACGGGTTCGTCGGCACGTCCACGCTCCGGATCGACGGCGGCAAAAGAAGTGAAGTCGTACTCGCCGACAACCTGGTCAGCCGCCGCGGCCATGACGGCCTCCTTCAGAGGATACGGATAGTGCCAGACATAGCGAGCCAGAAACGGCGGGCACACGTCATCGCGATAAATGCGGTAGAGATACGTTTTCCTGAGGGCCGAGTGGCGGGCATGAAAATCGGGGGGTACTTCGCTCGCCTCCAGCACGCGCACCGAGGCGGGAAGAATGTCGTTGAGCGCTTTCACAAAATTGGCAGTAGGCACGGAAGACTCCGTGACAAATGTCACTACCTGAGCCAAAGCATGCACGCCAGCATCGGTGCGTCCGGAGGCCTGCGGCAATACCTTTTCGCCGGTAATGCGTCCAATCGCTGAGGCCAGCGTGCCCTGCACGGTGGTCGTGCCAGGTTGCACCTGCCAGCCCGAAAACTCGGAGCCATCGTAAGAGAGAATCAGTTTGAGATTGCGCATGCGATGTTTCGAGTCCGGCGTTTATTCGTTCGCATCCAAGTTTGTTTCGTGAGGCGTTTGGGCGCGTGAGGGCAAACCGGTTTCCGCTGCCCGGCGAGGGGTTCCAGGGTTGTCGAGCGCTTTGCCCGTTTCGCGAGTTGAGGCGGGAGCGATGCGCCCGGTCGCTTCGATATACTGTTCCGCTACATTGAATTGCGCAATGCCGGGCAGTGCTGACCCCTTGCGATTCATGACAAGGCTACACATTACCGGATTACTGCTGAATTTCCTGCGAGCGTAATGTTTTTCCCGGAACTCAGTTGCTACTGGCCGCGTACTCAATGGTGGATGGGAGTCGCTATCTCACCTATGTCTGCCAAACGGAACCCCAGATTCCTCGCCGCAAGGTCGAGTTGATGTGCCATTAAGGTTTTCATGAATGGAGATACATAGATGCCATTTGCATGCTTAGCCCCAATCTTACGCCGAATCGGCGCCGTCGGTGTTTTGGCATTGCTGGCCGCCGCCGGCTCGGCGCAGGAGCCGCCTGCGGCCCCCACCCCGCAAAATACTCCGGAAGCACGCCCGCTGCCGGTAATGAACTATGCGCAGCCGGTGTCGTATTTTCCCAATCCCCTCGGCCCTTACACGCCGCGGCACCTGCCGCCCGCGAATTTGGCAAATACCCCACGCCTTGACCAGCTAATGCACGACGGCAAGCTCTATCTTTCGCTCAATGATGCCGTTGCGTTAGCTCTCGAGGACAATCTTGATATTGCCATCGCGCGCTATAACCTGAACATCGCCGATACCGACATCCTGCGAGCCAAAGCGGGCGCCAGCATTCTCGGCGTCAACGCGGGCATTGTACTCAACACTCCCGGAGGTGGCGTAGGCGGCATTGGGGCGCAATCGGGCGCGGCCACGGGCGGCACCAGCCTGGGAGCCGGCGGCATCGGTGCCGGCACAAACGGCCTCGTCAGTTCCACGCTGGGCATTGGACCGAATATCACCAGCTTTGACCCGGTCCTCACTGGAACGCTCCAAGAGGACCATTTCAGCCAGGAAGCGACCAGCATTTTCCAGGGCGTGCTGCCAGGAACGTCCCTTTCGCAAAATACCGGCACCGTGAACTTTGCCTATCAGCAGGGCTTTGCCTGGGGCACGAATCTCTCCATCGGATTTAACAACTCGCGCACTACCACAAACAGTTTCTTCAGCGCCACCAGTCCCCTTTTGAACTCCGGTTTCAAAGCCACGGTTACGCAGCACCTGCTTCAGGGGTTTGGGTTTGCGCCGAACACGCGCTTCATTCGCATAGCCAAGAACAATCGCGAACTCTCCGACGTAGCTTTCCGGCTGCAAGTCATCGACACGGTCGACCAGATCGAGAATATCTATTGGGATCTCGTCTATGCCTACGAAAATGCGCGAGTGCAGAACGAATCACTGGCCTTCGCGCAAAAAACTCTGTCCGATACGCAGAAGCAGGTGGAGATCGGCAGCCTGGCGCCGATTGAAGTTGTGCGCGCGCAGAGCACGGTCGCGCAAGATCAGCAACTGGTCACTACGGCGCAGACCAACCTGCAACTCGAGCAGCTTCTGATGAAGAATGCTCTGACTCGGACTCTGAAGGATCCTTTGCTGGCGACGGCCGAGGTTATCCCTACATCCACCATGAACGTACCCGCACAGGAGCCGGTGGTCCCTACCGAGGATCTGATCAACGACGCTCTGCGTCATCGCGCCGAACTGGTCGAATCACGCATCGACCTGAACAGCCGCCGGATCAGCAATAAGGCCGTGCGCAGTTCCCTGCTGCCTAGCCTCGATCTTTACGGATACTACGCGGGCAGCGGGGTGGGGGGAGTGCAAAATCCGGCAAACCTGTGCAGCAATCCTAGCAGTCCGGGTTTCGGTTGCGCCGGAACGGGACCGTCTGATAGCCCCATTTTCCCAACGAGAAGTTTTGGCGACACGCTGAATCAGCTGGTCAACTCCACTGCTCCCGACAAAGGTATCGGCCTGCAGCTGAACATCCCGATCCGCAATCGCGCCGCCCAGGCCGTGCAAGTTCGTTCCGAGCTGGAATACCGTCAGGCGCAGATGCGGTTGCAGCAGATCGAGAACCAGGTTGACGTAGAGGTTCGCAACGCGCAATACGCCGTGCAACAGAATCGCGCCAGCGTGGACTCGGCCAAAGCGGCCGTCGAACTGGCGAAACAGTCTCTCGACGCCGAGCAAAAGAAATATCAGTTCGGCACCTCGACCACCACACTAGTCCTGCAGTATCAGAGCCAGCTGGCTACGGCTGAATCCGGGTTGGTGAATGCGATGGTGGCCTACGAGAAGTCGCGGGTGGAACTCGACCGCGCCACGGGCCAGTTGCTCGACAATCAAGGCATCAGTATCGATGATGCCGCCCACGGTCAGGTTACCCACGAGCCCAACGTGCCATTCGTCGCGCCTCGAAAAGAGCTGCCATCGGTAGCGCAACCACCCAAGGCGCCGGAAAGCGAGCAACCGCAGTAGAGGCTTGGGTTCGAGCCTGGTTGTCGAGAAAGGTGCGGCTTCGGCCGCGCCTTTGTTTTCCCTCACAATTCTTTACATTTCGCGGCCATCGCCTTGCATTCTCTCCCGATAAGATGAAGTGACACTTTGTCGCTTTCGGCGTCAAACTGGCAAATCCAATCTTGATCCCTAGTCGAGGCACGATTGTTCTACCAAGGAGACGAACCATGTCTTTTTCTTCAACCATGAAGCAGTCGCAGCAAAGTTTTCTGCTGACGGTGCTGGCGATCACAGGCAGCGCGTTGCTGCCATTTTGGTCTTTCGCGCAGGACATTCCCGCGGCTCCGGCTCCGCAAACGGCGGTGCTTTCCGCCCATCCCCAGGCCGTACATCTGGAGGATTATTCCAAGCCGCGTTCGGCTTTTCCCCAAGTCTTGCAGCCGTACATGCCAAAGGAGCTGGCCCAGCCGGACCTGGCGAATTCACCGCGGATGGATTCGCTCATGCACGATGGCAAGATTTATTTGTCGATTGACGACGCCATTGCGCTCGCTCTCGAGAACAATCTGGACATCGACATTGCCCGTTACAACGTGAACATCGCCGAAGCCGATCTGCTGCGGGCGGAGTCGGGAGCCAGCATTCTGGGCGTCAATACCGGGATCGTGCAGAACACACCCGGTGGGGGTGTGGGCGGACTCAGCGGCACCGTGGGCTCGGGCACGGGCGGAACGACGGTGGCAGCCGGCGGCGCGGGCACCGGCACAAACGGCTTGGTCAGCTCAACGCTGGGTATTGGATCGCCCATCACCAGCTTCGACCCAGCCCTTACCAGCGCCTTGCAGCTCGACAAGAACAATACAATCTCAACCAGCTTCTTCAGCCCCGCGCCAGGCGGGATTATTTCGCAAAACACCTACACCGCCGACTTCGCCTATACGCAAGGCTTCCAGTCGGGCACCACTCTCACGGCTGGCTTCAACAACACCCATGTCACCACCAACAGCACAGCCAGCCTGCTTACGCCGGTGCTCAACTCGAACTTCCAGTTCCGTCTGACACAGAACCTTCTGCAAGGATTCGGCTTTCTGCCCAACAGACGCTTCATCAGCATCGCAAAAAACAATCAGGAAATCTCTGATGTCGCCTTCCGGCTGCAGGTGATCACCACTGTCGACCAGGTCGAAAACATGTACTGGGACCTGGCCTATGCCTTCGAGAACCTGCGCGTGCAACGCGAGGCGCTCACTTATGCGCAGAAAGCGCTTGATGACGCCAAGCATCAGGCACAGGTTGGAACCGTGCCGCCGATTCAGGTGGTGAGCGCGCAGAGCACGGTTTCGACGGGCGAGCAGAACCTGATTGTGGCGCAGAACAACCTGCAACTGCAGGAACTTCTGATGAAAAACGCGGTCAGCCGCAGCATAGAAGATCCGACGCTGGCCGCGGCTGACGTCATTCCGACTTCGGGGATGCAGATTCCGCAGGAAGAAGCGCCGGTTCCTATCCAGGATCTGATCAATGAGGCGCTGCAACATCGTGCCGAGCTCGTGGAAACGCGCATCGATCTCAACTCACGAGGCATTAACAACAAGGCCGTACGCAACGCCATGTTGCCTACTCTCAGCGCTTTCGTTTACTACGGAGGCTCCGGGCTGGGCGGCGACCTGAATGCGCAATGCTTTTTCCAGGGCGTCCCCTGTTCACCGCCGCCTGTTTTCGATGGCAGGAGCTCCAAAAGCTATGGAGGAACGCTGGGCCAGCTCGTCAACTCCACGGCTCCCGACAAAGGAATTGGCCTCAGCCTGAACATTCCCCTCCGCAACCGGCTGGCGCAATCCAACCAGGTACGCGCTGAGCTCGAATACCGTCAGGCGGAGGTGCGCGAGAAGCAGCTGGAAAACCAGGTCCGGATCGAGGTACGCAACGCGCAGTTTGATGTGAAACAAAATCGCGCCGCGGTTCAAGCGGCCCAGGCCGCGGTTGACTTTGCCAGGCAGACCTTCGAGGCCGATCAGCAGAAGCTGAAAGTGGGACTTACCACCGAGACTGCGGTCCTGCAGGATGCTTCGACGTTGACAACCGCGGAATCGAACCTGGTGTCGGCGAAGGCGGCCTATGAGAAATCGCGCATTGAACTTGACCGCTCCACCGGCCTGTTGCTCGATCATGCGGGAATCGACGTCGCCGAAGCTTCTCGTGGAGAGGTGACGCACTTGCCCAACGTCCCCTACGTCGCGCCCCGTAAAGATATTGGGCCGGATGGGCAGCCCTCGGCCACGCCTTCGCCGGAACCGCCGGCCACCCCTGAGCCGGGAGGGCAAATGTAGAGCCGCCGAAACGTGTATTCTTCCTGCCGTGACTTTGTCGGTGGTCATCATTACGCACAATGAGGAGGCCAACCTTGGCCGCACGCTGGAAAGCGTGATGCCGCTGGTGTGCGACGGCAAAGGAGAGATTATCGTCGTCGACGATGGCTCGACCGACCATACCGTGGAGATTGCGCAATCGTTTGGCGCGAAAGTGTTCGTCGAGGAATGGAAAGGCTATGCAGCGCAGAAAAATTCGGCAATTGATAAGGCGACGGGAGATTGGATTTTGAGTTTGGATGCGGATGAAGAACTTGAACACAACTTGGCTACACTCATCCTGCATACGACTTCAGAAAGGGAGCCACATCCCAGACAAGAGCTCCTGACCGCGATGGGTGCGAGGGTTCCGCGCGCTGACGTGAGCGGCTACTGGATCCGGCGGAGGAACAAGTTTATGGGTCGCTGGATCGAACATGGAGGCTACTGGCCTGATCAGAAGTTGCGTCTATTTCGTGGGAACGCGGGAAATTTCGAGGATCGCTTGGTGCACGAAGACGTTCATGTCGAAGCCAAAACTGGGCGATTGCTGAACGGCGCTCTCATCCACCACTCTTACCCCACGCTCTCCGACTACATCGACCACATGAACCGCTATTCGTCATTGGGCGCGGAGATGATCGTGGCGAAGGGTAAGGTTCGCTTCAGTTTCGTCAACATCGTTCTGCGCCCGCTGGCCACCTTCACCTACAACTATTTCTTTCGTCTCGGTTTTCTCGACGGCCGCGAGGGCTTGCTCCTGCACATGTACCACGCCGTATATGTCTCGTGGAAATATGCCAAAGCCTGGGAGTTGTCGCGCCGCAAAGAGACGTGACCGACCGGTCGTTTTGAGGTTACCTTCCTGTCTTGCCCACCGGAGCGAGCTTCCCTATGATCGAGGGAGGATACTGGGGACTGCATGGAGAAAAAACCGCGAAGACCACAGGTGGCCGAAAGTCCGATTGCCGGCGTGCTGGAGAACCGGCGTCCCTCTGCCGCTGAGAAGAATTGGGCCGAGAAAACTCTTGCGCCAACTCTCGAAAAAACTCCGGAGCACCCCATCGGAGCGCCTACAGGAGTAAATCTCGACGAACTGGGACATGCGCGATTCACCACAATCTCTGGCGTTCCCATTCGCCGCCTGTACACCCCGGCTGATTTGCCAGCGGATTGGAGCGAAGAAAAGTATCTCGGCTATCCCGGTCAACCGCCTTACACGCGCGGCATTCACGCTACCGGATATCGCGGCAAGTTGTTCACCATGCGCCAATTCTCGGGCTTCGCCTCGCCTGAGGAAACCAACCGGCGTTACAAATATCTGCTGGAGCACGGCGGCAGCGGGCTTTCCGTTGCCTTCGATTTGCCCACGCTGATGGGCTACGACTCCGATCACCCGGCCAGCGAAGGCGAAGTGGGCAAGTGTGGTGTGGCCATCGATTCGCTCGAAGACATGGAGATTCTTTTCGATGGAATCGATCTGGAGAAAACCACGGTTTCAATGACGATCAATTCCCCGGCGTCGGTGTTATGGGCGATGTATCTGGCGGTGGCAGAGAAACAGGGTGCGGATTGGAAGAAAATTTCCGGCACGATTCAAAATGACATTCTTAAGGAGTACATTGCGCAGAAGGAATACATCTATCCGCCGGCGCCGTCGATGCGCCTGGTAGTGGATACCTTCGAGTTCGGATCGAAGTTTACGCCGCGCTTCAACACGATTTCGATCAGTGGATATCACATTCGCGAGGCGGGATCGACCGCCCTGCAGGAACTGGCTTTCACCTTGTACGACGGCGTGGAATATGTCGAATGGGCGCGGCGGCGCGGGCTGGATGTAGATGAATTCGCCCCGCGGCTCAGCTTCTTCTTCAACGCGCACAATGACTTTTTCGAAGAGATAGCGAAATATCGAGCCGCACGAAAAATCTGGGCTCGAGTTATGCGCGACCGCTTCGGCGCAAAGAACCAGCGCAGTTGGCTGATGCGTTTTCACACACAGACGGCCGGCGTGTCGTTGCCCGCACAGCAGCCGATGAACAATATCGCGCGCGTTGCGTTGCAGGCGCTGGCCGCCGTGCTGGGGGGGACGCAGTCGCTGCACACCGATTCCTACGACGAAGCGCTTGCCCTCCCTACCGAAGAGGCGGCGCGCATTGCCCTGCGCACTCAGCAGATCATTGCGTACGAGTCGGGAGTGACGCAGACGGTCGATCCTTTGGGCGGATCATACTTCCTGGAGGACCTGACGCTCCAGATGGAGGAAGGCGCATTCAATTATTTCGCCAAGATGGACGCGATAGGCGGCATGGTGAAGGCGATCGAACGAGGCTTCCCGCAAAGGGAGATTGCGGAAGCCTCCTATCAATATCAGCGTGCGGTTGAAGCAAGAGAGAAGATCATTGTGGGCGTGAACGATTTTGTGATCGAAGAGGAACCGCCGAACATTCTCTACATCGACGAAAGCGTGGCCCGCCGGCAGTCGGCCAAACTCAAAGCTCTGCGCTCGCGCCGGTCGAATGATGATGTACGGCGGGCGCTGGATGCTCTCAAGAAGGCAGC
>Ga0335081_10004621_pt1 | contig 21716 bp, 25 predicted proteins | sample Lox_Sample_35_FD_206713 | JGI IMG/M metagenome (GOLD analysis project Ga0335081, IMG submission 206713) | Soil microbial communities from Loxahatchee National Wildlife Refuge, Florida, United States - Lox_Sample_3.5 | ecosystem: Environmental > Terrestrial > Soil > Wetlands | place: USA... | reverse complement strand
GGCGCGACAAGGAGCCGAAGATTTTCTGGTCCACCGACGGTGGAAAGGGTCGTGGAGATATCCTGCAGTACCAATGGCCTTAAACCTGATGGATGTCTGATGCAGTGAAGATTGACATCGAATGAAAGGAAATTGCGGCAATGGTGAGGATGATGGTAACAAAAAGGCTCGACGAGAAAAGTTCCTTTTCTCGTCACAAGATAACTATTTTCACTTGACAGTGCCCTTTAAATGGATGTCCGGTTTTGAGATGCTGCCTGACGCTGCATGCGTGCTTGAGCCATTGCCCTCGCAGGTGACTTCCAGGGATGCGTCATTGGCTGACTGCGCACTCTCAGGATCCTCGATTTCTTCCTTATTAGCTCTTCTTGTTGCCAGAATCGTATCAAGCGCCCTCTTATTGACGACCGGTCGGTGTAAATCCGCCTTCTTCGCCGCCTCCTTCGCGAACCTCTTGTTGTACTCCAGCAAATAGCCATCTAAGAAAGCATTGCCCTCATTTATATTCGTCACCCAGGCAAGCCGTATCTCTTTGATTGCCCGCTCCAGAAATGACCCAAACAGCCGTTCGTCCCTTGGTTTAAGGTGAGTAGGTATGATTGGTCCGATCCAGCCGGGCTTTATGATACTTAGGGCTCCCCCGAAAATATTCCCTCCCTCTTCTTGACTTCTTCTGCATTCTTGCTCATTCTATAAGCATATGGTCTTTTAATGGCATCGCGAATTCGCCCTTGAAAAATCATACCCTTAACATATGTTGGTGATTCCGTAGTGAGAAGAAGATAGCGCACGAGCACGTGAGAGATCTGAAGGGAGGATAGAGGTATCAACGCATATTGTCTTGATGAAGATGACAGATTAGGGAATCAAGGATGTCAAGAACGCTGCTCAGCGAATCGAAGCAGCCGCCAAGGCTATTGTAAGGAACGCAGTATATGTTTACGGTGCAAGTGTCGTTAGGCATTACTATTCGATGCATAAACCTTTCAGTTGAATACCTATACATGCGTGATCATCAATTTTATGTCTGACCATTCGGCAGTAATGCAGGAGATCTTATGAGACGGGTTGACGCGATTATTGTCGTTGCTGTATGCCTCGTATTGTGGCGCGTTTCCTTGGGCGAAGCATCTGAGCGGGTCGTCGATATTCCGACGCGACCTGGGGTAACGCAACGATTTCTCTACCTCGCTGCGGAGCATCCCAAAGCCGCTGTCATCCTGTTTGCAGGCGGGCATGGCGGTCTTGAAATATCTCCAGAAGGCGGGATGGGATGGGGGAAAGGCAACTTCCTGGTGCGGACGCGTCAACAATTCGTTGAACAGGGTCTGTCTGTTGCTCTTGTTGATGCGCCTTCCGATCGTCAAAGAAAGGCATTTACCGGTGGTTTCCGTCAAAGGCCCGAACATGTTGCTGACATAAAGGCAGTGATTGCGTGGCTCAAGCAGCAAAATAATGTGCCTGTCTGGCTCATTGGTACAAGCCGGGGTACGCAATCCGCCGCATTTATCGCCACGCAATTGAGCGTCGTTGAGGGCTGCCCCGATGGTTTGGTCTTGACGTCGACAATACTCTCGGATACCAAGGAACGCTCTGTGCCTGAAATGCCATTAGAAAAAATCTCCATTCCCGTTCTAGTAGTCCACCACGAGCGGGACGGCTGTGAAAATTGCTCATATCGTGACATATCTTTTCTCATGAAAAAATTGAATGGCGCTCCAAGAAAAGAATTGATCACCGTTACCGGGGGAGCAAGCCAAGGTGATCCCTGCGAGGCTTCTGCTTACCATGGCTTTAACGGCCGGGAGAAGGAAGTTGTCGGCAAAATTGCCGAATGGATCCTGTTTAAGTAAGGCCAGTTACGCAGGTCGTGTAGAGCAAGCGAAGCCCGATACAATAATTCCAACCACAAAGAAAGCGGCACTATGAACCGCATCCATGACCCACGTCTATGCGGTGCATGTTTCGCAGTTTGTTCATTACTTACCTATAAATGTAACTACAATGAGCTGCATAGTTGATATACTAAAAGAGGAGCCGGCGCGGAATTCGGTGAATTTGCTTAGATGTATTCCCGGCTAGAGATTCAGGCTATTTGTCGGAAATACTTCCTGCTGTTCTGAATATATGGATACTTTAGGGGAAAACATGCATATCGTGTCAATTTTACTGCTTGCGTTATCTTCCAATCTTGATAACGTTGGAGTAGGGACAGCGTATGGGGTCAGGAAAATAAGGATTCCCTTTTCCTCAAATGTCGTTATCGCTTTAATCACATCAACCGGCACGTGGCTTTCAATGCTCATGGGGAAGAGAATCGGTATGATTCTGAATCCCCAACTCGCAGGCTATCTGGGCGCATCCCTCATTATCGCCGTGGGTGTTTGGGTATTTTCGAGCGAGACCGGGATTGTTCGGAAAAAGCGCTCCTATGATCTGATTGAGGAAAACGACAGGCCAGACATCTCGGGGATGCATTTTTTAAAAAAAATATATATTATTTTGGACAATCCATTTGCAGCCGATATGGATTTTTCGGGACATATTAGTCTAAGAGAGGGTGTGTTGCTCGGATTTGCGCTGACACTGAATAATCTTGCTAATGGAGTTGGAGCAGGAATGATGAGGCTTGATATCGGCCTCGTGACCCTTTTTGTCGGCATATTCAGCATAATTACCATTTGGGTCGGTATAGCAGCGGGATGTAAGGAATCATACTTGTTTGGCAAGCTTGCCGGTCCTGTATCGGGTCTGTTGCTTATCCTTATCGGAATTATAGAATTTTTGACATGAAATATGTCTTTGTATCAAAAGTTCCTCGCAGCAAGATCTTATGACTTTTCAATATTCTTCTTTACGAGCCTGCCAACTGAATCGATCTGAAACGATGATTTAACACGAGCTTAATGTATTTTTAACATTCTTGACATCTTCATACTATATAAATGAAATGAGATAATGTGCGGACAGTCACTCGGCATCGCTCAAAGGAATCGCATAATAGCGTTATATGGAGAGGTAAGCGATTAAACTTTTTTGCAACAACAGGCGAACATGGGTTATAAAGTATTAGTCACCGATAAGATTGACACGATTGCTGTGAAAATTCTTCAGGACATTTGCGAAGTAGATTATCAACCTGTCCTGACTGCTGATGATCTTAAGGCAATCATCCAATATTACGACGCACTGATGATTAGAAGCTCCTCAAACGTCACTAAGGATATAATTTCCGTCTCAGACAGGCTCAAAGTCATCGGCAGAGCAGGCGTCGGGGTAGATAATATTGATATCGAAGCGGCTACCGACCGAGGAATCGTTGTAATTAACTCGCCTGATGGCAATACTGTCGCGGCGGCTGAACATACCATAGCCATGATGCTATCTATGATCAGACATATACCCGCGGCTGACACTTCAATGAAGGAAGGCAAATGGGAGAGATCCCAACTGACGGGCAAAGAAGTGTTCAATAAGAATATTGGTATAGTCGGATTAGGGAAAATAGGAAGCAGGGTTGCTTCCATCACCAAAGCAATGGGTATGAAAGTTCTCGCATATGATCCATTTGTCGGCGAAGATCGTGTAAAGGAGCTGGGTGCTTCTTATGCGACATCGCTCGACGATATATGGGAATCGGCGGATTTCATCACGTTGCATGTTCCGAAAAATAAAGATACCCGTAATTTAATCAATAAAGACACTATAGCTAAAATGAGACATGAAGTAAAAATAATCAATTGCTCCCGAGGAGGAATAATAAACGAAGCTGATCTGGCCGAGGCAATTCGAGACGGCCATGTTGAAATGGCTGCGATAGATGTTTTTGAGAAAGAACCAGTTGAAGATTCTCCCCTGTTGAAGCTTGGCAATAAAGTCGTTCTTACCCCTCACTTAGGCGCCAGCACAGAAGAAGCGCAGTTAAATGTTGCTGTTGATGTTGCCGAGCAAATTCGCGACATCGTTCAAGGGTTGCCCGCCAGAAGCGCCGTTAATATCCCCTCCTTAAAACCTGAAACACTTGAACCGGTGAAACACTATATGGCCCTTGCTGAAAACCTGGGATCTCTCGTGAGGCAAACTGCAAGCGGCGCAGCTCGGGAAATAGAAATTGTTGCTTGTGGTGAACTTGCTACATTAGATATGTCTCCACTGGCAGTTGCAGTCACTAAAGGAGTTTTATGTATCAGCAGGGAAGGAGTGAATTACGTTAACGCCCCCAAGCTGGCTGAAAGAAGTGGTGTCCACGTTACGAAATCAGCTTCAACCGATTCTGAAAGCTATTTAAGTTTATTGAAAGTGATGCTTACTACCGATAAAGGAACGAATGAAGCAACAGGAACCATAATTGGTAAGGATATTCCGAGAATTCTGAGATTTAATGGATACCACACAAGCATTGAACCTGCCGAGCATATGTTAGTTCTGCCTCACAAAGACAAACCTGGTATGGTTGCTCAAGTTGCAGCATTATTGGGAAAGGAAAACATTAATATCTCCATGATGCAGGTAGGAAGAAAAGTTCGTGCACAAATAGGTGGCGAATCCGTAATGATTCTCAATGTCGATGAACCTGTCAGCGACATGATATTGAAGCAATTACAAAGCATAGAGGGTATTTATAGTGCTAACTATGTCAATCTAAAAGCTAAGTAATTATGTTCATTTGGCAGCAGGAGCCGGATTTGAACAGACGGCCTTAGAGTACGGCACGCCACTGGCAAAGCCGCAAAAGACAAGGACCTGATAGTTCGTTTCCGATGTATGTGTAAGAAGGAGCCAGTTTAAAGCATCTTTTTGACATGATTTAGAAAATGAAAAGTCTAAAATGAGAAAGAAGTGATGGCTATTAAGGCGATAGGTCAATGCCAACCTAAAAAAATTAATCGGGGGCTCCAAGGCCGCCGCCTGAGGGGCGACCCTGGCCGGGTTTTCAATTCTGGCCGGTCTTTATTTCTCTCCATTTCGCTCGGACGGATGCAACTCACAGAGCGAGCGGCTTAAATAGTGATCATACGGACCTGAAACAGTTTGATATTCCGTCTGTACTGTAGAATTGGCAAAAGTCCACGGGAGATGCATTTTTATCAAGAAATGTCTTTCACGCCTATTTGCAAAAATAGCTTTAGACAATTTACATTCTGAGCAGACGACGGTACGTTGACACCCTGACAGCAGGACATACACGAAAGTTGCGAAGAGCTGAGGCCGTAAGCTCGCTTCTTAACCGCTGATAAAGAGGAATCCCGGAAATCGGTAAGCGCATCTCTCTCGATTCTGTCAAAATTCGGATCAATATACATCAATGGCAAAACTCGAATTTCCAAAAGGATTTTTCTGGGGAGCAGCAACAGCCAGCCATCAGGTCGAGGGAGACACTCAAAATCAATGGAGTAAATGGGAAGTCTCGCGTGGGCGATTGGCGCAATTAGAACACGACGGTCTTATCGCAAAATATGGTAAAGAGAACTTTATTTCCGGCGCAGCGGCTGATCACTATCATCGTTACGAGGAAGATTTTCGTCTGGCTAAAGAATATGGCCATTTGGCGACCCGTATTTCGATCGAATGGTCTCGCGTTGAACCTCAAGCAGGATATTTTGATCCTGTAGCAATTGAACATTACCGCGAGGTCATTGCGTCTATTCGCAAAAATGGCATGGAACCCTTTGTTACGATCTGGCACTGGACGTTTCCGATCTGGTTTAGAGACATGGGCGGTTTTGCTATTCGAAAGAATACAGAATATTTTGCGCGGTTTGCGGAGAAAATGGTTCGTGATCTGACGGACGTAAAGTTTTGGATCACATTGAATGAACCCGAAATATATGCAAAAAATAGCTACTCAAGAGGTGTATGGCCTCCTCAAGAAAATAGTTGGCTGGCCGCCTTGAAAGTTTATTACAATCTCATCCACGCACATCGATTATCATATAAAAAGATAAAAGATGTTAGCCCCTCTGCACAGATCGGCATCGCGAAGAATAACGCTTATTTTAAAGTGTGTAAAAATCAGTTACAGAACGTTATCACAAAAAATTTTCTGGATTGGAGCTGGAATTTTCATTTTCTCAATAAACTTTCCGGAACGCAGGATTTTATCGGACTCAACCATTATTTCCATAATCGCATAGGCCGGCAAACCCATCAAAATGAGAATTTTAAAACCAGTGATATGGGCTGGGAACTGTACCCAGAAGCAATATATCACGTCCTTAAAGATTTAAAAAAATATAAGTTGCCGATTTACATAACCGAGAATGGTCTTGCCAATGCGGAAGATAAGCAGAGAGCATGGTTCATAAAAGAAACCCTGAGAAATGCCCATCGTGCTATTTCCGAAGGCGTAGATGTTCGTGGATATTTTCACTGGTCGCTCACGGATAATTTTGAGTGGGATAAGGGATTCTGGCCGCGTTTCGGATTGATTGCAATCGATTATCGAACGCAAAAACGAACACCGAGACCGTCCGCGATAGTATACAAAGATATTTGTCAAAACAATGGATTCGAACAGTAAGAGCTTTCTTCCTACGTGTAGCCTCAACAGTTGACAATCGAGGGATATAGACGGGGCTGTATTCTCAAGAACATCAAATTTGAAAATTATCATAAATTCGCCCTATTCATTTATAGAAAGCATCAAAAAAATGGTCTTGGCCTCCAGGCGAAAGAAGAAATCGAAAATTCGGTCAGATTCAGCGACGGAGATAAATGCCTGGGTCAAAGTCTTCAGTAATAAAAACTTCCCATTACTGGTGAAGTTTCCATTTACGACAACTCATATAATTCCAACTTGAAGCCTGCGGTTAACTACTCATTAAACCCCTTCGTCGCAAGTGACATAAGCTTGATGCGGCCTTTCGTGGACCACATGTCACTCCCATTCGAATTTATGGTCTTCACGCTTTTCTGGCGCGCTGACCGATCCCCTCAACAACATGGATCTGTTACATTACTGTACCAACAGGGGGGAACATACTGGATTGATTTCTCGATCATTATAACTAAGGAGCACAAGGAGAATGGTTACTCTATCAGTACAATTGTGGTTTTAGATTGCGATCGTGGGCGGAGCGGATAGTTGCCCATTTTGTGTTTAACTCCCTGGGGTTACAGCGGGATAGCCTTGATGAAGCATGTTCTTCAGGAATCTCATTCAAGACCATCAACGAGGAATTGACCGTTTCCTAGTGTTTTGTAACATATTTTCCTGTAAAATAAAATGTCACTTTGCTAAGCGGTACCGCAATTCGGTGTGGTAGGTATATTTCGAATTGCAGAATGCAGTCATTTTTGATAAATTTATCAGGAGCTTGGAAGGAATAACATCGGTAGAAATCAACCCCCTCACCGGAAGCGCATTAATTCACTTTGATGAACATAAGATCAAATACGAGCAAGTCATCAGCTTTCTCGAAAAAGGGGGTTACTTTGTTCTGTCAAAGGCAAAAACATCTGATGAAGTTGTAGAGAAGGCAGCGGAGAAGGTTCTTGAAGTTGCAGAAAAAATACAGTTGAAGGAGGGGCTGGAGAAGCTTGAGGTATTCTCCCTATCCCCTGGCCAATAAAATTGCATTCTTCCATCAAGTCTCGTTTTTTTGAAGAACATCGATGGTTGACTTTGTTGGCCTGCAATATCTGATAGAAATCCGGTAATTTCCCCTCATCATCGTTATGCAAACTATCATCCCGAATAGGGATAACACATGCAGCGACGATTAAAAACTCGCGCGGCGATCGCGCCTATCGCATCAAACTCGATTTTAATTGTCCTGAAACTTTCAGTCGGCGTGTTGATGCATTCGGTCAGCGTTATCTCCGAAGCGGTCCACTCAGGGCTAGATTTGATCGCTACGGTTATCGCCTTTATGTGTCTGTCCGGCTTTCGGCTAAACCGGCGGATCGGGAACACAATTTTGGTCACGGAAAGATAGAGAATATCACTGCGACGATAGAGGCAGTGCTTGTCTTCTCAGCCGCAATCTGCATCATATATGAGGCCCTGCAAAAGCTGGAACGAGGCAACACCGGGATCGACGGTCTCGGCATCGGGACGGTCGTGATGGGAATTTCAGCTGCGGCAAATTATATAACGTCACGATACATGTTTAAAGTGGCACATCAGACAGAATCTGCCGCTCTTCATGGAGATGCGCTTCACTTAAGGACGGACGTTTGGACGTCGCTCGGCGTATTTGGTGGTCTTGTGGCCATTAAACTTACCGGCCTCGATGTGCTTGATCCGATCGTTGCAATTATGGTGGCTCTGCTCATCATTAAGGCTGCCTGGGGACTTACCAGGGACTCCTTTCCAGACATCCTTGACAAACGGCTTCCGGCCCAAGATGAAGAACTCATCCACCATGTGTTGACCGAACATTCACATGCCATTACCGACTATCATAAGCTGCGGACCCGAAAATCTGGACCGATACGTTATATCGATCTGCACATCGTCGTTCCCCGGGACAGCACGGTTAAAGACGCGCATTCATTGAGCCATCACATAGGTTCTCAGATTCGAAAGCGTCTTGCCAATAGCCAGATATTGGTGCACATCGAGCCCTGTGACGGTCTTTGCGAGGGATGTCATTTGAATTGTCAGGACACAACTGTCGTATGATCAGTGTCCTTTTCTTCAGCGTAGGGCCGGTAATGAAAAAAAATGATTAAAAGAAAAATTAACTTGACATCATTTCTATCGGCTGATATAAGTTGGTTAAAGAGTCGTTTTGAACGCAACCATCTTAAAAAGTCAGGAGGTGATGTCAATGGACGGTGGCCCAAGTAGCATGTATCCCATATTCGTGATATCGATCTTGAAGCTGTCGGTAATAACGAAAGGAAGGGCCCGTCCATTGCTCGCCTCCCTGATGCCCCTTTCTTCCTAACCGCCGTTCTCTTCTTTCCATTATTTCCGATAGCGCTTCCTGTACCATGCAGAACACGCACAGAGGCATGGCCCGTGGATGCTTTTTGTTCACGGTGCAAATAAAAAACGGAGGTCCGGATAATGGACTCTAGCAAAATCATTCTGCTTTCCCGGCAACTTCCGCGACAAAGCTCGCTTATTGCCGTGATGTTGCTCATCATAATCTGCGGCGCGGCTTCCGCGGAAACTGCGCCGGAACCCGCTTGGGCGCCCCAGCTCTTGGGGATGCAGGCGACGATCATTTATCAAGACATGCCGGCGTTTTCAAACCCTTACGAAGGACGGAACAGCCTGACGTATGAAAACGGCGAAGGCCATGGGCACACCGAATCGTATGGCGTCTATCTCGGCTCCCAAATAGCCCCGTCTTTGCAGGCCTACCTGGATATTGAACAGGCCCGCGGGAATGGGATCAGCCATGCCGTCGGGCTGGGCGGCGTCACGGACGGCGATGTGATTAGACAGGGCTCGGCTGATCTGGGAACGGATCCCTACATTGCGCGATTTTACCTGCGATACCTTATCCCCTTGTCGCAGGAAAAAGATCCTCTGGCCACGCGCGGGATGGATCAGCTGCCCGGGATGGAGCCCGCGAGCAGGGTGGAGATGAAGTTTGGGAAAATTGCCGCGACGGACGATTTCGATCTCAACCGCTATGCCGATAATACGCGGACCCAGTTTATGAACTGGGGGCTCATCAACAACACCGCATGGGATTTTGCCGCTGATACCCGTGGCTACAGCTACGGCCTTGTCGTTGCGTTCGTCGAGCCATCCTGGAGATTGGCTTTCGGCAGCTATCAAGTGGCGACCAAGGCCAACGGCAATGAGTTTGACGGCCATCTGGACAAGGCCCGCGGCGATAATCTGGAACTGACGCTCAAGCCGAATCGACAGGGCACCGTGGTGCGCCTTCTGGCATATCATAACCAGGCGCGCATGGGTGATTACGCAGAGGCGATCGCGACCGGGGCCGCGAGTTCATCAGCGCCGGACATTACGGCGGATGAGCAGCTCGGACGTTCAAAATATGGTTTTTGCATCAATGTAGAGCAACCGCTTGCGGATGACGGCGAAACCGGAGCCTTTGCACGGATCGGCTGGAACGACGGCCGTACGGAAGATTTTATGTTTACCGAAGTAGACCGTCACGTGAGCACCGGCGTCCAAGCGAGCGGAATACATTGGGGCCGTGCAGACGACCGCGTCGGAATCGCTTATGTGTGGCATGGTCTGTCACCTGAGCATCGTGATTATCTGGCCGCCGGCGGCGCTGGGTTCCTCCTCGGTGACGGCAGGCTCAATTACGGACTGGAGCAGATTCTTGAAACCTATTATCGCGTCCAGTTCAGTCCATATGCGCAGCTCAGTCCGGATTTTCAGTATATTCAGAACCCCGGCTATAACCGTGACCGGGGGCCGGTTGAAGTCTATTCTCTGCGCTTACGCCTTAGCTATTAATTTATCAGGGGAGCATTCAATGAACATTTTTACCCGGCTTTATTACCGATTCCGCAGAATGTCTAAGGCGATGCGGCTTTTTTTGCTTGCTGCGGGCCCCGGCATTATCGTGATGGTCGCCGACAATGACGCGGGAGGAATCACGACGTACACTGCAACCGGCGCCAAATACGGGATGCACCTTTTGTGGTTTCTGATTCTCCTGGGTCCTGTGGCTTATTACGTCCAGGAGATGACAGTGCGCCTGGGCGCGGTTACCAAGCGAGGCCATGCCGAGGCGATTTTCTCCGCGTTCGGCCGGTTCTGGGGCTGGTTCTCCCTGCTGGACCTGGTCCTGACGGACTGGCTGACCATGATCACGGAGTTCATCGGCATGACCGCGGCCCTGAGCATATTCCACATTCCGCCTATTGTAACGGTTGTGATCTGCTGGATTATCATGGGGGCCATGATTTCTACCGGGCGATACTGGACTTGGGAAAAGATCGCGCTCTTGTTCTGCGTGATCAATCTTATCTATATTCCGGCAGCGTTCATGGTGCACCCCTCCGTGAAGGACATCGCCTTTAACAGCGTGGTACCGCATTTCCCGCCGGGGGGTTTTACGAACGAACTGTTCTTCCTCTTGATGGCCAATATCGGAACGACAATTGCGCCCTGGATGCTGTTCTTCCAGCAGAGCTCGGTCGTGGACAAGGGGCTTCATGAGAAGGATATTAAGTTCGGGAAAATCGATACGGCTATTGGATCGGTTTTGACGGTCGTTGTCGCGATGGTTTTAATAATTGTTTGCGGTATCCTGCTCTATGGTGTGCCGGTGGATGATGCTGCGGTAGCGGCCAGGCAGATCATGCCCACAAGCAGTATCATCGGGACATTGATCGCCATCGGACTTTTTGATGCTGGACTGCTCGGGGCGATCTGCATCTCGCTGGCAAGCTCCTGGGCGTTTGGGGAAGTATTCGGTTGGGCCCATTCGCTGAACGACAAGGTCAGGGAAGCGCCATGGTTTTATGCCTACTATGTCTTTGACCTCCTGCTTGCCGGGACGGTCGTGCTCATTCCCGGCGCACCCCTCGTTCTGATTACGCTTTTCGTCCAGGTAATCGCGACAACCTTGCTGCCTGCCGCGTTGGTCTTTCTGATCCTGCTCCTGAATGACAAGAAGACCATGGGCGAGTACGTCAACACGCGATGGCAGAATATCGTCAATATCGGCATTGTTGCCATCATTATTGCGCTTTCCACGATGTATGGCGTCAGCACCCTGTTCCCGGATATGTTTAAATAAATAGAGGAGAGAGGCCATGATTAAGGATTTTTTTAATAGCAGTTACGCGAAGGTTCGGGAAATTAATAAGAAATACAAGGCCCCTACTATCGAGATGTCCAAGGGGGTAAAAGCTTCTTTGCTGTTATTGCGGCTCTATCTTTTTACCCTGATAGGCTTATCGATTTATAAATTTATTACGCTGCTGAAATAAGGAAGGTGCCTCATGAACACCCTCATTGAAAAAAAGCAGGAAACCATCGAGGCCGTGTATTTTCTGAGCGATCTTACCGGTACGAAAGTTCTTAATGGCGACAAGAAGATCGGGAAACTCCAGGATATCGTCATTATTGAACAGGGAAGGCTTCCGGTCGTGACTCATTTTATGGTTCACCGGTCCTTTGGCCGAAAACCGCTCCTGGTCCCCTGGGAACGGGTGGTGGCTGTTAACGCGAAGCGGATCATCGTCGATCTCGAGGTCATAGAACAGTATGAAGCAGAACCGGCGGCATCGCAGGTGCTCCTGAACGATTACATTGTGGACAAAAAGGTCCTCGATATGGACGACAACGAGGTCGACGTCGTATATGATATTAAACTGGCACTGCGAAACCGGGTCCTTTATGTAACCGACGTCGATTTTAGCAAATATGCCCTCTTTAAAAGGTTGGGCCTCAAGCCGCTCATGAAACTGCTGTTCGGCGATTCTGATTTCATAAAAAAGGATACTCTCTCCTGGTCCTATGTCCAACCATTGCCGAAGCATATCGGCAGCTTTAAGGGCGATGTGAAGCTCACTGTCCTGAAAGAGAAGCTTCTGGAGATCCCTCCGGTGGATCTTGCGGACATTCTGGAAGAACTGAGCGGAGAGCAGCGGCTTGCCATCTTCAATGAACTGGAAACCGAGCACGCGTCGGATACGCTGGAAGAAATCGAACCGCGGGTTCAGCGCCAGATCATCTCCTCCATCAAGAAGGAGCGGGCAGCGGAACTGATTAATGCCATGACTCCCGCGCAAGCGGCCGATATTCTCGCCATCCTGCCGGGGTCAGAAGCCGATGAAATTGTCAAACTGATCGATAAGGAGAATGCCGATAAGATACAGTACATGCTGGACAAGCAGGACGAAAAGATCATTAACTTGTCCACATCGCATTTCATCAAGCTTCCGCCCGATACTCAGGCGGGCCGGGTCATCGAGCAGTTTCGCGAGATCGCACGGGATATGGACGAGATCATGTATCTCTACATCGTGGATGAAAAGGACGTTTTGCTGGGCGTGGTAGATCTTAAAGAGGTGCTTAAGGCGAATGTTGACGATAAACTTGCGGACATCATGACGACGAACGTCATCGACTTGAACCCGGAAAATACACTCCTTGAAGCCGCAGAAATGTTCTCGAGGTACAGCTTCCGCGCGATTCCCGTGACTGATGAGAACAAGGTGATGCTCGGCGTCATCCCTTATCGCGACATTATGAACCTGAAACACAGGTTTGTGTAATCTGCCCTGTCGGCGGTAAAACTATCTGTACCGGTCTTTTACCATGAACAATTTGTGAAGTCTCTCTTTATTTGAACGTCACCTTTCGTTTTAGAACGTTCATGAGAGGGAAACTGCCATTTTTACGAAACATTTTCGCCGGTAGCTTGACATGATGTTTTACGAGAACTATACTACATTCAGCTTCACAAGTAATTCCACACAAAGGGAAGTGATGTCAATGAAGAGTGGTCCTTATCATAGTAGGAGTTTACCGGCTGTGCGGATGTCTACCAGAAAAGGGACCTGTTCATTGCTCGCCTTTGTTTCACACCTATCCTGATCCCTTCTACTTTCAATCCTCTTCAGTAGCACGTCGCCAGCCGAAATTGATAATAGTATTCAGGTCGTATCTACCAAGGAGGTGACGTGTCATGTTCTACATCCATAATGTGCCCGGAAGGGTAAGGATTATAATCGACGTGCTGAAGAGGAATGCTGGCGCCGCTGACGAAATCAGAAATGCATTCAGCACCATCAGGGGCATCGGGACGGTGAATATCAACCTCACCATCGGCAGCATCCTCATATTCTACTATGCTGAAATAACGAACTGCGAAGATATTGTGAGGGTTCTGGAAAATATGGGTTATTTTGACCGATCCAAGGTGATCACGAATGACGAGTATGTCCGGGAAAATGCTTCAAAAGTGGCTGAATCACTGCTCAGAACCATTACGGGCAATTTTGTCGAAAGGACGCTCGGCTAGAAATGACCCCCTTTCTAATTCTGTTGTTATGAGAGATATCGATGTTGTGCATGTTGACAGCACAATGAATAATGAGTCTTTCTTAAAGACTTTCAGTCTTTTAAAAATGCTACGGATGCAGAGGGCTTCTGAAGAAACGTATCAGGGATTGTTCATTCCTTGTCCATGGATTTATAAAGTCAGCCCTACGCGTGATATATTCGGACAGGAAGACGGTCATGGTTTTCATGAGATCTAATAGCAAGACACAGTATCATTACAAGGGGATGGGACAATCATTTGATCACTTCATGGTAGATATTTTGGAAAAAGGATGTCATATGACACTCATTCCATATCTGTTATCACATCCTAGTAACCCTATTGAATTTGTTGAGATCGCTTTGAATCAGACCGATTTCCAGTCCATTTTACTCCGTAATTTAATGCTAATTTCATACGCTTGTAATATTCATCGAATACACTATCGTATTTTTAAACGGAAGTGAGTAGTAAGGTCGGTCCGAAAAATAGACAATCTGTTAAGATGGCAGATGTTAATATACGTCCGTCCTCTAAAGATGTGACTATTGCGGATGCCATTATATGACAAACGGAGCCTTGTTATCAAAAAGCAAGGAGATGATATTTGGCCGTGCCGCGGAGTCAAAACCGTCGTTCAAAGGGGTTTTCGTTGTGAGGACATGGATTTATATCGTTTTTATACTATGCTGCCTGCTATGGAGTCCATCAATTGCAGGGGAAAAACCACTGGACTGGACCAAACTCTTTGCGCGCGATGTGGTCACTGAGGTAATTAAGACTAGAGACAACGTTCCCGGAGTTAAAGCGAGTTTCTGCGTAAAATCTACGCCCGAGCGTATCTGGTCGGTGCTTACGGGCTATAGTCATTTCCCCAAAATCTACAAGGGCTTAAAAAAAGTAAATGTACGTACGAGCAATAACGTTGGAGCCGAGGTGGAATATGTATATTTAGTTAATTTCTTGGGTATCTTCAACAAAGAACTTGATTGTGTATTAAGCGACCAATATTCTCCGTCTCACCGTCGAATAGTGTGGGAGCGCGTATCAGGCGACTTGGAACGAATTGAAGGAAGCTGGGAGATTATTGATACACAGAGGGACGGCACTTATCTTCTTGAGTACTGCTCTTACGTCAAGCCGCCTTGGTATGTCCCTGGAAGTTTGGTACAGTCAAAAGCAATGAACGAGGTCAAGGAATTGGCTAATGCTGTTCGCGCTTGGACAGAACGAAACGGGCAGTAAAATCATGCGGGTCTGGGGTCATCTCAAACGCTAAAGAGACATAAGTTCTTCCCATGGCTCTGTTTCAACTGGAATTCATCAAAGTTTCAATTCATCGAAACCCCAACAGTCGTACGTGGACGTGGATACTGCACTTTACAAAAGATGCAACTACTGCGCACTACGGATTGAATCAAATATGACGACCATAACTTGAATTATGTGAGCCGAGAAAACGCTAAAATAAACAACTATACTTCCTTCTTTCTTAAATAGGCAGAGAGCCAGTCTACCAGCATAATAGTAGCTAGGATGATCAAAAGCATAGCCGCCATGTGGCGATATTCGAACATTCTCGAAGTCATGACCAGCTCGAATCCGATGCCGCCGGCTCGGCCCAAACCCATGATGGTGGAATACCGGATATTCCGATCTAGGATATACAGGTTATAGCTGTTAAAAAGCGGCAGGACTTGGGGAAAGATGGAATGGCTGATCCGTTGGAGCAACCCGGCTCCGGAGGCCTGCACGGCTTCCACCGGCTTCGGGTCAACATTTTCAATGGCCTCCGCATAAAATTTTCCCAAGACCCCTGCCGTGTTTAAGCCAAGGGACTGTCTTATTCATTTTCCCGGCATGAACGCTTTCGGGGGGGGTGATTACAGCAGGACTTAAATAAGAGATACCCCGGAGTAATTTTTATCTACTCAAAGTTTAATCGGAGGAGATTATCGAAACGACTTCGAGTGGCTCACAGCCTTCACGCCAAAGACAATTTATCTGACCGCAAATTAGAACTTCCCCAGACATATAACAATCACAATGCCCCTCGGCTCTCTGGATTGCCCTTATAAGCTCTGTTTTAATCAAGTTCTCTACGTCAATCCCCATATTTTCTGCCATGGCTATGGCATCTTTCAGCATCCTTTTCTCAGGGTACGCTTCTGTCTTTTTAACGATGTTTTTGGCGTTTTGAACTTTTCCAGTCTTCATTGCTGGCTTTTTTGCAATGGCTTTGCTTTTCTTAATCTTCATTATAGCCCCCCATCGGTTATTAAATGCCCGCAGGAATTTACCAATTTAAAGTAGTATAGCATAATGGCCCCTTTGCGGGAAGTAGCTGAGCTTGTCAAAAGAGCTTCTGGCCAGCAATCCCTACCTGAGCACCAGATTCCTGTGCACCAGCTACCTTTAGTGGATTCTGGCTGATCTGTCTGGTATCGAATCCTTCCTCTAGCTTACGACAGTTTCATTTTATTGATTTCATCTTGATCTTCTCCCGAAAAAGCGGACATTGAGTTAAGTTTCTCGCAGGATCGTTTCATGTTGTTCGGCCTCTTGTATCCCGATCCTGAATGTTTTCTGATGCGATTATAGAACACTTCGACGTACTCAAAGATACTCAATCTCGCTTCTTCCCACGTTGGATCAAAGCGCTTCATGCCTTCAAATAACTCGCGCAGAATCAGCAGTTTTCCCTTACTCTCCCGGCAGAGCTCTTGTTGTCTCCACTGGATTACTCCTCTATCGAGAGCTAAAAGGGTCGGGCCAAGGTACCGACCGGACCCTTATTCCATGATATACTTACACCATCTCAAAGGAGGAACCAATATGGCCCGGGGAGATCATCAATGAGAATATAAGAGCGGCAGCCTGGCAAGAAAAACAATACTCGGATTCGCTTGTCTCAGGAATGATTTTCCAGCCGGAAGGAGCTTGCATGGAAGGCAAACGCGTAACGAACAGCAGCGTCATCATGGCGCAGATGATGATCCCCCAGGACGCGAACCCCGCAGGGAACGTCCACGGCGGTGTGGTCGTGAAGATCATCGACGAGGCGGCCGGAGTGGTCGCAGCGCGCCATTCCCGTATGAACGTTGTCACTGCGTCCATCGACCGCATGGACTTTCATCACCCCATCTTCGTCGGCGACCTCCTTTTCTTCAAGGCAAGTCTGAACTCTGTCGGCCGGACTTCCATGGAGATCGGCGTGCGCGTGGAGGCCGAGAACCTGAAGACCGGCGAGGTGCGCCACGCTGCCTCGGCTTATCTCACCTTTGTTGCCATCGACCGACAGGGTAAACCCGTGCCCGTACCGCCGCTTGTCCTTGAGACCGATGAGGAACGGCGCAGGAACAACGATGCGCGCTCCCGCAGGGCCATGCGGCTGGCCGAGCGGAGCCGGCAGGCGCAGTGCAAGCAGGACCCAAACGCTTGCTCGCCGTGAGGTGATCATGAGCGGAGATTCTGGTGGCATTCTGAAAAGGGTTTTCCCTTCATGGCATGATGTCCGCAGGTCAATCGCAGGACAATGCGCACCGATCCCATGGCGGACTTGACCCGCAGAATCATCGTCTTGCTTCGTGGCAACCAGCTTTATTTCTGAATAATGCGTTCAGAAAGAAGCCTAAACATTGGACGCAAACAGGAAAAGAGAGGAGAACAGAAGACTCAGGGCACGTGTTCAGGGAGGAAAATGGCCATGTCGATCCTCGCTATTATAGCAGGCATCGCTCTTATCATAATTGTGCTGGCGGATGCCTTTGAAACCGTTGTGTTTCCACGCCGGGTAACGAGACGCATACGGCTCGTGCGTCTCTTCTATCGGATGACATGGAGATTTTGGACTGCGCTGGCCCATGCTCTTTCGACTGGAAAGCGCCGGGAAAATTACCTGGGCTACTTTGGCCCGCTTTCGCTGCCGCTGCTGCTGGGATTTTGGGCCGGCGTCCTGATCTCGGGTTTCGCGCTCCTGTATTGGGCGCCGGGCAACGCCTTGAAAACGCCAGAGAGCCCCGTACCTTTCAGCACTTGCCTGTATTTCAGCGGTACGACTTTTTTTACGCTTGGCCTGGGTGATATCGTGCCCCATATTCACGTTGCGCGGGCCCTGACCGTCCTCGAAGCCGGCACGGGCTTCGGTTTTTTAGCCATCGTCATCAGCTACCTGCCTGCGCTTAATCAATCTTTTTCGAAAAGAGAGGTGAATATCTCGCTCCTGGACGCGCATGCCGGCTCGCCTCCCACGGCCATTGAAATACTGCGGCGCCAATCACAGGACTCCGCAACGGAATCGCTGACGCGGCTACTCCGCGAATGGGAACAATGGTCCGCGGAAATGCTCGAAAGTCATCTCTCCTATCCCGTCCTCGTGTATTTCCGTTCCCAGCATGATAACCAATCATGGCTCGCGGCGCTGACATCCATCCTCGATACCTGCGCCTTTGTCATGACCAACCTTCAAGGGATATGCGTGCGCCAGGCGCAATTGACCTTTGCCATGGCCCGCCATGCTGTCGTGGATCTCTCGCTCGTGTTGCACGTAGTGCCCAAGGAGCCGCTGATCGACCGGCTGCCACCGCGAGAACTTGCTTTGATGCGCCAGACGCTCGCGGCAGAAGGCGTGCAGCTCCGGGAGGATGCGGAGGTGGCCCCGCGGCTTAACGAGCTCAGGCGGTTGTACGAGCCCTACGTACATTCACTTTCCCTCCGTTTGCGGTTGTCCCTGCCACCCTGGGTGTCGGAGGCTAGCAGGAAAGACAACTGGCAAATCAGCTCCTGGGGAGATCGTATCGGCATGAAACCGACAGGGCCGGCTGAAAATCGGGAGGAAGAGCATTTTTGATCATGAAGCGACCAAAGCAGGCTCGCGAAACAAAAGGAGTCTTCGCAGCAAATTCTACCTATAGAGAGCAATCAGGAAACGCTCAAATCCCAACTGCTCCGTCTCGAGGGGCAGTGAAGGCACTCCGCCCACCGCCGGCATTTATGGGGAAACATGAACCCTCCGCCATAAAAAAAGTTACGGATTTTACCGCCAATCAGCCGACGTGCACGGTTTGTTCGCGAATCCCCTTTGTAAAATCAGGTTCATCGAGCGTGATGAAACCTGCCGCTGCAACCAGCCCTGTCGTTGTGGCCCTATCACAGGCCATGAGTATCCCTCGGCGATTGTTTGTATTTACTGCTTTCTGTTTTTAATTCTTCCGAGTTGCTAATTCCCATACCCTGAAGTCTGTCAATTTCGGCCTGCCCGTGCCACTGAAGGCAGAAGTGAAGGCTTCTCATTAAAACCCAGGCGCCGGCTGAATCAGAAAGAAGGTAATTGACAACCTGCAAGTCCTTTGCAAGTTCGAACCAAGCGCATTCATCCCAGCAACGTAGACGTGGCGGAAGATATACAGAGGACATATGTTGGGCCCATTGTTCACGCGCGCTCTTTACCGCATAGTCTGAGAGCGCAGTGATCAGCCCGCTTATCTTCCCGACGTCAGGCAGAGACACTACGTTATTTTCCATTATTAGCTCCTGTCCAAGCCGGCCTTGCTTCGATATTTGGCTTTCTGCTGGCCGTAAAAATCGGCACAAACCAATGCCTTTGGAGGAATCCCGGGAGTATTCCGCCGCTTATGGTTGTATCGATCCGTGCCGGTCCTGCAGCACTGGTGGAATGCGCATGCAACGATTTTTTACGAGGAACGCAGCTTCTTCTGCTCGCGCTCTAAAAAGATTTTAAAATCATCCGCGAATTGACGAAAGAGCCGGATAGCCTTCTCGCCTTCCTTCGTAACTCGCGCACCGCCGCCGCCCTTGCCACCGGCGGTGACTTCAACAAAGGGCGTCGTTGATTGACGGTTCATTGAGTCCACAAGATCCCAGGCATGGCGATATGCCATTTCCAGGGATTTAGCGGCCTTTGTTATCGAACCGTGCTCTCGGATTTGTTCAAGCAGATTGACTCGTCCCCAGCCGATGAACGTACCCTCAGGGCCGTCGATCCAGATTCGGCCACGCACATGGCGCATGGGGTCGATGCTATGTTTAAGGTTACTCTTTCCCTTCGGCATGAGCGCAATATATCATAGGGAATAGCGGTAGGCAAGAATAAAATCTGCTCTGGTCGAACGGGGTTTAGGAATAGATATTAACAGTTACAATATGAAAAATGAGGTGTTTCAAAGAATGGCAATTTCGACTGATTCGGTAAGAACCTTTGAATGCATACCTCAAATGGCATTAACCGCTTCTTTACCGTCTAGTCCACACGATGGGCGTGCTATAATTATTTAAAAACCAGTTTATAGAAGCATACACGGCAGGAGAGATGGCGACTTGTTCTATGTTCGGAGAAGGAGGGGCACCATGAAATTAAGCACAAGAAACCAGATCAAGGGCACGGTCATTGAGGTTGTAAAAGGTGCGGTCGCGGCAAAAGTGAGGATCGATATTGGCGGCGGGAATACGATCACGTCAACGATTACCGTCGATGCGGTAAATGACCTCAAGTTGGAAAAAGGTGATCAGGTAACCGCCCTCATAAAAGCCAGCAGTGTCATGATCGGCAAGTAGCAGGCTGCCCGAAGGAGATTTTTGCCTCAGGTACGGTCGATTCCTTAGAAAGAGAGTTTATCCGCGGCGTTACGTGCCTGGGTTGTGTGCAGAAGGGAAATGCAGCAACAGGAGGCGGCTGCCACGTGAACCGCCTTCGTGACAGGGTCGAGGCTCATGCCCTCTTCCATAAAGTTTTGGTATGGGCATCAATACAGTAAGGACACTGAACCGCATGCGCAACGGCAACACCGCTTAGTGCTTTTCCCAGTTTTGTGAGCGCTCCAGGCTCCAGAGCAGCAGTGTACCACGCAAGAAACTTCTTGAAGAGCACAGGGTTGTCTTACCTCCTTCCCCGAACCGGTCTAAATCTTCAGGATTGTAACAATCTCCCGGAATGTCCTCCTGTATTGACCTTCCGATTATTGTCACAGATCGACTGTTGGCTCTGCAATATTAACTGCGTACTTTTATCGTGAGTCGGCAGAATCATATCAAGAGCGTCGTATGGGCAGGAGACGGGTAGATTTGTTTGAAGAACACGGAATCAAACTTGGAGTGTTATACAATTGACGTCCTCAAGAAGTACAGGAAGAAGGCTACATCTTCATTTCTTTATTCTTGAAAGCCTATAGGTGACAAAGCCATCCGGACAGGTTACGTCCACGTAATCGTGTTTCTCCCAATCCATCTTTTCCGACCACCGCATGGCAAATGCCATTGGATGAATGGCTGCGAATGCACGGCCGCACATCCCCGTGGGTTCCGGCGTTCTTGCTGTCAAAATATACGTTTCTCCTGCCCGGCATTTAGCAGAGCCTGGGCATATTCCAGATGCAGTACTAATTTTCACAGCTTCACACGTAATCGTAAAAGTTGCCATTTGTTCACCCCCGATACTTATTTTCTAAAATTGGCGTTATCTAAGTGAAACGTGCCATAACGCATTCATAATTCCGTCATCACCAACTATTTATCGATTTGACCTAATCCTGCATTCAATATGCGTGCAATGCTAATTAGGACAATTTTTAAATGCTCTTTTATGCATGAATATATTCCTGAATCCGAGCTATGTCAATGCACGGGTAAGGGGCTGTCAAGGCAAAGTGAAAATGTCCTATTGTTAGCAAAGTGAAAATGTCCGCTTTTTAGGAAGCAACGGGAAGTTGTTCCGATGCTCTTCTGAGTCTCTTCCAAGGATGGTTCGGAGATTGATACCGT
>Ga0335081_10004619_pt1 | contig 21729 bp, 11 predicted proteins | sample Lox_Sample_35_FD_206713 | JGI IMG/M metagenome (GOLD analysis project Ga0335081, IMG submission 206713) | Soil microbial communities from Loxahatchee National Wildlife Refuge, Florida, United States - Lox_Sample_3.5 | ecosystem: Environmental > Terrestrial > Soil > Wetlands | place: USA... | reverse complement strand
ACCGGCGAGTGCGGCGGGAGTTGAAGGGGACGGGCACGTCCTGGCGAGTCGATGAGACCTATGTTCGGGCCGCCGGGCGCTGGGTGTATCTGTTCCGGGCCGTGGACTCCGGCGGCGCCACGCTCGACTTCTATCTGTCGGAGAGCCGGGATGCGGCGGCTGCCAAGCGATTCTTCGCTAAGATCTTGGCAGCGGCGAATCATCCTCGCCCGCGGGTCATCAATGTGGACGGTAATCCCTCGTACCCCAAGGCGGTGAGCAGGCTAAAGCAGGAGCGGAGGCTGGGCCGGCGCTGCCGGTGCCGGACCGCCCCCTACCTGAATAACATCATCGAGCAAGATCATCGAGCCCTCAAACGACGGATCAACGCCAAGCAAGGCTTCCGATCGTTGGAGGGAGCCCGACGAACCATCCCAGGCTATGAAGCGGTACACATGATTCGGAAAGGTCAAGTGAGGTGGCTGCTGAAAGGGGACGTGAGCGGGCAGGTTCTATTCATCAACCTGGCCCTGGGGCTGAAGACCGTCTGACCTGTCCGGCTTCACACGCGGAGAAACGCGCCGCCTCGCTCCTGTTTGCAACACTTCCCTCCCGCTCACCAGGCAAACGACACGCTACTGATTGGGCGGTCGATTCGCCCCAGGGCGCCGGGCTCCGTTATGCGGGGGGTGCGTCACTGCAAAATGTGTTGATTGCGTGGTGCTCGATCAGACACAATCTTAAGACGAGGTTGTGCTTAACCCATGAGTGAGAACCGCATCGGCCTTTAGCACGGGTAGTGAGAAATCAGTGCACCCGAGGGCCGTCAGGCGTCGCGAGGACTTGTGGCGTTCTCCTCGGGCTTGATCATGGCAAGTCGACGTCAAGAGCGTATATATCCGTGCTGCTCGTCTTTAGAGAAACCAAAGGCGAGTCATCCGGCGCCAAGCCAATCAGCCCATAACTGTTGAGACCTGCTCTATTCAGCGCCTTCGACGTTGTGACCTTCTCCAACCTGTGATCGACGATGTTGACCCGGAAGATCGGATAGTCTGCAACATTGAGGATGTTCTGAAAATAGATGAAGCGGCCGTCGTGAGACCATACGGGCAGGTTGACGGAATCGCCTCTGACAAGTTCTGCCCACGATTGAGCCTGAAAATCGAAAAGAACGAGCCTACTATCGTCCGATGTGACCGCGGCCAGATAACGTCCGTCCGGCGACCAGATGGGATGAGCCAGTCCGACGGCGTTGGGGAGTTCCGAAGTACTTCCGGAGACTGCGTCCAAGACGCAAATCCGGGGAGCGTCGCCAAATCCTATCGTGGGTGAGCGACGGACGAAGGCCACTGACCGGCCATTCGGCGACCATGCAGGTTCTCCTGAATACTCCTCGGCCAGGATGACCCGCACGGCCCCTCCGTCGCGGGGAACCAGGAATAATCCTCCCTTCCCGCCTGGGCCCCAGCCGTTAAACAGAATCTGGTCCCCGGTCGGCGACCATCGAGGACACTGAGCAACCATAGGCGTAAACGTGAGCTGCAACGGATCGCTTCCGTCCGCCCTGCTTCGCCAGATTGTGAAGTCCAGCGCCAGCCAGAGCACCCACTTCCCGTCCCTTGAGAATCGGATCGTGCGAGCTGGAGTGCCCGCGAGAAATGGAACAAATAGATGCAGCCGCGGGTCCAGACGCAGTGTTTCCCAATGCTCTTGCATCCCGGGAAAGAAAACCGTCCGGCCGTCAGCACTGGGCGAGAGGTGCCAGAAAGTGAGCACAGGGTTGGAGTACAACTGAACGGGATCGGGCTGGGGTCGACGGAAAAGCCGGCCCTTCTCCTGGATGGCCTGAATACTCACTCCGGACCCGGCGGCCCACACCTTAAACAGAAAGTACTTGCCATCAGGCGTCCAAACGCCGCAGCAGGCTTGCGCACCCTCGACAGACGTGCTCGGGCCAGGTAGCACTCGACCCAGTTGGCTTCCGCTGGGAGTGGCTTGCCAAATGGAGTCTGCAAAGGTCTTGAGATCGACGACGGTGAAGCGTATCGACCGGCCCCTTGGATCCCAGGCGGGCGTCCAAGGCTCGGAGTTCGGGAGATTCAAGAACCTGCTGAGATTAAGTCCGCTGCGATCGACCACATCAATCTCGGAGCGATGGCTGAAGTAGACCTGGGCCCCATCGGGCGACCACGCTGCCTGGCTCGCCAGCCCGCTGCCCAAACTGCGGGGCGATCCGCCCGGCAGGGGCAAAGCCCAAAGCGTGCTTTCGCCAGACTGGCTGGGCACAAAACTCCCCACCAATAGCTCGGAACGATCAGGCGAGATATCGTAAAGAGCGGCGTTTGGGAACGGAGTCGGGACAGCCGCCGCCTGGCCGCCATGCACAGAAACCTGGGCAAGCTCCCAGCGCCCGCCTTGCTGCCGGATAAAGTACAGCCGCTCGCCATCCGGAACGATCCTGGAATCGAGCTCGACGTTACCAAGGTGCGTCAACTGCACCAGGCGCAGCACCCGAGGCGCGGGTAGGGTGGACCGAAGCCGGTACGCCAGGGCCAAAGCAACGAGTGTGAGCGCCGGAATTATCCAAAACCAGGGGCTACGGCGCTCTGTAGAAACAGCCTGCACGCTCCTGGGGACGGGAGAAGGCGCGGGGATCGGGGCAGGCAGCGCCCCTCCGCGTTGCGCCCACAGGCCCTGCCTCGCCTCGGCAATGGGAACGACCGGGGCTTGGTCCGCGTCCGGGGCCGCGGTAAGTCTCGTCGGAAACTTCCTCACAGCGGCTGTGAAGCGGTACCCCCGTTTGGGCACCGTTTCAATATATTGGCCGCTCCCTCCTTTTTGCTCCAGGATCCGGCGGAGGAGATGGATGTTCTTGGTGAGGTTGCCTTCTTCGACGAAACTGTCGGGCCATATCTGCCTGAGCAAAGCCTCCTTCTCAACCAGGGTTCCTGCATTCTCGACCAGCACCAGAAGCAGCTCAAAGACCTTGGGCGCGAGCGGAATCGGGCTTCCATTGCACAGCAAAAGGCTCTCCCGCGGCTCCAAGCGGAAAGCCTCGAACTCGTAGAAGTCCTTTTGTTTCTCTTGCATGGTCTTGGCAAGAAAAACCCGATAAAAAAACGAGGTTCTAGTAAAGACTCTCCCGGCCTCTCGTGGCAAACGTACGCATCGACGCGCTGCACTGCCCTGTCGCAGCCCGTTGGTAGGTGGATTTTAGTCGACCCCGAGACGGAAATCAAACTGGAGCAGCATGAGATTCCGTCGAAGGAGGGAATCCTGCCGGAGGTGTTCGTCGTGACCCGAAATCAGGACCTCAGAACAGCGCAGAAAGCGCCCGTGACAAGCGTCTGCCTGGCCCTCTTGTGGCTGAGAAGGGCGCGGACCCCTTGGCGCGGCAATGGAACCGGGCGAACTCGCGCGATCAGTGTCCTACCCATGGGAGGAACCCTGATCTTCACCCTGCTCTTAGGCGCGAGTTGCAGTTCTCCGCCGCCCCTCCCCTTGGACGTCGCTCCCACCGGCGGGTTGGATGATAACGGGTTTGACGTCAACCCGACGTGGGCGTCTCAGAACGCCCAGGGTGCCGGCCCATTCCTGCTCGCCAACCCGCCCGGGTGCGCTCCTTCGGGCGGCGCCCAGGATGATCCGAAGAACTGGTACACGGGAGCGAACCCATGTACTCACTTCCACGTGACAACCAACCGCGGTGGGCTCTGTGGTCCGCACGTGAACTGGTTTCCAGTGACCTACCAGGCGGATTCGGTCGCGTGGGAAAGCCACTCGACGCCTACCGTAGACCAGCCGTTTGATTATGATGACGACTACAACATCGACCTGCTCCGCCGCGATCACGCGCTTTACGAGGCGGGTAAGGACGTGGGCAAGCAGTTGTATAGCGAATTCGACTCCGATGAGACGATTGATCACTTCCAGATTGCGTGGTGGCGCAGCTTTAGGGCGGCGGTTGATGGCCAGAGCCGAGCGACGCCCAGCACATTGCTGGCGAACAACAAGGGCGCGGTTGCCATCGGGCTTCTCGGCCTCGACTGCGCCTATCAGCATGGCTGCGACGTAGAGCTTCATCCGGTTTACGTGCTGGCGATTCATCTCAATGACGATCCCAGCGACGACCACTGGGTTTTCTTCGCGCGGAACAAGGCAGACGAAGGGTATTGTAGCGGCAGCAAGGAGAACCTCTATCCGCTCAATCGAACGGGCGATTCATCCTACACGTACAAACTGCTGCTCCCGCGCGCCGACGTCCAAAGCTTCGCCGTGATCAAGAAGGACGTGCGCTTGTATGGCAAGGGTAATTCGACCGACGCCGGGTCCGCCTTCGCGTCGAATCTGGTGGCAAACAAGGGCGCCCTGCTGAGCTTCACGCTTCCAAATCCCGACCAGCAGGACGACCGCGACGAGTGGGCGATCGAAGGAGACATCGAGCTGGCGTGGGTATTCAATCACCCCCAACTCACGGTTTCCGTCACAACCGTTCCCTACCTGGACAACGGCCAGTTCAATGTGCTGGTGGACGGGGCCGTGGTGGCCGCCGCCGTTCCGGCCGTCGGCACAACCGGTTCGCAGCCATTCGGCGTGGGAGCCCACAAGGTCGCCGAACAAGCGAGTGCCGGAACAAATCTCAGTTCGTACTCCGTGGCCATCGGAGGCGATTGTAAGTCCGACGGCAGCATTATGCTGGCGGCAGGCGACCGCAAGACCTGCACCATCACCAACACCAGGAAAGGCCCGGCGGCGGCCTGCATCCAGACCTGTAAGAAGAATCAAGACGACTGCCTCAGTTCGGGTCTCACGCTGAAGGAATGCTCAAGCAATTTCCAGGCTTGCCTCAAAGCGTGCCCGAGGCGGTAGTGAGACCCAGGTTCTCTGCTTGCTCGAGATGTTGTTACCAGCCGCCGATGGGGCTGCTTGCTGCGAGGGCCTTAGACACGAGGGCCTTAGACAAAGGGGGCGGGAAATGAATTCGAGGACTATTCGAGCGCGGCTATTTGCTGTCGCCGTGTGTAGCAGTCTGGCATCGACGAGCCCGGCAGCCGGTGCCTCGCCACAGAACCCTGCAGCCGCCTCGACAGCGGACTCCGTGGTGCCGCGCTTGGTCCGCTTCGACGGGACGGTAACGAATGCCAAGGGTCCGGTAACGCTGACCTTCTCCATGTATGAGTTCGAAGAAGGCGGCACTCCGTTGTGGAGTGAGACACAGCAGGCGCAACCGGACGAGCAGGGGCATTACACGGTACTGCTGGGCGCGACCCAGCCCGACGGCCTGCCGCTCGATCTCTTCACCAGCGGCAAGGCGCGCTGGCTGGGCGTGCAGCCGGAACTCCCGGGCGTGGCCGAGCAGCCGCGTGTGTTGCTGGTGGGCATGCCATACGCCCTGAAGGCCGCTGACGCAGACACTCTGGGCGGCCTTCCGCCTTCCGCTTTCGCGATGGCAGGCTCAGCATCATCTTCGGCCGGCGGAGATGCGCCCACGACTGCATCCGAGGTCCAAGGCGGCAGTGGGGCAGGTCCCCAGAGCCCACCCGCCTCGACGATTACGGGTAGCGGAACCGCGAACATGCTGGCCATGTTCACGGGCTCTTCCACGATTGGGAACTCGCGGATTACACAGAGGGGCGGGGCCGCGGTCGTGTCGGAGGCGCTTCAATTGCCGGCACTGGGCATGGCAAACTCAACTCAGGGCTTTAGCTCGCAGCCGAACGACAGCCTGGCCTCGGCCTACAACAGCAGCACCAATTCACCGATCACACAGCACTTCCGCTGGCAGGCGGAGCCGGTAAACAACAATACCGCCTCGCCTTCGGGCAAGTTCAGCCTGCTGTTTGCCTCGGGCAGCGGCACCACAGCCGAGACCGGATTCTCGTTCGGCGGTGACGGCACACTCACATTTGTCTCCGGTCAGACTTTTCCCGGCACGGGACCTGGCACGGTAACCAGCGTCGGAAGCGGAGCCGGTTTGACGGGCGGCCCCATCACAGGGAGCGGAACTTTGAGCATCGCCAGTGCAGGCGTGACCAACGCGATGCTGCAGAATCCCTCGTTGACCGTGAGCGCAGGGACTGACCTGACGGGCGGCGGCACGGTCTCGCTCGGGAGCAGCGTGTCGCTGAGCCTCGATACCGCCAAGGTGCCGCAATTGAATGCGGCCAACAGCTTCACTGGCAACCAAAGCGTAACGGGCAACGTGAGCGCCACCAACCAACTGATCTCGACCGTAGCGCCGGGGACCGCGCCGCTTGCGGTCAGCTCCACCACTCAGGTTGCCAATTTGAACGCCAGCTTTGTGGGCGGTCTGGCGGCCAGCGCCTTCGCTCAGATCGCGCTGCCCAACACTTTTACCGGGACGCAGACAATCAGCAGCGGCGATCTGACGGTCAGCAGAGGCAACCTCAGCCTCACCCAGACGACAGCGTCCACCGTGGGTGTGGTCAATCTGGGTGGGAGTCCCTTCATTCACGCCTGCTGCGGCGCGAGCAACCACAATACGTTCCTCGGAGGCTACGCCGGCAATTTTAGCGTCGGCAGCGGGAGCAGCTATAACACGGCCGCCGGATATGGCGCGCTCACGGTCCTCTCGACAGGCAGCAACGATACCGCGGCCGGCGCTCTGGCCCTTGCCTCCAACACCACTGCCCCCAACAATGCCGCTCTGGGCTACGCTGCTCTCTACGCCAACACCACCGGGGTTGGTAACACTGCCGTGGGGTCATACGCTGGTTATACCTACGCCTCCGGCAACGCCAACACAACCGGCTCCAACAACACATTCATCGGCTACAACTCCGGCCCCGGGGTTTCCAGGGAGATCGATAACGCCACCGCGATCGGGGCCAACGCCATGGTGTCGGAGAGCAACGCCTTGGTGCTGGGGGCAACGGGCATTGACGTGGGAATAGGAACTTCTACCCCAAGCTACAGCCTGCACGTCGGCTCCGGAAACAACTATTCCTTTCGGGTCGATGGTCCCGCGCCGGGCACCATCAATCCTGTGATCGCCTCGTTCGGAGGGTCCGGGGACTTCGGCATTGACGCTGTGGGCTTCCCGGAAGGGCGCTTTGTGGTCAAAGACGGCGGCAAGATCGGCATCGGGACCGCTTATCCCTCGAACATCTTCACCATCGCCCAGGGTGCGGGCCGTGCGATCGGCGACGGCTGGGACACCTACAGCTCGCGGCGCTGGAAAACCAATGTTCGGCCGCTGCAGGGCGCCCTCGCGAAAGTCGAGCGACTGCGAGCCGTCTCCTATGATCTGACGACCAGTGGCAAGCACGAGATTGGGGTGATCGCGGAGGAAGTGGGTGAAGTCGTCCCGGAAGTAGTCAGCTACGAATCAAACGGCCGGGATGCCCGCGGCGTGGACTACAGCCGCCTGACTGCACTCTTGATCGAGGCGACCAAAGAGCAACAAGTGCTGATACGTCGCCAAGACGAGCGGATTAAAGCGCAACAGGCGCATCTAGTGGCGCAACAGGCCGAGATCGCACAGTTGGCCTCGGAGGTGAGGCTTATCCGAGCCTCGCTTCGGGCCAGGCGGAGGGCCGGTTCGACGTTGCGGTTGGCCGAGGATCGAATGGCGCCGACGCATGCCGTGCCTGACCCTGTGAACGTGTCCACTTCAGGGCAGTAAGCTGCCTCTGGTTCTGGACAGCCGAAGCCCGCCCGGAGGCGGATAGGCATACTCAACGCGCCAATCCCGCGAAGTTTGGGAGGGCCGACCGGCACATCGCTGCTGACGGTCGGCTTGGCCTAGTCGATGGTGGGAGTCGTGCGGTCGTTCAGCCTAGGAATCCCGCTTTCGAAGAATTCGCAAAGGGCACACTTGGCTTTATAACGGCCTAGCCGTAGACGTGCCGACGCCCACACGAGGTCTTAGCCCGACAACGCCGCCAATGGCGATTACCCGCCATTAACGCCGTCGCACAAACCCACTCCAGTCAACCGCTGAGAGGTTGTTCTACGAGTTCGGGTGGGGGGATGACACGCGGTTCCGAGGACGCCAATCGCCCGCGCCAGGAGCCTGCCACCGCGGTACAGTGCATTGCACTGCCCCCATCGAGCACGCGCATCAGCAAAGTCGCCGTGGAATCCCGCAGTCAATGCCGGGCTCGTCGGTAAGCAGTAGGCGACCAGGCAGGAGCAATCATGCGGATGCGCGGGCCAGTGGGCGGGCTTCCGAGTTGTTTTTGTCAATCTGATTTGGCCCACTTTGATCCTCTCATTTGGCCCACTCTAAGTTGCTGATTTCATGTCTCTTTCGCGTTCCAGTGCTCGCTTGCCTGGTCTTTTGGCTTTTCCTGCTTTTCCCCTCGCTTGAGGGAGGTCCGGCTCGATGGGGGTTCCGGCTGGAGCGAAGCCCTGCGGAGCCCGAGGGGCGGAGCGCTTAGGGCGAGCGCAAGCCGGAACCCCCATCGAGCGCCGGCCGCCATGGCCCCCCCTCAGCCCTTTTTCCTCCGCTTCTCGAGCGTCCGGCGAAAGCGATAGGACTCATTCCCGGTCTCGATGATGTGCGCCCGATCCGTCACCCGGTCCAGCAGCGCCTTGCACAGCCGGCTGTTCGGGATCACCTGCGTCCATTCCGAGAACGGCAAGTTGGTGGTCAGGATCACCGCCGCCTTCTCCGCCCGCTCCGCCACCACCTGGAACAGGAACTCCGCCCCCACATCCGCCATCGGCACGTAACCCACTTCGTCCAGGGCGATCAACTCGTAGCGCGACCATCGGGCCAGCACCCGGCGCAGTTGCAATTGGTGCTTCGCTTCCACCAGTTCGTTCACCAGACCCGCCGCCGTGATGAAGCGCACCCGCCGCTTCTGCCGGCACGCCGCCACGCACAGCCCCGTCAACAGGTGTGTCTTCCCGGTCCCGGGCTCCCCCAGGAAAATCACCGGTTCGGCCCGCTCAATGTACCCGCCGGTGGCCAACTCCTGGATCTGAGACGGCGACAGGTTCGGTGACTGAGCGAAGTCGAATTCCTCCAGCGTCTTCATCCGGGGCAGACGGGCGTCGCGCAGGCGCCGTGCGATCGTGTTGCGTTCCCGCTCTTCCAGTTCGCTTGCCAGCAGCGCCTCCAGGTATCCCAGATGCGTCTGCCGTTCCCGCACCGCCTGTTCCGCCAGCCGCACGCATTGCGACGCCAGCCCCGGCATCCGCAGCAGCTTGCATTGCTGCTGGATGCTTGCTTCCTGCAGAGCTGCCGTGGGGGCGCTCATAGCCTCGCCTCCCCACTGAGCAGTTGGTCGTAGTTCTGGACTTCCGGCAGCGGCCGCTCGTAGCGCGCCAGCGCGCCCAGTTCGCTCGATTCCAGCGGAGGCTGCGCCGTACTCCCCGCCCTCAGCAGGTAGCGCACGGCGGCCGCGTCCCCGCAGCCCATCGACAAGGCCGTGGCCACCGCCTCCTGCAACCGTTCATAGCCCTGCTCTTTCCCCAGCCCCAGCAACTCGATCATCTGCCGCGTGCCCGGTTGCTTGTCGTGCCGCCGGATCAACACCTCCCAGTACCGGTCATACGCGGCCGGCCAGCGCCCCCGCTCCCGCCACTGTTTCAACGGGATCGATCCCGCCAGGGCGCCCGGCTTCCGCTCCAGCACTTCCAGGTAGTGCTCCAGCTCCAGGACCTGCTGGTGACGGCCATAGCAGCGTTCGTGCCGCGCCACCGCCTCCCCTTCATGCCAGACCTCCACCCGGTCCGCATAAACCTTGGCTCGAACCCGAGTGCCGGCCGGCAAGGGCGCCGAGTAGAAGTTCGTCCGCACCCGGACACAACCCGACCCGTCCACCGCCGGAAAGCTCACTTCCGCCAGGTCGAGGCCTTCGGCGGCCAGTGGCAGCAGATGCGCCTGCTCGGCGCGCATCGCCACCCCGATCGTCTGCTCCCGCCCCGCGATCGTTCGCCCCTGGTCCTGCTCGCACGCCCCCAGCACCTGCCGGTTCAACTCCGCCAGATCCCGAGCCTGCGGCACCGGCACCCCGTGGTTGTGCCGGAAGTAGCTCACCTCGCCTTCGATGCCCCCTTTCTCGTGAGCTTCCGCCGGCGTGCAGAACTCGGCCGCGAAGCCCCAGTGCGACCGAAAGGCGATGAAGCGCGCCGTCTCCTCCCGCTGGTATCCCCGCAGGATCTTCTTCACCGCCGCCTTCAAGTTGTCGTAGCGAAGACGATGGAAGACCCCGCCAAAGTATCGGAAAGCCAGCTCGTGCGCTTCCAGGAAGGCTTGTTGGGTGGCCCGCAGGTAAGCCCGATGGAAGGCGCCGCCGCCGGCCATGCTGCGCAGCGAGAACACCTGCACCTTCTGCCGCTCTCCGCCCAGGTCGGCGTAGGCCTCATACCAGTCCACCTGGGCCTCGCTGCCCCAGGCGTAGCTCTGGGGAACGCAGATCTCACGGCGGGTCAGGCCCAGGGCTTGCTTCTTCGCCCGCACGTAGCGGCGTACCGTCGATTCCGCTACTTCGTGGGCCGGCAGCTCGGCGCGAAGGCGCTGGTAAATCCGATGAGCCGTGTGCCGCTGCTTACGCGGCGCCGCCCGGTCCGCCTCCAGGATCGCGTCGATGAACGGAACCAGCGGCGCCAGTCGCGGCCGCTTCCGTTCAGGCTTCTTGCGCCGGGCTGGAACGGCGTTGCCCAAAGCGTCGCGCACCATCCGCCGATGCACGCCCAACTTCCTGGACACGCCCAGCACCGTCCCCACCCCGAACTCGTACTCCCGTCGAATCTCCTCAAACAGCTCCCCTTTGGCTCTCCAGTCCACCGCCCCCTCCGCTCCGGGCTCCCGCCCGCAACAGAGTAGTCGGTCCTTCCCACGGTGGGCCAATTCAAATGATCAAAGTGGGCCAATTCAAAATATCGAAATCAAGAGGCGCTCGAAATCGATATAGCCGCGATCCATCACGTAGAAGGCGCCAGCCTCGGGGAGAAATTCGTCGAGGATGTTGACGTCGTGCACTTTGCCGCTGGTGACGCGGATTAGCGTGGGGATGTTGCCGTGCAGGTCGAGCAGGGTGTGCATCTTGAGGGCGCCCTGGCGCTGGCGGAATCGGGCCCAAGGGAACAGCGAAAGGCAGAGGTCGATGGTGGTCGAGTCCAAGGCATACAGACTCTGATCCAGCTCGACGCCCATCGGGTCGTGACGGTACAACGGCCGCGCCAGGCCGATCAGCACCTGGGCGAAGTCGGCGTAGATGCGCCAGTCGTGCGACTCGTTGGCCTCGGCCAGAGTGGAGCGCGCCACGCGCCCATGGAAGCCCATATGGTAAAGCTTGCCGCGCAGAGAGCGAAGACAGGCTTCGATATCGCGCAGGCTTTCGCGGTAAGTTAATTGAGCGAAGGCCAGGGTGAGGAACTGGTCCCAGCACGAGAAGTCTCGCAGGCGCCGGTCGCCGCCGTAACGGGCGACACAACGACGAAACTCGCGATCGGGAAGGAAACCGATCAATTGCGAAAACACCGTCCGTCCAGAATTCATGAGCCATTGTCGATCAGCTCGGGAGCGGCTCGCACAACATCTTGGCGTTCAAATCGCGGCAAGCTAAAATCGGGATTAAGCCTTTGCAGGACAATCGATTGCCGCTCACGACTGGAGCGTTAACCGGACAGTGTTGGCCTTTGAGCTATTTCTTCGCCTACGCGCTCGCGAAGCACTGGAACGTGACGCTCTGGCTGCGGTGGTATGACATAGTGCAGGGATCGCAGGCACCCGTTGGAATCATACCTCTCCTCGTAGCGATGTGCGCCGCCTCGTTATGCAGAACGAGGTTGGTCAAGCTCGACCCAAAGGAGCCTTCACCCCATGAATCCAAACCAGCCGCCAGTCTCCAGGAGAAATCGACTGGTGCGTAGCGCTTTGTCACTCATGGCGGCTTCGGCTGCGATCTCGTTCTCTATGATTGGTGTCGTGCGTGCGCGCTCTCTCGGGGCATCAGGCTCCCAATCGGCGCCGCAGGTCAAGCCCGCAGTCGACGGCGTGCTCAATCTTTTTAGGCTTAAGCCGGTGGTGGCACTGGGCGACTATCACGGATTGCAGCAAGAGGAAGCTTTCTACAGCGACCTGGTTCGCGACCCGCGCTGCGCTGAACAAGTCGGCAATGTCGTGGTGGAATTTGGCGGATCAGCCGCCCAGGATACCGTCGACCGTTACGTCAACGGCGCCGACGTGCCCTTCACCGAGCTTCGCCACGTCTGGACCGATGTGGTGGGCTGGATACCCGGTCCGTTCGCACTGGGCTACGTCAATTTTTTCGCCAATGTTCGCGCGGCCAATCTGAAGTTGCCCGCCGGGCATCGCATCAAGGTTTGGCTGGGCGATCCTCAGATAGACTGGACCAGGATCAATTCCTTCCAGGATGTTCAGCCCGTCCTGGCGCAGCGGGACGAGAACATCGCGAGGATCATCGTTGACGAGATTCTAAAGCAACACAGAAAGACACTGCTGGTTATCGGCACCGGTCATCTGGTGACGGAGTCCGGCCCAGGCGCCATTCCTGCCCCCCCTCTCGTTGCCAGGCTTCTTGGCGAGGCTTACCCGAACTCTCTGGCTGTGGTCGCGCCGTTCACTGGGTATGTCGAGCCCGATTGCAACGCGAAGGTCGTCGCCTGGGCAAAGGGCTGGCCGGTGCCCTCGGTTGTCGGGCCGATTGCGGGTACATCCTTGAAACCGGAACTACAGCTGCCGGGCTGCAGCTATCTCTCGCCGGAGGAGATTGAGCAGATGAAAAAGATGTTTGCCTCCATCCAGTGGTTGGGCCCTGGCAAGCCTCCCGACATGATTTCCTCCCAGACCGATATGCGATCCGGCGTGAAATTCGATGCGATCCTTTACCTTGGCCCGCCGGACACTCTGATGGAATCACCCTGGGAGCCGAGCATCTATCTCGATCTCGACTACTTCAAGGAGATGAACCGGCGGGCGCAACGCTGCGTGCCAATTCCTTCCTCGCTAAACTGGGAGGATATCGTTCAGCAGAATTCGGCGCTCCCGAGAAGGTTCCAACCGCGTTAACGAGTCCAGCGGGGCCGATCCGGTGTGAGGGCGCAAGGGCAAAGTCGATTAGTCGCTGTCCCTGAGCGCCCGGCTTCCGGTTCACTTCGGAGCGCGCCACCTTTTAGGAATCTGTAGAGTCTGCTGTAGAGTCTTTACCGCGTCCCCGCCGATGAGGCTCTCAAGGCCTGGCTCCCGTCAGAGTGATGATTTTGGCGCCCTTTTATCCCGGTGCTGACAGGTGAGGACGGCAAGCCGCACGCCGGGCCTTGAAGCAGGCGGGCATGGCGTTGTTCCATTACCGGTACGAGTGTCCGGCGCGCATATGCTCTTGCGGGCGGCACAACCGGGCGGTGCGCAGCCGGTTGAAGCCGGTGATTGAAGTGGGGAGATTGTTGAAGCGGCGCATCAAGAACATCATCACTTACCCGCGCCGCTAGGTGGCGAACGCCGCCAGCGAGTTGATCAACGCCAGGACTCAGTGGGTGAAGTATACGGCCCGAAGATATCGGAACCTGCAGGACTTCGCCAACGCCATCTGCTTCCGCTGCGGTGGTCTCAGCCTTGCCCCTGATTCCACTCACCAGACGGAAGAGCGCTTATTATTGAGACTCGCATTATTGAGCAGGCCGTCTGCCAGGGTGGGAGGTACGTGATGCCTTCACGTCGTGCGTTTATTCAGACCAACATCTTAGGCCTGGGAGTGGCGTTTGCGGGACGCACTGCGCTTCCGGCCGCCTTCCCAACCGCCGCTGAAAATGCCCTGCCGGAAGCGGCCGACCAACGCGACTTCTGGAACGACTGGCCGCGCTACCTCACGGCTAAAATGAGCGAGGCTCGCTCGCGGCGCCTCGCCGAGCTGAGCGCCATGAGGACGGAGGCCGCAGTTCGAGCGCGGATCGAAAAGGTACGAGACACGGTATGGAGGCTTATCGGAGGCCCACTCGAGAAGACTCCGCTGAAACCGCAAATCGTTGGAACCATCGACCGGGGCGCCTATCGAATAGAAAAGGTTATATTCGAAAGCCGTCCCGAGGTCTTCGTCACAGCCAATCTTTACATACCCAACCGCCATCAACCGCCGTATCCAGGAATTATTCACCCGCTCGGCCATGCTGAGAATGGCAAGGCAAGCTACACCTACCAATACATCTCTCAAACCCTGGCCCGAAAAGGGTACATGGTTTTGACGTTCGATCCCTTCGGCCAAGGCGAGCGGCAACAGTATCTCGACGCGCACAGCGGGAAGAGTCTCTACAGCCCAACCGGTGAACACGATCAGGCCGGCCGCCCGATGCTGCTCTTCGGATCGCAGTTCGCGCAGTATCGGGTCTGGGATGGCATCCGTGCCCTCGATTATCTTCTCTCCCGCCCGGAGGTCGATCCCGAGCGAATCGGCTGCATGGGACAGTCGGGCGGCGGAACCATGACGATGTATCTGGCTGCCCTCGAGCCGCGGATCAAGGTCGCGGCGGAATCCGACGGGAACTCGGAAAACGTGGCCGGCCCGTCCTATGTACCTCCGGGAGCGGTCGACGACGCCGAACAGAATTTGGCAGGGAGCCTTCCGGAAGGCCTCGATCGCGGCGATCTGCTCCTGGCGTTCGCGCCGAAGCCGCTGCTCATTTTGTATTCACGCACCGACTCCGGTCTCACCTACTCGACGGCCTATGAGGAAGGCACCCAGGAGCTTTACGCCGAAGCCCGGGCCGCCTACAAGCTGTTGGGCGCCTCCGACAAGGTGGGCCTCTTCGGTTCCCCTCTGCCGCACGCGTACGAGTTCTTCAATCGCCGTGAAACCTACCGATGGTTTAACCGTTGGCTGGGGCGCGAAGAATGGGGAACCGGGGAAGCGGAGTTTGATCCATCCGCACCCGATGCTTTGAACTGCACCAGCACCGGGCAGGTGCGCACCTCGCTCGGTGGGCGCTCGGCCGTTCAACTGAACGTTGACCGGCTTCAAGCCTGCCTCGCCGCGAACTCCACGCTGAACGGCGCCCAAGGCTCCCGCGAGCGTGTCCAAAGCACTTTAAGGGAACTCCTTGGCCTGCCCACCGAGGGCACTTCGCTTGAGTCCCGGACCCTTTCATCGAACGCCTGGAGGGATAACCTCGCTCTCGATGAGTTCACGTTCGAGTCCGAGCCTATGGTTCGGGTAGGCGGCTGGTTCCTGAGACCGGCGACGGGCGGGCCCTTTCCCACCATCGTTTACGTTTCCGAAGGGAACAGGAATCGCGTTGTTCAGGAGGGATCGCAGATCAGCGAATTTGCCCGAAGGGGTTTCGCCGTTTGCGCCATCGACCTGCGCGGTATCGGTCTTTCCATACCCCGCGACCCCGCAGCGGGACCAGCCTACTATCATGACGTCCCTCTTCACGAGCGTTATGCCTGGGCTTTCTTCAGCCTCGGGAAGCCGGTATTGGGCCAAAGAGTATGGGACTTCATGCGCTGCCTCGATTACCTGCAGTCCAGGCGCGAGGTGGACCAGAGCCGAGTCCGGGGGCTGGGCGAGGGAGGCGCGGCCCTGGCCGTCTTGCTTGCGGGTGTGCTGGACGGCCGCCTGCAGTCCTTACTGCTTGATCGACCGCTCGCCACCTATCAATCGGTGGTGGAATCCGAAGCGTATTCGCTGGACATTTCCTGGTTCCTTTACGGCGTTCTGAAGCACTTTGATCTGCCTGACCTGGTCGGGTCTCTGCAGCCGCGACCGTGCTGGATTCTCAACGCCGCTGATTCGAACGGTGAGACGCTGGCGGAATCGGAGGCTCGGGCTCGATATACAAGAGCGATTGAAATGTTTGCGAAGTCCGGCGCGGGCCCGCAACTCCGGTTCATCGTGTGCCCGGAAGACGAAAAGGCAAAGACCTACTCCGATTGGTTGCAAACCGCTTGAAACGGACGGGCGACGGAGGACGCTCCGCGGCTGCGGAACGCGGCGGGCGGCCTGCCCTCACCCACCGCTGCGCGGTCCTCCCTCTCCCAAAGGGAGAGGGCGGTCCGCGGCCGGCGTTCTCCAGCCGGGGCGGGCCGGGTGAGGGCGCTCGATGAAGAAGCGATGACAGTCCTACCCTACGTTCCGCGAACATCAAGAGGCGGCGATCGGGCGGTCGCGGGCGTCCCCTGCAAGGGCTCCGTCATTACATCGGACCGGTTCAATCAAAGCGGCGCCACCCGGCAGGCATTCGCCGGCCCAGGACTTCACCACGCGCCGACCGGTGCGGCGTATCGGCCTGCGGGTTGCGTTTGCGGCTCGCCGGCGGCATAATTCCTCACAATCTTCTACGGCGGAGGCATGTGATGAGGAAGCTGGTGCTTCTTTTTGCGGCGGCAGGCGTTTTCTTGTTGGCCATCATGAGCGTCTTGGGGCAGACATCGACCCCCTCAAGCGCCCCCTCCCGGGCGCGCGTAATCGTCATGGCAGTCAACGGAGCAGAATGGGACATCCTGCGTCCTTTACTGATTCGTGGTGAGCTGCCCAATCTCAAGCACGTGATCGAAAACGGGGTTTATGGCAAGCTGCGTACGCTCTCGGCGCCCACCTGCCCGAAGATATTCACGACCTTCTTCACCAGCGTGCCGCCCGAGAAGAGCGGGATCACCGGATTTGTGGTTGACGGGCAGACGGCGAACACCAACATGCTCAAGAGCGAGCCGCTGTGGTCGATCCTCAGCAAGCACGGAATATCGGTAGGAATGGCCAATGTGCCGGCCACGTTTCCAGCCATGCCCGTCAACGGGTACATGATCAGCGGCATGCTGACTCGAGGCAAGGGCTGCGAAGACGGAATCCTGTGCGCGCCCAAGCTCTCCGAGGTGGAGGGCGGCGACGCGGTCTACCCCAAGTCGATGGTGCCGGAGCTCGAAGCGAACGTCGGCGATTTCCGGATTGATTGCTCGCGAATGCCCAATGAGTCGGAACTCCAGGGCCAGGAAACGAAAGAAGTGCTGGCGTGGCTCGATGGCGTGCAGAAGATCCGCGAGCAGCAGCAAAAGCTGTTTGTATACCTGCTGAAGAACCATCCCACCGATTTCACGATGTTCGATCAGTCCTGCGAAGACCGCGTGGGCCACTGGCTCTATCCCATTCAGGACTACAACGTCGGGTACAACGCCAAGGTGAACGCGGTGCGCGTGGACGCGTTTCCGGACCAGTACCGCGCCTTCGACAAAGTGCTGGGATCCATCCTGCCGTTTGTCGATGCCAACACCACGCTGATCATCGTCTCCGATCACGGAATCAAGCCGCTGCGCGAATTCGGTGATGAGCACGCGAACCACAGCCATGGCAGCAGGGTACCCTCGACGACCCCCGTCATTGCCAAGCACGATTTCCCGGATGGAGATGACGTGCCGGGCGCTTTTATTGCCATGGGCCCGGGCATCAAGAAAAACTACGAACTCATGGGTTTCGCGGCCAGCGCCTATGACATTGCCCCGACCATCCTGCACCTCTACGGCATCGATCCTCCGCCCCAGATGCAGGGTCACTTCCTTTCGGACATTTACCAGAATGGGGATCAAAAGCAGAGCGCAAAACTGAATCGCTGAGCGTTCGCCCGGCGCCGCGCCGCCGGGACCTGCGCGGGATCTACGGCGGAGTCGGCTTTGTGGGGACGGCCCGCCCTGCGGATTTTGAGCCGGCAGTCCGGCCCTTTTGGGCCTCGGCTCTCAGCCGCCGGATCTCCGGTGAATCCGGCGCCGCGGACCCGGCTGCATCGAGCGTTCGAAGCGCCTCGGCCGGCTTCTTCTCCGCCAGGTACACGCGGGCGAGCTCAAGGTAAGCCTCAGGCCGGCGGGAATTGAGAATGATGGCGGCTTGGAGTGGATCTTCCGCCTTGCTCCAGTCCTTCTGCTCCGCATCGATTTTGCCCCAAAGGCATAGAGCCTCGTAGTTATCGGCCAACAAATCCCCACTGGCTTCAAGACGCGCTCGGGCGGCGCGGAGGTCTCCTTCAGCGTAAAGGGCTCGAGCCTGGCCGTAGACTGCGGGGGCACTTCGGGGCCGAATCGCGAGGGACCGGCCCAGCAGGTCTGCGGCTCGCCGGTAATCGCCCCGCTCAAATTCAAGATCTCCAAGCTCAGCCAGGACAGCGGCTGACTTCGGGTCCAGTTCCAGCGCGCTTTCCAGGTCGCCGCGAGCGCGTATCGCGTCGCCGTCTTCGACCGCAAGCATGGAACTGTGGATGAGGTTGAAGTCTTGAACTTTGTCCTTGGGATCGGGCAGCAGGGAAGGGTCCGGCGCCGTCGTCGATCCGCGGTCAGCCCCGAGATAGCCGAGAGCCCGAAGTTGCTCCAGCTTGGCGGTCCCGATGACTCCGGCGGTAATGCCGCCGGCAGCGGTTGATGTTCGGAGGTCAGCCACCAGCGCGCGGAGCCTCTGAACGGCAGGGTTCCACGGTTCGTAGAGATTGCGTGTCTCGGCAGGGTCGGCTCGAAGATCATAGAACTCCGACCGCGGCGCCTCGATGTATTTCCTGCCGTCCTCCCGAGCCGATCGAAGAGGAGCCCAGCCGAACGCCAGAGGGTAGTCCGTCTCTCCCAAGGCCGCGCGATCGGGAGAAGCTTGCTCACCGGGGCTGCTACCTGGCTTCTTGAGAGCCGATTGCGTCCACAGAGTGCGCAACGACGCCCCGTCCCGATGCTCGCGGTCGGAGATGCCTTCGAGATCGAATATCGTGGGGACGATATCGACTGTTCTCACCTGAGCGCCGACGACCGTGCCCCGGGCAGCATCGCTTTCCGGGCTTTCGGGCGAGCGCGGAGGCTTGACGATCAGAGGCACGTGCAACGTGGAGTCGTAAAGGAAAAGCCCGTGTGTCTGCTCGCCGTGGTCGCCCAAGCCCTCGCCGTGGTCGCCCACCGCGATGATAGTGGAAGCGTTGTACAGATTCTGGTCCTTCAGGAACTGGATCAGGCGGGCGAGAGCGCTATCGGCGTAGGCGATCTCACCGTCGTAGAGACGCCCGGCGTATTCCGAGCGGTACGGCGGCGGCGGATCGTAAGGATCGTGAGGATCGTAAAAATGGATCCAGACGAACATGGGCTGCATTTGTTTGTGCCGAAGAATCCAGCTCTGTGCCCGGCCTTCCACCGTCATGCCGCGGCGCTCGAGCCGCACGTAGCGTGAAGCCGTCCGGGGCAGATCACTCGGGAAGTGGTCGTAGTAGTCGAAACCGCGGTCGAACCCGGGAGCAAGCCCGCGGCTGTCAAGAATCACGGCGCCGATGAAAGCCGAGGTGGAATAACCGCGCTGCTTCAATATCTCGGCAACCGTGGTCAGGTTGGTTCCGAGTGGCAAGCCGAAATCGCGCACGCCGTGGTGAGCCGGCACCAGCCCGGTGAGGATACTCGCGTGGGAAGAGTTGGTCATCGGACTGGGCGTGAAGGCGTCTGTGAAGCGAATGCCGTCCGCAGCCAGACCGTCGAGGGCGGGCGTCGCGATCTCGTGGTCTCCGTAACAACCGACGTGGTCGGCGCGCAGCGTGTCAATGGTTATTAGGAATACATCTGTTCGGGCCACGGGTCCGGATGCCTCCGAATGGCACCACCCGGCCCTGGGTAGAAGCAAGGAAAGACTCAGGAAGGCTGCCAGGAATGTCCGGTCCGAACACCTTCTGGCCTCTCCAGGGCAGCGGCGAAAGTCCCCGGCCCTGAGTTCAGGGCCGTCCTGTGTCGCGGGACATCGCGCGGCGCACCCGCCCGGCGGCACGATCAATGCGTGATCTGGCTTCGTTGGTTCTGTGTGCTTCATCTTGCCTGTCAGGGTGATCGGTGCGCTGTCACAAGCCGCTCCAGTTCGACTTGGGCCTGCCAGTACGACGGGGCCACCTTTAGCGCCTGCAGAAACTCAAGCCGCGCCTGAGCCTGGTGTCCGGTAAGATCCTGCAAAAGGCCGGCGGCGTAAAGCTCAGCGGCGCCCGCGCCATTCGAGGCCGCGCTCGAGATTAAGTCAGCCGTGAGGCGCCGGCTTTCATCGTCTTGGCCGAGCCGCAGTAATGCGGCGGCCCGGTATGCCCGCGTCGTTGTCCGGCTGCCGCCCGACTCCTCCAGAGCCTGTTGCCAAGCCGCACGCGCGTCGCCGGGCTTATTCTGGGCCGCAAGCGCTTCTCCCAACCAATAGAGTGCTTGCGCGTCGGCGGGATGATCCGGCTTGCCGACTCCCAGGTTCTCCGGGTAGGTGAGGGCATTACGAAAGTCCTGTTCGGCTTCGCGCGGGCTCCCCTTTCCAAGAGCGCTTCGGCCCTTCTCGAGGTTGGCCAGTACAAACATCTCCCGCACAATCTCTCCGCCCTCCCAAGGTTTGAACTGGTGGCGGGCCAGCGTCGCCAGCGCCTGATCGAACTGCCCCCGCTCAATCAGCAGCAGAGTGCGGCGCACCCGAACGACGTCGTGGTCGAGGACTGCCGCGGGCGCCCCGGCGAAGAGGCTCGTGCGCCGAGCGAAATCGCCCAATTCGCTGTAGATCTCGTCAAGGTCGGGATAGAGGCGAAACTGATCAGGCGCCAGCTTAATGGCGGCTTCGTAAGCGCTGGCGGCAGCCTGCAAGTCGCCCTTCACTCGCCAGTCGAAAACGCCAAGATTGCGCTCGAGGACGGCATCCTTGATTCCCTCGTCAATTGCCTGCTGCCAGAGCCGGGCGGCTTCCTCATAGCGCCCGCGAGCAAACAGGAACGTACCCTGCAGCGAGGCGATCCGCGTGTCTTCAGGATGATGGGACGCCGCGTCGGTCAACACGAGTTCGTCTTCGAGACGATCGGGGAAGACGTCAACGTCTGTCTCGCGGCCACCGAGCGCCGTCAGCTTGTCCGCCTGGTCAGCTTGTCCCCGCTGACGCGCGACATACGCCGAGTAGTAGTCGAGCAAGGGGGACTGAGCGCCGGCTGGCAGGCGATCGCGGGCGGCTTCAAGGACCCGGCCGGCCGAGTCGAGATCGCCAAGCCGAAGGTACCACGCCGCCACCTCAAGATCGTATTCGGCATCCGGCGGAACGGATTTGCCCCATGCAACGGTTCCGGTTCCATTAGAGACCTTTTGGGTGTTTCCGCCCTCGCGCTCACGCCAGGACTCGGCGAGCGCGAACGGGAAGAGCGGCATGGCTTCGAGAGCCGCGTCCACGGCCTTGCGAGCGCCGGCGCCGTCGCCGGCCAGGCGCAGAGCGACAGCGAGGTCCGCCCGAACCAAAGCATCTCCGGGTTCGTGACCGAGAGCCTGATGAAGCCAGCGCGCAGCGTCGCCGTACTGCTTTTGGCGGATCGCGATTTCTCCGAGTTGCGCCAGCGCCGGCGCCACCGCTCCTCCGAAGCGGATTGACGTCCAGAACGCATCCTCGGCCAGCGTCCAGCGGGCTTCAGCGCGATAGATCACCCCCGCTGCGTATTGCACCTGCGGATCCACGCCGCTGCGCTCGAGTCCACGCCTGATGTAGCTCTCGGCCGCTGCGAGGTCAGCGCCGCGATAGCTATTCCAGGCGAGTTTGAGCAGAGCGGGAATGTAGCCTGCGTCGCGATCAAGGACCTGCCGGTAAATTTTGAGCGCCTCCTCCGCGTCTCCGTGCTTTTCCTGATCGACTCCGGTCAGATAAAGCGCCTCCACCGAGGGCTGCGTCTCACGTGATCCGGAGCTCTGATGATGACCTGCCGCGGCGACGAAATCGGGATTGCCGTCAATGGGATCGGCGGCGGACCAGTGCAGGATCGTGCGGCCATGCTGGTCCCGGATATCCACGGCGAGAGTGTTCGATGGGTCCTGTGGGTTGCGACGGGCGC
>Ga0335081_10004618_pt1 | contig 21730 bp, 15 predicted proteins | sample Lox_Sample_35_FD_206713 | JGI IMG/M metagenome (GOLD analysis project Ga0335081, IMG submission 206713) | Soil microbial communities from Loxahatchee National Wildlife Refuge, Florida, United States - Lox_Sample_3.5 | ecosystem: Environmental > Terrestrial > Soil > Wetlands | place: USA... | reverse complement strand
CAGATTGTGCAGAAGCCTGCGGCACCCCACGTGCTGATCGCGGCGGTAGCGTTGCTTATTGGGCCGGAGCCTCCTCCGAATCCTGGCAGTATTCGTGCCGCGTAGATGCCATCCTTTCACAAATCATGCGCACGGCCTGGCTCTGCACCCCCTTTCACAAGGTGGGTCGTGGGAAAGGAGACACTCCAGCTGAATCCCTCCGGCGCGAAATCCAGCATGACCCCGCCGTCGAGCGAATGCGCGACCATTCGGTCGATCACCGCATGTCCAAAACCTTTCCGGCTTGGCGGTGCCACCAGCGGACCGCCTTGCTCTTGCCAATTGATGCGCAGCCGTCGCTCTTCCGGCGCGCCCCCTTCAAAAACCCAGGTTACCGTCACCTGACCGCTTGGCCGTGACAAGGCACCGTATTTGACGGAATTTGTCGCAAGTTCATGAAAGGCGAGCCCGAGGGCCTGAGCTGCTTCTGGGCTGACCGAAACCGCCGGCCCGTTGAGTCGCAGGCGCGACGCTTCGGCTTCTATGAAAGGGGCGAGGTGCTGACGGATGAGAGTGACGAGCGGCGCGCCGATCCAATTCTGCTCGAAGAGCACGTCGTGAGAGGCCGCGAGCCCTTGCAGGCGTTGGGCGAAACGCTCCTGGAAGGTGGCAAGGGATTCCGCTGAACGCATGGTTTGTGAGGCCATAGCCTGGACGATGCTCAGCAAATTCTTCGACCGATGGGATAATTCGCCCATAAGAAAGCGCTGATGTTCCTCGGCCTCCTTGCGTTCGGTGATATCGAAATTGATTCCCCTGAGCCGCACGGCTCTGCCGTCGGGGCGATAAGTCATTTCACCTCGTCCGACAAGCCAACGCACCGCGCCATCGGGCCGGATGATCCGGAATTCGGCCTCATAGGTCTCTCGCGATTGCTTCAACGTTTCGATGTTTCGAATGAGGCCCTCACGGTCGTCCGGATGAACGAGCTCAAAAAACTGACTGCCCGACTTCGGGGCGCCGGGACTACCCTCCTCGTAACCGAGCACCTCATATTCTGCGGCATCCAAGATGATGTCATCGGTCACGAGGTTCCACTCCCAAATGCCCATGTGCCCGGCTTGAAGAGCGAGACGGAGCCGGCTCGTCGCATCGCTCAGGGCTTGCTCCGCCTGCTTGCGCTGGGTGACGTCGCGGACCGCGCCGATGCTTCGGATCCAATGCCGTGCCGCGCCTTCTCCTTCAAAGTAGGCTTGCGCGCGCATGCTCAACAAGCGAGTGCCCCGGCTTGGGTGCAAGATGCGGAACTCTCCCGTGGCCGCTCCATCCCCGGCAGGATCGCGCTCGCGCGTGAAGCGCTCAGCAAAAGAGATCCGGTCTTCCGGTAAGATGCGGCCGAGGACTTTTTCAGGCGTGACCGGTTCATCCTTGTCAAATCCGAACATTTCGCGCAGCAAGGGTGACAAATTGATCAGGCTGGAGGCATGGCTGCTATCCGCAATGCCGATTTCAGCAATAGCCACGGCCTGCGCCAGCCGCTCCTTGCTCACCCGCAAGGCTTCTTCAGCCCGATTGCGTTCGGTAATATCCTCGGCCGCAATGAGAATTCCGCCGATCGCACCTGCGGAATCGCGCCACGGGCGAGCGTCCCATTTGATCCATTGGACCGATCCATCGGAACGCTCGAAGCGCTCGCCCTCCGAACTTTCCACAGCTCCGGCAAGGCAACGTTGGTGGGCGGCTTTCCATGCGTCGGGTATTTCGGGGAGGACGTCATAATGGCTGCGGCCGCGCAGATTTTCGGCAAGCTGGTAGTCTTCCCGCCAGCGCCGGCTCGCCGCGAGGTAGTGCATGTTGCGGTCAAACATCGCAATCGCTGCCGGAGCATGCTCGATAAAAAGGCCGAGCCGTTCTTCACTTGCGCGGAGAGCCTCCTCCGCTAGTCTCCGGCTGTTGATGTTGCGGATGACCGAAATCAAATATTGCGGCGCTCCCGAAGGATCGCGCTGCACACCAACCGTGAGCGCGATCCAAACGATTTGGCCGTCCTTGCGAATGTAGCGCTTATCCATCGCGTAATTCGGGATCTCGCCGGCCAGGAGTTTACGCATATTGTCGAGATCAGGCCCGAGATCCTCGGCATGGGTGATGTCCTGAAAGGTTCTCGCGAGGAGCTCTTCGCGAGTGTAGCCAGTGATTGCGCAGAGGCGTTCATTGACCGCGAGCCACTTGCCATCGAGAGCAACATGCGCCATGCCCACAGCGGCATTCTCAAACGTGCCCCGGAACCGGGCCTCGCTCTCGCGGCGCGCCTCTTCGGCTCTCTTCCTCTCAGTGATGTCTCGGAGAATCACCGTAAATAGCTTGCGGCCCTCGACAACCGCGCTGGAGATCGAGGCCTCGATCGGGATCTTCCGGCCGTCGGCCCGAAGCGCGCTCACCTCTCCAAGGTTGCTCATTACACGCGCATGGGCATGCTCGAAAAGCTCCGGGACGAAGCGCTCAAGCGGCTGCCCAATGGCCTCTTCTGGGCGACAGAGGAGGAGGCGCGCCGCGGCTGGGTTGAACAGGATGATGCGCTGTTCCTCATCCACCGTGATGATCGCGTCCATCGCGGCCTTGAGGATGGCTGCCGTGCGCTCTTGACTTGCGCGCAGCGCATCCTCGGCGCGCTTGCGTTCCGTGACATCGCGGCCGGTGGATTGATACTCAGCCATCTTACCATTGGTGCCCGGCAAAAGACGATTGGTCCATTCGTGCCAGCGGATCGAGCCATCGGCGGAGAAGACGCGGTGCCGGTGGGTGACAACGGGATTGCGAGGCGTCAAGCTTGCGATCGTGTTGCGAACGAAAGCGCGTTCAATCTCCGGCATAAAGTCGTAAAGGGATGAACCTTCAAGTTCGGCTGGGGCGCGGCCGAATGCGCGGACATAGGCCGCATTGGCGAACGTTACGGTCCCATCGGCGAGGAACCGGCTAACCATCTCGGGCTGGTCTTCGATGATCGAGCGGTATCGGGCCTCGCTCGCCGCCAATGCCTGCTCCGCCCGCTTGCGCTGGGCGATCAGCTTGAGCCGGTCGACCGCGTTGCGGATCACGCGTCTCAAATCATAAAGCTCCAATTGGGACTTTGTGAGATAATCCTGCGCGCCTTTGGTCGTCACGAGCGTTGCGATCTCATCATCGGCTGTTTCTGTTAGCACGATGACGGCTGCCTCCGGCGCGGCCGGATCGGGAATGAGCTGCTCCAAAACCGCGAGCCCCTCCATATCCGGCAGCCGGTAGTCAAGCACAATGCAGCCGGGATTGGTCTGCCGGGCGCATTCTATGCCTTCGACTCCGCTATACGCCTCGCTGACGGTGAAGCCGCCGTCTGTCAATGCGCTCCGCACCGTCGTCCGGTCTGCGGGATTATCACCGATAATGAGAACACGAAGCGGAGTCATAGGGTCCTGCTTAGGGCAGCTGCGGATGGAGCTGCGGCGCTCCTCACCTCGGAGGATAGCTCGCCATGCCGCAGGTGAGGACCTCCCAGCGCTTAAGTTCGAGCAGCCTGACGCGTTAGCGATCGGCTGCTGCCCGCGGAGGATTCTATATCGTGCGAGTGCGATGAGGTCGAGAGCACGCCCACGGGTACATGATGGCTTAGTGCGCAGAAACGCGGTCCTCTTTGAGGCTCGCAATAAGAATGCAGCATCAAACTTGGAATGGCACAGCTAGACCTTATCGACGAATGGGATGCTCTTCTCGAGTGCGGCGGGCGTTTTCGGCCGGAGCGCAAACAATGATCACCAAACAAATCCCGGCCCGTATCTAATATTCGTGGATTTTGTTCTTATATCTGTTGTTGCTAAGTTGGTTTAATTCCGGCACCACTACGTTCGACCCCTCGCCGAAGCGAGGCATTCCCTGCTATAATGTCGCCGGACAATTTCGTGGGAACAGCGATGACGCTCCATTTTCCGAACGAAAGTCGTAGTTACAATCCGGTACGGCACTGCGTCTCCTTCTGGGGCCATGATTCCACATTCGAAGTCTCCTTTTATTTGGATGAGGAAGCGCTCATAAAGATAAGCCCCTACGCGGGGCGCGATGAAGCCTCTTTGCTGCATGTGTTCGACGTTAATCGCGCCCGCATCCAGGATGCGGCCAGTGCCGCCTATGCACGTGCGCCGGGGCGCCAGAATTATCATCAGTTGTCGGCATCGGATTTGTTGCAACCCGTTCATCGGCGAGGAAAACATGGCCAGAGGTGACAAGCACGGTAATCGTGAATCCAAGAAGCCGAAGAAGGTGAAACCGAAGGAAGCCGTAGCGGTTTCGACATTCGCGTCGATTCAGAAGAAGGCAGGCGTCGGCTCAAAAAAGAAATAAGAAGATCATACGGCAGTCCAGCCTGCCGAGCGTGGCCGCTGGCCGCCCGCTTTGCGGCACTCGCAGGGCCATCCTTGAGGCGCCCCCAATAGGCTCCGACAGGAAATTGCCGATGAACCAAGCCTATTCCAAGCTAGCGGCTACTTACTCTTCTCGTTCTGTGGGATAGGCGAGGTCTTCGTGCCGGTCCCAGCAGCTCGAAAGGCCTCTTCGGCCTCGCGGCGTAAATGATCCGGACGGTCAAGGTAACGGCGTGAGTAGTGAAATGTCGAGAGTCGCCGGACTCCCGCCCGGCGCGCGAGTTCGCCCGCCTGCCGGGCGGTAAGATGGCGGCGTGCCGCCGCGATGTCGGCATCTGCGTCGAGAAACGCCGCCTCAATGAAGAGATGATCGGCGCCGGCTGCGAACGCGACAATGCTTTCGATATTCGCGGGTGTGAAGGCGACGTCTGTCACATAGACGACGCGTTGCCCAGCGGAGGTCTTCAGCGCATGTTCTTTCAAAATCCCCAGTTGCACATGCTGGCCAGGTCCGGTCGCGATCGGCGTGGCGTCGTCTTCACCACGGCGAACGGCCCGCTTCGCTTCGTTCAACCAGGTGCCAACACCAAGGCCAAGATGCGCGAGACCCGCCGTCCAGACATTCACGCGCATTTTCTCTTGCAGTGCAAAGGCGAGGCATGGCACGCCGTGATCAAGTGTCTGCGCTTCGATCATCACGTCCTGATCGTGCATAACGATCCCTGCTGGGAGCTTCTCCGTAGCGATATGGTGCGGCCGAAACGCTTCGCGTGCCGGAAAGATCGTCCAACCACCAAGCTGGTTCTTGTCGAACTCGGCGGCGAGAACTGAAAAATCGACCGATCTTTGGTCGAGGAGGTTCCATGTATAAGCCTCAAAACTCGCCCTTATGCCATTCACGAGCCCCGGCGGTCCGATAACCCGTAAGGTGCCGGGCTGATGAAGTCGCGCCCGCAACAGCTGGTTGAAGCCGGCGAAATGATCCATGTGCCGATGGGTGACGAATACATCGCTCACACGGAGCCGCTCGCGGGGCGACAACGGGGATATGTCTCCTGCGTCGAACAACATCGCGCGCCGGCCAAACCGGAAATCGATAAAAAGCCCGGGATCCGAGAATAGGTCGTTCACGAGACGGGTTTGAACAAGCCAACTCATCTCCGTGCGCTTCCATCAGCGCTATCATCGGAGATTCTCCCGCCGTCGCCGCATGTGGACATTCAGCACAGGGGTCCCTGGCCAAAGCGGGCCCTGCCAGCCTTCGCCGAAACCAAGCGGCCAGCATTGGCGCGCCGCCTGCGCGCCGGCGCCGCTATTTGCGCCGTCGTGGCACGGCTCACGTCCCAGAGCGCGATTGTTTCGTGGATAAAAAAAGCAACGATCATGATGTTTATGATCAAGGTATTCCGCAGGCCTCGCTAATCATCATGAGATCGATCAACGGTTCCTTGCGCCGGTTGTTGTCTCGATGCGTGACGTGCGGAGCCCAATCGGCAAATCCCGCCGCCAGCCATAGAGATAGAGGAAGAATAAAATACAGCAAAATGAGGACCGGTTGGGTCTGACAACATAGAGCCCCATTTCGCCCCAGCTCCGACATTTAAGCGTAGGCAGTTGGAACTCTCATAACTGCTCTAGGTTTCATTATGAAACGAGGAGAGAGCATCATGCCACGTGGCGAAAAGACGAAATATACGGATAAGCAGGAGCGCAAGGCCGATCACATCGCAGAGGGCTACGAAGAACGCGGCGTGCCAGAAAAGGAAGCCGAGCGGCGTGCCTGGGCCACAGTCAATAAGGACGATGGGGGCGGCAAAAGGGCGGGCGGTTCCGGGCGCGGCAAATCCACCGGCCATCCTGCAGCGCATAGGGGTGGCAAGATCGGGGGCAAGGCCTCTGCCTCGCGGTCTGCCGCGAGCCGGTCGGCCTCCGCTAAGAAGGCGGCCGCAACCCGCAAGCGCAACGCGGAGCGCCGGGCCTGATTTTGGCTCGATGACCTGGCCGAAGACATGTGTCAGACGTTGTAAATCTCAGACGCGCGGCGACTTTTCTTTAGCACGAGGTTCACCCATGAGCGCCGGCTGGAACAACACAGCCGATGCAAGCGTGCAGGCGAGGGAAAGCGCCAGAAGCTTGCCCATGCTTGACATCCCAGGATTGCTGGAAAGCCACAGGCTGCCGAAGGCCGTGCCCGTCAATAGGGCACTGAAAAACACTGCACGTGTCAGCGCGGATTGCAGGAAATCGGTCTGACCCCGTCTCCATGCCATGATGTAGTAGATTTTGAAAGCGACGCCGACACCAAGGAGGACAGGGAAGGCGATGATATTGGCGTAGTTGAGCTTGAAGCCGGTCAAGGCACAGATTTCGAGTGTCACCAAGGCCGCGACCAACAACGGCACGAGCGTCAGCAACACATCCCCAATCCGCCGCAAAGGGATCCAAAGCAGGACCGCGATTGTGAAAAAGGCAATGATCGCGGCTTCGATAAGGGCTCGGATCATGGTCTCCGCCCATTTCAAGATTTCAATGGCTTGCCCCGTCGCTGCTGGTTCTGCGGCCAGAACAGCGCGCGCAAAATTGCGAATTGTCTCATCGTCGTTGGGATTGCCTTTTGGCAGGACATCGACACGCTCGCGCCCGTCCGGGGCGACCCAGTCGCGGACGAGATCCAACGGTAAAGAGTTCCGATTGACTGGCTTTGCCTTCAACGCTTGCTGCAGATCATCGAGATCCATCCTGAGCGGATTGATAAATGCGTGGGTGGCTCTTTCGCGATCTGCAGCGGCCGCGTTCGCAAGCTCTATGAGATCGCCCGCCAGATGCCTTGCCGCTTGCGCACCCTGGCCATTGCTCTTGCCCGCCGCGGCGTTCAGTTCGTTCGCGGCCCTCCGAAGCGCCGCAACATTTTCCTCATCGGTTGGCGCGGCCTCCGGCGCCGAATCCAATATTGAACCAAGGACTCGTTCTGCATGCCGAATGAGTGTGAGCTTTTGGCTTTGCTCGGTTGGAATGAAATTTTCAATTGTCCGTGTCTGATCGACTTCGGGCAGTTTTATCAATTTGGCAGCAATGGCTTGAGCCTCGTCATGCGAGCGCGCCAGCACTTGTGCGGAATTGGCATCGATCGCTGGGTCGTGGCTCAATTCCAGAAAGGTCGCAACCGCCTGTAAATGTTCGCTCTGAAGATGCACCGGATTGAAGTCAAATTGCAGCTTGTCCAGCGCAAATGATCCGGCAAGCGCGAGGAGTGTGGTTGACACGAGGACCGCGACGCGGTGCCGCCTGAGAAAATGATCTGCTGGCGCAAGGGCAGGCTGTCCTATGAGTTTTGGCTCGTCTGGTGGATTGACAGCCATAAGAAGCGCGGGCAGCAGCGTGAAACTCGCAAGATAGGCAATGAGCATTCCACATCCGGCAATCTTTCCGAGCTGGGCGATCCCCGTGTATGCCGTCGGCACGAAGGATAGAAAGCCGGCAGCCGCCGCGGCGGCGGCCAATGTGAGCGGCATGCCAACCCGATCGGCGGCCTCGTGCAGCGCCCGGTGCAATCCATGCGATTCATGCCGCTGCGCCCGATAACGCAGATTAAACTGCACTGCAAAATCAGCACCCAATCCGACGAAAAGCACCGCGAAGGCGACGGAGATGGGGTTCAAAGCACCGGCGATGAGAAATCCCAAACCCGCAGTGACAACAAGGCCAGCCGCTAGCGTAACGATGACCGCGAAAACAAGCCGCAAGGATCGTAACGCCAACCAAAGAATCACGAGCACAATCAGCGCCGTGATGGTGCTATTGAAAGCGATACCCTCCTTGACGCTAGCGAACTCGTCATCCGATATCGGGACAGGGCCGGTCAAACGAACCTTTGCTTGAAAGCTCGAAGAGAGATTCAGGCGGGCGGCCTCTTGTGTGATTGCATCGCTTGCTCTCCGGCCGGGCTCGAGCTCTTCCGTGGACAAAACGGGTACCACCGCGATGAGGCGGCGCAAACCGGCAGGCTCGGCTTTGCCTTGCAACAGCTCATCCCACGAAAACTCCACAGGCCGCGACGCTGCCACGCTCTCCAATGTGGCCGCTGCCATGTTCAGGGTTCGGCTCAAGTCATCGAGAGAATAAGCTCCAGCTCGCAATCCCCGAAGGTTGAACGTGAGTGTGTTGGCGAGCCCCCGCAGGCTCGGATCCCTTGCCAAAGCCCGAATCATCGGCTCCGCGTTCGCGAGTTGAGTCGTGTTCTGTGCGACTTGGTCAATGGGCAGGAAAAGGAAGCGGCTCCGCAGGAAAAACGGGCCGCCTCCTTCTTCTTGAACGGAACGGAAAAGCTCAGGCCTCTTTGATAAAGCCTCTGCGAGGACACGGGAGGCTGCGCTCGTTTGCTCCGCGGTAGGCGTCTCAATGACGACGAGAATCAAATCCCGGCCCTGCGGAAATGCGGCCTGATACTCGAGCTCTCGTTGACGCCAAGGAAGGTCCCGTGAGATCAGATCGTTAACATTTGTGTCGATCGAAAAATGGCGGATCGCATAGGCTCCCGAGAGCCCAGCAAGGGCAAGTGCAACGAGAATGACGCCCCCGTAGTGACGGATACAGAACTCGACCGTGCGAATGATCATGGCATTCAGCATGGGCGTTCCTCGTTCTGTCTGGACAGAAACTTGCGATCAACGCCACCCGCCAGCATCGCAGGCCTATCCGAGCAAGAGCACCAAAGACCTGCCATTCTTTGTTTGTCTTATCGAAATTACGGACGAGCATGCGTATCGGCCTCGTCCGCCCGACAACGACCTACGCCATGAACTCGTATCCGGAACGCTGGTTCCCCGATATGATCACGGTTCGGTCAAGAGGTCAGCAAGAGCGATACCGGGGTGCTGCCTTGAAGCAGGGCTGAAAGCTGCCCGACCGCCGAAGCTTCTTGTGAATCTTGACGGCCTCCCTTGCGATTTTTCGTGGAAGCATGTTGTGGTGGAGGACGAGGCCCGCAGCGAAGCTGATTGTAGGATCTTGGGTTTCACGAACGACTCGACCTAGCAGACGCTCCCCAGCGATCGCGTCATTCAACACTCCCAAGTGGTCCTGCAACAGCTTAAGCCTATGCGTGGTTCGCGTATAGGCTTTGCTGGGCCCGAGCGGGTTGAGAAAGGCCGCCATGTATCGAAGCTTTTTCGCTTTGATGCGCAACCGATGTCTCTTGAGAGCGTCATCTCCCCGCACCGCCTTTTTCCCCTTTGTCACGGACTTGAACCTGCGGGCGAGTTCAGCCTTCGCAAATTCAAGGAATTGCTCTTCGCGTTGGGCGGCAGTCTTGTGAGTCCATTCGCCGGCTTGAATGCATGAGGCCAGCAACAGCAGCAGGTGACGGAATTGCAATGAGTGGAGTGCCTCCTTGAGCTGATCATGGGCGGCCGCCCGCAATGAGCTCACTTTCTCGACCAGCGCATCAAGGCCGGGCACGGCCGGATGTTGCCGTTGGACCCTTGTCAATTCCACCTCGACGAAAACATCCAAATCGCGTGCCTTGCCGAGAAGATCGGAAATCCATTTTAGTTCATTCCTGGCTTCATCGGCGTCCTTTCCTCTCACAATGGTCTTGAACATGGAAAAAGCAGCTCGCAAACACCGGATGGCGATGCGAGCCTGATGGAGCGCCTCTACGTCGCCGCCGGCACGAAGGGATTCCTCATATTGAGAGAACAGTCGCAAACACGCGTTCGCGATTTTCTGAAAGGCACTTCTGGCCGAGCAGGTGGCTGTGAGAGATAGGTCGAGAGACTTAGAATCCTTCCCGCTTGCTAAATCGTACCCACGCGCGCCCTTGCTTATAAAAGATAAGGGCGCATCAAATTGGCGAGCGATGTCCTCCGCCAATTCGAACAAACGCTGCGGGGCTCCCGCCTTGAGTTCCAGCTCGGCCTCGCTGATTTGCTGTATGCGGCCTCCCGCCGTCAGGATGCCCGTATCGAGTGCCACCTCGAGCGAAGCGCCATCGCGGGGAACGGTCCAGCTCCGCCTGTCGATTTGAAGATGGAACACGGGCAAAAGCTCCGTGCCTTGCTTGATAAACTTCGCGGCCGGAGTCCCGCCAATCTCATCGAGCGATGGCTCCTCACTCGGGAGTTCGGCTTCCCATTCGCCGCGATCAAGCCCGTCCCGCGATTTCAGTGTCTGAATCCAACGGGATCCATCGCCTCTGACGCGCAACTCGAATCCGTTGCGGGCAAGGTCGTGCTTCCGGTCATCCAAATAGACCGTCCAAAAATGCTTTTGATCCGCCTTCAGCCCCTTGAGAGCGGCGGAGGAAGCAAACTTCTCAACATCGGCCGGATCGAGGCGCATTTTGATCTCTAGTTCTCGGTTATTGGGCATTGCCGGAGTTCCTATTGAGCCAAGAGTTTTAAACGCCGCTTGCAAATAGGAGTTGCCAAAAGAACAAGCCAAGACGCCGCATGCGATTTGGTGGAGCTTCAACACTACCGGCAGATGTTGCTGCGCCGCTTCGACATGAAATGCTCCAGAATAGCTATTAAAGAGTTTTCGTCTGATTGGCCGAAGGCGATGGCCGCCACACAACGCGTAGACACGATCCTTCGCCTGACACCTTTGGCGCATTCACCTGCGTGCCGAGAGGCACAGAGCAGCATTCAATTCGGAGAGCCCGATGCCTGAGCCGTTGTCACCCGATCTCATCCAGAAAATGAACGCCTATTGGCGTGCGGCGAATTACCTATCGGTCGGGCAGATCTATCTGCAAGACAATCCTTTGCTCGAATCTCCCTTGAAGCTAGGTGACATCAAGCCCCGTTTGCTGGGGCATTGGGGCACCACCCCGGGACTGAACTTCATCTATGTCCATCTCAATCGGCTGATCAAAGAGAACGATCTGAACATGATCTATGTCATCGGTCCGGGTCATGGGGGTCCCGGCGTCGTGGCACAGGCCTATCTCGAAGGATCCTACACGGAGCGCTATCCGGCGATTGAACGGAGCCGCAACGGGTTGCACCGATTGTTCCGGCAATTCTCCTGGCCCTACGGAATTCCAAGTCACGTGTCCCCGGAAACGCCGGGATCCATTCACGAAGGCGGCGAGTTGGGATATTCCCTCACGCACGCCTATGGCGCCGCTTTTGACAATCCGGACCTCATCGTCGCCTGCATCGTCGGTGATGGCGAGGCGGAAACGGGAGCGTTGGCAGCGAGCTGGCATTCCAACAAATTCCTAAATCCTGCTCGCGACGGCGCCGTCCTTCCGATCCTTCATCTCAACGGTTTCAAGATTGCCAATCCGACGGTGCTCGCCCGTATCAGCCGCGAGGAACTGACGGACCTCATGCGCGGCTATGGCTATGACCCTTATTTCGTCGAGGGCGATGATCCCGCCATCGTGCATCAAGCTCTCGCTAGAACACTCGATTCGATTCTGACACACATTCACGAGATTCAAAACGCAGCGCGGTCTACCGGCGGAACGAAAGTCTTGGAACGTCCGCGCTGGCCGATGATCGTTTTCCGGACGCCCAAGGGATGGACGGGGCCGAAATTTGTCGACGGCAAGCCGGTCGAGGGCACATGGCGCGCTCACCAGGTTCCGCTCACGGATTTTGGGAACCCCGAACATCTGAAGCAGCTCGAAGAGTGGATGAAGAGCTACAGGCCGGAGGAATTGTTCGATGAACGCGGCAAGTTTCGCGAGGAGTTCGCCGCGCTCGCGCCGACGGGACATCGGCGTATGGGCTCCAATCCGCACGCCAACGGCGGCGAATTGTTGCAGCCTCTCTCTATGCCCCACTTTCATGATTATGCCATGGCCATACCTAAGCCCGGCTGTGTGCAGGCGGAAGCGACGCGAGTCGTCGGAGCTTTTCTGCGCGATGTGATGAAGCTCAATCTTGATAGCCGGAATTTCCGGCTCTTCGGCCCGGACGAAACCGCCTCCAACAGATTGGACGCTGTTTACGAAGTCTCCGGCAAGGAATGGATGGCTGAAGTCGAGGCGGTTGACATAAATCTCGATCCCGACGGCCGTGTCATGGAGGTTCTAAGCGAGCATCTGTGCGAGGGCTGGCTTGAAGGATACCTCCTCACGGGGCGGCATGGCCTGTTCTCCTGCTACGAAGCGTTCATCCATATCATCGACTCGATGGTCAATCAGCATGCGAAATGGTTGAAGGTGAGCCGGACGATCCCCTGGCGCAAACCGATCGCATCTTTGAACTTCTTGCTCACATCGCATGTCTGGCGGCAGGATCATAATGGCTTTTCTCATCAAGACCCCGGCTTTATCGATCATGTCGCGAATAAGAAGGCCGACAGCGCTCGCATCTATTTGCCGCCGGACGCGAACTGTCTTCTTTCGGTCATGGATCACTGCCTGCGCAGCCGCAACTACATCAACGTGGTCATCGCAGGCAAACAGCCGTCGTGGCAGTGGCTTAACATTGATACGGCGGTTCGCCATTGCACCGTCGGCGCCGGTATCTGGCCGTGGGCGAGCAACGATGCCGGCGATCCTGACGTCGTCATGGCCTGCGCGGGCGACGTGCCGACGCTCGAGACGCTTGCCGCCGTAACTCTGTTGCGCAGCTATGTCCCCGATATCCGCATCCGCGTCGTCAACGTGGTCGATTTGATGGTCCTGCAGCCTCAGTCCGAGCATCCCCATGGCCTCGAGCACCAAGATTTTGATGAGCTCTTCACGACCAGTAAACCCGTCATTTTCGCCTTCCATGGCTATCCGGCGCTCATTCACAAACTGACGTACCGGCGGCATAATCATGACAATATCCATGTGCGCGGCTACAAAGAGGAAGGCACCACCACAACCCCCTTCGACATGGTCGTCTTGAACAACCTTGATCGCTATCAGCTTGCGCTCGACGCAATTCAGCGTATCCCACGTTTCAGCGATCAAGTAGAAAAGGCGAGAGACCGTTATTGGACGGCCATGGAGCGCCATAGACTTTACATCAGCGAGCACGGCGACGACATGCCGGAAGTCCGTGAATGGCGCTGGAGCTTATGAGCACGGTGATGATGTCTGCCTCAGCTTTAGGAGCGGCAAATGACAAAGCTTATCTATGATGTTGTCGAGCATGACGGCGGTTGGGCCTACCGGGCCGCCGGGGTGTTCTCGGAGACCTTCCCTTCGCATGAGGCGGCCCGCGAAGCAGCGGATCGTGCCGCACGCGAACAAGCCGTCCCAGGCGAGACGACGGACATTTCCTACGAGGACAAGGAAGGCCATTGGCACACCGAGCCCTCAGAAGGTGATGACCGCCCCGAGACCGACGTCAAGGGCTGAGAGAAGCTGGGCGTGGGTGTCGGGCGGGCCGAGACGCTGGCGGCACGAGGCGAGGATAAAAATGATTCTTTTCGGGCACCAAATCCGCAATTTAGCGTTCGCGTGAAATAAATCCTGAGAGCCTCGTTGCGCTCCAGCATCACGCGGGGAAACACTGTGAAGCATTGGTTTTTCTTGGCTGCCCTGAGCATTTCACTCGTGCCAATCGCCGCCTTGGCCCAGCCTGCAAGGGTCGGTTCGACACCAAGTGGAAATGTTTTGCAGACGCCCGACGGCAAGACGCTCTACGTTCATGACGGTGATAAGATTACGCTAGGCCAGCGGGGAAAATCTTCCTGCGACAAGGCATGTGCACAACAGTGGCCACCGTTCTCGGCGGGTTGGGATGCCCAGCCAATTGGGAATTGGGGGATCATTATCCGGACAGACGGGTCAAGGCAATGGACCTACAAGGGCAGGCCCCTTTACACCTGGAGTAAAGATACGGAACCACGCCAGACAGATGGCAATGGTTATAATGGAAACAACTGGCACGTCGCGAAACCCTAGCCTCGCCTTGTCGAGAAGATCTCGCGCAGAAGGCTTCGGCTGACATCGACCCCGCCAATTTAGTGAAACACACAAGGAGTTGCCGCCTGCGGCGGAACATCGAGTTGGACGATCATCAGCACGGCAGGCTCATCTCCCACGGCTCCCGAACGATGTCCCTTGCGGCCTTGGGTCTCCTGTGAGTTCTGATCTCCGCCGAAGGAAACTTCGCCCGGCCCCATTTCCACCCGCTGCCCATCCATCGATTCGACAAACCATCGTCCGGAGAGGGGAATAATCCACTGGGGCTTCGGATTTTCGTGCCAATCGCCTGTCCATCCAACCGGCAGCTCGGTGACAAATATTGTTGCTCCATCATGCGTTTTCTCGCCCTGCCATTGCGGCGAAACACCGGCTCCGATTCCCTTCATCTCGAATTTCGTCATCGTGCAGCGCGCCTGCCGGCTGACGCCCTTTGTGTCTGTCCAGAGGTGCCAATAAGACACCTTTGGCTTCACGCCTTCGGTCACGTTCTTCGCGCTCGAAGAAAGCGGGTTCGCGATAGACTCCGAGAGCGGGCCGGCGCCCGCGCACGACATGACGGCTTCAATGCCAAGCGAAAGAAAGATCAGTCCGAGCAGCAGCCGCGCCCCGGAAGAAATGACGATGTTGAACGCAGGCATGAAGGGCCACTCCGCAAAGCTACTGATTTGGAACCCTTGAGGATGTTCCGAGTTCCCGAATTGCTGGAGCTAGCCACGACCAGGCCTGTTATGCTAAGGCTAGTGCTAGACAACGAGGTTGGGTGCGCATGCCGACGTTACAGCCATGGGCCGACTCCGGTGCTGAGAATGCTCTTGCAAAAGCAATGCAGGAGCATTGGAAAGTATTTCTCGCGGAAGGGATTATTTTAAGCCTGCTAGGGCTTGGCGCCATCCTCGTTCCGCCCATTGCGGGACTCGCCACGACGGTCTTTTTAGGATGGCTGTTCGTCATCGCCGGTGTCCTGGGCTTTGTCGCGACATACCAAGCGCGAGAGGCTCCGGGATTTGGATGGTCACTGCTTTCGGCATTTGCCGCCTTGATTGCCGGAGGCATACTGCTATGGAATCCGCTTCAGGGGCTCGCGACTCTCACCTATGTTCTGATCTTCTTTTTCATTGTCGATGGGATTTTTGTCATCATCCTCGCCATCGCTCACCGCCGTGAACTGTCGGGCAAATGGGAGTGGATGATGGTCAACGGTATCATCGATCTGATCCTCGCCGGTATCATTATTTCCGGCTTGCCGGGAACGCTGGCTTGGGCGCTCGGCCTCCTCGTTGGCATCGATATGGTATTCGGCGGTGCGACGCTCATTGCCATGGCATTGGAAGCGCGAAATGCGCCGGCAAATTCCTCTTTGCTTTGAGGCGCAGTGAACCTGCAGATGGAAAGCTGCCAGAGAAGCTGGGTACCCACGGCCATTCCGGTTGTCGCGACCGCGAGCGAGCCTTGTCATGAGCGCTGTTGATTCCTCGACAGCACCAAGCCGCACAGCGACCGCCAGTCTTCTGCGGCAGTTCGGTGTGCTGGAGCCCGCCTTCACACACGGCGACCTCATCGTGCGCTCCCCTCTCAATGGGGCTGAGATCGCCCGCGTATCGACGACGTCGCGCGGTGACGCCGCTGACATCATCAGCAAAGCGCAGTCGGCCTTTCTCGCCTGGCGCATTATGCCAGCTCCAAGACGTGGCGAACTCGTCCGCCGCTTTGGCGAGGCACTCCGTCAACATAAGCCCGCTCTTGGCCATCTCATTTCCATTGAAACCGGCAAAATCCTGCAAGAGGGATTGGGCGAGGTGCAGGAGATGATCGACATTTGTGACTTCGCGGCCGGCTTGTCGCGTCAGCTTTATGGGCTCACCATCGCGACTGAGCGGCCGGGGCACAAAATGCTGGAGACGTGGCATCCGTTGGGCGTTGCCGGGGTCATCACTGCTTTCAATTTTCCTGCCGCTGTATGGTCGTGGAATGCCGCGATTGCGCTCGTCTGCGGCGATACCTTGGTATGGAAGCCTTCTGAAAAGACGCCGCTCACCGCGCTCGCATGCCAATCGCTGCTCGATCAGGTGGCGGCGAGCCTGAATGAGACACCGGCCGGGCTGTCAGCCGTGCTCATTGGCGGCTCAGAACTCGGCGAGGAACTCGCCGGGAATCATCTTGTGGCGCTCGTGAGCGCGACCGGCTCGACGCGCATGGGTCGTGCGGTGGCGTCAAAGATCGCTTCGCGATTTGGACGGGCCATTCTCGAGCTCAGCGGCAACAACGGCATGATCATCACGCCCTCGGCTGACCTCGATCTCGCGATTCGGGCGACGCTATTTGCTGCCGTAGGCACCGCTGGCCAGCGATGCACCACACTCCGACGGCTGTTCGTTCACGAGGACGTCTATGATGATCTCTTGCCTCGTTTGAAACAGGCCTATGGGGACATCACGGTCGGCAATCCGCTAGAAGCTGGAACATTGGCGGGTCCACTCATCGATAAGCAATCTTTCGAGGCAATGCAGGCCAGTTTGGCACAGGCGCGGGAAGACGGCGGAATGATCACGGGTGGTGAGCGTGTTCATGCAGGGCTTTGGCCCGACGCCTATTATGTTCGTCCGGCGATCGCCGAGATGATGCGACAAACGGAGGTTGTCCGTCGTGAGACCTTCGCGCCGATCCTCTACGTCATGCGCTATCGCGAATTCGAGGAAGGGATCTCGCAGCTGAACGGCGTGCCGCAGGGGCTCGCCTCCTCGATCTTTACCCACGACCTGCGGGAGGCTGAACGGTTTACGTCAAGCACAGGGAGTGATTGCGGAATCGTGAACGTCAATATGGGCCCGACGGGCGCGGAGATTGGAGGCGCTTTCGGCGGAGAAAAGGACACCGGAGGAGGCCGTGAAGCGGGTAGCGATGCCTGGAAGTCCTATATGCGCCGCGCCACCAACACGATTAACTATTCGGATGAATTGCCGCTCGCCCAGGGCATACGCTTTGACGTGCCTGGTGCGTCCTGAATTCGCTCCATTTGGCGGCGCGCAACGGTTGCGGCCGCTTCGTCCACAAGCCCGTGGAAAAAGCCATGAGCGTCGCTTCCTCCTCCTCCACGATATCCCCCATTTCTAATATTCCACAAAATGGCCTCAGCAGCGAGGAAGCCCGCCGACGGCAGCAATTGTTTGGTCCGAATGCATTGCCGGATACTGAGCCAAATCCGTTGCGGGTGGCACTGGAAAAGTTCTGGGCTCCGGTGCCATGGATGCTCGAAGCCGCGATCCTCCTCGAGCTGGTGCTCGCCAAATATCTCGAGGCCGCGATCATCGCTTGCTTGCTCGTCTTCAACGCTCTCCTCGGGCTTATTCAGGAGGGACGTGCAAAGACAGCCCTTGCCGCGTTGAAATCGCGGCTGGCGCTCAATGCGCAGGTGCGGCGCGACGCGCGCTGGCTGACCCTGCCCGCAGCCGACCTGGTGCTAGACGATGTCCTGAAGCTTTCGGCGGGTGGCGTCGTTGCCGCCGATGTCCGCCTCCTTGAGGGGGAAGTCCTGCTCGACCAATCCATGCTCACAGGCGAATCGATCCCGGTCGAAGCCGGCACCGGCACGGAAACCTATGCCGGGGCATTGGTGCGGCGGGGAGAGGCCGTGGCAAAGGTCACGGCGACGGGAGCCCGCACGAAGTTCGGACGCACAGCGGAAATCGTCCGCACCGCCCATGTCACCAGTGCTCAGCAAAAGACCGTTCTACGAGTGGTACGCAATCTTGCGGCGTTTAATGGAGCCGCGGTCGGCGCGCTCGCAGCTTATGCTGGTTTCCTCAATCTGCCGCTTGGCGAAATCGCCTCCCTCGCGCTAACGGCGGTTCTCGCATCGATCCCGGTGGCTTTGCCAGCCACGTTCACGCTTGCCTCGGCGCTCGGCGCGCGCGACTTGGCGAAGCGCGGCGTGCTGCCGACGCGGCTTTCGGCCGTGGACGAGGCCGCGAGCATGGATGTGCTTTTGTCAGATAAGACAGGTACGTTAACACGCAATAAGCTCGCATTGACGGCTGTTTGGCCCATGCCAGGTTTTGACCGGGCGCGCGTACTAACGCTCGCTGCGCTGGCGAGTTCGGAGGGCGGCCAAGACCCGATTGATGCGGCGATCCGCTTTGCGGCATCGCAGGAAAAAGCCGCCGGTCTGCCAGAATTGCTCCACTTCGTGCCATTCGATCCGGCGACGAAAATGTCCGAAGCCAAGGCGGTCGACCAGAGCGGCGGAATCCATCGCATTGTGAAGGGCGCCTTCGCCACGGTTGCCGCCCTCGCCGAGCCGGCACCGGCCGCCGCGGCGGCGGCAAACGAATTGGAAGATCAAGGTTTCCGAGTGCTGGCTCTGGCGGCGGGGCCGGCCGAAGATCTGAGTTTGGCGGGTCTGATTGCACTGAGTGACCCGCCCCGCACAGATGCCGCCGCGCTCATCACGAAATTGCACAAGCTGGGGGTGCGCATCGTGATGGTGACAGGTGACGCGCCAGCAACCGCCGCCGTCGTCGCTCATGCGGTGGGGCTCGATGGTGCAATCTGTCCGCAAGGTCCAATTCCCGCCGCGGTTCGACGAGAAGAGTTCGCGGTCTTCGCTGGCGTCTTGCCGGAGGACAAATATAAGCTTGTCAAAGCCTTGCAGGCGGCCGACCACACCGTCGGCATGTGCGGCGACGGCATCAATGACGCGCCGGCGCTGCGCCAGGCTCAGATCGGGATCGCCGTGTCAACCGCGACCGATGTCGCCAAGTCGGCGGCCGGCATGGTCCTGACCGAACCCGGACTGGCTGGTATCGAGGCCGCGGTGAAGGAAGGCCGGATCATTTTTCAGCGCATTCTGACCTATACTCTCAACTCGGTTATTAAAAAGATCGTGACCGTGCTCTTTCTCATATTCGGGGTGGTCATGACAGGGCACGCGATCCTGACCCCGCTGCTGATGGTCATCGTGATGATCACCGGGGATTTCCTTGCAATGTCGTTGACCACCGACAATGTATGGCCTTCGGCGCTTCCAAATACTTGGCGAATCGGCAATTTGACGGTTGCCGGGGTGATCGTCGGGATCTGCTTCCTCGGTTTTTGCAGCGGCGTTCTGGCCGTCGGCAAGATCGAGTTGGGATTTGGAATTTCCGCCTTGCAAACTCTTGCTTTCGTGACCCTCGTGTTTGGCGGCCAGGCGTCACTCTATGCGATTCGGGACCGGCGGCCATTCGGATCGACTGTTGCCGCCGCGAGCCCGAGCCTCTGGCTCGCCGTTTCGTCGGCTGTCGATGTTCTGATCGCCTCGACATTAGCAATCAACGGATTCGCCATGACACCCTTGCCAGCCTCGGTGGTGGCGGGCCTTTTCGCCGCCGCGGGCTGTTTTGCGTCCGTCTTGAGCATGATCAAAACCCCGTTATTCGGCCTTCTCCGGATTGGATAGAGACTTCTGGCCGCCGGATCGGCTTCGAGGCACAAGCTCGCGATCACGAGGCGGAAGGCGTGTGCATCATGCTGGCGCTGATGGTCGCCGCGAGTAGCGGCGGCGGCGCCAATCCTGCCAGCAATAATAGATCAAGGGGATAACGAAGAGCGTAAGCGTGGTCGAGGCGAAGGCACCGAAGATCAAGGAGACCGCAAGCCCGCCAAAAACAGGGTCCGAGATCATCACTGCCGAGCCGAGGATAATGGCGAGCGCGGTCAGGAGGATCGGGCGAAGGCGCACAGCTCCGGCCTCCAGTACCGCCTCCTCAAGCGAGAGGCCCTCAGCGCGGCGTACTATGATGAAGTCGATGAGAAGAAGCGAATTGCGAACGACGATGCCAGCGAGCGCAATCACCCCGATCATCGACGTCGCGGTGAAGGGTTGCTGCACCGTCCAATGTCCGGGAAAGACACCGATCAGGGTCAGAGGAATGGCGCCCATCACGACCACCGGCATGAAGAAGGAGCGGTAATAGCCGACGAGAAGGAGATAGATCAAAAGCAGCGCCACGATAAAGGCGACGCCGAGGTCTCGAAAGACGTCGAGGGTAAGACGCATCTCGCCGAGCCAGAAGAGGTTATAGTAGCCAACGTCGTCCGGCTGGGCCGGAGTAAAGCCGTAGTTTCCGACCTTGAGATGCTGGCCATCGCCGACGACCGAACCCGAAAGAAGCTTGGTCAAGGTCACGACACCATAAACCGGGCTCGACTGGAGCATATGGCCGGTGACATAGACCACTGGATGCTGGTCGCGGGTAAAGATCGGCTGATCGGCCGCGACACCCTCGGTATCGGCGATCGAGCCCAGCGCAACGAGTCGTCCCTCCCGGTTCGGCAGATATATGCCATCGAGGGCGGTTTCGCCCGTCCGGATCGGCCGTGGCAGACGCAGGATAATGGGCTCCGGCTCGCGGGCTTGCGACACATGAACAGCGCCGACCTTATCGCCGGCAAAATAGGCGCGAAGTGCGGCCGCCACCTCGCCCGGCGCGAAGCCAGCCATCGCGGCGGCGCGCGGGTTCACGACCACCCGATGCTCGGTCACACGTTGTGGCACCGAGTCATCTACGTTGATCATCCCATAGACGCCAGGATAGAACTTCTGGCGAATCTTCTCGGCGAACCCGCGCAAGACCTCATAGCTCGGCCCATAGAGCGCCGACATCATCTGCGAGCGCACCGGTGGCCCGGGCGGCGTTTCCAGAAGCTTGATCCTGGTATCCGGGAAGCTGGCGCGGACCGGCGCGAGCGCCTCAAAAAGCTGTTGCACGATCTCATGCGAGCCGGTGGTGCGGTCGCGCTTGTTGATCAGATTGACGCGGATCTGAGCGAAATTCGCGCCTGTGCGAAAAGCATCGCCCCGCACAAGAGCAGCGAAATCCTCGGGCGCGGCCTCGCCAAGAAAAGTCTGATAATTCGTGACGAAGCGGTTGCGGCCAAGCACCTCCGCGACCCCATCCGCGACGCGGCCTGTTCCTTCGAGCGCGGTGCCGGCCGGCGTGTCGATTTCGATCAAGAGCGTGTTGACGTTATCGTCCGGGAGCATCTTTAGGCCGACGCCGAAAAGCGAAAGCGGACCGTTGACGCCGGAGGGCCGCACGAACTGCCACATCGGTTGGAGCATGACGGCGAAGAGCAGCAAGACGACGCTGCCCATGAAGAGCCGTCTTGAAGGCGCGCTTTGCAGCAGCGGCTGGAACAGTTTGAGATAGCCTCTGTGAAGCCAGTCCCGCGGCTTGTCGCCGGGTTCCTCGAGCGTCGCCCCTGCGGCCTCGGCCATCACCCGAAGCGCCTTCCGCCGCAGCCAGCGGTAGGCGACATAGGGCACGACCGTGTAGGCAATGAAGAGCGAGGCCAACATGGCGATCGGCGCGTTGAACGGAATTGGCAGCATAAAGGGGCCCATCATCCCTGTCACAAAAGCCATCGGGATGAGGGCCAGAATCACCGTGAAGGTCGCGATGATCGTCGGTTTGCCGATCTCGTTTGCGGCGGCCACGATAAG
>Ga0335081_10004616_pt1 | contig 21736 bp, 20 predicted proteins | sample Lox_Sample_35_FD_206713 | JGI IMG/M metagenome (GOLD analysis project Ga0335081, IMG submission 206713) | Soil microbial communities from Loxahatchee National Wildlife Refuge, Florida, United States - Lox_Sample_3.5 | ecosystem: Environmental > Terrestrial > Soil > Wetlands | place: USA... | reverse complement strand
AGCCCTTGCCTTGCAGTTCCTTGATCGCCGCCTTGAGCTGCGGGATCGAGGCGGAGATGTTCGGCAGCTTCATGATGTTGGCTTCGGGCCGCGTCGCGAGCTTGCCGAGTTCGGTGAGCTCGTCGTTGATCCGTTGCGCAGGGGTGAGCTTGTCGGGGAAACTGGCGAGGATGCGACCGGCCAGCGAGATGTCCTTCAACTTAACCGACACGCCCGCCGCGCCCACGAAGGCCTCGACGATCGGCAGCAGGGAATAAGTCGCGAGAGCCGGGGCTTCATCGACCTTCGTCCACATGATTTGGAGATTTGGCATTGCTAGCACCTCTGGTCGCCGTGCGTGTTTGGGCCGGACCGGACAGTGTCCATCGATGGGCGCTTTGATCTTCGCCATAGAGGGAAAGCTCCGATTGATGTGCTCGAAGCTTGACACTGTGGGGGGCGACCCGGTCCCCGGGCGCGGCTGCTATAGCACCGGCTTTTCCGGCCGCAAAGTGGCCGAAAGCGCAATCGACAGGCCGCGACGGTGGCGGCGCTCGGCCGGCCGTACGGCCGGTTCGCACCGGCCGCAGCCGGGGTGGTAGCGGCTTGTTACCAGGGCCACCGTCGGCGCAGGGCGCGCCACGGCCGGCCGTCCACCGCCGCCAGCCCGATCCAGATCAACGCCATGCCGGCGAGGTGGCGCGGTTGCGGCGTCTCGCCGAGCACGAGCACGCCGAGCAGGATCGCGCTGACCCGGATCAGGAAGGTCACCAGCGCGATGTTGAGCGCGCCGGCGGTTGCGAGGACGCGGAAGAAGAGCACGTAGTGGGAGCGAAGCCTCCCTCTTTCGGCGGCCGCCCCGCGGTGGTGTCGTGCATCATCGACTGCAAATCGCGGGCGCTTCGCTATAACGGGGGCCGGAGCGAGACCGCGCATGCCAGGATCAGGGACCGACAAGACCAAGCCGTGGACCGACGTCGGCGGGCCGATCGTCGTGCTGGTCGAGCCGCAGCTCGGGCAGAACATCGGCACGGCGGCGCGCGCGATGGCGAATTTCGGGCTCACGCGCCTGCGCCTCGTCAGGCCGCGCGACGGCTGGCCCGACATCCAGGCGGTGCGCGCCGCCTCGGGCGCCGACGCGGTGATCGACGGCGTGCAGCTGTTCGATAGCCTCGAGGCCGCGCTCGCCGACTGCCGGTTCGTGCTCGCCACGACCGCGCGCGCGCACGATCAGGCCAAGCCGGTGATCTCGCCCGAGGAGGCCGCGCGCGAGATCGCGCCGCGCGTCGCGGACGGCGAGACCGTCGCGGTGGTGTTCGGCCGCGAGCGCTGGGGGCTGGAGAACGACGAGGTCGGGCTCGCCGACCGCATCGTCACCTATCCGGTCAACCCGGCCTTCGCGTCGCTCAATCTGGCGCAGGCCGTGCTGGTGATCGCCTATGAATATTTCAAGCTCTCGACCCGCAATGCGCTCCCGTTCGCGATGCCGCAGCGCTCGCCGGCCGCCGGCAAGGAGCAGCTGTTCGCCTTCTTCGCCGACCTTGAGGCGGAGCTCGAGAAGGTCGAGTTCTTCCGCCCGCCCGAGAAGCGGCCGACCATGACGATCAACCTGCGCAACATCTTCGCCCGCATGCAGCCGACGAGCCAGGACGTGCAGACGCTGCACGGGGTGATCATGGCGATAGCCGAAGGCCGCAAGGGACCGGCGCGCGGCGGCGTGCTGGACGGCCGCGAGGCGGGCATGCTGCGCGCGCTCCTGGCCGAGCATGGCGAGGGGCGGGTGCCGAACGAGCGCGGGCCGGTGCGCGGGCTGTCGCGGCTGCTGCGGCGCAATCCGACCGACGCCGAGCGCACGCTGTGGGACGCGATGGTGAAGGACCGCCGGTTCGCCGGCCAGGGGTTCAAGCGCCAGGTGCCGGTCGGCCCGCACATCACCGATCTCGTGTCGTTTCCGCTGCGCGCCGTGATCGATCTCGTGCCGGCCGAGGAGAGCGCCGCCGCCGCCACGGCGCGCGCCGGCAAAAGCGCCTGGCTCGCCGAGCGCGGCTACCGCGTGCTGCCGGTGCGCATCGCCGCGATCGAGGCCGACGTCGGCAAGGTGCTCGATGAATTGGCGGCGTCAGTCATCACCGGGCCGCCGCGCAGTTGGTAGGGGTGGGCAAAGGCGCGGAACGCGCCGTGGCCCACGCTGTGCGGCGGATGTGCGCACGCTTCGCTTTGCGCACCCTACGGGCTATCCCTTGAGCACCTTGAGCTGTGCCGCGGTGCCGGCGCGCAGGAAGCCGAGGTCGCTGCCGACCGCGCAGAAGCGGAAACCGCGCTTGGCGGCGAACAGCGCGCGCTCCGCGTTGGCGCAGTAGAGGCCGGCGACCTTGCTCGCCTTGCCCGCCGCCGCCACCACGCGATCGAGCTCGCGCTCGACCGCCGGCGAATGCGGCTCGACCTCGGCACCGTCGGTGAGCGCGATCGAGAGGTCGGAGGGGCCGACGAACAGCACGTCGATGCCGGGCGTCGCCGCGATCGCGTCGAGATTGGCAAGGGCCGTGCGGGTTTCGATCATGGCGATCGCGACCACGAGATCGTTCGCCTCGCGCAGGTAGGTCTTCATGTCGGGCACGCCGGCGAGCGCCATCGCCCGATTGGGCCCCCAGCTGCGCTCGCCGACCGGCGGATATTTCGTCGCCGATACGAAGGCGCGCGCATCCTCGACCGTGTTGATCATCGGCGCGACGATTCCTTCGGCGCCGAAGTCGAGCGCCCGGCTCGCCGCCGCGAAGGCGCCGAGCGGGATGCGCACGATCGGCGCGGCGCCGCCCTGGCGAATCGCCGCGATGCCGGTGACGGCCGCGGCGGTGTCCCACAGCCCGTGCTGCTGATCGATGGTGACCGCGACGAATCCTTCGCGCGCGATCGTCTCGGCGACGATCGGATAGGGCAGCGGGCACCAGCCGGTGAAAACCGTCTCGCCGGCCTTGAGGCGGCGGGCGAGCGAAAATTGCGTCGTCATGTTCCTCCCCTGCGGCGTGTCACGCGATGCGACGCGTCATTTTCACCGGCAACGACACACCGCTATCGGCCGGCCTTGATCTCGCTCACGGCACGTCCCATCAGCTCGAGCATGACGCGTCGAATCTGATCGTCGCTCTGCGCCACGCCCTTGGCGTCGAAATCCTTGCGGATATTGCCGAACACGTCCTGGCCGTCGATTTCCGCAACGACGAGCGCCTTGGCGTACGCATCGGCGGCGGGCCCGCTCAGGCCGAGCTTTTCCGCCGCCCACAGGCCGAGCAGGCGGTCGCGGCGCGCGGTCGCCTTGAATTTGAGCTCCTCGTCGTGGGCGAACTGATTCTCGAAGCCTTCCTCGCGCTTGTCGAACGTGGTGGTCATGGCACGCGCCTTAGAATTTCGGAGTCTTGTTCGCTTGGCCGGTTGCGCCGGTGTTCATTGGCGCCTTGCATATCGATTGAGGGGCGTCAAGGCAATCGACGCACCGACGCCAAAGTCGTCATTGCGTGGAGCGCCCCGCGGGTCTATGTCATTTGTACTCCGCAGCATGTTCGGCTAGTTTGCCGGTTGCGGAAGGACCGGCCGCCGCCGTCGGGAGTTGCGGGCCGCTCCAAATTCCGCCGCCGCGGACACTGGCCACTACTGGAGCCACGGCAATCATGGACTTTCACAAGCCACGGTACACTCCGATGAGCCGCCGTCGCCGCATCTATGAGGGCAAGGCGAAGGTCCTCTATGAAGGACCGGAGCCCGGAACTCTTATTCAGCATTTCAAGGACGACGCCACCGCCTTCAACGCCAAGAAGCATCAGGTGATCGAAGGCAAGGGCGTGCTCAACAATCGAATCTCCGAATACGTCTTCCAGCATCTCAACGACATCGGCGTGCCGACGCACTTCATTCGCCGACTCAATATGCGCGAACAGCTGATCCGCGAGGTCGAGATCGTGCCGCTCGAGATCGTGGTGCGAAATGTCGCAGCCGGTTCGCTCGCGCAGCGACTGGGTATCGAGGAGGGTACTCAGCTGCCGCGCTCGATCATCGAGTTCTATTACAAGAACGACGCGCTCAACGATCCGATGGTGTCGGAGGAGCACATCACGGCATTCGGCTGGGCGACGCCGCAGGAGATCGACGACATCATGGCGCTCGCCATCCGCGTCAACGATTTCCTCTCGGGCCTCTTCCTCGGCGTCGGCATCCGTCTGGTCGATTTCAAGATGGAATGCGGGCGGCTGTGGGAGAACGACCTGATGCGCATCGTCGTCGCCGACGAGATCTCGCCCGACTCGTGCCGGCTGTGGGACATCAAGTCGAACGAGAAGCTCGACAAGGATCGCTTCCGCCGCGACATGGGCGGCCTCGTCGAGGCCTACACCGAGGTCGCCAAGCGTCTCGGCATCATGAGCGAGGGCGAGCGTCCGCAAGGCACCGGCCCGATCCTGGTCAAGGGCTGAGCGGTCTCATGCAGCCCGCGCGCACCGGTTCGCGCGGGCACCTCACCATCGGCCTCGTCGTGCCGTACGCCGAGGACAAGGTCCCGGCCGAGGGCCCGATCATGTATCCGGATGTTGCGTTCGTCCCGCGCGGCGTCGGCGTGCGTGCGCTCACGCCCGAGGGCTACGATCCCGCCATGGCGGCGATCCTGCCGGCGGCCGAAGCGCTCGCCCGCCGGGGCGTCGATGCCATCATGGTGATCGGCACCTCGCTCACCTTTTACAAGGGCGCGGCCGCGCACCGCCGTCTGCTCGCGTCCGTCCACGCCGCGACCGGGCTGCCGGTGAGCACCATGAGCCAGGCGGTGGTCGACGGCCTGCGCGCGGTCGGCGCCGAAAAGATCGCTGTCGCAACGGCCTACGACGCCGAGGTGAATCGGCGTCTCAGTGATTTCCTCGCCGACGAGGGCTTTGCGGTCCGTGCCATCGATGGTTTTGGCATTACCGATTTCGGTGGGCCGGGCCAGGTCGGCGAGGCGGAGATTCTCGACCTCGGCCGCAGGGTATGCGAGGAAGCCGTTGACGCCGAAGGCTTGTTGATCTCCTGCGGGGGGTTGCGCACGCTCGGCGTGGCCAAGCCGTTCGAGGACCGCCACGGCATCCCGGTGGTCGCCAGCACGCAGGCCGCGTTCTGGGCCGCGCTGCGGCTCGTCGGCGCCAGCGGGCGCGTGACGGGCCACGGGCGCATGCTGGAGGAATCGGCTGAGACCGATCTCGGGTTTACCTGAGATCGGCAATGAAACATGCGCAAGTCGGGCAGGCCCGACTTGCGGTCCATTGATAGAATGGATGAAAGGCCTATCTGGAGCCTGTCCGATGAAAGCGCGCGTTACCGTCACCCTCAAATCCGGCATCCTCGATCCGCAGGGCAAGGCGATCGAGGGCGCGCTCAAATCGCTCGGCGTCGAGGGCGTCGCCAGCGTGCGCCAGGGCAAGGTGTTCGACATCGAGCTCGCCGGCACCGACCGGGCCAAGGCCGAGGCGGCGCTCAAGGCGGCGGCCGACAAGCTGCTGGCCAACACCGTGATCGAGAACTACCGGGTCGAGGTCACGGGATGAAATCCGCCGTCGTCGTCTTTCCCGGCATCAACCGCGAGCGCGACATGGCGCGCGCGCTCACCCTCATTTCAGGATCGGCGCCCGCCATGGTGTGGCACGCCGAAACCGCACTGCCGGCCGGCACCGACCTCGTGGTCATCCCGGGCGGCTTCTCGTACGGCGACTACCTGCGCTGCGGCGCGATCGCGGCGCGCGCGCCGATCATGGACGCGGTGCGCGCCCACGCCGACAAAGGCGGGCTCGTGCTGGCGATCTGCAACGGCTTTCAGATCGCCTGCGAGGCGGGCCTGCTGCCCGGCGTGCTGATGCGCAATGCGCGCCTCAAGTTCATCTGCCGCGACGTCTTTCTGCGGGTCGAGCGCTCCGACACGGCGTTCAGCCGCGGCTACAATGCGGGGCAGGTGATCCGCGTGCCGGTCGCCCATGGCGAGGGCAATTACGTGGCCGACGCCGACACCATCGCGCGGCTCGAGGCCGAGGGGCGCGTGCTCTATCGCTACGTCTCGCCTGACGGCGCGCTCGATCCGGCCTGGAATCTCAACGGCTCGACCAATGCGATCGCCGGCATCCTCAACGCCCGCGGCAACGTGCTCGGCATGATGCCGCATCCAGAAAATCACGTTGAACCGGTGATGGGTTGCACCGACGGCCGCGGCCTCTTCGCCGGCCTGGTCGCACATCTGGCGCAGGCGGCGTGAGGCGATGCGCCGTCCTCGGCGCCGGTAGCGATCCCGCTCGATCACCTCGACGCCCAGTCGGATGAAAATCCGCCATCGCGAAATTTTATCGATCGCGCGACCCGCGATTCTCGCCTTGTTACCAATCCGTTGACACAATCCGCAAAAATGCCGCCTGAACCCGTTGCGGCCGCGGGCCGACGGATATTTGATCCGCCGTCTGGCCGTGCTTTCCGACGAAGTGGGGAGACTCCATGCCTATCGCGCTCATTCTCGGCGCCCTCGACATCATCCTTGTGGTCCATGCGGCGAGAAGCGGCCGCTTCTATCCCTGGGCCTATGTGATCCTGATGATCCCGGGGTTCGGGGCGCTCGCCTATGTGCTGGTCGAGCTCGCTCCGGAATGGTTCGGCAGCTACCAGGGCCAGAAGGCGCGCAAGCACATCGTCCGCGCCGTCAATCCGGAGGGCCGCTACCGCGCGCTGACCGACGAGCTCGCGATCACCGACACGATCGCGAACCGCGAGGCGCTCGCGGCCGAGTGCCTCATGCTCGGCAAGTTCGACGAGGCGAAGCATCATTACGACGAGATCCTGGCCCGCCCGCTCGGCGAGGAGCCGATCTACATGCTCGGCCGCGCCCGCGCCCAGTTCGGCGCCGGCCGCTCGGCCGACACGGTGGCGACGCTCGATGAGCTGCGCCACCGGTGGCCGGACTACCAGTCGGCCGACGGGCACCTGCTCTATGCGCGGGCGCTCGAGGAGATCGGGCGCACCGACGAGGCGATCGAGGAGTACAAGGCGCTGGCGGGCTATTTTCCCGGCGCCGAGGCGCGGGTGCGCTACGGCCTGCTGCTCGAGCGGCTCGGCGAGCGTGCCGAGGCGCGGCGCGTCCTGACCGACCTGTTGACCCATATGCGCCGGGCCCCCAGATACGTGCGCAAGGTGCAGGCCGAGTGGATCGGCGTGGCCGAGAAGGCCTTGCGCGGCTGAGGCCGCACGGCTGGGTACGGCGTCATCGCCGGGCTTGACCCGGCGATCCCTCTTCCGTGAAAACGGGATGATCATCGGGTCTCGGACCGGGCATGTCGCCAGGCGACTTGCCTCCCTCTATCCCCGAGATCGCTGATGACGGGGGTGATTTCCGCCATCCTGCGTGCTATCGGGCGGCGCATTGGACATGTGATGATTCCCAACGAACCCAAGGTCACGCCGGAGCTCGTCGCCGAGCACGGTCTCAAGCCCGACGAATATGCGCGCATCCTCAAGCTGATCGGCCGCGAGCCGACCGTCACCGAGCTCGGCATCTTCTCGGCCATGTGGAACGAGCACTGCTCGTACAAGTCCTCGAAGGTCCATCTGCGCACGCTCCCCACCAAGGCGCCCTGGGTGATCCAGGGGCCGGGCGAGAACGCCGGCGTGATCGACATCGGCGACGGGCTCGCCTGCGTGTTTAAGATGGAGAGCCACAACCACCCGAGCTACATCGAGCCCTATCAGGGCGCCGCGACCGGCGTCGGCGGCATCTTGCGCGATGTGTTCACCATGGGGGCGCGGCCGATCGCCTGCCTCAACGCGCTGAGCTTCGGCGAGCCGGAAAATCCGAAGACGCGCCACCTTGTCGCCGGCGTGGTGGCGGGCATCGGCGGCTACGGCAACTCGTTCGGCGTGCCGACGGTCGGCGGCCAAGTGCGCTTCCACCCGCGCTACAACGGCAACTGCCTCGTCAACGCCATGGCGGTGGGCCTGGCCGAGACGGACAAGATCTTCTATGCGGCGGCGACCGGCGTCGGCAAGCCGATCGTCTATCTCGGCTCGAAAACCGGGCGCGACGGCATCCACGGCGCCACCATGGCGTCGGCCGAGTTCGGCGCCGACGCCGAGGAGAAGCGTCCGACCGTGCAGGTGGGCGATCCGTTCGCCGAGAAGCTCCTGCTCGAGGCCTGCCTCGAGATCATGGGCAAGGACTGCGTCATCGCGATCCAGGACATGGGCGCCGCGGGACTGACCTGCTCGGCGGTCGAGATGGGCGCCAAGGGCGATCTCGGCGTCACGCTCGATCTCGACAAGGTGCCGTGCCGCGAGACCGGCATGACGGCCTACGAGATGATGCTGTCGGAGAGTCAGGAGCGCATGCTGATGGTGCTGCGCCCCGAGAAGGAGGCGGAGGCCGAGGCGATCTTCCGCAAATGGGGCCTCGATTTTGCGGTGGTGGGCGAGACCACGCCGAGCAAGCGCTTCATCGTGCGCCACCGCGGCGACGTGATGGCGGATCTGCCGATCAAGGAGCTCGGCGATGAGGCGCCCGAATACAAGCGGCCGTTCATCGATACGCCGAAGCTGCCGGCGATCGACGCCGCCGACCTCGAGCCGCCGATGTCGAATGCCGACGCGCTGGAGAAGCTGATCGCCACGCCCGATCTCTGCTCGCGCCGCTGGGTGTGGGAGCAGTACGACCACGTCATCCTCGGCAACACGGTGCAGCGGCCGGGCGGCGACGCCGCCGTGGTGCGCGTCGACGAGGGGCCGAAGGCGCTCGCGCTCACGGCCGACGTCACGCCGCGCTACTGCGAGGCGGATCCGTTCGAAGGCGGCAAGCAGGCGGTGGCGGAGGCCTGGCGCAACATCACGGCGGTCGGCGGAAAGCCGCTCGCGCTCACCGACAACCTCAATTTCGGCAATCCGGAGCGGCCCGAGATCATGGGCCAGTTCGTCGGCTGCGTGCGCGGCATCGCGGAGGCCTGCAAGGCGCTCGACTTCCCGGTCGTGTCCGGCAACGTGTCGCTCTACAACGAGACCAACGGCCGGGCGATCCTGCCGACGCCGTCGATCGGCGGCGTCGGCGTGCTGGACGATTTCCAGAAATCGGCGACGATCGGGTTCAAGGCCGCGGACGAGGCGATCTTCCTGATCGGCGCCCATGGCGGCTGGCTCGGTCAGTCGCTCTATCTGCGCGACATCTGCGGGCGCGAGGCGGGAGCTCCGCCGCCGGTCGACCTGCGCGCCGAACGCACCAACGGCGATTTCGTTCGCCGGCTCATCCGCGAGGGTCTCGTCACGGCGGTGCACGACGTTTCCGATGGTGGGCTGCTGGTCGCGCTGGCCGAAATGGCGATTGCGTCGGGAATTGGCGCGGCACTGGAGCCGCATTTCACCATGCCGGCGCATGCCTTCTGGTTCGGCGAGGATCAGGCGCGTTATGTCGTCACCGCGCGTCCGCAAGCCGGCAAGACGATTTCGGACCGCGCGCAGGCGGACGGGCTATGGCTCTTGTTTCTTGGAACAACCGGCGGCGATGCATTGACGCTGCCGGGCGAGCGGCCCATTGTGGTGAAAGCGCTTCGCGAGCGCCATGAGGGCTGGCTCCCCGCCTACATGGCGGGACAAGAGACGTGAGGAGACCGGCATGGCGATGGACGCCGCCGAAATCGAGCGCCTGATCAAGGTGAGCATTCCGGACGCCGAGGTGACGATTCGGGATCTCGCGGGCGACGGCGACCACTATGCGGCGACCGTGATCTCGGCGAGCTTTCGCGGGAAGTCGCGCGTCCAGCAGCACCAGCTGGTCTACGCGGCGCTCAAGGGCCAGATGGGTGGCGTGCTGCACGCGCTGGCGCTGCAGACCGGTGTGCCGCCCTCCTGATGGCGCGGGCCTCCGGCGAGCATGTGAAGACGCTCGCGCCCGCCGGCGCGATCCGTCCGACCGGCCCATGGGCGCTCGGCACGCGGGCCGGCGATTTTGTCTTCGTCGCTGGCATGCGCGGGATCGATCCGGATACCAATACGCTGGTGCCCGGCGACGAGGCGCGCATCCGCCAGGCGTTTCGCAACATGGAGCTGATCGCCGCGTCTGAAGGCGCGACGCTCGCCGATGCGGTGCGGCTCGTGGTCTACGTCACCGACATGGCCCGCTTCCGTCCGCTGGTGAACCGGGTGCAGGAGCAAGTGTGGGGGGAGGGGCCGTTTCCGCCGCGCACCATCGTCGAGGTCGGCCGGCTCAACCAGGACGACATCGTCGAGGTGGAGGGCACCTTCTACGCCCCCAAACGGTGACCGAGGCGTGAACCCGAAGGGGTTGGGAAACCGCGCGTCATACGCTACATAAGGGGGGACCCGGTTGAATCGGCGCCCGCCCGCCGCCACCCTGAAACGCAAGGACGACGTTCATGGCCATCGACCAATTCATCGCCAACGAGGTGAAGTCGAACGACGTGGTGCTGTTCATGAAGGGCACGCCGCAGTTCCCGATGTGCGGCTTCTCGGGTCAGGTGGTGCAGATCCTCGATTATCTCGGCGTTCCCTATAAGGGCCTGAACGTGCTGGAGAACGACGAGCTCCGCCAAGGCGTCAAGGAATTCTCCAGCTGGCCCACCATCCCGCAGCTCTACGTCAAAGGCGAGTTCGTCGGCGGTTGCGATATCGTGCGCGAGATGTTCCTGGCCGGCGAGCTGCAGAGCATGTTCAAGGACAAGGGCGTGCCGGTGCGCGAGCAGGCGGGCGCCTGAGACGCCGCTGACCCGTCTCGGCAGCCGCTCACGAGGAAGCGGCTGCGACAAGCTTCTGCGCATTTTCGAGATCGAGTGCGTTCATCCGCAAACGTAAGGCGTCCAGCCGCTCTTTGGCCGCCGGTTCGCCGCTGCGCAGGGCAAGCGAATAATAAACGAAAGCCTGGACCGGATTGGGAGGCATGCCGACGCCTCGATCATAAAGGGTCGCCAGTGCGAACTCGGCGGGCGGGTGCCGTTTGACGGCGGCTTGGCGCAGATAGACGGCCGCCCGCGCCGCGTCGGCAGATCGCCCGTCATCAGGTTCGAGGTAGAAGATGCCGAGATCATACAGCGCCGGCGCATAGCCCTGGTTCGCAGCCTCCTGATCCCATTTCAAGAAGCCGTCGATGTCGCGTGGGCCGCCAAGCCCCTTGTGCAGCATGGTCGCCATGTTGTGCTTGGCGGCCACCAGGCCGCCGGAGGCGGCCTTCTCGAACCAATCTCGTCCGGCTGCCCGGTCAGCCGTCACGCCGTTCCCGTTGAAGTACAGGGCACCGAGATTGTTCATGCCCCACAGATCGCCGCGTTCGGCGCCCATGCGATAGTAGGAGGCGCCCTTGGCGTAGTCGACCGGGCGGGACCACCCGTTGACATAGGCGCGCCCCGCCAGGGTGGCGCCTTCCGCACTGCCGGCGGCCGCGCTTTTTTCATACCAGTCCACCGCGGCGGCGAGATCAATATGGCCGGCGGAGCCGAGACGCAGCATCTGCCCGACTTGGTGCATCGATTCGGGGTGTCCGGCCTGAGCGGCGCGCAGATGGGCGTCGTACGCGCGTTGCATTGCGTCCTTGTCGCGCACCAAGAGGTAGCCGTAGGCCGAAAGGTTGGCCACGTTGGGGTCATCCGGCCGGCCGATTTCATTGAGGACCGCGAGCGCCGCAGAACCGTCGCGGCGCTCGACCAGGTCAGCCGCCTTGTTCAGCATCGGCTCGATTTCGGGGTCGGAGAGCTTGAACCATGCTCGCGACACCTTGAAAGCCGCGGGCTGCTGTCCGTTGTGTGGATTGGCCGCTTGCGCGATGCCCGGAACGGCCGTTGCGGCGGCGGGCGGCGTCGTGCCGCTTGGCGCAGCATGCGCGCCCGTAGCGCCGGCGCCTGACCCCGCCAGCCAGCCGAGGGACGGCAGCGGCAGCGGGGCGATGAAGAGATAGACCGCCATTCCGATGACGGCGAAGTCAAGGCTCGAGCGAAACAGCCCGTCGCCGCGATAGAGGCGGACGAAGGAGGACCAAAGCGGGACGCGCGTGCTCATGACTGGCGCGATACCATCAGGCGGATGCCGGCACTTGCGGGTCGGCGACGCGCATCTCGGCGCGGTTCGGGTTCATCCGCACCACGTCGGCGCGCACCTCGGCGCCTGCGGCAACGAGCCGGATGCTGGCGCCGCCGTGCGTCTTGGCGTCGATGATGCTGTCGGTGATCTGCCGCTCCATCGCCCGCGTGATGTCGCGAACGCCGCCCTGGACGCCGTTGTCGAAGTGCGAGATCGCCTCGACCAGGATATTCGGATCGATGCCGCCGTCCTCGATCTCGAGCCCGTATTGACGCACGAGCTTCTCGATCTCGAGCGCCACGACCCGGGCGATGTCGAGACCGCGCAATGGCTTGAAGGCGAAGACCTCGTCGATCCGCGACAGCACCTCGGGCGCGAATTGCGCATCGCCGAGCGTGCCTTTGATCATCATCGAGAGCTCCTCGAGCGGTCCCGTATGCGCCTGCGCCATTTCACCGATCCGCCGTGACGCCGCATTGGTCGTCAAGATGAAGATTGCGTCGGTGGTCGGCAGGCGCGCGCCGTCGCTGACTTCGGTCACGAAGCCGTCATTCCAGGCAGTGAGGAAGCGCTTGTGCACCTCGGGATGGGCCTTCTCGAACTCGTCGAGCAGGACGATCGAATCGGGTTGATCGCGCAACGCGGCCGTCAGCGCGCCATAGCTCGTGGAGCCGACATATCCGCGCGCCTGTCCGAACAGGCTGGCAGCCGCATGCGGCTGCCCGAACTGGCTCATGTCGAAGAAGTGGAAATGGCGTTTGTTGCCGAACACTTCGTCGGCGATGACCTTGGCGAGGTAGGTCTTGCCCACGCCGGGAGGTCCCGCGAGGCAAAACACCGCGATCGGCTTGTCCTTCCGGCGCGCGGCGATACGCCGGCGCAGCTGACGGGAAATCGCGTCGATCACGTCGGATTGCCCGACCACCTTGGCCTTCAAACGCTCGGCGAGCCCGACCGCGTCGATCACCGTCAGATTCGATTGCTTTTGCTCGTAGGAGCGTTCCAACGCTCCACGATCGGTCAAACGGTCAAGCACGTCCATGGCGAACCTCGGAAGTTTGTCGGTGCGGTAGAGGAACACGGCGAGAGCCATTGCGGTAGCGAGCGCGATGAGCGTCAGGGCAAGGGCGTATGAAGCCTTCGCCACGATGAGGACGAAGACGATGACGAAGAAGCGAAAGGCCCACGGAGTCGTGATCATAGCAGCGGCAACGCAACGGTTTGGCCGACCGCAAGCGGCGGAAGGGGAAGCGGTCCGGTCGACAGCTCGACCGCGACAGTGACGCCTCCGCCCATGCCGTCGCGCTCACCCGTCAAGTAGACGGGCTGGCCGGGAACGTAGGGAACCAGAATCCGGGTGGGCAGGTGTCGCAGCTCGACGGTTTGCGTGACGCCGGCCGCCGAGACGGAGACCACGTCTCCATCCTCATCGAAGTTGTCCCACAAGCTGAGCCAGCCCAGGGCGCGGGCGCCATTCTCGGCTTGGACGATCACGCGCTCGGCATCTGCGCGCGGCAGACGCAAGGAACGGATCAACTCCTCCCGCTGCGCCTTGGTCGAAAGCTCGACCGGCAGGAGCGAACCCGCGCCGCGACTGAAGGCGGCGGCGAGGGCGGCCGCCTGGGCGGCCGAGACATGATCGCCCTTGGTCGGTTCGGCTCCGCCGGGTCCATAGGCATACAACCCGGCCAGCAGCACCACGACGGCTCCGGCGATGCCCGTGGAGCCGAGGCGCACGCCCGAGAGCTGAGGCGCGGCGAGCGTCGGCTCGCCTCGATCGATTTGCGGATCCGGCACGCTCGCTCTCCGACGAGGAGTCCCACCAGAGCGACGCCGGGCCCGGAATTTTGTCGGCCGGAATTCGCTCTACCTTTCCGGGAATCACCTAGCAGAACAAGTTTGTGGCAAGCTGAACGAGGTCCTTAAGATTTGACCGATTGTGCCGCCGCCCTGCGGGAAGGCGGCGCACCGCGGCGATAGGCCTCGACGCACGAAAAAAAGCGGTCCGGGGGGCGGCTTTCGCGCCCCCTCGCGTCTCGGCGGCTCATCCCGGCTGCCAGAGCAACACGACCACGGCCGAAAGCAGCGCCATGGCGGCGACCTGCAACAGCTGCCACGGCAAGGACCTGCGGAAGATGACGGCGTCCTGGCCAGTCACGTCGGCGAGCGATGCCGTGTATTTGATGATCGCCGGCTTCAGTCCGTTCGGCGGTCCCATCGTGGCGACCGTGACGATGCCGACCAGCAGAACCAGCGGCAGCCCGAGCGCCGGCGCGACCGAAACCTGCATCTGGGCGAAGAGATAGTCGGCCGGCAGTCCTTGCCCAAAGGCGATTCCGCCGAGCAGCGCCAGGACCGGGTCGAGCGTCGCATAGACGAGAGGTCCGCCGCCGGCGAGCGCCTTGCCGAGGAAGGCGATCTGGCCGGAGTCGACCATCAGCCGCACCATGCCGCTGCCGACGAAGAGCGTCGCGAGGCACCCGGCGCTGCGCCGGCTCGCGACCACCAGATCGTTCAGGATGTGGACGTCCTCGACGCGAAAACAATAGCACAAGAGGCCGGTCAGCAGGACGACGAACCCGGCCGAGGTGACGATGTTGATGCTGACCGGCCGATTTCCCCACGCCGACACGTCGAACTGAAAATAGGCGAGGGCGGGCGCGATCCCCGGCGCCATCGTCAAGAAGACGAACAGCGCGCCGAACATCAAGGGCATGTAGGCCTTCATGACACGCAATGCCGAATGCGGTCGCGCGCTTGCCGCGCCGACCGGCGCTCCCGCGGCGGCTGCGGCGAGTCCTCGTTTGACCACCCAGCCCTGGGCATAGAGCGCGATCAACGAGAACGCCGCGCTTGCGATCAATGTGAGGATGTAGAGGGACGGCCATATCTGGGTGAAGATCACCACGGCGGCGGTATTGCTCAATCCCAAGATCCAGAACAGCGCTTGTGTTCGGCGTTCGAAGAACCGAAACCTCAGGACTTTGAAAAATCCGAGCAGGCAGATGAAGATCAGCGGGATCGTGAACCAGCCGATGACATGGGCGATATCGGCGATCGGCACTCGGGTCGCCGCATTGGAGATGTTCGCCGCGATGAACAGGCTGACCAGCGCCTCTTGCCATGAGAAATAGACGAGGTACGCGACGACCGCGTCGACGCCGCCGAATCCGAGCGCGGTCAATCCCGGGACGGTCACCGGATAGGTGGCAAACCCGTTGAACGTGCCGACGAAGCCGCCGATCACGCCGGTGAGCGCGGCGGCTCTGCCGCGCCGATCGTCGGGCGGGAGAATGGATTGCACGGAATCGAGAAGCACTTGGAGAAGGCCGGTCGCGCGATAGGCCTGTCCGAAGATCTGACCCGTGTAGAGAACCAGAAAGGCCGCCCACATCGTCAGGCTGCCCCACAGCGACGCCTCGATGCACTTGAGCAGCGGCATGTCGTAGAAAACCAGGACCAGCCCCAATTCGAGCAACCAGGCGAGGAGGCTGTTCAGCAAGGCGTCGAGCTTGAATACGATGAATCCGGCCATGAGCGCCGCGAACGGCAGCAACGTCACGATGAACTCGACGCCCCGGCTCATGCTCCGCCCCCGTCCACAACGGTCCGCTCGCGCTAGAGCTCCGGAACCGCGTATTCCTGCCAGCCCGGGACGTCCGCCACGTCGGCGAACGTCTCGCCGAAGGGCCGGGTCGCGTCGATGCCGACCGTCGCGGAGGTCCGGGCTGCGAGCGGCACCTTGGCGTTGACCGACGGGTCGAGCGGACCCGCTGGCGTCTGCGGAATGACGAAGACGTCGCGGTCGGGCTGGACGCGGAATGACATCGCCCATTCCACCTCGCCGGCATCGAACACGTTGATGTCGGGGTCGACGACGATCACCCATTTCGGCCGGATGTTGCTTGCCATCGTGGCGAGGATCGCCTGGCGCGCTTCGCCGGCGAAACGCTGCCGCATGGCGATGACCACGTAGAACGAGACCCCTCCGGACGGCGGAATCGCGACCTTTTCGATCGTCGGGAACTGCGCTCTGAGCGCGCGCAGGACGGAGGCCTCGAAGGGAATTTCCTTGAGGATATGGTTCTCGGTGAGCGGCTTTCCGGTCAGCAGGCCCTGGAAGATCGGCTTGCGGCGATGCGTGATCGCCTTGATGCGCGCGACCGGCTTCGGCGAGGCCGGGGTGTAGTAGCCGGTATATTCGCCGAGCGGCCCTTCCATCACGTTGGCGTCGAGGTCGACGTCGAACTCGATGATGACCTCGGCCGTCGCCGCCACATCGAGATCGATGGTCCTGCAGCGCACGAGCTCGACCGCCTCGCCGCGAAGGCCGCCCGCCACGTGCCAGTCGTTGGTGTCGTCGGTCGTCTGGACCTGACAGGTGTAGGCCAGCACCGGATCCACACCGATCATGAGCGCACCCTCCGGCACGAGGCCCAACCGCCGGCATTTCGCCAGGTATTTCCCGAACCGGTGGAACGGCTGCGCGAACAGCCCCATCCGGTCCTTGCCCATGACCTGAAATCGGTAGTGGCCGAGATCGTCGACGCTCGTCTCGGGATCGCGGCAGACCGTGATTGCGGCCGTGAGATAAGGGCCGCCGTCCTTCGGGCTGTAGGTCGGGATGGGGAATCTCGTGATATCGACCTGGTCGCCGGTCAGCACCACCTCCTGACACGGGGCGGCGTCCGAAACCAGCGTGGGCGGAATCGGGCGGTCGAGCCCCTGCAGGACCTTGTCGAAGATCGTCGCTTCCGTTGCCTCGAAGGCGAGCAGAGCCTTGCTGCGGGTCCCGTAGATGCCGGCGACGAGAGGATAGTCCGTCCCGTTCTGGGTGAAGTTCAGCGCCGGGCCATGCTTGGCATAGGCATGTTTCAGGTTCTTCCCGACGTCCTCATGCAGGTCGATCGGTCGGTTGACGTCGACCAGCTCGCCGTTGCGCCTCAGCGCGGCGAGAAACTGGCGAAAGTCCTGGTAGGCCATCTCGGCTCTCCTTTGCTGGTCGGCCGTGGGCGACCGATGAAAGCGTGCAGCGGCGTGTTCGTGCGCTAGAGGGCCCACCCCGCGAGGATGAGGATGAATGAAAAGACCGCGATCGTGGCCACCTGCAGCAGTTGCCACGGAAGATTGACGCGGAAGATCCGGCCGTCGCGTCCCTTGAGGTCGGCGAGAGACGCGGCGTATCTGATCAGCGCCGGCTTGAGCGGATTCGGCGGTCCCATCGCGACGACCGTCACGAGGCCGATGAGGAGAATGAGCGGGATGCCGAGGGTCGGTGCGACGGGCATCTGCATCTGGGCGAACAGAAAGGCGCCCGGGAGCCCTTGTCCGAATGCCATGCCGCCGAGGAACGTGAGGAACGGATTGAGCGCGGCATAGATGGCGCTGCCTTGGCTCGAGAGAATCCTGCCGAGCAGCGCGATCTGGCCGGTGTCGACCATCAGGTACACCATCGCGCTGCCGAGGAAGAGCGTGACGACGCTCGAGGCGCTGCGCTTGCTGCCTGCCGCGAGATCCTTCAACATGCTGGCCGGCTTGCAGCGAAAGAGGTAGCAGCTCATCGCGGTGACGAAGATGAAGAATCCCGCGGACGTGAAGATGTTGATGCCGATGCCGCGATACCCCCACAGCGCGACGGTGAACTGAAGCTTGTTGAGCGTCGGCCCCAACGCCGGCACCATCGTCAAGGCGACCACGACGACGCCGATGGTCAGGGGCGCGTACGCCTTGAGGAGCTTCGACCACGGCTGCGCGGCCGCGCGGATGGGCGGGGCCACCGCCGCGGAGAGGCTGCTTGCCGTCGCGAACACGGCGTCGGCATGCCGTTTGGCGAGGAAACCGTAACCGCCCAGCACGACCAGCGAAAGCACCGCGGCCGCAACCAGCGTCAGCAGGTAGTAATCCGGCCAGACCAGGGTAAACAGAACGACCGCCAACGTGTTCGCCAGTCCGAGCAGCCAGAACAGTTCCTGCGTCTCGCGTTGGAAAAAGCGGAAACCGAGAATTCTGAAGAAGCCGACCAACGAGATGAACACCAACGGAATGCAGAGCAGGCCGACATACTGCGCGATCTGCTGCACCGGAACGTGGGTCGCCGCATTGGCGATGTTGGCGCCGATGAACATGCTGGCGAACGGCACCGACCAGGAGAAGTAGACGAGGTAGGCGGTAACCGCGTGAATGCCATCGTAACCGAGCGCGACCAATCCGGGGATCGTCACCGGATAGGTGGCGAAGCCGTTGAAGGCGCCGATGAAGCCGCCCACGACCGTCACCAGCGCGACGGCGCGTCCCTCCTTGTCGTCGGCGGGCACGATCGATTGGACCGACTCGAGAAGGACCTGCAGGAGGCCGGTGGCGCGATACGCCTGGCCGAAGATCTGGCCCGTGTAGAGAACGAGGAATCCGGTCCACATCGTCGCATTGCCCCACAGCGAGGCCTCGACGATTCGCACCGGAGACACGTGATAGTAGGCGAAGACGACGATCGCCTCCGCCGCGAGCGCGTAGGCACTGACGACGAGCGCGTCCATCTTGAAGATGAGAAAGCCGCCGATCAGGATGGCGAATGGCAACAAAGCGATCGAGACTTCAATGATCGTTTGCATGACAGCCTTCCGGCATGACCGCCGTTCGATATCAAAACGTTCGGGGGAAGGGGGCCTCCTCGGAGCAGCGCCGATCCCGGGCGCCGCCGTCGTCCGCGCGATCAGACGATTCCTCGGGCTGAGACGCCTTGCGAAAGATCAATTGATAAAAACGATCCTGCCCCGGATACCGCGCCGATCGGCGGCGTGGAAAATCGTTCGTTATCGATTCTCGCGCGTGTTGAGCGATCGTCGCTCATCTCGCCGCGATGATGGCGCTCGCGCGAGCATGCTCCAAGTGTGATTTCCGACACGCGGAACCGGCGTCGCAATGCACCGGCAACCACTCGCGGCGCGACGCTGTGAGGGAACAATCCGCTACGCGGCGCGGATCTTCCCCAGGAAGTCGTCGACCTGCAGCCGCAGCGTCTCGGCCTGCCGGGCGAGGGTCTCGGAGCTCGCGTGCACATCCTCGGCCGCGACACCGGTGGCGTCGGCACCGGCGGTGACGCCGGTGATGTTCTCCGAAACCTCGACCGTGCGGTGCGCGGCTTCCTGGGTATTGCGGCTGATCTCCTGGGCGGCGGCGCCCTGCTGCTCCACGGCCGCCGCGATCGACCCGGCGACCGCACTCACGTCGCCGATCGTGCCGCCGATCCGGTGCATGGCGTCGGCTGCGTCGGTCGCGACACGCTGGATGTCGGCGATCTGTTTGGAAATTTCGTCGGTCGCCTTGGCGGTCTGGGTGGCGAGCGACTTCACCTCGGTGGCGACGACCGCAAACCCCCGGCCGGCCTCGCCCGCCCGCGCGGCCTCGATCGTCGCGTTGAGCGCGAGAAGGTTGGTCTGGGCCGCAATCTCGCTGATCAGGCCGACGATCTGCCCGACGCGCTGGGTCGCCTCGGTGAGGCTGTGCACGGCCGCGTCGGTCCGCTCCGTTTCGCGCACGGCGCGGTCCGCGACCGTCGCGGCGTGCGAGACCTGCCGGGCGATCTCGTTGATCGAGGTGGTGAGCTCCTGCGATGCCGCGGCCACCGTCTGCACGTTGTTCGACGCGTTCGCCGACGACCCCGCGACGGTTTTCGCCTGCCGATTGGTCTCCTCGGCGGTATCCGACAGTTTCGTCGAGGTGGCCTGCATGGCTTCCGATGCCGAGCTCAGCGCCTGCAGAGCCTCGCCGATGTGGGCCTCGAACCCCGCGATGTGCCGTTCCATCGCCTGCTGACGCTGCTCCATATGCGCGGCGCGCTGATGCTCCGCGTCTTCGATCCGGGCCTTCTCGACGGCGTGTTGCTTGAACGTGACCAGGGCCTGTGCGAGCGCGCCGATCTCGTCGCGGCGATCCGCGTGCGGCACGTCCAGCTCGAGATCCCCATCCGCGACTTTCATCATCGCGGTCTGTATGGACCGCAAGGGCCGCGCGACCCGGCGCGAGACGAGCAGAAAGCCGGCTGCGCCGAAGCACAGCGCGCCTGCCAGCACTGCGAGCTTCACCGCCAGATTGACCCGCGCCGCGGCGACGCGGGCGCCGGCATACGTCTTGGCGGCGTCGAGCGCGGTTTCGGCGGCCGCCGTGATGCTGGCGAGACGCGGGACTGAATCGGCGGTCGCCTCGCTCATCGTCACCTTCACGGGTTCGCCGGCCGCGAGCGCGCGCATGATCTGGTCTCGTTTGGAGAGGAACTCGGGTGAGAAATAGGATGCCTTGGTTTTCGTGACCGCGTCCGCGAGTGCCGGCGGCACCGTCGCTCCGGCGAGGATCTTCTCGAGCGCGAGCCAGGCGGCGTCGGTGCGGCCGATCAGCATGTTGTATTTGAGCAGGTTGGCCGAGGACAGTTGCTTGGCCGGGATGCTGTTGGCGACCATCACGGAGATGTCGCCGCCGTCGCTGCGGACGATCCAGGCGAGGTCGCGCGTTGCGAACATCTGGTCGACGAAAGGATCGTTGGACTTGGCGAGCGCACTGAGATTGTCGGAGAGCTTTCCGATCGTGTCGATCAGCTCCAGCGTGACGGCCGCGTGGGCAGCGGCCACCGACGCGCGCCGTTGGTCTTTGTTCTTCGCGAAATCTTCCTCGGTGTCTTTTTCCAGCGCCGTGAGCGTGTTCAACGCCTTGTCGAGACGGGCGACGAACGCGTCGCGATCGGCGAGATCGACCTTGTGCAAGGCCTCGATCGCCGTCCGCAGCGCCGGCAGCTCCGCCTCCCGCGCTTCGTTGATCTGCTTGTGCTGACCCGGGTCGATCGTTCCCTCGGCGCCCAGGGCGCGCGCGGTCATCGAACGGTCAAGACGGAGATTGTGCATCGCGCGGAAGGCCGGCGCGGTGGTATCGGCGATGTGCGCCAACCAGCTTTGCGTAATGAGGGCATCCCACGCAAACCAGGCCTGCGCCGAGAGGACGATCGTCAGCGCGACCGCGATCACGACGATGACGGATTGCACCAGGGCATTCGACGAGACACGCTGAAACACGATCGGACTCCTCCAAGCGGTCGAACGCGGGTTTACGATGACCAGTCGTGGGGGAGGAGCCGGTCAGGCTAAGGTGGTATTCGACGCCGACACGACTTTATGTATTTCGCCGTTAACCTCAGGTTAAGTGCGCCACCAGGGGCGGTACGGACATGATGCCGGCAGCGAAAGAAAAAAGCCGCCCCAAGGGGCGGCTTTGCATCGCGAGATCGCCTCGGCGTCGCGTCAGCGCGAATAGTACTCGACGACGAGATGCGGTTCCATCTGGACCGGGTAGGGCACGTCGGTGAGCTGCGGGATGCGTGCGAACTTCGCGGTCATCTTCGAGTGGTCGACCTCGATGTAGTCGGGCACGTCGCGCTCGGCGAGGCCGGTCGCTTCCAGCACCAGGGCGAGCTGCTTGGACGCCTCCTTGACCTCGATCTCGTCGCCCACCTTGAGGCGGAAGCTCGGGATGGTGACGCGGCGGCCGTTGACCTTGATGTGGCCGTGATTGATGAACTGGCGCGCCGCAAAGATCGTCGGCACGAGCTTCGCGCGGTAGACCGCGGCGTCGAGGCGGCGTTCCAGGAGCGCGATCAGGTGCGCGCCGGAGTCGCCCTTCATCCGGATCGCCTCCTCGTAGATGCCGCGGAACTGGC
>Ga0335081_10004615_pt1 | contig 21740 bp, 18 predicted proteins | sample Lox_Sample_35_FD_206713 | JGI IMG/M metagenome (GOLD analysis project Ga0335081, IMG submission 206713) | Soil microbial communities from Loxahatchee National Wildlife Refuge, Florida, United States - Lox_Sample_3.5 | ecosystem: Environmental > Terrestrial > Soil > Wetlands | place: USA... | reverse complement strand
TCACCCGGGCCGAGACGGCATGCCTCAGAGGACGCGGCTACTCCGTCGATTGAGTGAGCGAGGTCAACATGAACAGATCCGTGATGATCGCAACGCTCTTCGCCGCTCTCGCGGCCCCGCCCAGCTTTGCGGCGAATTACGATGGAACACATCCTTTCGTCTGTGCGCCGATCGATATCCTGTCCTGCGGAGCTGGTGGCCGGTGCACCAGGGAAACCGCAGCCAGCGCCGACCTGCCTCAATTCCTCAAAATCGATGTCGGGCAGAACCAGATCAGCGGGACCCGGGCCAACGGCGAGACGCTGAAAGCCACGATCGACAAGGTGCAGCATGTGGAAGATCGCATGATGCTGCAAGGGATCGACGGGAAAATCATGTGGAGCGTGCTCATTGGCGCGGATAGCGGCGACATGACATTGACCGCCGGCGGCGACAAGGTCGGCTTTGTTGCTTTCGGCGCGTGCACGCAGGGCTGACGCGTCCGCCCGGATCAGACGACGCCTACCGCCTTCAATGTGCCGTCGCTCGCGGAAGGTAGAGCGTGACCGTCGAGCCGCGGCCGAGCTTGCTTTCGATCGAGATGGCGCCGCCCGAGCTGCGCGCGAAATCGCGGACCTGAGTGAGCCCGAGGCCCGTGCCTTGGCCCGATGGTTTGGTCGTGTAGAACGGCCGACACGCCTGGGAAATCTCGGCGGCCGACATCCCCTTTCCCGTGTCAGTGACGGAGATCGCGACGAAGTCGCCCGTCGATCCTTCCACTTGTCCCTTGAGCGTGACATTGGCGGTGGTCAGGCGAAGGTCGCCACCGGCGGGCATGGCGTCCCGCGCGTTGGTCGTGAGATTGAGCAAAGCGAGCACGGCGGCATGCGGATCCGCAGCGACCTTCCAGACCTCCGGTGTCAGCGTCAGTGCCAATCGCACGCGCAGACCGGCCGCGACCTGCAACAGAGACCGGGCGCTTCGAATGCATTCATTCGGATCGAAGATCTCGGTGCGTCCGGACTGACCGCTCACCGTCCGCAACAAAGTGCGCGTCGCGGCGATGCCCTGCTCGGCAGCTTGTAGGGCTTGCTCGACCGCTTCCTCCATTTCGCCCGTCGCCTGACGCCCGCGCAGCTGCGCGAGGCTCAAGGTGATGGCGGCGAGCAAATTTCCGATATCATGGGCGGTGCAGTAGGCAAACTGGCCGATACCGGCATCGCGCGCCGCTCGCCGCTCGCGCTCGACAGCGTATCCGGAATGCCTGCCCAGGATGAAAGAAAGCCCTGCTTCTTGTGGCATAGCGCGCCTCCGAGAATGCTTGGCATTCAGGTGCGGACCAATGCGTCACGGCAGAGGGCTTTCCCTCGTCAAATCCTCTGCCAGGGCCGAGGCTCTGGGCAGGTGCGGCTGCGACAGCGCAAGGAAGAGCCAATACAGAGTTTGCCATGGGCAGGTGCGCTCGTCTTTGGAGAAATTGCGGTTTGTTGTCGCGAAACTGCGGTCGCCACCACCAGAGGCACAGCTCTCCGGCGCGGAAACTCGCGAGCGGGTTGAACCGGTCCTCAGTGATTTCCTGTAGGGAAATTCGGGGGTTTCGCGGATTGCAATCCTGGGACCGCGCACTCGATGCTTGCAGCCGGGGAGAGCAAAGACCCTATGGCGGATGGCGATCACCCCTTCACGGCGGTGGATCCCGCTCGCGCGCCGCTCGGGACGACGGTCTGGAACGCTCCAGAGGTCCGTATCGAAAGGGCGCGATCGTGGCAGCGGCTGTCCGCGGCGATCTTCAGCCGCGGCGAGGGCGAGGGTTATTGGCGGAGTGACCAATACCGGCTCAGTCTCTATCTCACCGATATAGCCGAAGGGACCGTCCAGATCGACAACGGCCCGGCGCAGCTCGTCAAGGCCGCGGCACCGCGGCCACAGGGATTCCTGCCGAAAGAAGCAGGAATGACCTGCGACATCCCTCCCGCGAGATTGGCCCAAATAACCCAAAGCCCGGGCATCTACAGAGACCTCGCATCCGAGATCGCCGCGCCCATCGATTTCGATGATCTCGAGCCGATCGTGACGTTCGATGATCCGGAGTTGGCTCGGCTCATACAAGCCATTGTCAACGAGATCGACAGCGGTGTCCTCGGCCATGTCTTGGTCGACGCCTTGAGCACCGCGCTGGCGGTGCGAGTCGTCCGCCGCTTCCACGGCTCGGCCGTCCAACTTCTGGTGCCGGGCAGGCTGTCACGCACACGGCTGAGGCGTGTGCTCGACTATATCGAGGACCACCTCAACGAGCCGTTGTCGCTGAGCGAGCTGGCGGCGATCGCGTGCCTCAGCCCGTTTCATTTCAGCCGCTGCTTCAAGCGCTCGATGGGAATGGGTCTCCATCGCTATGTGGTCGAACGGCGGATAAAGCGGGCGCGCCGGCTCATCCTCGAGACCGATCTGTCGCTGGCAAACATCGCCGCCGCCACCGGGTTCGACAGCCAGGCATCCTTCACCTTCCGCTTTGGGCGAGAAGTCGGGATGTCGCCGGGACGCCTGCGGCGCGAGAGAGTGTGACTCCCGCAACGCGCGCTCGAGCGCGACTCACGGATCGAACCAGCGATATTGCAGCGTCACCCCTATGGTGTCGTAGGTGCCGCTATTGTGAGCCTGGAGCCAGGTCGCCCAGGCGAACTTTGCCGAAAAGCCTTCCGTCAGCGGCACCGACAACGTGAAGCCGTAGCGCCAGACGGTTTGCGCGTCATGATCGGCAACGCCGTTCAAGGTGGTCTCGCCGCCGCTGTAGTAGATCGCGTCGGCCGCGAGCCACAGGCCGGGGCGGAAATTGTAGCCGCCATGCGTCTGCAGCACGATGATCGGGGCCTGACCGTGCACATGGCCCCGGGCAAAGTTGCCGTTGTCGGTGAAAAGCCAGGCTCCGCCCGCCGCGTCGACGAACCAATCGCCGAGGGGCTGGGAGACACCGATATCCGGCCGGAACGCCCAACGATTGGAGCCGATATTGACGAGGTTGTTGGGATCGTAATCGCCGGTCGGAGCGATCACGGTAAGGCTCACCCCGGCTGTCGTCGTCGGCTTTCGCTCCGCGAAGGCTTTCGCCGACTGCGCCGGGTTGCCGATGAAGTTGTCGGTGAAGCGAAGCCTGAAATCGCCGAGGCCCGAGCGCGTAACCTCTTTCCCCTCGGTGAAGACCTCTCCGCTGACGTCGCCGTTTAGATAGGGCACGGCGAGCGCCGCGCTCGCCGTCGTCCCGAAGAGGTCGAAGGTGCGATCATAGCCGAGGATGCCGGTATTGATCGACGCTTTCACCCCGGTGATCGGCAGCGACGGGTCGAGCGAGACGCTGCCGGTCATGCGCGAGTAGTTGGCGATCAGAAAGTTGGTGTCGATCGGTACCGCGGAATAGGCGCGCGGCTCCATCTCCTGGCCCCTCGCACCGCCGGCGCAGGACATGACGAGCAGCGCTGCAAGAATAGCCGGAAGCCAGGTCGGTCCGTGTGACCGCGTTCCTGCGAAGATGGGCCACGCGCCGCCGTCGCTATCATTTCTCCCGTCGCGGTGCCTGGGCCTTTTTGCCATGACGCAGCGCTCGCCCCCGGCGAGCGGCTACCGCGCGCCGTCCCGCAGGCATCTTATCAGCGATGCCGTGCGTTCAGGAACTATGAGCCCCTTCCCTGCTTCCATGATCACGACGCGGCGGTTGCGCGGCTGGTTGACGCCCTGGAACCCGCGGCCAGTGCGGCGTGCGGAGCGTCGTTCACGGCTGCTGCGGTTTGGGAACGCTGCTTCCGGCTTCCGCCGGATGGTCCGCGGCTTGCGCGGCCGCTTCGCGCAGTCTCCGCTCGTCCTCCGGTGTCAGCTTCGGCCGACGGATCGACAGGGCCAGCCTGCCGAGCTTGCCGGTGAAATTGAACGGCACCTGGTAGTCCCGGTCATCCACCCCTGTGCCGGTGTCGGCGCCGACGTCGAAATTCTCGTCCCATTGCATGAGGAGCGGGATCGTGTGCTCCAGCCTCTGGGTGATGACGGTCTCACTGTCGACCTTCAACACGCCGGTGCCGCCGCGGCCGATGCCGCTGACGTTGTTGAACGCCAAGGTGCCCATGCCGAGACCGTCATATTGGAAATCGAAGACCACGCTGTGTTTCCCCGGAGAGAGCGGGTCCCGCCCTTCCCAGCGCGTCCGCTCCAGGCCGAGCATGTTGTAGACGAACACCGGCCTGCTCTTGAGCAAGTAGAAGCCGTAGCCGCCAAACCGACCGCCCTGGGTCACCAACATCCCTTCCGCGCCGTCTTCCGGAATCTCGATCTCCGCGGTGATTGTATAGGAAGCGTTGAGGATGCTGGGCGCGTCGCCGTTCGGAATGCCGGTGATCTCGCCGGAATAGGTGAATTCGTTCCGGCCGGCCGAGAGCGTGGGGCGCGGGGCGACCGCGCGTGTCGCCAATGTCGCGTCGAGCGGCAGCACCTGGTATTTCGCCGCCTCGACCCAGAATTGCTCCGTCAGCTCGCGCAGCTTCTCCGGATATTTTGCGGCGACGTCTTCGAACTGCGTCCAGTCCTTGCTGACGTCGTAAAGCTCCCAGGTCACGTTATCGGCCGGATCCTGGTTGACCGCACCGGCTACATCCCAGGGCGGGCGGATGACCTTCGTGCTGGCGATCCAGCCATCGTGATAGAGAGCGCGGTCGGCCAGCATCTCGAAATACTGCGTGCGATGCGTCGAGGGCGCGTCGGCGTTCGCCTTGTCGAAGCTGTAGGTCATGCTGACGCCTTCGATCGGCTTCTGCGCCACCCCGTTGATCGTGTCGGGCGCCCTCACGCCGGTCGCTTCCAGGATCGTCGGCACGATGTCGATGACATGGTGGAACTGGTTGCGAATGCCGCCCTTGTCGGTGATCACCTTGGGCCAGGACACCGCCATTCCCTGTCGCGTGCCGCCGAAATGCGAGGCGATCTGCTTCATCCAGCTGAACGGCGTGTCGAACGTCCAGGCCCATCCCACGGCATAATGCGGATAGGTCTGGTCCGAGCCCCAGGCGTCGTAGAACTTCAACTGCTCCTCGACCGGGATCTGGACGCCTTGCAAGGACGCAACCTCGTTCGGCGTGCCGATGAGCGAGCCCTCCGCGCTCGCGCCGTTGTCGCCGCTGATATAGATGATAAGCGTGTTGTCGAGCTTGCCCATGTCGTCCACCGCCTGAATGACGCGGCCGATCTCATGGTCGGTGTAGGCGAGATAAGCGGCGTATACATCCGCCTGCCGGATGAACAGCTTCTGCTCGTCAGGCGTCAGCTGATCCCAGGATTCGAGCAGATCGTCGGGCCAGGGCGTCATCTGCGCTTCCTGCGGGATCACGCCCAATCGCTTCTGGTTGGCGAAGATCTCATCGCGCACCGCATCCCAACCCTTGTCGAAGAGATGCATGTCGCTGATTTTCTGGATCCATTCCGGCGTCGGATGGTGCGGCGCATGAGTGGCGCCCGGCACGTAATAGACGAAGAAGGGCTGTTCCGGATTGAGGGCGTTGATCGTATTCATCCAGGTGATCGCGTCGTCCGCCATGGCGGTGATCAGGTTCCAGCCGGGCTTCCCGTAGTAGGGATAGATCTCGGTGGTGTTGCGGAACAGGTTGGGCTGCCACTGGCTGCTGTCGCCGCCGACGAAGCCGTAGAAGTAATCGAAGCCCAGCCCGGTCGGCCATTGATCGAAGGGTCCGGCCTGGCTCGCTTGAAACTCCGGCGTGTTGTGATCCTTGCCAAACCAGGAAGTGCGGTAGCCGTTCTGCTTCAGGATCTCGCCGATCGACGCCGCGTCCTTGGGGATGACGCTGTTGTAACCGGGATAGCCCGTCGCCTGCTCAGAGATGACGCCGAAACCCACCGAATGATGGTTGCGTCCGGTAATGAGCGCGGCCCGCGTCGGCGAGCACAGCGCCGTCGAATGGAAATTGGTGTAGCGCAACCCGTTGGCTGCGACGCGGTCCATCGCGGGCGTCGGGATGACGCCGCCGAAGGTGCTGGGCGCGCCGAAGCCGACATCATCGGTCATGATCAGCAGGATGTTGGGCGCGCCTTCAGGCGGCACGATGCGCGGCTGCCACCATGGCGTAGACTGCGTCGCATTCAGGTTGATCGTGCCGCCATAGGGCAAATCCGGCGCCGCCAGCACGTCGCCGGGAATGGTGCGCGTCGCCGAGGACGAGCCCAGCACGCCGTGTATGCTCCCGCCCCCCGCAGGCAGTCCGCTGGGCGCCGGTGAAGGAGGTTGCGCCGGAGTCTGCGTCTCTGCCTTCGCCCCGCCGGTCAACCAGGAGCCGCCGAAGGCGGATAACAGCGCAGCCTTTGCCGTCGACAGAAACAGTTGGCGTCGGTTCATGAGGATGCCCTCCCTTTGCCGGATTGGTCGGCGGCGCCGGCGCGAATGACGCAGCGGAAGCCGATATGGCAAGTCGACGAGTCGATCATCTGCGGATGGCGCGCGGCCGGACGGTAGCGCCGGCAATAATTGGGCGCGCAGAGATAGGAACCGCCCTTGATCACCTTGCGCGGGATACGGATGTCGGGTTGCGATCTGTCATAGCTGAAGGCCTCGGCGCCGCCGCGCGGATTGCGCGGCACGCAGCAGGGCGCTTCCGCCTCCGGCGGGTGCCGGTCGGAATACCAGTCGCTGGTCCATTGCCAGACATTGCCGGCCATGTCGTAAAGGCCGTAACCGTTCGACGGAAAGGATCCGACCGCAGCTCGCCCGACGAAGCCGTCTGCTCCGAGATCCTGAAAAGGGAATCGGCCCTGCCAGGTGTTCGCCATGTAACGGCCGCCGGGCGTGAACTCGTTGCCCCAGCAGAAGATCGCCTCGTCCAGCCCGCCACGCGCGGCGAACTCCCATTCGGCTTCGGTTGGCAGCGCCTTGCCCGCCCAGGCGGCATAGGCAGCGGCATCGTCGAAGGCTACATGAACCACCGGCTCACGCTCGCGCCCTTCGACCGTGCTGGCAGCACCTTCGGGATGGCGCCAATTGGCGCCCGGCACATAGACCCAGCGGCTGCGCACATCCCGCATGTCCACGCGACCCGTGGGCATGAAGAACACGGCGGAACCGGGCTTCAGCAGCGCCGGCTCCGCGCCGGGATAGAGCGCGGGGTCGAGCGGACGTTCGGCAACCGTGCGATAGCCCGTTGCGCTGACAAACTCGGCAAATTGTGCGTTGGTGACGGTGTACTCGTCCATCCAGAAGCCGCTCACCCTCACGGCGTGGGCCGGCGCCTCCTCGGGATAGGACTGGTCGGCGCCCATTCGGAACCCGCCGCCGCTAATCCACCGCATGCCCGGAGGATGAAGGGCGGAGCCGCCGCCACTGTGGCATTCACCCGGCATGCTCGAGTTCCAGCGTTCTCCAGCGGTGAGACAAGTGCGAACGCGCAATTCCGCGACGCCTCGCAGATGCGCGCCTTCAGCGCAGCATTCTCCGGAGCGCGCCGCTCACCTCACAATCCGGAGCGAGCCTGAGAAGGCCCACGGAAGACCTGTACGGAAATGGTAGGAGCTGGGAGGCGCGGATTATCGCCGTAAACCTCATCGTCCCTTGCCGGCATCCGCAAGGATATGCTGCTGATGATCTACGGAATTGGCCCGATTTACCCCAGTGCCGGATCGCCGGATCGTGCCTCGCGAATAGCGGTGTCTTGGTCGATGCCGCAGCGTCATGCCGGCTGCGGCGATAGAGGTTGGACGAATGCGCCAGGGGCGCCTTTTTGCGGTCCAAGTGGCACTTCTCGTCGTCGCCAGCTGCACCTCGATCGGGCCAGGCTCCGTGCGGCGGGATCGCGTCGACTATGTCGGCGCGGTGGCGGATTCCTGGAAGTACCAGACGCTGCTCAATATCGTCCGGCTGCGCTATGGCGATCCACCCGTCTTCCTCGACGTTTCTTCGCTCATCAGCTCCTACGCGCTCCAGACCCAGGTCTTCGTCAATGGCGAGGTCATCACGGACACCACGGGCAGCTTCGTGAACCCCGGCGCGTCCGCCTCCTACACCGACAAGCCCACTATCTCCTACGCACCGCTCACCGGCGATAAATTCGCCAAAGCGCTCCTGCACCCGCTGGCGCCCGGTACCATCTTCTCGCTGATACAGGCGGGCTATCCGGCCGACTTCGTGCTTCGGGTCACGGTGCGCGCGATCAACGGCATCTACAACCGGGCCAACGAGGGCGGGCTGGTCCACCCTGCCGACCCGAATTTCTATCCTCTCCTCGCGGCAATGCGACGGATCCAGCTGACCGGTGCGCTCGGCTTGCGCGTCGAGAAACAGCAAGGCGAAGAAATCACGCTCATGTCCTTTCCCAGCCACCCGACACCGGAAATTCAGCGCGACGTCCAGTTCCTCTACGACACCTTGAAGCTCAAGCCCAAGAGCGGCGAGATCACGCTCACTTTCGGTGCGACGCAACGTGCGCCGAACGATATAGCCGTCCTGTCGCGCTCGATGGCCGAAATTCTCATCGAGATCGCCTCTGGCATCGAGGTGCCCCCTCAGGACGTCGCCGACGGGCGGACGATCGGCTCGTTCGAGGTTCCACAGGCGGCCGCGCCCGAGGACCGCCCGATCGTCGCCATCCATTCGAGCGCGAACCGGCCAAGCGCCGTTTATGCCGCGGTCCAATATCACAACACTTGGTACTGGATCGACGACCACGACTTTGCCGCAAAGCGCGCCTTCACCTTCCTGATGCTGTTCTTCTCGCTCGCGGAAACGGGCGCTCCGGGTCAAGTGCCGATCCTCACCATCCCCGCCAGCTGACGCCGCAGCGGCTATGGTCCGATCTGCGCCAGCGCATTGCGAAGCGGGGCGCTCGACAGATGCATCAGCCCGACATAAGGCTCGTCGAGCTCCAGAATCAGGAAGATCGCGCCGGAGACAGACAGCGCACCGACGAGGAGCGTGACGATCACCGTCGTGTTGGTCGGCGCGAACAGACCGAAGCCCATGAACAAGATCAGCAGCCAGAACACCAGCACGACGAGAAATGGCCAGGAGATCGAACTGCCGGACTGCTCATACATCAGCACCCGCGTCTTGCTGAGGTCGATGGCGATCTCGAGCGCCCGGCTCTGCGCGACGCGCTGAACCGCAGTGCGCGGCTCCAGGTTAGCGATCATGGCATAGGAAGCGGTCGGCACATTGGCATTTCCCGGCAGGGCGAGATTGGCGGACCCCGGACGATCGGACGGCCAGATGCGATCGACGGCCACCTCCACCGCTGAACGAAACTGGGCGCGAGCCTCAGTCGCCTCGGGGCCGTACGCCGACAGGATCCGGTCGAGCTGCACGATCTGGGCGGCGAGCTGCACCAGCTCCCCGCTTTGCGTGTCGTAAGAGCTCTTGGCCGAGGCGATCAGCAAGCCGAGGACCAGCGCCGCCATCGTGCCGATGAGCCCCATGACCAGCCGCACCACATCCTTCGAGTTGTCCCCGACATGGTGCTCGGGGAGCCAGCGGTGCAGGCCGACGCCGAGCAGAGCGCCGGAGAAGATGACGCCGAAGATGACTAGGGCGATATACAACGGCGCCATGATGTGTCCCGCCTCGCCTTCGCGCATTAAGGGCGAAGGGCCATGATCTCGCCTGGGGATCAACGCACCATCGGGGCAAACCACGATCCGCTGATGGCAATCCCCTGAGTTCGGCCGCCCGGCTGCCGCAGCGATCTTGGCGCCATGGGTCTCGGGCGGTCTCGCCCCCGAGAAAACTAGGGCGAGTGCCGCCGGCGCGTCGGCAATGCGCCGGATGGCGGCAGGTCGCGCGAATGCGGCAGCCTGACGAGCAAAGGAGGAATAGCCACATGAATCGTATCGCTCTGACGCTCTTCACCGCCATGCTGGCCCTGGGAGCGCCATCGCTCCTCGCCGAGGCGCAAACCGGCACGACCACAGCGCCTGGGGCGGCGATGCGGGGCCTGGTCATCGCCGATCATGTCCAGATGCGGGCACAAGTCGATGCGATCAACTACGCCGATCGCACCGTCGTGCTCAAAGGCCAGGATGGAAAGACCGTCACGCTCAAGGTCGGCCCCGAGGCCAAGAACTTCGATAAGGTGAAGGTCGGGGATCAGGTCCGAGCCGACTTCTATCGCTCGACGGCGATCGCGCTGCGCAAAGCGGGAGGACCGCCAACCGCCCATGAAACCGAAGCGGTCCAGGTCGCCGCGCCCGGCGAGCAACCCCACGGCATCATCGTCAGAACGCGAGAAATCTCGGCCACGATCGATGCGGTCGATGTGCCGAAGCGCGAGGTTACGCTGACAGGGCCGCGCGGCAATACCGCGACCCTCAAGGTCGGCGATGCCGTGCAAAATCTCGATCAGATTCAAAAGGGCGATCAGGTGGTGGTGCGTTACACCGAAGCGCTCGCCTTGGCCGTCGATAAGCCGTGAGCATAGCCCGCCTCGCACGGCGCCGGGCTCGGCGTCGCTGACGCTAGGGAGCGGCCACGACGCTGTAGTAGACGCCGTTCGCGCCGTAATACGGGCGGAACCAGGACGCTCCACAATGGTAGTAAGTGGCGCCGCCATAAGGGCTGTAGGCGCAACCGGCGGGCAGTGTCGGATAGATCGCACCTATGGCCGGCGTCGCAGCCGCTGCGCCGGCGGCGACGCCGGCCGCGTAAGCATTGGCAGAGCTCGCCTGCGCCGCGGCGGCGCCGGCAGCGGCGCCCACCGCCATGCCGCCGACGGCCGCGACCGCCGCGGCGCCTCCCGCGTTCCAGCCGCCGCAATTGTAGCAGCCGCTGCTATAGGTGTTGACGACCGTCGGCGGATGGTAGCCGCTGTAGTACCCGCCATAGTAAGTGTGCGCACCGCCATAGGCCGTGCCGCCATAAGCGCCGGTGGCATGCCACGAGCCCTCGCCGCCTGACGCCGTGCCACCGGAGGCGCCGGTCGCATGCCACGAGCCGTCGCCCCCTGACGCCGTGCCGCCATAGCCGCTGGTCGCATGCCACGAGCCTTCGCCGCCTGACGCCGTACCGCCATGGGCGCCGGTACCCTGCCACGAGCCTTCGCCGCCCGATGCCGTGCCGCCAGAGGCGCCGGTGCCGTGCCACGACCCTTCGCCGCCCGAAGCGGTGCTGCCGCGAAAACCGGTCCCGCTCCACGAGCCGCCGCCGCCCGAGGCGCCGCCGCCGCGGTACCCGTTCGCGCTCCAGGAACCGCCGGCGCCGGACTCGGTGCCCCAAGCACCCGCATGGGACCACGCGCCGGCGCCGCGCATCGGCACCGCCAGCAGCAACCCGCAAAGGCAGATCAGAGTCTTGTTCATGGTCACCTCGCTCGCTTATTTGGGCTGTGACGAGCCGGACGCCGGAATCGCGAACTCGATATGCTTGGCCTGCGCGGCCGCGGCCGAATGAAACGCGTCCGCCGGAACCGGTTTGTCGAGCTGCCAGTTCGAGAACTCGATGACATGCCGATAGCGGTAGGGCTCATTGAAAAAGGTCGCGCGCGCCATCAGCGGCAGCTTCTCCTTCTCATCGATCCACAGCTCGACCTGTGCCCGGGGATCGACGAAGGCCACGATATCGGTGGTCGTGCCGCCGACGACCTGCGACTGCCCGACGACGAAGGCCAGCTTCAGATCGTCGGCCACGTCCCGATAGGGATCGGCGACGATGAAATCGGTGAAAGGAAAATAGATCCCGGCAGTCGTGAACGCCGCTTTCAGCGTCGCATCGATCGTCGGCGGCGCGTCGGCCACCGCGACCAGATCGGCCGCCGGCTCATAGGCCATCATCTGCTTGCCATCGTAGTAGAACTCCGATCGCGGCCCGTCGGCCGGCGTGATCACCCGCAACTTGTCGGGACGCTCGACCGTCACTTCGGAGCGCGTCATATAGGCCAGCGGCTCGCCGGTACGCGCGAGGCTTTCATAGGTGGTGACGGCCGTGAAGTTCATGGTCTTGGCGTCCGCCAGCCGACGGCTCACGGCTTTGAGCAGCTCGATCGCGCGTGGCTCGAGCACGACCTGGAGATCGAGATCGAGCGACGGCGGCGGGGCGCGTCGCATCTCTGCGCCGGGCGGCGGCGACGGCGCGGATCCCTGCGCATCGCCGGCTTGCTGCGCCGGCGCGCTCCCGACGGAGAGCGATGCGACAGCGAGAGCGGCGAGAACGAGACGAAACGAGAGGCGCATGACGGACCCCGACCCACAGGACGCAACGATCGTCCGAATTGGGCGCCGACGCTCGCATAACGGCAGCGGCGGCCCCATAAGGTCGGAACCCGAGGAGACGCTCGATTTCAGCTTATGGCCGAGCGCGGATTCGCATTAAGGCCGGAGACGCGCCCGACCAAACCCGGCTAGGGCTTGTCGTGATAGCCCGCAATCGCCGCAGCCGTATCGAGCATCGGCTGTTGGCTTACCTTGACGAAACCGATGTTCGGCCGATCCAGATCCTGGATGAGCAAGATCACCGCGCAGACGAGAATCCCCATGAGGTAGACCGGCAGGCGCGCGTGCCGCGCTTCCAACCCGCTGGCATAACCGGTAAAGGCGACGGCAACCGCGGTGACGCCGTAGAGCGCGATGAGGACGCTGTTGGGCACGCGCTTGCGCACCGCGGTGAGGCGCTTCTCCTGGCTATCGATCATCTCGTTCAGCGCCTGGACATAGAGCCCGGTCGGAACCATGCCGTTGTCCTTCGCCGCTGCTGCCATCGCCTGCTGCCAAAGCGCTTCCTGCAGCGCGTTGGAGCGGTCGATCGCTGCGCTGAGGCCCTCGTCGGACGGAACACGGCCGGTGATGTCCACCCGAATCTGCACGTATTCCCGCAGCAATTTCAGCGACTCCGGACCGTAGGGCGGCGGCAAAAGCCGCGCCCGCAGCGCGGCGCTGCCGATGGTGTTGGCCTCGTTCAACACGGCATCGCGCCGGCCGTCGAAATGCAGGAGAGCCATAGAAAAGGTAAAGCCGATCATCAGCGCGAGCAGCCCGAGGATCGCCGCCTCGAGCGTCGAGACCGCGTCGCCGCCGCGGCGACTGATGCGCACGCCGAGCCAACGCCCGATCTCGCTCGACGCGAGCACGACGAACACGCTGACCAGGAAGATCGACAGCAAGGGGTAGTGGTAGAGATCGGTCATCGCCGGCATTTCCCGCCCTCGTCCCTAAGAAGACGACGAGTCGGAAAGAGAATGATCGAGCGGACGCGGCCGGCAACCCGGAGAAACCCGAGATTCCACGGCGGGCACACCTGATACGGCCGCGCCGTGGACCGTCGCCGCCCCGCCCGGTCGGACGCCTAGCGCCCGGCGCGCATGCGGGTCAGCGCGTAGATTGCGTCGAGCATCGGCGTCTTCACCTCGACGCGCCGGCCGAGCTCGATCACGGCGCCCGCCAGCGCGTCGATCTCGACCGGCCGTCCCGCCTCGAAATCCTGCAGCATCGAGGTCTTGAAATCGCCGATGACGCGCGCCTCCTCGATGCGCTGCTCGACATCCCGGTCGAAATGCGCGCCGAGCCGCTCGGCGACCTGCTGACATTCGAGCATCGCCGCGCGCAATACGGCGCGGACGCCGGGATCGTCGGCCATCCGGTCCATCTTGGCGCCGGTGAGCACGCTCACCGGGTTGAAGGCGACGTTGCCCCAGAGCTTCATCCAGACGGCATCGCGGATGCGCGCCGTCACTTCAGTCTTGATGCCGGCGGCGGTGAGCAGCTGCTCCAATCGGTCGAGCCGCGCCGAGGCCGAGCCGTCGGGTTCGCCCAGGATCAGGAGATTACCGCCGAAACGGCGCACCAGCCCCGGCTCGGGCACGGCAGCCGCCATATAGACGACGCAGCCGACGACGCGCGCCGGATCGAGCGCGCGCGCAACGCCGCCTTCGGGATCGACAGCGGCGATGCGGGTGCCCTCGAGCGGTGCGCCGGCGCGGTGGGGAAACCACCAGGGGATGCCGTTCTGTGCCGGCAGCAGCACCGTTTCGCGACCGATGAGCGAAGCGATGGCCGGCGCCACTTCCGGCATGGCATGCGCCTTCACCGCGATGATCACCAGCTCTTGCGCGCCGAGCGCCTCGGCGCGCTCGACCGCACGGATCGGCAGAAGTTGGATCGCGCCGCGCTCTTCGAGGCGGAGGCCTTGCTCCTGCATCGCCCGGAGATGCGGACCGCGCGCAACGACGGCCACCTCGTGACCGGCGGCGGCGAGCTTTGCCGCGAGATAGCCGCCGATCGCGCCGGCGCCGAAAACCGCGATTTTCATCCGCGTCTCCCCTCGCCGCGTCGCCGTCGCGCGTTCGTCGAGATTTCTGTGACCCCAGGGATCAACGAGCGAAGCTATCGGGCGGTCCAGCCCGCGTCAATCGGCGCACCCCGACAGCCGCCAGCCACCCGACACCGCTCCGGTGCAGCGGGGCTTGCGTGCCGGCGAGCGGTCTTCGATAAAGGGGCCCATGTCCCTCGCCGCCTTGCGCGGGCTCGTCGCTGTCCTGTTGTTCGCCGGGACGGCGCTTGAGCCTTTGCCTGCGTCTGCTCACGCCATCGTCGTCTCCGCCTCGCCCGCCGATGGCGCGGTTCTGGCGAGCGGTGACGCGCCGGTTCTCCTGCGCTTCAACAGCCGCATCGACCACCAGCGCTCGCGGCTCAGCCTCATCGCCGCCGATGGATCGACGACGGTCCTGCCGGTTGACCCTGCGGCCAGCACGGACAGTCTCGTGGCGCGGCTGGTCGGGCTGCCGCCGGGGCAGTACCGGCTGCGCTGGCAGGTCCTCGCCCTCGACGGCCATATCACGCGAGGCGACATTCCCTTCACCGTCAAGCCCTGACATGGGGTTGCTGCTCGACATCTTCGGTTTCCTCAGCGTCATCCTGCGCGGCGCCGTGCTTGTCGCGCAATCCTTCGCCATCGGCGGCATTATCTTCCTGGCGCTGCTCGGCCGGCCCATCCTGCCGGAGCTGGGCAGGACCGGGCGGGAGACGCTGGAGCGGTGCCGGCGGCTGCTGGTCTGGTCATGCCTCGCCTTTGCGATCACCGAGCTCGGCTTCGTCCTGCTGCAATCGCTGGTCCTGGCGGGGACGCTCGAGATGCCGCTGATCGAGGCGATGGGTGCAGAGTTCGCCCGCTTCGGTCTCATCGCCGCAACGGCGGCGCTGCTGGCGACGGTCGTCGCCGCAAGGCCGCTTGCGGGATGGCGCTTTCCCCTGCTTCCGGTGTTGGCCGTCGTGATGCTGCTGGCGCAGATCGGCACCAGTCACGCCGCGGCGCGGCTCTCCGGCCGCTTGCCGCTGGGCGCTGCGGATTTCATCCACATGGCGGGCGCGGCCGCCTGGATCGGCGGCATGCCCTATTTCCTCGTGAGCCTCGCCGCGGTCAACGACGGCTCAGCCTATCGCCTGATCGGACGGCGCTTCTCGCAGATCTCCATGGGCGCGGTGGCGCTGTTCGTCACCGGCGGGGTCGCCATGGCGGTGGTCTATGTCGGCTCGCTCGAAGCGTTCTATGGCACCGCCTACGGCGTCATGGTCTTCGCCAAGATCATGCTGCTGCTGGGGCTGCTGTTTCTCGGCGCCATGAATTATCGCCTGGTCGAGCGGTTGCGCCGCGACCCCGCGACGCCTGTGCTGCGGCTGCGGCGCTTTGCCGAAGTCGAGCTCGGCATCGGGCTCACCGTGCTCTTTGCCGCCGCGTCGCTGACCTCGCAGCCGCCGGCCGAAGATCTGCGAACCGATCGCGCCTCGTGGCACGAGATCGTCGAGCGCCTGACCCCGGAATGGCCGCGCTTCAAGAGCCCGGACCATGCCAGCCTCGCCCTCTCCGAGCTGCAGGCGCAGATCGACGCCGCCGCGGCAGCGCATGCGCCGGCGCCGGAGGCCTTCGTCCCGGGCGAAGGCGTCGTGGCGCCGCGTAATGCCGAGGACATCGCCTGGTCGGAGTACAACCATCACTGGTCGGGCGTCCTGGTCCTGGCGATCGGGATCCTGGCGCTGCTCGAGCGCACGGGCCGCGCGCCCTGGGCGCGGCATTGGCCGCTGCTCTTCCTCGTCCTTGCCGGCTTTCTCTTCATCCGCTCGGATCCCGAGGTCTGGCCGCTCGGCGATGTCGGGCTGCTCGCCAGCTTTCGCGATCCGGAAGTGGTGCAGCACCGGATTTTCGTGGCGCTCATCGCCGCTTTCGCGCTGTTCGAATGGCGCGTGCGCGCGGGCGGCCTTGGCCGGTCGCGCGCGGCGCTGGTGTTTCCGCTGATCACCGCTGCGGGCGGCGCGCTGCTGCTCACCCATTCGCATGCGCTCTCCAACATCAAGGAGCAGCTGCTGATCGAGATCACCCATGTGCCGCTGGCGCTCGCCGGCATCACCGCCGGCTGGGCGCGGTGGCTGGAACTGCGGCTCGAAGGACGGGCGAGCCGCGTTGCCGCCTGGGTCTGGCCGATCGCTTTCGTGGTCGTCGGATTCGTGCTGTTGCTCTATCGCGAGGCGTGATGCCACGATGATCGGCCTCATCACCAATGTGGTCGAATTCAGCCGGCGCAACGCCGCCGTGGTGGCGCTCATCATTTTGGCGCTCAGCATCGCCGGCGGCTACTACACCGCCGGCCATATCAGCATCGACACCGATATCGACAAGCTGATCAACCCCAATCTGCCCTGGCGCATCCAGGAGCAGGCGCTCAACGACGCCTTCCCGCAGAATACCGACCGTCTGATCGTGGTCATCGATGCCGCGACCCCCGACCAGGCAGGCGATGCCACCGAGGCTCTCGCCAAGCGCCTCGCGACCGAAAAGGATTTCTTCCGCTCCGTGCGGCGGCCGGACAGCGGACCTTTCTTTCAAAAGAACGGCATGCTGTTTCTCTCCGAGACCGAGGTGCAGGACTTCGCCGACCAGCTGATTTCGGCGCAGCCGCTGATCGGCACCTTGGCGGCCGATCCGAACCTGCGCGGGGTCTTCGATGCGCTCGATCTCGCGGCGCAAGGCGTCATCCATGGCGATATCCCGGCGAAGGACATCGAGACATCGCTGAGCACCGTCGCCGCAGCGACGACGGCCGCGCTTGAAGGCCAGCACCGGCCATTGTCCTGGCAGACGATGATGACCGGCCGCAAAGCCGAACCCCTGGAGCTGCGGCGCTTCATCATCATCCAGGCGAATCTCGACTACAATGCCGTCCAGCCGGGCCAGCAAGCCACCAATGCGATCCGTGCCGCGGCCCGGCAGCTCGGGCTGACCCCGGCCAACGGCGTGACCGTGCGTGTGACCGGGCCGGTGGCGATCTCGGACGCCCAGTTCTCGACCTTGACCAACGGCGCGGGCTTCTCGACCACGCTTTCGGTTGGCTTGCTCTTCCTCTGGCTCATGCTCGCGCTGCGCTCGCTGCGCCTCTTCGTGGCAATCGTCGTCACCCTGATCATCGGGCTCGTCGCCTGCGGCACGTTCGCCATCGGCGTGGTCGGGCCGCTCAACCCGATTTCGGCCGCGTTCGCCGTACTCTTCGTCGGTATCGCCGTCGATTTCGGCATTCAGTTCAGCGTCCGCTATCGCGACGAGCGGTTTCGCGCCGACAATTTTACCGAGGCGCTGCGCCGCACCGCGGCCAGCATCGGCGGGCCGCTGGCGGTGGCGGCCATCGCCTCAGCCGCCGCCTTCTTCTCTTTCGTGCCGACCGACTACACCGGCGTCTCCGACCTCGGCCTCATCGCCGGCACCGGCATGTTGCTGGCGCTGGTGCTGAACCTCACCTTGCTGCCGGCGCTGCTCACGATCCTGCGTCCCAAGGGGGAGCGGCGGCCAGTGGGATTCGCCGCTTTGGCACCGCTCGACCACTTCCTGGTGCGCCGCCGCATGCCGGTGATCGCCGTTTCGCTGCTGCTGGCGGCCGGCTGCCTTGCGGTGATGCCGCGCCTTACCTTCGACTTCAACCCGCTCCACCTGCTGAGCACGAAGGAAGAAGCGGTCTCGACGCTGTTCTCGCTGATGTCCGATCCGCAGACGACCCCGTACACGATCGAGTTCCTGACGCCCTCGGTGAACGACGCGGCCGCGGTGGCGGAGAAGCTCGACAAGCTGCCGGAAGTAGCGCAAGTGCTCACGGCCAAGACCTTCGTGCCGAGCGACCAGGAGAAAAAGCTCGCCATTCTCCATGACGCGGCGCAACTCCTCGGCCCGACACTGACGCCGCCGCAAACCAAGCCTGCCCCGACCGATCAGCAGGTCCTGGCGACGATCGCGCAATGCAACGAGCACCTGAAGCAGGTCGCGGCGCAAGGCAGCGCGCCTGCGGCCGAGCTGTCAAAGGCGCTCGACGCGGTCCAGCAGCGCGGCGCCGCAGTGCTGCCGGCGCTCCGCGCCAATGTCGCTCCCGGAATCGAGCGCCGTCTCGACGATCTGCGGTTGGCGCTGCAGGCCGAGCCGGTCACGCTCGCGAGCCTGCCGGAATCGTTGAAGCGCGACTGGATCGCGCCGGACGGACGGGCGCGCGTCGAAGTCTTCCCCAAGGGCGATGCGCGCGACAACCGTGTGCTGCACCGCTTCACCACGGCGGTTCAGCAAATCGTTCCCGACGCCACGGGCACGCCCGTCACCATCCAGGAATCGGCGAGCACGGTGACGCACGCCTTCATCGTCGCCGGCATCATCGCGCTGGCCTCCATTTGCGTGTTGCTGGTGCTGGTGCTGCGGCGGCTTTGGGACGTGGCGCTGGTGCTGGCGCCGCTGCTGCTGGCGGGTTTGCTGACGATGGCGACCAGCATTCTGGCGGGCCTGCCGCTCAACTTCGCCAACATCATCGCCTTGCCGCTGCTGCTCGGCGTCGGGGTCGCGTTCGACATCTATTTCGTCATGCGCTGGCGCGCCGGCAACAGCGACCTGCTGGAGTCGAGCACCGCACGCGCCATCCTCTTCAGCGCGCTCACGACCGGCACGGCCTTCGGCAGCCTCGCGCTGTCGAACGACCCCGGAATATCGGAGATGGGCAAGCTGCTCACCTTGGCGCTGTTCTACACGCTGATCTGCACGTTCTTCGTGCTGCCGGCGCTGCTCGGCCCGGTCAAGCAGCGCTGAGCGCGCGCCGGCCGGCCGCGACTTGCCAGATCACCAGCGCGGGCAGGAAGATGAGGACATCGCGCGCGCGGCGCATCAGCGCCAGCGCCAAGGCCAGCTCCGGCGAAAGACCGAGCAGCGTGCCGATGGCGAGGAAGCCGCCTTCCTGCACGCCAAGCGCACCCGGCACGACGAAGGCGCCGCTGCTCAGCGCCTGGATCACCGCCTCGATGATCGAGGCGCCGGCGATGCTCGGACGGCCGCCGAGAAATGAAAGCGCCAGCCAGATCTCCCCCGCACCGGCGATCCAGCCGGCCACCTGCCAGAAAAACGAGGAGAGAATGGCGCGCCGCCGCCGATAGAGCCGGCGCACCGCGCGATCGAGCGGCACGGCGCCGCCCACCAAGGCGTCGAACCGATCGCCGAACAGGCGGCGGAAGAGCGTCGCCAGCAGGCTGAAGAAACCGACGCGCTGCACGAGGAGGAGAGCCGCCACCAGCGGCAGCGCCGCCAGCAGCCCGAGCGCCAAGTCGCGCACCATACCGCCGCCCGCGCCCTGCGCCGCCAGCAGCGCAAGGCCGAGCACGGTGAAGGTGAATTGCGAGCCGAGCGAGACCGTCATATCGACGACCAGGCTCGCCACCGCTTTGGGCGGCCGCAATCCGTGCCGGATGAGCAGCCGGGCCGAGACGACCTCGCCGCCGATGCGCGCCACGGGCAAAAGGCCGTTCACGGCCTCGCGCAGCCAGACCGCCCAGAGGAAGACAGCGAGGCGAAAGCGCCCCGGTCGGGGCAGCAGCACTTGCCAGGCGCGCGCGTTCAGCGCCATCGAGACGAAATGGAAGAGGCTCGCCCACAGGATGCCGAGCCCCGCCGCGGCGAAAGCGCCGAGCACCGGGCCAATGCCCTGCCAGACGAAGAGCGCCGTGGCGAGTGCCAGGCCCAAAAGCCCGAGCAGCGTCGCCGCGCGAATCACGGCGCCGCCGCCAGGTCGGCATAGCGGACGAGCTCGATGCCGCCGCTCTCGATCGCCGCCCGGACGCGGACGCTGAGCAGCGCCGCCAGCTCGTCGACCGGGCGATAGCGCGGCATGGTGCGACGGAGCCGCGCCGTTTGCGCCACCGCCGGGTGGCAATAGAGCTCGCTAGTTCCCGGCGGCAACGCCGCGACAAGGCGCAGCACCCGCTCCTCGGTCATGGCACCGGTCCAGGCGAGCCCGAGCAGGTGGTCGTTGAGCGCCAGCCCGGCGCGACGCAGCCGGCGGCGCAGCAGCGCGATCCAGGGCGCATAGAGCGGCGGGAAGACGCGGCCGCCTTCGGCCCCGGCGGCGCGCCGCAGCACCTGCTGCGGCTCGGCCGGAACGCGCATCGCGCGGAGGCCGAACTCGCGGCCGATCCGCACGATGAGGCGCGCGACCGTCGGGTGGAGATGCATGTGACGATGGGCGTTGACGTGATCGAGTGCGAGCCCGGTCGCGCGGAAGGCGGCGAATTGCGCGCGGATCTCGGCGGCGAGCTGGCGGCGGGCGCGGCGGCCGAAGAAGAAGCGACAGCCCGCCCGCAGCATGTTCTCGTCGAAATCGCCGCTTAGGTCGATGAGATCCGACACCTGCTCGGGCGGCAGGACCGGCCTGCCCTCGACGAGATTGAGATGAAGGCCGACGCCGAGACGCGGCAGGCGCTGCGCGCGCACCACGGCATCGGCACAAGCCGGCGCGCCGACCATCAGGCTGGCGCAGGTGAGGATGCCGTCCCGGCTCGCTTGCTCGACCGCGGCATTGACGGCATCGTCGAGGCCGAAATCGTCGGCACAGACGATGAGCCGCCGGCGTAGCGTCAGTGCGCCATCTCCCGCTCGCGCAGGAACTGGAAGAACTCGACCCCTTCGCGCAGGCGCCGCACCATCATCTCGGGGCTGCGCACCATCTCGCCGACGATCGACGCGATCTTGCCGGCACGGAAATAGAAGCGCTTGTAGAAGACCTCGACCGACTCGAAGATTTCCTCGTGCGAGAGATGCGGATAGTGCAGCGGCGCGATTTGGATGCCGTGCTCGTCGACGAGATCGGCGTGCTCGGCATCGAACCAGCCATTCTCGACCGCCTGCTTGTGCAGGAAGGTGCCGGGATAGGGCGCCGCGAGCGAGACCTGGATGGTGTGCGGGTTGATCTCGTTGGCGAAGCGGATGGTCTCTTCGATCGTCTCCTTGGTCTCGCCGGGGAGCCCGAGGATGAAGGTGCCGTGAATGGTAACGCCGAGCTCGTGGCAATCCTTGGTGAAGCGGCGCGCGACGTCGACCAGCATGCCCTTCTTGATGTTGTGCAGGATCTTCTGATTGCCGGATTCATAGCCGACGAGCAGCAGCCTCAGCCCGTTGTCGCGCAGCACCTTGAGCGTGTCGCGAGGCACGTTGGCCTTGGCGTTGCACGACCAGGTGACGCCGAGCTTGCCGAGCGCGCGCGCGATCGCTTCGGCGCGCGGCAGGTTGTCGGTGAAGGTGTCGTCGTCGAAGAAGAACTCCTTCACCTGCGGGAAGTAGTGCTTGGCGAGCCGGATCTCCTCGACGACATGGTCGACGCTGCGCACGCGATAGCGGTGGCCGCCGACCGTCTGCGGCCAGAGGCAGAAGGTGCAGCGCGACTTGCAGCCGCGGCCGGTGTAGAGCGAGACGTAGGGGTGCTTCAAATAGCCGATGAAGTAATTCTCGATGTCGAGATCGCGCT
>Ga0335081_10004614_pt1 | contig 21752 bp, 22 predicted proteins | sample Lox_Sample_35_FD_206713 | JGI IMG/M metagenome (GOLD analysis project Ga0335081, IMG submission 206713) | Soil microbial communities from Loxahatchee National Wildlife Refuge, Florida, United States - Lox_Sample_3.5 | ecosystem: Environmental > Terrestrial > Soil > Wetlands | place: USA... | reverse complement strand
CCGCGGCTGTTGCACCGTGCGCTCGCCGAGGACCGACTCGGCGCGATGCATGCCGCGCTCGAGGACCTCGCGCACGAGAACGCGCGCCGCAACGACCTAATCTCCGCGCTGCTGCTCGTGCTCGCCGCCTTCGTCGTCGTCATAGCGGTAGCGCTGATCTAGCGCCGCCGCGGGCCGCTCTCGCTATAATCGGCGCGGCGCTGCACTCGACCGCAAACCAGATGCTTATCGCGTTCGTCCTCCTTTACCTCGCGATCACCATCGCAATCGGGCTGTGGGCCGCGCAGCGGGTGCGCAACTCCAGGGACTACGTCGTCGCGGGGCGCAGCCTGCCGCTGTACATGAACACGGCGACGGTCTTTGCGACCTGGTTCGGCGCCGAATCCGTGCTCTCGGTCTCGTCCGAGTTCGCCAAGGACGGCCTGGGCGGCGTGATTGCGGACCCCTTCGGCGCGTCGCTGTGCCTGGTGATCGTGGCGCTGTTCTTCGCGCGGGCGTTCTACCGCATGGACCTGCTCACGATCGGCGACTTCTACCGCAAGCGCTATGGTCGGACGGTCGAGATCGCCACCAGCGTGCTGATCACCGTTTCCTACCTCGGCTGGACCTCGGCGCAGATGACCGCGCTCGGGCTGGCGTTTTCGACTCTTTCGCAGGGAGCCATTTCCCTCAACACGGGCATCGTCCTCGGCGCGGTCGTGGTGCTCGCCTATACGATCTGGGGCGGCATGTGGTCGGTGGCCTTCACCGACCTCTTCCAGTCGACCATGATCATCGTCGGCGTGGCGCTGATCGCCTGGCTGGTGAGCGACATGGCGGGCGGCGCGCCGAAAGTGATCGCCGCTGCGGCGCATGCCGGCAAGTTCGAGTTCTGGCCCAAGGGCGGCGCCAAGGAGTGGCTCGGGTTCGTCGCCGCCTGGCTGACACTCGCCGTGGGGTCGATCCCGCAGCAGGACGTCTTCCAGCGCGTCACCTCGGCGCGCAACGAAAAGACGGCGATCCGCGGCACCCTGCTGGGCGGCGTGATCTACTTCTGCTTCACCTTCGTGCCGATATTCATTGTCTACGCGGGCCTCATGATCGAGCCCTCGCTCGGCAAGCTGCTCGACGCCGAGGATGCGCGCCGCATGCAGCAGATCCTGCCGCGCTTCATCCTCGAGCACACGCCAATGTGGTCGCAGATCCTGTTCTTCGGCGCGCTGCTCTCGGCGATCCTGTCGACCGCGAGCGGCGCGCTGCTCGCGCCGACCGCGCTGTGCACCGAGAACGTTATCCGGCCGTTCTTCCCGCGCATGGGGGACCGCCAGTTCTTGCTCCTGCTGCGTACCGTGCTCGTCGCCTTCGCGCTCGCGGCGCTCATCTTCGCGCTCAACTCGAAGAGCACGATGTACGACATGGTGCAGAACGCCTACAAGGTGACTCTGGTGGGCGCCCTGATTCCACTCGCCGCGGGCATTTACTGGAAGCGCGCGAATATGCCGGGCGCGATCCTGTCGATCGTGTTCGGGCTGTTCGCCTGGCTGGTGGCCGAGTTTACCGCGCCGGAGGCGACGGTGCCGCCGCAGCTGGTCGGGCTCGTGGCCGCGATCTTCGGCATGCTGATGGGCGCCTACGCCGCGCGGCGCCTGCCGCCGCAGCACCCAGGCCACGTCGAGCACGCCGCTGGCCACGCACACGCAAAGCAACCCTAAGTCCGGCACGGCGCTAGCGCCCATGCGAGAGTCGCCCCTCGCCCGTTTGCTGTTCGTGGTCTACGTGCTGCTGGTCGTTTATGCCTCGCTGTATCCGCTGACGGGCTGGCGCGATCCGGGCCTGTCGCCCTTCGCCTACCTGACGGCAGCGCCGCCGCGCTACGTGACCGTGTTCGACGTGGTCGCGAATCTGGTCGGTTATCTGCCGTATGGGTTCTTCTGCGTGCTGGCGCTCTATCCCAGGCTGCGCGGGACCCATGCGCTGGCCGCGGCGGCGCTTAGCGGGGCCGTGCTCTCCCTGCTGATGGAAGCGACGCAGAGCTTCCTGCCGACGCGCGTTCCCTCCAACCTCGACCTCGCATGTAATCTCACCGGCGCGCTCGCCGGCGCGGCGCTCGGCGTCCGGCTCGCGACATGGCTGCTAGACGGCGGCCCGCTCAAGCGCTTGCGCGCGCAAAATATCCTGCCCGGCCATGCCGCCGATCTGGGCTTGGTGCTGCTCGCGCTGTGGCTGTTTACCCAGCTCAACCCGGCGATGCTGCTATTCGGCGCGGGCGACCTCAGGGACCTGCTAAGCGCGCCGGGCGGCGCGCCGCATCCGCCGCAACTGTTTATTTCGGTCGAAGCACTGACGACCGCCGCCAACCTGATCGCGGTTGCGCTGCTGGTGTCGGTCATCGCCGTCCCCGGTCGGTCGCCGCGCCTGATGGTCCTGGCGCTGCTCGCCTGTGCCCTGGCAATCAGGGCGCTCGCGTTTGCGATCCTGATGCGCGCCGAGCATGTGTTCGACTGGCTCACCCCCGGTGCGGTGCAGGGCCTCGCCGCCGGGGTTCTGGGGGCCTTCGCGGCGATCGCGCTGCCCCGGGTCGGGCGGCTGGTGCTCGCTGCGGTCCTGCTGATGGCGGCCACCGTGCTGGTCAACCTCGCGCCCGCCAATCCTTATCTCGCGGTGACGCTGGGGGAGTGGCAACCCGGCCGTTTCCTCAATTTCAACGGCCTGACCAAGCTGGTCACTTCGGCCTGGCCATTCGCCGCGCTCGCGTACCTGATCTGGCTCGCGGCGCGCCGCGCCCGGGCGGCCGACTAGGCTGTTGGCTGTAGAATCCCTGCCCCATGTCCTACTACGCACGGCACGTTTTCTTCTGCTGCAACCAGCGCGATCCCGCCGAGCGCGTCAGCTGCAACGCGAAGGGCGCGACGGAAATGCGCGAGTACGCAAAGCAGCGCGTCAAGGAGCTGGGCCTTGCAGGCGAAGGCAAGGTGCGCATCAACCAGGCCGGTTGCCTCGATCGATGCGAAGAGGGTCCCTGCATCGTGGTCTACCCCGAGGCGGTCTGGTACACCTACGTCGACCGCAGCGACATCGACGAGATCATCGAGGAACACCTCCGGCACGGCCGCATCGTCGAGCGGCTGACGATCTGATGCGCCCGACGACCCGGCGCGAATCTCTCGCCGGACCCGCCGGGCGGATCGAGTGCGCGATCGACATTCCGGCCGAGCCGCCGCGCGGCCTCGCGCTGATCGCGCACCCGCACCCGCTGTTCGGTGGCACGCTCGACAACAAGGTGGTTCAGACCCTGGCGCGCGCCCTGCTCGAGCAGAGCTACGTCGCGCTGCGGCCCAATTTCCGGGGAGTCGGCGCAAGCGAAGGCAGTCACGACCAAGGTCGCGGCGAAGTGGACGACCTCGCCGCGGCGCTCGCCTGGGGGCAGCGCGAGTTCGGCCAGCTGCCGCTCGCGCTCGCCGGATTCTCTTTCGGGGCCGCGATGCAGGCCCGGCTGGCGCAGAGAACCGCGCCGCACCGCTTGCTGCTGGTCGGCGTCGCGGTGGACAGCTTCGAGGTGCCGCCGGTGCCCGAGGGCACGCTGGTGGTCCACGGCGAGCGTGACGAGACCGTGCCGCTCACGGCGGTGCTGGATTGGGCGCGGCCGCAGGAGCTGCCGGTGACCGTGGTGCCCGGAGCGGACCACTTCTTCCACAGGAAGCTGCAGGTGCTGCGCGGCATCGTGCGGCACAACTGGGGCGCATGAACGCCGCGGCGCCCGCAGGCCCCTGCGAGCAGGCGTTCTTCGCCCCCTGCCCACGCGGGCTCGAAGCGCTGCTCGCCGCCGAGCTTGCGAGGTTGGGGGCACGCGACACCGCCGCGGTCCCCGGCGGGGTCGGGTTCAGCGGCGACTGGCGCGTCTGCTACCGGGCCAACCTCTGGTCGCGCCTCGCTTCGCGCGTGCTGTGGCGAGTCGCCGAGTTCCCGTATGAGCGCGAGGACGACGTCTACGCCGCCGCGCGCGAGGTGGACTGGCCCGCGCTGTTCGCCGTCGAGCGCACGCTGCGGGTGAACGTGACGGCGCAGAAGAGCCCGCTCAAGAGCCTCGAATTCATCACGCTGCGCATCAAGGACGCGGTCTGCGACCGCTTTCGCGATGCGCTCGGGCGACGCCCGAGCATAGAGCGCGCGCACCCTGACGTGCGGGTGCATGCCTTTCTCGAGCAGCGGCGCGGCGCCCTGTATCTCGACACCTCCGGCGAGCCGCTGTTCAAGCGCGGCTGGCGCGGGGAAACGGTCGAGGCACCGCTGCGCGAGAATCTCGCCGCGGGCCTGGTCATGCTCTCGGGCTGGAAGCCGGGCGAAGCGCTGCTCGACCCGATGTGCGGCGGCGGGACGCTGCTTATCGAGGCCGCGGCAATGGCACGCGGCCGAGCGCCGGGCGCCAAGCGCGGCTTCGGCTTCGAGAGATTGCGCGGCTTCGATCCCGCGCTATGGGGCCGCATCCGTGCCGAGCCGGCGCAGGCCGCGCAGGACCTGGCGCTTTACGGCAGCGACACGGACCCGGCGGCGCTCGCGGCCGCACGGCGCAACCTGGCGGCCGCCGGGGTCGAGCGCTGGGTGACGCTCGAGCAGCGCGACGTGCTCGAGCGCGCGGCGCCCGCGCCCTCCGGGGTAATGCTCGCCAATCCGCCCTACGGCGAGCGGATCGGCGAGTCCGAGCAGCTGGCGGCGTTCTATCCCAGGCTGGGCGACGCGCTCAAGCAGCGCTTTGCCGGTTGGCGCTGCTTTTTCTTCACCGCCGATCGCCGGCTCGAGAAGCTGATTCGGCTCGCAGCTTCGCGCCGCACGCCGCTCTTCAACGGGCCGATCGAGTGCCGCCTGTACGAGTTCGACATCGTCGCCGGCGCTCGCCGGCGTGGCGCGCTCAGTCCGTTACCCGGCCCCGCAGCGCCTTGATGCGGCCGCGCCTGAGCTTGCCCTCTATCCGCTTCCTTTGCGAGCTGCGCGTTGGCCGGGTGGGCCTGCGCTTGCGCGGTGTGTGGGCCGCGCGCCGCACCAGCTCGTACAGCCGCTCAAGCGCCTCGGCCTTGTTCAATTCCAGGCTGCGGTGGCGCTGGGCTTTGATCACCACCACGCCGTCGGCGCTGATACGCGCGTCGCGCAGGGCGAGCAGGCGCTGCTTGACCGGCTCGGGCAGCGACGAGGCGCGGATGGCGAAGCGCAGGTGGACCGCATTGGAGACCTTGTTGACGTTCTGCCCCCCGGCGCCCTGCGCGCGCACCGCGCTCAGCTCGACCTCGCCTGCAGGAATGGGAGGGTCGGCCGCTCGCTGCGCCATTCAGAGGGCCCCGATATCGGTGAGGGCGCGGCGCACTTCCTCGCGTCCCTGGGCGGAAAGCGTTGCCTGCGGTGGCAGCGGCGCGCCGACCGCGTAGCCCTGCAGCTCGAGGCCGCCCTTGACGCAGGCCGCGAGGTTGTACCTGGCGAAAGCCTCGTTCAGGCTCCACAAACGGCGCTGAAGATTCATCGCCGCGCTCCAATCGCCCTTGCGGCATAGCTCGTAGAGCGCGACGCTCTGGCGCGGCGCGACGCATGCCGGGCCCGCCATCCAGCCGACGCCGCCGATCAGCATCACACAGGCCGGGATGTGGGACGAGGCGGCGAAGACCTGCATGCGCCCTTCGATCCGCTCGATGATCGAAAGCAGCCGGCCGGTGTTGGACGAAGCATCCTTGATGTAGCGGATGTTGGCAATCCGGCTCAGCCGCTCGATCACCGGCAGGCTGAGATCCGAGCGCTGGAAGTTGGGGTTGGTGTACAGCACTACCGGCAGCGACACCGCGCTCGCGATCGCTTCGAAGTAGGCGTACACCCCTTCGTCCGCGACCGGGAAATAGGCTTCGAGGATGGCCAGCACGCCGTCGCAGCCCAGGCGCTGCCACTCGCGCGCCTGCGCCACCGCGTCGGCGATCGTGGTCGAGGCGACACCCGCGACCACGGGCACTCTGTTTCGCGCCGCCTGCACCACGACTTCGACCACGCGGCGGCGCTGGCTGAACGAGAGATAGGCGAACTCCCCGGTCGAGCCGAGCGGCGTCAGGCCGTGCACGCCGGCCCCGATCAGGTCGTCGCACAGGCGCCCCAGCACCTGCGCCTTCACCTCGCCGGCGGCGTCGAGCGGCGAGACCAGGTAGGGAAAGACGCCGTGGAAGTCTTGCTCTCGCAGCGGAAGCCGCCCCGTTACACGATGTCCAGGTGCTCGATGCCCTTGGTGAGGTCGCGGTCCTTGGCTTCCTTGCCGTGCAGCTTGATCGCCAGGCGCACCTCGTTGGTCGAATCGGCGAAGCGCAGCGCGTCCTCGTAGCCGATGCGCCCCTTCTCGTACAGGTCGAACAGCGCCTGGTCGAAGGTCTGCATCCCGAGCTCGCGCGATTTTTTCATCACTTCCTTGATTTCGTGCACCTCGCCCTTGAAGATCAGGTCGGAGATCAGCGGCGAGTTGAGCAGCACTTCGACCGCCGCAGCGCGCCCCTTGCCTTCCTTGATCGGGATCAGGCGCTGCGAAATCACGCCCTTGAGGTTTAACGACAGGTCCATCAGCAGCTGCTGGCGGCGGTCCTCGGGGAAGAAGTTGATGATCCGGTCCATCGCCTGGTTGGCGTTATTGGCGTGCAGGGTGGCGAGGCACAGGTGCCCTGTCTCGGCAAACGCGATCGCGTGCTCCATCACTTCGCGATCGCGGATTTCGCCGATCAGGATCACGTCGGGTGCCTGGCGCAGGGTGTTCTTGAGCGCGGCTTCCCAAGAATCGGTATCGACTCCCACCTCGCGCTGGGTGATGATGCAGTTCTTGTGCGGGTGCACGAACTCGACCGGGTCTTCGATCGTGATGATGTGCCCGTAGGAGTTCTCGTTGCGGTAGCCGATCATCGCCGCAAGCGAGGTCGACTTGCCCGAGCCGGTGGCGCCGACGAAGATCACCAGCCCGCGCTTGGTCATTGCCACGTCCTTCAGCACCGGAGGCAGGTTGAGCTCCTCGAAGTTGGGGATCGCGGTGGTGATGACGCGCAGCACGATCCCGACCTGGCCCTGCTGCATGAAGACGTTTACCCGGAAGCGCCCGATGCCGGCCGGGCTGATCGCGAAGTTGCACTCCTTGTGCGCCTCGAAATCGGCCGCCTGGCGGTCGTTCATGATCGAGCGCGCCAGCATCTGCGTGTGTCCGGCGCTCAACGCCTGCTGCGATACCGGCGTCATCTTGCCGTCGACCTTCATCGCCGGCGGAAAATTCGCCGTGATGAACAGGTCGGAGCCCTTCTTCGCGACCAGCGCGCGAAGCAGGTCGTACATGAACTTGGTTGCCTGTTCTCGTTCCATGCCGTGCCTCCTGTGCCGATATGCTGGTGCCTGGCGATCAGCCCGGGAAAATGTCCTTGTTCTGGGCCTTGCCGCGCGCTTCGCCGGGCGAGACCAGGTTGCGCTTGACCATCTCCTGCAGGTTCTGGTCGAGCGTCTGCATCCCCAGGGTCGCGCCGGTCTGGATCGCGGAGTACATCTGCGCGATCTTGTTCTCCCGGATCAGATTGCGGATCGCCGGGGTGCCGATCATGATCTCGTGCGCGGCGACCCGCCCCGAGCCGTCCTTGGTCTTGAGCAGCGTCTGCGAGATCACCGCGCGCAGCGACTCCGAGAGCATTGCGCGCACCATTTCCTTCTCCGCTGCCGGGAACACGTCGACGATCCGGTCTATCGTTTTCGCGGCCGAGCTGGTGTGCAGCGTGCCGAACACCAGGTGGCCGGTCTCCGCGCCCGAGAGCGCGAGGCGGATTGTCTCGAGGTCGCGCATCTCGCCCACCAGTATCACGTCCGGGTCTTCGCGCAGTGCGCTCCGGAGCGCGTTGGCGAACGAGAGCGTGTGCGGGCCGACCTCGCGCTGGTTGATCAGGCACTTCTTGGACTCGTGCACGAATTCGATCGGATCCTCGATCGTCAGGATGTGCCCGAACTCGTTCTCGTTGATGTGGTTGACCATTGCCGCCAGGGTCGTCGACTTGCCCGACCCGGTGGGGCCGGTCACCAGCACGATGCCGCGCGGATACTCCGAGATGTCCTTGAAAATGGCGGGGCACTTCAGGTCCTCGAGCGACAGGATCTTCGACGGGATGGTCCGCATGACAGCCGCGGCGCCGCGCTGCTGGACGAACGCGTTGACCCGGAAGCGCGCCAGGTTGGGAACCGCGAACGAAAAGTCGCACTCGAGGTTTTCCTCGTAGAACTTGCGCTGGCCGTCGTTCATGATGTCGTAGATCATCGTGTGGACGTCCTTGTGCTCGAGCGGCGGCACGTTGATCCGGCGCACGTCGCCGTGCACCCGGATCATCGGCGGCAGCCCGGCCGACAGGTGCAGGTCGGACGCCTTGTTCTTGACCACGAAGGCGAGCAGCTCGGTGAGATCCATTACAATGCTCCCATAACGGTGCGGCAGGCGCGTTGCGGCGAGAAAATCCCCGCAGTTTCAAGAAATTATTGCAATGATTGGCGACAATTTGCAAGCTGTAATCTCACGCATCGCCGCAGCAACCGCCGAGGCGGGGCGCGCGCCCGGGTCGGTGCGCCTGCTGGCGGCGAGCAAAACGCAGCCGCCGGCGCGCATCGCGGAGGCGGCAGCCGCGGGCCAGAGAGCGTTCGGCGAGAACTATGTCCAGGAGGCGATCGGGAAGATGGATGCGCTTGCGCAAATGCTGGGCGAGGCCCGCTCGCGCGCCCTCGAGTGGCACCTGATCGGACCGGTGCAGAGCAACAAGACCCGCGTCGCGGCCGAGCGCTTCGACTGGGTGCAATGTGTCGATCGCGAGAAGATCGCGCGCCGCCTTTCCGAGCAGCGCCCGGCGGCGCTCGCGCCGCTGAACGTCCTGATCGAGGTCAACCTTTCCGGCGAGGCGAGCAAGAGCGGGGTCGCGGCCGAGGACGCGCTGGCGCTCGCGCGCACGGTCGCCGGGCTGCCGCGGCTGCGCCTGCGCGGCCTGATGGCGATTCCGGCGCCGAGCCGCGACCAGGCCGTTCAGCGCGAGCGCTTTCGCGCCGTGCGCAGGCTGTTCGAGCGGCTGCGCGCGCACAACCCGGCGCTCGACACGCTGTCGATGGGCATGTCGGACGACATGGAAGCCGCGATCGCCGAGGGGGCGACCATGGTTCGTATCGGCAGCGCGATCTTCGGCGCGCGCGCGAAGGTCAAGAGCGCGGCATGAAGATCGCGTTTCTGGGCGGGGGCAACATGGCCAGCGCGCTGATCGGGGGGCTGCTGGCGCAGGGCTTCGACGCCGGCGCGATCTCGGTAATCGAGCTGAGTGCCGCAGCGCGCGAGAAGCTCGCCGCGCAGCACAAGGTGCGCGTGAGCGCGGCGCCGGACGCGGCAACGCGGGAATCGGACACCCTGCTGCTGGCGGTGAAACCGCAGGACATGCGCGTCGCGCTCGCATCGTTCGGCGGCGAGGTGGGCGCCAAGCTGGTGATCAGCGTCGCGGCCGGAGTGCGCCTGGCCGACCTGTCGCGCTGGCTGGGTGGGCACCGGCACCTGGTGCGCTGCATGCCGAATACCCCGGCGCTTATCGGCGCCGGCATTACCGGCCTCTACGCGCTGCCCGAAGTCAGCGCGGTCGAGAAGCAGCGCGCGGCGCGCATCCTAGGCGCGGTAGGCGAGGTGGTGTGGGTGGACGAAGAGGCGCTGCTCGATCCCGTGACCGCGGTCTCGGGCAGCGGGCCGGCGTACGTGTTCTGGTTCATCGAGCAGCTCGCTGCGTCGGGCGTCAGGCTGGGGCTGCCGCAGGACGTCGCCTCTAGGCTTGCGCTTCAGACCGTGCTCGGCGCGGCCAAGCTCGCCGCGCAGAGCGGCGAAGCACCGGCTGCGTTGCGCGAGCGTGTCACCTCCAAGGGCGGAACCACCGAGGCCGCATTGCGGGTATTCGCCGAGGAGGGGCTGGCCGAGCGCCTGATGCGCGCGCTCGAAGCCGCGAGCCGGCGCGGCGCGCAGCTGGGCGAAGAAATTGGCAAGGGAGGCTGAGTGCTGCAGCAGATCCTCTCGTTTCTGATCGACACGGTCGGCGCGTTCTTCGTCTATCTGCTGCTGGCGCGCTTCCATTTCCAGTGGCTGGCGGTGCCGTTCCGCAACCAGATCGGGGAGTTCGTGGTCGTGGCGACCAACTGGATCGTGCGCCCGGCGCGGCGGGTCATCCCGCCGCTTGGCGGGCTCGACCTGGCCACCGCGATCGCGGCCTGGCTGCTGCAGGCGATCTCGCAGTACACGCTGTTCGCGCTGCGCGGCGGCGATCTCGGCTCGGCGCCGGGCGTGGCGCTGGCGCTGCTCGCCGCCGTCGCGCTGATCGACCTGCTTCGCCTGAGCGTCTACATGCTCGTTTTCGCGGTCATCTTGCAGGCGATCCTGTCCTGGGTCGCACCGCACGCCGCCACGAACCCGGTCCTGGACGCGGTGACGCGACCTTTCCTGCGTCCGCTGCGGCGGCTGGTGCCGCCGATCGCCAATGTCGACCTTTCGCCGCTCGTGCTGTTGATCCTGCTGCAGGTGCTGCTGTTCCCGATCTGGAGCCTGCGCGGCGCGATCGGAGGCGTGTTCTGAACGCCTGGTACCGCCTTGACGGCGCCCGGGTGGTGCTTGAGCTGCACGTGCAGCCGGGCGCCGCGCGCACCGAGGTCGCGGGGCTATACGGCGGCAGACTGAAGTTGCGTCTGGCGGCGCGCGCGATCGACGGCAGGGCGAACGCCGCGCTGATCGAGTTCATCGCCGAGCGCCTGGGGGCTGCGCGGCGCGACGTGACGATCGAGGCCGGGCTCAGCGGGCGCGCCAAGCGGGTCGCGGTTCGCGGCGCCAAGCGGGGGCCTCAGGCGCTGTACGGGGAGGGGAGCCATGGATGACCGGGACGCGGCGTTCGAGCGCTTGAAGACGATCACCGCGGTGGTCTACGCGCTGCAGTCGGCGGCTTATTTCACCGGCCTGACCGCGCTGGTGGGCGTGATCGTCAACTACGTCAAGCTGGACGACGTGCGCGGCACCTGGCTGGAATCGCACTTTCGCTGGCAGATCCGCACCTTCTGGTTTGCCTTGCTCTGGTTCGCGCTTGGCGCGCTGTCGTGGCTCGTGTTCGTCGGCATGATCGTCGTCGGTGCGACCGCGATCTGGGTCATCTACCGCATCGTCAAGGGCTGGCTGAACCTGTACGAAGGGCGGCCGATGTACGCCGCCGGTGTCCCGCCGGCGCCTAACGCTTGAAGCGGCAGGACTCCGGGTAGGAGAAAACGTCCTCTTGGACTCCGGCGCGGATGCGCGCCTGCTTGCCGGTCCAGAACGCGGGCTGGGTAAGGTCGCCGTGCAGCCGCATGAACAGCTCGCGCGCGCGCGGGTTCGCGACCAGGAAGCGCTCGAACTGCTCCGGGAAGACGTCGTTCGGGCCGACCGACCAGTACGGCTCCGCGGCCATCTCGTCCTCGTAGCTGCTAGGCGGCGGGATGCGGCGGAAGTTGCAGTCGGTCATGTACGCGATCTCGTCGTAGTCGTAGAACACGACCCGGTTGTGGCGCGTGACGCCGAAGTTCTTGAGCAGCATGTCGCCGGGAAAGATGTTCGCCCCGGCGAGCTCCTTGATCGCCTTGCCGTACTCGTCCAGGGCGTGCCGCAAGCGCGCTTCGTCCCCCTCGCGCACGGCTTCTTCGAGGTGCAGGTTGAGCGGCACCATGCGCCGCTCGATGTACATGTGCTTGATCACGATCTGGTCGCCCTCGAACTCGATCGAGGACGCGGCCTCGGCCTTGAGCTCTTCGATCAGCTCCGGCGCGAAGCGCTCGCGCGGCAGCGCCACCAGCGAATATTCGAGCGTGTCGGCCATGCGCCCGACGCGGTCGTGGTACTTGACCAGCTGATACTTGTCCTTGACCGTCTGCCGGTCCATCTCCTTGGGCGGGGCGAAGTGGTCGCGGATCAGCTTGAACACGTACGGAAACGAGGGCAGGGTGAACACCAGCATCACCATGCCCTTGATGCCGGGCGCGACCACGAAGTCGTCGCTGGAGTGCCTGAGGTGATAGTGCAGGTCGCGGTAGAACAGCGTCTTGCCCTGCTTCTGCAGCCCGACCGCCATGTACATCTCGGTGCGCGGCTTCTTCGGCATCAGCTGGCGCAGGAACGAGACGTAGGCGGCCGGCACCTCCATGTCGACCAGGAAGTAGGCGCGTGCGAACGAGAACAGGAGCTGCAGCTGGTCCGGATCGAGCAGCAGCGCGTCCAGGTAAAGCTCGCGCCGCTCGTTCTGCAGGATCGGCGCCGCGAAGGGATGTTCGCGATGGCCGTTGACGATCTTGCCCACCACGTAGGCCGCCTTGTTGCGGAAGAAAAGCGAGCCCAGCACCTGCACTTGCAGGCTGGGGTAGGCGCGGGTCGGGCGCGGGAAGTGCGCGCGCAGAGCGCGCAGCACGCTGCGGGCGTCACGCCGCAGGTCCTCGAACGCGTTGGCCAGGCCGAAGTCGGCCACGATCGCGTGCAGCGTGCCGCGCAGCCCTTTGTCCCTGGGGTAGTAGCAGCGGTAGGTCGGCGCCTCGCCCTCGAGGTGCTCGGTCGCGACCGCCGGACGCCAGAAGATGAACTCGTTGCGGTAGTAGCGCCGGTGCAGGACCTGGCAGGCGACCGAGTTGTAGAACGTTTCGGCGAGCTCGGGCTGCCTGTGCTCGTGCAGCAGCCCGATGTAGGCCAGCTTGATCGCGGGCCAGAGCGACTCGTCGCGCTCGGCCTGGGGGTAGTCCGCACGCACCGTCTCGACGGCCTCGTGCACGCGCCGGTCGTACATCTGGATGCGCTCGCGCGCGAGCTTGCGCATGGCGGACCAGTCGGCCGCCTCGAAGTGGCGCTTGGCCTGGCGCGCGGCCTCGCGAAAGAGGCGGTAGTGCTTGTCGAAGCCGGCGAGAATGGCGCGCGCGACCCCGTGCGTGAGGTCGGCACGCGCCTCGTGAACCCGCAACAGTGCGCCGGCGGTCACGCTCGCCTCAAGCCACCTTCTTCTCGGCCTGCTTCTGGTCGAAGAACTGCTCGTCCTCGGTCGAGCCGTGCAGCGCGGTGGTTGATGCCTTGCCGCCGGTCACGGTCTGGGTCACATCGTCGAAGTAGCCGGTGCCGACCTCGCGCTGGTGCTTGACCGCGCTGAAGCCCTTCTCCGCCGCGGCGAACTCCTTCTGCTGCAGCTCGACGAACGCGCTCATGTTGCTGCGCGCGTAGCCGTACGCAAGCTCGAACATCGAGTAATTCAGCGCGTGGAAACCGGCCAGGGTGATGAACTGGAACTTGTAGCCCATCGCGCCGAGCTCGCGCTGGAACTTGGCGATCGCGGCGTCGTCGAGATTGCGCTTCCAGTTGAACGACGGCGAGCAGTTGTAGGCCAGCATCTTGCCCGGGTACTTGCGCCGGATGCCCTCGGCGAACTTGCGCGCGAAGGCGAGGTCCGGAGTGCCGGTCTCGCACCACACCATGTCGGCGTATGCGGCGTAGGCCAGGCCGCGTGAGAGCGCCTGGTCGAACCCCTTTCTGGTGCGGTAGAAGCCTTCCGCGGTGCGCTCACCGGTGAGAAAGGGCTTGTCGTTGTCGTCCACGTCGCTGGTGACGATATCCGCCGCTTCCGCGTCGGTGCGTGCGAGCAGCACCGTCGGCACGCCCATCACGTCCGCCGCAAGGCGCGCCGCGACGAGCTTCTGCACCGCTTCCTGGGTCGGCACCAGCACCTTGCCGCCCATGTGGCCGCACTTCTTCACCGAGGCGAGCTGGTCCTCGAAGTGCACGCCCGCGGCGCCCGCCTCGATCATCGCCTTCATCAGCTCGAATGCGTTCAATACACCGCCGAAGCCGGATTCGGCGTCGGCCACGATCGGGGCGAACCAGTCGACGTCGCCCTTGCCCTCCATCCACTGGATCTGGTCGGCGCGCGCGAGCGCGTTGTTGATCCGCCTGACGACGTTTGGAACGCTCGAGACCGCGTACAGCGACTGATCCGGATACATTGACAGCGAATCGTTTGCATCGGCCGCCACCTGCCAGCCCGAGAGGTAGATCGCCGGCACTCCCGCCTTGACCTGCTGCATGGCCTGGTTGCCGGTAAGCGCGCCGAGCGAGTTGACGAAAGGCCGCTCGTTGCACAGCTGCCACAGCTTCTCGGCGCCGTTGCGCGCCAGCGTGTGCTCGATGCGCAGGCTGCCGCGCAGGCGCACGACGTCCTCGGCGCTGTAGCCGCGCCCGATGCCCTTCCAGCGCGGGTTCTCGGCCCAGTCCTTTTTCAGCGCGGCGATTTCAAGCTCTCGTTGATTCATCGTGGTCCCTTTGCGTTATTGAGTAATCGGTCAGCTCACTGCCACCATAACGTAGGGGGTTGGCGCGGAGCAACAACCCGCGCCGGGCGGCTTAAGGGTGTGAGAAACAAGCACTTACAATGACTTAGCGCCCGTGCATTTCGCAATGCGATGCGCGTTTTCAGATTCATGCTGCCGCGCAATATCAGACCCCGATCAGGTCTGCACGAGCTTGCGGTGACGATTGATGCTCATCAGGATGCCGATCCCGACAAACAGCGTGGCGAGCGAGGTGCCGCCGTAGGACACGAACGGCAGCGGCACGCCGACCACCGGCAGGATCCCCGCCACCATGCCCATGTTGACGAAGGCATAGGTGAAGTACATCAGCGTGAGCGAGGCGGCCAGCAGGCGCGAAAAGTAGGTCGCGGCGTTGGCCGCGATCATCAGTCCGCGCCCGATCAGCAGCGCGTAGAGCAGCAGCAGGACGCAGTTTCCGATCAGTCCGAATTCCTCCGAAAACACGGCGAAGATGAAGTCCGTGTGGCGCTCCGGGATGAACTCCAGATGTGCTTGCGTGCCGTGCAGCCAGCCCTTGCCGGCGATGCCTCCCGAGCCGACCGCGATGGTCGACTGAATGATGTGATAGCCGGCGCCGAGCGGGTCCTGGGTCGGATCGAGCAGCGTCAGGATGCGCTTGCGCTGGTAGTCGTGCAGCAGACCCCACAGCGGCGCGACGCTGCCGAGCGCGATGGCGGCGAGCGTCGCGAGCACTTTCCAGCCGATGCCGGCGAAGAAGATCACGTAAAAGCCCACCGCGAACACGAGCAGCGCGGTGCCAAGGTCCGGCTGGCGCGCGATGAGCGCCACCGGCAAAGCGAGCAGCAGGCCTGCGAGCGCGAAATCGCGCAGCCTGAGCGCCGACTCGTAGCGGTGGAAATACCATGCCAGCATGAGCGGTACCGCGATCTTCATCATTTCGGAAGGCTGCAGGCGCACGAACCCGAGGTGCAGCCAGCGGCGCGCGCCGTTCACCACGTCCCCGAACAGCGCCACCCCTACCAGCAGCGCGAGCCCCAGCAGGTAGGCCGGGAGCGCGAAGCGCGCCAGCGTCTGCGGCGGCACCTGCGCGGCGACCCACAGGGCCGCGAACGCCACCGCGAAATTGAGCAGCTGGGAATGAAAGCGCGCGGGCATGTCGTAGCTCGCCGAGTACAGCGTTGCGAGGCCGATGCCGGTCAGCGCGAGCACGATCGCAAGCAGCGGGCCGTCAAGGCCGCTTGCCAGGCGCGCGATCGCGCGGCGTATGGTCACAGGGGTAAGCGTCATCAGTCGCCCGCCTGCGAGGACTCGTCTTCCTTGACGCTCTTGCGTGCCGGAGCCTTGCCCAAAAGATAATAGTCGAGCACCGCGCGCGCGATCGGGGCCGCCGCGCGCGCGCCGAAACCCCCGTTCTCGACCACCACGGCGAGTGCGATTTTCGGGCTCTCGACCGGCGCGAACACGACGTAGAGCGAGTGGTCGCGCAGCCTCTCGGCGACGTTCTTCTCCTCGTACTTCTCGTTCTGCTTGATGGCCACGACCTGCGCGGTGCCGGTCTTGCCGGCGCTGGTGTACTGCGCGCCCGCGAACGCGCGCGCCCCGGTTCCCTCAGGGTCGCGGTTCACACCTTCCATCGCGTGCTTGATGAAGGCGACGTTGGCTTCGTGCAGCGGGATGCGGCGCACCAGTTGCGGTTCCTCGTAGCGGCGCTCGCCGGTGCGCGGATTGTCGATATGGTCGACCAGCCGCGGGCGGTACATCACGCCGCCGTTGGCCAGCGTCGCGACCGCGACCGCGAGCTGTATCGGCGTGTAGGCATTGTAGCCCTGGCCGATGCCGATCGAGATGGTTTCGCCCGGGTACCACTTCCTCTGCTCGGAACTTTTGAACCGCTTCGCTTTCCATTCCGGCGAAGGCAGCACGCCCACCGCTTCGCCGTCCAGATCGATGCCGGTGCGCGAGCCGAAGCCGAACGGCGCGAGGAACTGCGCGATGGCGTCGATGCCGAGATCGTTGGCGAGCATGTAGTAATAGGTGTCGCAGGATTCGACCAGCGACTTGTACAGGTTGACTACGCCGTGCCCGCCGGGCTTGTCATCGCGAAAGCGCCGCCCGCCGAACATGAAATATCCCGGATCGACGATCGTGCTCTTGGGCGTTCGCTTGCCGAGTTCCAGCGCGGCGAGCGCGAGGTATGGCTTGAGCGTGGAGCCCGGCGGGTAGAGGCCCGCGATGGCGCGGTTGTTGAGCGGGTGATCGGGAGAGTTGTTGAGCGCATCCCAGCTCTGGGGGTCGATTCCGTCGACGAACAGGTTCGGATCGAAGCCCGGCTGCGACACCAGCGCGAGCACCGCGCCGGTGGCCGGCTCGAGCGCCACCAGCGCGCCGCGGCGGTCGCCGAACGCGGCCTCGGCCACCTGCTGCAGGCCGGTGTCGATGGTGAGCGCGACGTCGTTGCCGGGCTGCGCCGGAGTGCGGGTCAGCGTGCGAATGGCGCGCCCGGCAGCGTCGATTTCGACCTGCTCGAAGCCCGCGCTGCCGTGCAGATCCTCCTGGTAGCTCGCCTCTATCCCGCTCTTGCCTATGACATCGGTGCCGCGGTAGTTGGCCGCGACACCGAGCGCCTCGAGCCTTTCCTGGTCGCGCTCGGTGATCCTGCCGGTGTAGCCGAGCACGTGCGACGCGGTCTCGCCGAGCGGATAGTCGCGGAACAGGCGGGCGTTGATCTCGACGCCCGGCAAGCGGTAGCGGTTGGCCGCGACCCGCGCCACCTCGGCGTCGCTCAGCCGGGTGCGGATCGGCAGGCTGTCGCCGCTGCGCGTGTCCGCCATCAGGCGTGCGAAGCGGCTGCGGTCCTTGGGCTGGATCTCGACCAGCTTGGACAATTCGTCGATCGTGTGCTCCAGGTCCGGCGTCTTGTCGGGCGAGATTTCGAGCGTGTAGCCGGAATCGTTGCCCGCCAGCACGACGCCGTTGCGATCGACGATCAGGCCGCGGTTGGGTGCGATCGGGACGATCGAGATGCGATTGTCCTCGGCCTTGGTCTGGTAGTAGTCGTGCTGCAGCACCTGCAGATAGACGAAGCGAGCGAGCAGCACGCCGAACGCGAGCAGCGCCGCGACGACGGCGATCGTTATGCGCAGGTGAAAATTGTAGAGCTCGCGCTCGTGGTTCTTCAGCTCGGCAAGACGCATTGCCTAGAGCGCCCGCGTCTCGTCCGGGGTCACGGGTCGCCGCTGCGGCGCGAGCAGCAAGGCCGACGCCGGCGGCCACAAGAGCGCGCCGATGAGCGGGCCGACGAAGATCGTCCAGCCCGGAAACTGGGCGCCGGCCGCGAGCCGCACCAGCGCGCTGACCGCTTCGGCGAAGGCGAGCAAAGGCGCGACGTGCAGCGCCTGCTGCATGAGCCCGAACCACAGGATGCGGCGCGAAAGAGAGATTGCGAAGAACGCGAGCAGCGAGTAGGCGAGCGCATGCTGGCCGAGCAGCACGCCGTTGCCGGCGTCGATCAGCAGCCCGAGCGTCCAGCCGACTCCCAGCCCGACCAGCCGGGGCTGGCGCACGCACCAGAACACCAGCACCAGCGCGACGAAGTCGGGCGTAAGGCGCAGGTCCTTCCAGGGCAGGAAATCGAGCAGCAAAGCGACCGCGAACGAGATCGCGATGGTGCCAGGACGCACCGGGCGCAGGATATGCTGCGGGCTATCGGGTCCGAGTGCCATCGTTCTTGCGCGTGTGGCGCGGCGCGAGCCGGCGCGGCTTGACGGGACCCGCGTCGCCGAAGTTCGGAGCCGGCTTCGCTTCGCCGGAAAGCACCAGCACGAAGCGCCCCCGATCGACCCCCGCCGCGGGCTTGCACAGCACGCGCGCGAAGGCGTGCGCCGAGTCGCGCTCGACGCTCACCACGGTGGCGACCGGCAGCCCCGCCGGATAGGTGCCGTCGATGCCGGATGTGACCAGCCGGTCGCCGTCGCCGATCTCCGCGTTCGGCGCCATGAAGCGCAGTTCGAGCAAGCCGGAGGATCCGCCGCCGAACGCGATCGCGCGCAGGCCGCTGCGCAATACCTGTACCGGAACCGCCTGACTCTTGTCCGTGATCAGCGTGACCTCGGAGGTGAACGCGTGGGCGCGGGTGACCTGGCCGAGCACGCCGCCCTCGTCCACCACCGGGCTGCCGGGGGCGACGCCATGCTGGGTGCCCTTGTCGACCACGACCGTGAGCGCGTAGGGATCGCGCCCGGAGTAGATGATCTCGGCCGGGATGGTGTGCCGCTTCAGCTTCTCACCCGCCTCGATCAGGCGCTTCAGGCGCTCACCTTCGGCGGCGGCCGCCTCGTTGCGCTGCGCCGACTGCAGCGCAGCCAGCATGCGCGCGCGCAGCTGCGCGTTTTCCTCGCGCAGCGCGGATTGGGTGGCGAAGTAGTCCCCGATGCGCCGGCCCAGCTCCGACGGCGCGGTCGCGATACGCTGCAGCGGATAGGCCGCCAGCGCGAGGACGTTCCTCAGCCCTTCGGCGTAGTGAAAGCGCGCGTCCAGGACCAGCAGAGCGAGGGAAAGCGAGGCGAAGAACGCGAGCCGGACGACCGGCGCGGGGCCGCGCTTGAAGAACGGTGGGGGGCCGTGCTCCATCCCCCCATCACTCAGTCATTCGTGAAGATCGGCCCGAAATGCTCCATCTTCTCGAGCGCCTTGCCGGAGCCGCGCACGACGCAGGTCAGCGGGTCGTCGGCGACGATTACCGGCAGCCCGGTCTCCTCCATCAGCAGGCGGTCGAGATCGCGCAGCAGCGCGCCGCCGCCGGTAATGACCATGCCCTTCTCCGCGATATCTGCGCCCAGCTCGGGCGGGGTCTGCTCGAGCGCGGATTTCACGGCCGACACGATCTGGTTGAGCGGCTCGGTGAGCGCCTCCAGGATTTCATTCGAGCTGATGGTGAAGCTGCGCGGGATGCCCTCGGCGAGATTGCGGCCCTTGACTTCCATCTCGCGCACCTCGCTGCCGGGGAACGCCGAGCCGATCTCCTTCTTCACCATCTCGGCGGTGGTCTCGCCGACCAGCATGCCGTAGTTGCGCCGGATGTAGTTGATGATCGCTTCGTCGAATTTGTCGCCGCCCACGCGCACCGAGCCCGAGTAGACCATGCCGCCGAGCGAGATCACGCCCACCTCGGTCGTGCCGCCGCCGACGTCGACCACCATCGAGCCAGTCGCCTCCGCCACCGGCATGTCGGCGCCGATCGCCGCGGCCATCGGTTCCTCGATCAGGTACACCTGTCCCGCGCCGGCGCCGATCGCGGACTCGCGGATCGCGCGGCGCTCGACCTGGGTCGAGCCGCAGGGCACGCAGATGATGATGCGCGGGCTGGGCGAGAACAGCTTGTTGTCGTGCACCTTTTTGATGAACTGCTTGAGCATCTGTTCGGTGACGGTGAAGTCCGCGATCACCCCGTCCTTCATCGGCCGGATCGCGGTGATGTTGCCCGGCGTCTTGCCGAGCATCTGCTTTGCTTCCTTGCCTACGGCCTGAATCGTTTTCTTTGCGTTAGGACCGCCCTCCTGGCGGATCGCGACCACCGAGGGCTCGTCCAGCACGATGCCCTTGCCGCGTACATAGATCAGCGTGTTCGCAGTGCCCAGGTCGATCGCGAGATCGTTGGAAAAGTAGCTGCGCAGAAATCCGAACATATGTGTTCCCAGCCTCTCTCGAAGTCGGTTTCCGTTACGCCTTAACTTCGTACGCTAAGGCTGTGTCCCGATTGGGGGTTCGGAAGTTCCTCCTCCCTCGCCCCGAACCCCTTCTATGATACTCTAATGGCACCTCCGGCATAGGCTGCGGGGGGAGTTTTTCTGCATCGCAATGTCGCTCTCTCCTGACCAGATCGAACGCCTCGCGCGGCTCGCGCGCATCGCCCTCGGCCCGGCGGAGGAAGCCGCAGTCGTCGGCCAGCTAAACCGGGTGCTCGGCCTGATCGACCAGTTGCGCGCAGTCGATACCTCCGGCATCGAGCCGATGTCGCATCCGGTCGACGTGGCGCAGCGGCTGCGCCCCGACGTGGTGACCGAAACCGACCAGCGCGAGCTGTTTCAGGCGGCCGCGCCGGCGGTGGAAGCGGGGCTGTATCTGGTTCCGAAAGTCCTCGAGTAACGGGTGCTGAACGCGACCCTAAGCGAGCTTTCCGCCGCGCTGGCGGAAAAGCGGATCTCCAGCGTCGAGCTGGCGCGCCTGTTCCTCGAGCGCATCGAGCGCCTGAACGCGGAGCTAAACGCGTTCATCACGGTCGACGGCGCGCAAGCGCTCGCGCAGGCGCGCCGCGCGGACCAGGATCGGGCCGCCGGCAACGTGGGCCCTCTCACCGGTATCCCATTGGCGCACAAGGATATTTTCTGCACCAAGGGGCTGCGCACGACGTGTGGCTCGCGCATGCTCGAAAACTTCGTCAGCCCCTACGACGCGCATGTCATCGAGCGCTTCGAGGCGGCCGGCGCCGTGCTGCTGGGCAAGACCAACATGGACGAGTTCGCCATGGGCTCGTCCAACGAAACCTCGTATTTCGGTCCGGTCAGGAATCCTTGGGACAAGGCGCTGGTGCCCGGCGGGTCTTCGGGCGGCACCGCGGTCGCGGTCGCCGCGCGCATGGCGCCGGCCGGGACCGGGACCGACACCGGCGGCTCGATCCGGCAGCCCGCCGCGCTTACCGGCGTGTGCGGCCTGAAGCCGACCTACGGCGTGGTGTCGCGCTACGGCATGATCGCCTTCGCCTCGTCGCTCGACCAGGGCGGGCCGATGGCGAAGTGCGCCCAGGACCTCGCGCTGCTCATGAACGCCATGGCGGGCTTCGACGCGCGCGATTCCACCAGTCTGGAGCGGCCTCCGGAGGACTATGGCCGGGACCTCGGCCTGTCGCTTGCGGGCCTGCGCATCGGCCTGCCGAAGGAGTATTCCGGCGAAGGCGTCGAGCCGGGCGTGCGGCGGGCGGTCGACGAGGCGGTGCGCTGGTTCGAGGCCCAGGGCGCCAAGACCATCCCGGTCGAGCTGCCCAACACGGCGCTCGCGGTGCCCGTGTACTACGTGCTCGCCCCGGCCGAGGCCTCCTCCAACCTTTCGCGCTTCGACGGCGTGCGCTACGGCCATCGGGCGAAGGACTACGCGGACCTGGGCGACATGTACCGCCGCACGCGCGCCGAGGGCTTCGGCGCCGAGGTCAAACGCAGGATCCTCGTTGGAACCTACGTGCTGTCGCACGGCTATTACGATGCCTACTATCTCCAGGCGCAGAAGCTGCGCCGCCTGATCGCGCAGGACTTCGCTGCGGCGTTTCGCAGCTGCGACGTGGTGCTCGGCCCGACCACCCCCACCACGGCGTTCCCGATCGGGGCCAAGATCGACGATCCCGTGCAGATGTACCTGAACGA
>Ga0335081_10004613_pt1 | contig 21752 bp, 18 predicted proteins | sample Lox_Sample_35_FD_206713 | JGI IMG/M metagenome (GOLD analysis project Ga0335081, IMG submission 206713) | Soil microbial communities from Loxahatchee National Wildlife Refuge, Florida, United States - Lox_Sample_3.5 | ecosystem: Environmental > Terrestrial > Soil > Wetlands | place: USA... | reverse complement strand
GTCGTTGACGAAGCTTTCCATGGCGTCGATACGGCGTGAATTCGCCATCGGGCCCATGGTGATGCCTTTTTCCATGCCGTCGCCGAGCTTGATGCCGTTGGCGTATTCGGTGAAGCGCTTGAGAAAGCGCGGATAGACGTCCTCCTGCACGTAGAAGCGCGTCGGCGAGATGCAGACCTGCCCGGCATTGCGATATTTGAACGCCGCAATGGTGTCGGCCGCCTTTTCAGGATCGGCGTCGGCGAAAACCACGACCGGCGAATGACCGCCGAGCTCCATGGTGGTGCGCTTCATGCCCTTGGCCGCGAGCGCGGCAAGATGCTTGCCGACTGGAATCGAGCCGGTGAAGGAAATCTTGCGAACGAGATCCTTGCTCAGCAGATATTCGGAGACTTCCGCCGGAACGCCGAACACCAGATTGAGCACTCCGGCCGGCACGCCGGCATCGGCGAAGCAGCGCACCAGCTCGATGCAGGCGCCGGGCGTTTCCTCCGACGCCTTGAGGATGAGCGAGCAGCCGGCGGCGAGCGCGCCGCCGATCTTGCGCGCCGGGGTCAGCACCGGGAAATTCCACGGCGTGAACGCCGCGACGACGCCGATCGGTTCCTGAATCACGAGCTGGCGCACGCCCTTGCCGCGGCCCGGCACGATGCGGCCATAGGAACGGCGGCCTTCTTCGGCGTACCAATCGATGATGTCGGCCGAGCCGATCACCTCGGCGCGCGCTTCCGGATAAGGCTTGCCCTGTTCCAGCACCATGATTTTCGCCATCGCGTCATGGCGCTCGCGCATCAGATCGGCGGCCTTGTGCATGATCTTGCAGCGGTCATAGGCCGAGGTGGCGCGCCACACCGCGAAGCCTTTCTTGGCCGCGTCCAGCGCCGCGTCGAGGTCGGCCTTGCTGGCATGCGGCAGATGCGCCAGCGGCTTTTCGGTCGCCGGATTGAGCACATCCTCGCCGTTACGGCCGTTGCCGCCGAGCCACTTGCCGTCGATGAAGAGTTCGAGATTAGGGTACATGGCGTCCTCGCTGGGCTTTCGTTTGAGACCTCGTTGAGGAAGGCATTAGCAGCTTTTTGCGCGCCGTTCATCCCCACCCCGGCCGCACGGGCGCCGCGCCAGGGCGTGGGCTCGCAAGCGCGCGGGGAATTGCCGCTTTCCGGCAGGAGCGGGAGATCGCAAACACGAGGAACGACGTCCGCTTGTGGACCCTAAACCGACTTGCGGCGTTTGATGCGCGACGCGCCTTGGGACCGGCTTGTTGCAAAAAAAGCCCCGAGCAAAATCGCCGGGGCCAATGCTGTCTCATACCATCAGAATGGAGCGCGTGTATGAAGTGAAGGCACCGCGTCAAACTGATGACATTAAAAATCTTATCAAAATCGGCGCGGTCCCGATTGATGTAGATCAATGTCGACCGGGTGATTTATCGCTTGACTTAGTCACGCCTGGGGGCGACGCCTCGGATATTTGATATGAAACCGCCCTGCAAGGGACAAGTGTCATGACGGAAACCACCGCTCCCGCTACCAAAACGACGAAACACGCTGCCTCCCCGATTGATGTACCAGACTACGGGCTTCCAAAGTTTGAGATGCCAAAATTCGATCTGCCGAATATGGAAATGCCGGAAGCGCTTCGTGAGATGACCGAAAAGGCAGTCGAGCGGACCAGAGACGCTTGCGAAAGAGCCAAGGTAGCTAGCGAGGAAGCCGCCGACTTGCTTGAGAACACCTACGAAGCTGCCGTCAAGCGCACCACAGACTATAACCACAAACTCATCGAGATTGCTCGCACCAACACGCGTGCCGCCTTCGACTACTTCCATGACCTGTTAGGTGTGAAGTCCCCGTCGGAATTTATCGAACTATCGACCGCGCAGATGCGCAAGCAATACGAGACCATGTCCGCACAGAATAAGGAGCTTTGCGCACTCGCTCAGGAGATGGCGACCGAGGCTGCCGAGAAAATCAGAGCGGGCGCGTCCAAGATCGTCAAAAAGGCTCCTTGATCGCATCAATTTCGCGCAGCACGAGTTTGCCCCCGCGGTTAAACGGTGCGGCGCGATGCCCACCCGACAAGTGCTGCGTTGCGGCCAGGAGACCCGTGCGCGTCAATCCACCCGCGTCGAATCGATGACGAAGTTGGTGAAGCCGCCATTGCGGTCGTCCATGCCGGCGAGCACCGCGTTGACCTTGGACAGCGGCGACACGCGATGTTCGAGCGCCGACAGGTCTAGCGTTCCGGCGCTGGCCATCGCCGCCATCTCTTCGCCCTCGCCGGTGGTGAACCACACCGAGCCTTCTAGCCCGATGCGGTTGGTCATCAGCCAGAACGCGTTGATCGGCAGCGTCTCCATCACCGCGCCGACATTAACGGCGCGGCCGCCGCGGCGCAGGCAGTAGAGCGCCCGCATCATGGCGCTCGCCGGCGCGCCCGGCGGCAGGCAATCGATCATGCCGTCGACGCCGTGTCCGTCGGTCGCAGCTTTGGCCCAGGCGACGAGCGGATCGGGCTGCGCGTCCGCTGCATTCGGCACCGAAAGAACATCGATGCGGCCCGGCGCCAGCGCTTTGACGCGATCGAGCAGCGCGGCGTTGCGGCCGGTGCCGAGAATTTTGGTCGCGCCCATCGCCAGCGCCAGTTGCGCGGCGTTGAGCCCGAGCTGGCCGCTGATGCCGTTGATCAGCAGCGTGAAGCCCGGGCCGACGCCGATTTTCTTCATCGCCGCATAGGCGGTGCCGAGATAGCCGAGTCGCGCCGCGGCCTCGAAACTCATGGTGTCCGGGAGCTTGACCAGCGCGCTCGCCGGCGCGGTGATGAATTGCGCGAGCCCGCCATAGGGATAGGAGCGCATGATCTCCTGCGAGCGGCCGAAATAGCCTTGCAAGGTCCAACTCGGGCAGTCCTGCGCTTGTCCGCTGCGGCACATCCGGCACGAGCCGCAGGACCGCGCCGGATTGACATAGACGCGGTCGCCCGGACGTACCGCCCAGACCTGGTCGCCGACCTTGGCCACCACGCCCGCCGGATCGAGGCCGAAAATCGCCGGCAGCGGCGGCATCATCTTGTTGTCGGGCGTCAGCTTGCCGAAGAAGTTGCTGACGACGCGCGCGAGGTTCGGCACGACGCCGCAAGCCTTGACCTCGACCAGCACGTCGGTCGGCCGCGGCTCCGGGACGTCGATGCGGTCGAGCGTCATCGGTTCGCCGTAGGCATGCAGCCGTGCCGCGATCATTGTCGTCATTGATGCTCCTGCCTTTGCGGACGAGCCTGATCTGATCCGCCGCGGCGGAATTCCAGCAAAATCGGCGGACCGAGTCCTCAAAAAAACGTCACTGCAGAGCTTCGCCATGCTGGGTGACGTCGAGACCTTCGATTTCGCTCTGTCTATCGACGCGCAGAGCGACAAACGCCGAGATGGCCTTGAGCAGAACGGCTGTTGCGATCGCGGACCATGCCATAGTGACGACGATGCCGTAGAGCTGGATCAGCACTTGCCGGCCGTTTCCCGCCAACAGGCCGCTTGCACCGCCCAGGACCGGTGTCGCGAACACGCCGACCAGCAAAGTGCCGGTGGCGCCGCCGATGCCATGAACGCCGAACACGTCCAGCGAATCGTCGTAACCGCAGCGAAGTTTGAGCCAGGTGCAGCTCCAGAAGCAAATGACGCCGGCAAGCACTCCGATGATCATGCCGTGCCAGGGCAACACGAATCCGGATGCCGGCGTGATGGTGCCGAGCCCGGCGACCGCGCCGGAGATCATGCCGAGCACCGACGGCTTGCCGCGCGTCCACCATTCGAGCGCCATCCAGGTGATGGCGCCGGTCGCGGCGGCAAGATGCGTGGAGACGATGGCGAAGACGGCGCGCGAGTCGGCGGCGAGCGCCGAGCCGCCGTTGAAGCCGAACCAGCCGACCCACAGCATTCCGGTGCCGATCACGGCCAGCGACAAATCATAGGGCGCAAAATTATCGTGGCCGTAGCCGTGCCGGGCGCCGATCAGATAGGCCGCGACCAGACCGGCGACGCCGGCATTGATATGCACGACGGTGCCGCCGGCAAAATCGAGGACGCCGGCTTGGCCGAGAAAGCCGCCGCCCCAGACCCAATGCGCGATCGGCACGTAAACGACGATGAGCCACAGCGCCGCAAACCACATGAAGGCGGAAAACCGCATGCGGTCGGCGACCGAGCCGGCGACCAGCGCCACCGTGATCACGGCGAAGGTCATCTGGTAGATCATGAACAGCGCTTCGGGGATGGTCTTGGCGAACGGACTGATCGTCGACGGCGTCATGCCTTCGAGCAGGACACGATCGAGCGTCCCGATCACGGCGCCGGCGCCGGCAAAGGTGAGCGAATAGCCGACGGCCGCCCACAGCACCGAGCACAGCGCGACGACTGCAAGGGTCTGCGCCATGGTGGCGAGCACGTTCTTCTTGCGCACCATGCCGGCGTAGAACAGCGCCAGCCCGGGGATCGACATCATCAGCACGAGTGCGGTGGCGACGATCATCCACGCGGTGTCGGCCGGATCGATCTTGGCATCCGTTTGCGCCAGCGCCGGCGCCGCAGTGAGGACAGTGAATGCGCCGGCCGTAATCGCGCCGCGAGCGAGCGAAGCCCCCCTCATTTTCTCTTCCCCCCGATCGAGATTGAAATGCTTAGAGCGCGTCAGCGTCGGTTTCGCCGGTGCGGATGCGGAGCGCGCGATCGATCGGCGCGACGAAGATCTTGCCGTCGCCGATCTGCCCGGTTTTTGCGGCCGCGGTGATCGCCTCGACGACCCGGTCGGCGTCTTCGGCGGCGACCGCGATCTCGATGCGGACTTTCGGCAGCAAGTTCACCGCATATTCGGCGCCGCGATAGATCTCGGTGTGGCCCTTTTGCCGGCCGTAGCCCTTGACCTCGGAAACGGTCATGCCCTGGATGCCAATGCCGAGGAGCGCGTCGCGCACTTCTTCGAGCTTGAAGGGCTTGATGATGGCGATGACTAATTTCATGGCGGCGTCCGGTTGGCGGCGGGGCATGATTGCCTACCATACTGGCAGCACTGCCGACAATTCGGACACGCCGTTGCCTGCTGTTTGAGCGCTGCCTAAGCGCTCGCAGTGCCGCGGCGCTGCCGCAGCAGTCCTTCCTGCGCCACCGACGCCACCAGGATGCCGTCGGCGGTAAAGATCAGGCCGCGCGCGAAGCCGCGCGAACCGGCGAGGTTCGGACTGTCCTGCGCATAAAGCAGCCACTCATCGGCGCGGAACGGGCGATGAAACCACAGCGCATGATCGAGGCTCGCCGCCATGATGTCCTCGCTGAACACCGAGCGTTTGTGCGGGATTAATGCCGCGTCGAGCAGCATCATGTCGGAGGCATAGGCCAGCACGCATTGATGGATGGCCGGCTCGTCCGGCAGCCGCCCGGTGGCGCGCAGCCAGACGTGAAAGCGGCCATCCTTCAGCGTGTCGCCGAGATAGCGATTGTATTCGACCGGCCGCAACTCGATCGGCCGCTCGCGTTCGTAATAGCGCCGCACCGGCTCGGGCATTTTCGGCCATACGCTTCGCTTCAATTCCGCCTCGTCCGGCAGGTCCTCCGGTTTGGGCACGTCCGGCATCGGGAATTGATGCGACAGACCTTCCTCGTGCACGTGAAATGACACCGCCATCGAGAAGATCGCGTGGCCGTGCTGGCGTGCCTTGACGTTGCGCGTGGTGAAGCTTTTGCCGTCGCGGATGCGGTCGACATCATAGATGATCGGCACCTTGGGATCGCCGCCGAGCAGAAAATAGGCGTGCAGCGAGTGCGGCGGCCGCGTCGCTATCGCGTCGACGGTGCGGCAGGCGGCGACCAGGGCCTGGCCTATCACCTGGCCGCCGAACACGCGTTGCCAGCGCGATTGCGGCGAGCGCCCGCGAAATAGATTCACTTCGAGCGGTTCGAGATTGAGAACGTCAACCAGTTCCTGGACGGCGGAGGCCATGCTGTCTTCCTTCGCACCGGGTCGGTTCCGGCCGCGGTCTTCATGCCTATAGGTTCGGCGCGCGGGTCAAGCCCCGCCGCGCCCGGCGTGCTAGAATAGGCCATGACCCGGAGCAACATGGACGTGCTGATCGCCGGCGGCGGCTTTGCCGGGCTGACGCTCGCCATTGCCTTGCGGCAGGGGCTGGGACCGTCGTTCGCGGTCGCGGTCGCCGATCCGACGCTGGGCGCGAGCCACGCCGATGACGAGCGCGCCTCGGCGATCGTCGCGGCGGCAAGGCGCCTGTTCGAGACCATCGGCGTGTGGAACGCCGTCGCGGCGGAAACGCAACCGATCCTCGATATGGTCGTCACCGACAGCCGGCTCGGCGACGCGGTACGGCCGACCTACCTGACCTTCGCCGGCGAGATCGAACCGGGCGAGCCGTTCGCCCACATGATCGAGAACCGGCTCCTGGTCGATGCCTTGGGCGCGAAGGCTCGCGAGGTCGGCGTGGCGCTGCAGCCATCCGCCGTCAAGGGTTTCGCGCGTGCCGGCGACCGCGTCACGGCTGCACTCGCCGACGGCTCGGAATTTAACGCGCGCCTCCTCGTCGCCGCCGACGGCGCGCGCTCGAGCATTCGCGCGGCTGCCGGCATCGCCACGCACGGCTGGAATTACGGCCAGTCCGCGATCGTCATCAATGTCGCGCATGAGCGCGATCACGAGGGACGCGCCGAGGAGCATTTCCTGCCGGCGGGTCCTTTTGCGATCCTGCCGCTCAAGGGCCGCCGCTCGTCGATCGTGTGGACCGAGACCACGGCGGAGGCGGCGCGCATCATGGCGCTGCCCGACGCGGCGTTCCACGCCGAGCTGGAGCAGCGCTTCAAGCTGCATCTCGGCGACATCAAGGTGATCGGCGCGCGGCGCGTCCATCCGCTCGGCTTCTTCGTGGCCCGCGCCTTCGTCGCCGAGCGCGTCGCGCTCGCCGGCGACGCCGCCCATGTCATTCACCCGATTGCCGGCCAGGGCCTCAATATGGGCCTCAAAGACGTCGCCGCGCTCGCCGAGGTGGTCGTCGATGCGGCGCGGCTCGGGCTCGACCCGGGCGCGGCGGACACGCTCGAGCGTTACCAGCGCTGGCGGCGCTTCGACACCATGGCGATGGGGCTTGCCACCGATGGGCTCAACCGGCTGTTCTCCAACCGCTCCGACGTCTTGCGCGCCGTTCGCGACGTCGGCCTCGGCCTGGTCGACCGGCTGCCCGGATTGAAGCGCCTGTTCATCCGCGAGGCGGCGGGACTGGTCGGCGAAGTGCCAAAGCTGCTGCGCGGCGAAAGCCTTTAGCCGCCATGCCGTTCAACCACATCGCGGTCATCGGCGGCGGCGCCTGGGGGACGGCTCTGGCGCTGACCTGCGCGCGCGCCGGACGCGCGGTCACGCTGTGGGAGCAGGACCCCGCGAACGCGACGCAACTCAAGAGCAAACGCGAAAGCCTATTCCTGCCCGGCGTGCGCATCGATGACAACGTCGTCATTGCCGGCAACCTTGAAGAGGCGGCGCGCGCGGAAGTGCTCGTTCTTGTCGTGCCTGCTCAGGCCGTGCGCACCGCCGTTAAAAATCTCGCACCGTTGCTCGCCGCCGGCACGCCGGTGATCGTCTGCGCCAAAGGCATCGAGCGCGGCAGCCGGAAGTTCATGAGCGAAGTCATCGCCGAAAGCGCGCCCGGCGCGGCGCCGGCGATTCTCTCCGGACCGAGCTTTGCCGCCGACGTCGCGCGTGCTCTGCCGACTGCCGTCACGCTGGCCGCCGGCGACGCCGGACTTGCCGCCGAGTTGGCGCGCGCGGTCGGTTCGGCGACGTTCCGGCCGTACCATTCCACCGACGTGCGCGGCGTCGAGATCGGCGGCGCCACCAAGAACGTGCTGGCGATTGCCGCCGGCGTCGTCGCCGGGCGCGGGCTCGGCGCCAGCGCGCTCGCGGCGCTCACCACGCGCGGCTTTGCCGAGCTGGTACGGTTCGGCAAGGCCTATGGCGCCAGGCCGGAAACCATGATGGGGCTGTCAGGGCTCGGCGATCTGCTGCTGACCTGTTCGAGCCCGCAGTCGCGCAATTTCTCGTTCGGCATGGCTCTCGGCCGCGGGCAAAGGCCGGGAGAAATCCATGGCGGCCTTGCCGAGGGCGTGTTCACCGCGCCGGTGCTGCTCGACATGGCGCGCGAGCGCTCAGTCGACATGCCGATCGCGGCGGCGGTCGCGGCGCTGCTCGACGAGAAAATGAGCGTCGATGCCGTGATCGAGTCGCTCTTGACGCGGCCGTTGAAGGCGGAGGGATGAACATGGCGTACTGGCTCCTGAAAACCGAGCCCGAGGAATTTTCCTGGGACGATCAGGTCAAGCGCGGCAAGAAGGGCGAAGCGTGGAGCGGCGTGCGCAATTTCACCGCGCGCGGCAATCTGAAAGAGATGAAGAAGGGTGACGAATTCTTCTTCTATCACACCGGCGACGAGAAGCAGATCGTCGGCATCGGCGAAATCACCCGCGAGCAGTTCCCCGACCCCACCGCGGCGAAGGGCGAGCCGTGGGTCGCGGTCCAGACCATCGCGGTCGAGCCGTTGCCGAAGCCCGTCACGCTCGCCGCGGTCAAGGCGGAAGGCAAGCTCAAGGACATGGCGCTGGTGAAGTATTCCCGCCTCTCGGTGCAGCCGGTGACCGAGGCGCAGTGGAAGCTTGTCTGCAAGATGGGCGGCGTGAAGGCTTAAGCTCTGCCAGCCGTGCGGCGAAAAGCACGTCACGGCGGTTCCGGAAATCGCGGCATGTGAGCCTTGTCGCTCGTCGGGCCGCCGTCGCATAATGGGGCCAAGGAAACGCCCGTAAGCGGGCGATGCCAGCGGCGTGCGCGTGGAGGAAGCTGAGATGTCGGACAAGATTTACGAAGTTCCCGCCGAGTGGAAAAAGCGCGCCTTCATCGACGACGCCAAATACCAGGAGATGTACCGGCGCTCGCTCGCCGATCCGAACGCCTTCTGGGGCGAAGAGGCCAAGCGCATTCACTGGACGCGGCATTTCAGCAAGGTCAAGAACACGTCCTTCGACCCGCACAACGTATCGATCAAATGGTACGAGGACGGCTCGACCAACGTCGCCTACAACTGCATCGACCGCCATTTGCACGGCCGCGCCCATCAGACCGCGATCATCTGGGAAGGCGACGATCCGAAGGATTCCAAGCATATCACCTATAAGGAGCTGCACGACGAGGTTTGCCGGATGGCGAACATCCTGCGCAACCGCAACGTCAAGAAAGGCGACCGCGTCACCATCTACATGCCGATGATTCCGGAAGCGGCCTACGCCATGCTGGCCTGCGCGCGCATCGGCGCCATCCATTCCGTGGTGTTCGGCGGCTTCTCGCCGGACTCGCTCGCCGGCCGTATCGCCGATTGCAAGTCGAACGTCGTCATCACCGCCGACGAAGGCGTCCGCGGCGGCCGCAAGATCCCGCTCAAAGCCAATACCGACGCGGCGATCGCCAAATGCGGCGGCGTCGACTTTGTCATTGTCGTCAAGCGCACCGGCGGCGCCGTCGACATGGATCCGGTGCGCGACGTCTGGTACCACGAGGCCAAGGACGTCGTCACCGCGGAGTGCCCGTGCGCCGACATGAACGCGGAGGACCCGCTATTCATCCTTTACACCTCGGGCTCGACCGGCAAGCCGAAAGGCGTGCTGCACACCACCGCCGGCTATCTCGTCTATACGGCGATGACGCACCAATACGTCTTCGACTATCACGACGGCGACATTTACTGGTGCACCGCCGACGTCGGCTGGGTCACCGGCCACAGCTACATCGTCTATGGACCGCTCTGTAACGGCGCCACGACGCTGATGTTCGAGGGCGTACCGAATTATCCGTCGATGTCGCGGTTCTGGGAGGTCATCGACAAGCACAAGGTCAATATCTTCTACACCGCGCCGACCGCGATCCGCGCGCTGATGCAGGCCGGCGATGGGCCGGTGAAGAAGACCTCGCGCGCCTCGCTGCGGCTCCTCGGCTCGGTCGGCGAGCCAATCAATCCGGAAGCCTGGGAATGGTATTATCGCGTGGTCGGCGACAACCGCTGCCCGATCGTCGACACCTGGTGGCAGACCGAGACTGGCGGCATCCTGATCACGCCGCTGCCCGGCGCCACGGCGCTCAAGCCTGGCTCGGCGACGCGGCCGTTCTTCGGCATCGTGCCGGAAATCGTCGACGCCGAAGGCAAGGTGCAGCAAGGCGCCACCAGCGGCAATCTCTGCATCGCCGATTCCTGGCCGGGCCAGATGCGCACCGTCTATGGCGACCATCAGCGCTTCGTCGAGACCTATTTCTCGACCTATCCGGGGAAATATTTCACCGGCGACGGCTGCCGCCGCGACGCCGATGGCTACTACTGGATCACCGGCCGCGTCGACGACGTGATCAACGTCGCCGGCCACCGGCTCGGCACGGCGGAAGTGGAATCGGCGCTGGTCGCGCATCCCAAAGTGTCGGAGGCCGCCGTCGTCGGCTATCCGCACAACATCAAGGGCCAGGGCATTTACGCCTACGTCACATTGATGGCCGGCGAGCACCCGACCGAGGAGCTGCGCAAGGAGTTGGCGCAATGGGTGCGTACCGAAATCTCGCCGATCGCTTCCCCCGATCTCATCCAGTTCGCGCCGAGCCTGCCGAAGACCCGCTCCGGCAAGATCATGCGCCGCATCCTGCGCAAGATCGCCGAGGACGAATTCGGCAATCTCGGCGACACCTCGACCTTGGCCGATCCGGCCGTGGTCGACGACCTCGTCAACAACCGGCAGAACAAGAGCAAGGAGAGCGCGTAAGTCCGCCGGTGATGGAACTATGGTGCACCCGCACCACACTCCGCGAAAAATTAGCGAAAACCTTACCCTGTTGCCGCTGCGCCAGTGAGGAGGGGCGGCGTTTTCGCTAGAATGTATTTCCGGATTGGGTGGGGCGGTATCGGTCAGTCAGGGACTATAGCGATGCGTGGAAAAATCCTGTTCTCGGCCGCACTGGCGGCCGTCGTCGGTCTCTTTGCCTTGGCGCCGAGCGCGGCGCAGGCGCGCGGCGAACTGGTGACGGTGCGCGACAGCTATCTGCCGGGCACCATCGTGGTGCGCACCAGCGAGCGCGCGCTGTATTATTTCGTCGGCCCGGGCGAGGCGATCCGCTATCCGGTCGCCGTCGGCCGCGCCGGCATGCAATGGTCGGGCACCGTCTTCGTCGACGGCAAATACATCAAGCCGGCCTGGGAAGCGCCGGCCTCGATCAGGAAAGACTATTCACGGCTGCCGCCCGTGATCCCGGGCGGCACGCCGCAAAATCCGATGGGGGTCGCGGCGATGACGCTGTCGGGCGGCGGCCAATACGCCATTCACGGCACCAATCAGCCGCAGCTCATCGGCCATTTCGTCTCCCACGGCTGCATCCGCATGTACAATCCCGATATCACCGATCTCTATCGCCGGGTGTCTGTTGGCACCCGGGTGGTCGTGACCAGATGATCGGGTTTCGGCGATCTGCAATCAGAGCGAAGAGCGCTTCGTGCCATCTGCGTTCTGACTGCCGACATCCGATTACCGACTCCTGCTACCCGCACCACGAGCCGCGCCGGCCGCCGCCATAGGCGCGGGCAAAGCCGCCATTGAGCAGCGCTGCCGACACGTTGGCGGTGGCGCGCGTCGCGATGCTGGCATCGACGCGGCCGCCGTATTTGTCGATGCCGACGCGGGAAATCGTGACGCCGCCTTCGCTCAAGATTTTTTGCAGCGCGGCGCGCGCGGCCTGCGCCTGCGCCAATTCGCCGGCGCAGCGCGCATGCAGCTCGGCCGCATCGACGCCGCGCAACCGGATCTTGGTGTCGACGTCGAGCCCCGGCCACACCCGCACCCGCGCCTCGAAGGTGTCGCCGTCGATGATGCGGATGACCTCGGCCGGATAGACGATGGACGGATCGAGCCGGTGCGCGAGCGGCAAGTCGGACGGCGCGTCGGCGGGCAACGGTTCACTGATATTCGGCGCCGCCAGCGCGGGTCCGACGGGCGCCGCGTTGAGCGGCGCCAGCGCCGGCCGGAACGCGGTCCCCGCCGCGACCCCCAATGCAAAGAGCACAGCCGCCGGAACGAGCGGATTGGCGCGCCGCGGAGGGGACGAAGAGGCAAAAGGAAAAATGCGTCGCATGGCTTCCTGCCGGTTGGACAGAATCGCAATGCACGTCTATTGTTGCTTATATTCCTAACATGGGAATAATGTCAAGAGAGCTTTCGATACCTATCTTTGGCCTTGGAGACAGGCGCTCGCTCAGAAATCCGAGATCAAGCCATTGATTTCCCAGTCGCCGTAGCGGGCCGGGTCGAGACCGCCACGGCCGGAAAATTCCTTCGGCGCCCCGGCGGGCTTGCCTGCCTGTTGGGTCCGCCGGGCCGCCGCTTCCGCGAGCGCGCGCGTTCGGCTTCCGGCGTCAACGGATGGCTGTGTTCGGGCAGTTTCGGCAGAGAGGGGTCGGTTGGCATCGCCTCTGACTTGGCGTAGCCGTGCCCTCGACGCAAGTGCGGTGCACCGCAAACGCGCTGCACCGAATCCGGGAAACGGGAACTGGTCCTTCTCATCGTGAAGACTGCACGCAAGCGTACCGACCAGGAAAGCGGGGCCGATGTCCCCGGCCTCGCCGCGCGCCGCGTCGCCGCCGACATCGTTGAAGGCGTGCTCCGCCGCCGCCGGGCGCTTGACGAGTTGCTTGACGCCACGGCTGAGCTTGCCGCGCTGGAGGAACGCGACCGGGCGCTCGCGCGAGCGTTGGTCGGCACGGTGCTGCGCCGGCTCGGCACCTTGCGCCATCTGTTGCATCCGCTGCTTGAACGCGGCCTGCCGCCGCAGGCGCCGCGAGTCGAAACCGCGCTTCTGCTCGGCGCCGCGCAGATTCTGTTTCTCGATGTGCCCGATCATGCCGCCGTCGATCTTTCGGTGCGGCTGGCGCAGGCCGACCGTCCCGCGGCGCGCTTCGCCGGCCTGATCAATGCAGTGCTGCGGCGCGTGGCGCGCGACGGCGCCGCGCAACTCGCTACGCTCAACATGCCGGCCCTCGATACGCCCGGCTGGTTGTTGGCGCGCTGGACCGCGACGTATGGCGCCGAAACCGCGCACGCCATCGCCGCGGCGAACGGGCAGGAGCCCGCGCTCGATCTGACGGTCAAAAGCGATCCCGAATTCTGGGCGGCCAAGCTCAACGGCCGCGTGCTGCCGACCGGCACGGTGCGCGTGATTGCGCATGGTCCGGTCACGGCGCTGCCCGGCTTTGCCGAAGGCGCCTGGTGGGTGCAGGATGCCGCGGCGGCGCTGCCGGCGCATCTGTTCGGCGATGTTCGCGGCCGGCGCGTCGCCGATCTCTGTGCCGCGCCCGGCGGCAAGACGGCGCAGCTTGCCGCGGCCGGCGCCACCGTCACCGCCGTCGACCGCGCGCCGGCGCGCTTGAAGCGGCTTTCCGAAAATCTGGCGCGGCTGTCGCTCGCCGCCGAGCTCGTCTGCGCCGACGCCACCGCATGGGCGCCAGACCAGCAATTCGATGCGGTGCTGCTCGACGCGCCGTGTTCCTCGACCGGGACTATCCGCCGTCATCCCGACGTGCCGTGGCTCAAAAGCGAAACGGACATCGTCAAGCTCTCCGGCCTGCAACGCCGCTTGATCGACCGTGCCGTGGCGCTGTTAAGGCCCGGCGGCACGCTGGTCTATTGCACGTGTTCGCTGGAACCGGAGGAGAATGACAGCATCGTCGCCGGGCTTCTGGCGCGCGATCCAAGCATGCGACGTGAACCGCTCACTGCGGCGGACGTGTTCGGCTGCGGCGCGTTCATCAACCAACAAGGCGATTTGCGTACGCTGCCCTGCCAGCTTGGCGACGCTGATTCGCGGCGCGCCGGCCTCGACGGCTTTTATGCCGCACGGCTGGTAAAAGGGTAGCGATATCAAATCCCTATGCTGCGATTGGTTGTTCTGTCATCGTTTCGTTATGGTCGCCGCCGCGGGATGCCACGGCATTCGGCGGCAAAACGAATCCGGTGAATGGGGCGAACGGGCCGATGTCGCGAGCTTTCATCGCGAACCATGCCAAGCTGTCCTGGCTCCTCATGCGCGGCGCCATGCGGCGGTTCACCGGCCGCGTCAATGGACATCCGTTCCTGCGCTGGCCAGTCCGGCTGCCGCTCAAGGCCGATCGGCTCTTGATCGCGCCACAAGACCTGCGCACGGCGGACGCGACACGGGCCGCCGAAATCTATGCCGGCCGTTTCGCCTTCGCCGGCAAGGTCGTCGTCGGTGACGGCCGGTCGATCTTCGAAATGGAGCCGCCATCGGACGATTGGGCGGCCGGTCTGCTCGGCTTCGGCTGGCTGCGTCATCTGCGCGCCGCGGATTCCGGCATCACCCGCGCCAATGCCCGCGCGCTGGTCGACGAATGGATCGCGGTGCAGGGCTCCTGGCATGCCTTGGCGTGGCGCCCGGACGTACTGTCGCGCCGGATCATCTCCTGGCTCAGCCAGTCGACGCTGATCTTGCAGGACGCCGACGTGCGCTTCTACCGGCGCTTTCTGCGCAGCCTGGTGCGTCAGGTCCGTTACTTGCGGCATACCGCGGGCGACGCGCACCGCGGCATCGCGCGCCTGCAGGCGGCCATCGCGCTCGCTTATGCGGCGCTGTGCATCGCCGGCCAGGCGCGCCATATCAAATCGGCGACCGAGCATCTGCAACGCGAGATCGAGCGGCAGATCCTGCCCGACGGCGGCCATATCAGCCGCGACCCCGGCGCCATCATCGAGCTCCTGCTCGAATTCTTGCCGCTGCGGCAGGCCTTCACCGCGCGCAACGTGGCGCCGCCGCAGGCGTTGTCGAACGCCATCGATCGCATGATGCCGATGCTGCGCTTCTTCCGCCATTCCGAAGGCACGTTTGCGCATTTCAACGGCATGGGCGCGACGCCGGCCGATCTCATTCTCACGCTGTTGGCCTATGACGACAATCGCGGCGCGCCGCTCTCTAGCGCGCCTTATTCGGCTTATCAGCGCCTCGAAGCCAACGGCGGCGTCTTGATCATGGATACCGGCCGCGCCCCGCCGATCGAGATGAGTCTCGATGCTCACGCCGGCTGCCTGTCGTTCGAATTCTCGACGCCGAGGCAAAGCCTGATCGTGGTGAATTGCGGCATCCCGGCCACCGGCCGCGAGAACTGGCGGCAGCTGGCGCGCTCGACCGCGGCGCATTCCACCGTCACCTTCAACGACACCTCATCGGCGCGCTTCGTCGAACTGGCGATGTTCCGCCGCATGCTCGGCGGCTCGCCGCTCTTGGGCGGCCCGCGCAAAGTGCCGGTGACGCGCGAGGACGCACCCGAAGCGATCGCGTTGCGCGCCGCGCACGACGGTTATGCCGACCGCTTCGGCATCGTGCATGAGCGCATGCTGATGCTCGCCGGCGACGGCAGCCGCATCGACGGCGAGGACGTTTTCCTCGCCGCCGACGGCGGCACGCAGATCCGCACGGCCCAGGACCAATTCGCCATCCGTTTTCACCTGCACCCGACCGTGAAGGCCACCCGGCTCACCGACGCGCACGGCGTCATGCTGATGACGCCGAACAAGGAAGTGTGGACCTTCACCGCGCATGAGGACCGCGTGGAACTGGAGGACAGCGTCTATCTCGCCGGCAGCGAGGGCGCGCGCCGCACCACCCAGATCGTCATCCACGGCCACGCCCGCACCGCCTCGCGCGTGCAATGGAGCCTGCAGCACGCCAATGCCGCGGGCGTCGCGAGCCGCCGTGTCCGCGAACAGGAGGAACCCCAGCTGCCGCTGTGAGTATTCCGCGCCATTGTCATCGCCCGGCTTGACCGGGCGATCCAGTAATCACAGAACTAGCGGAAATGTTTCTACGGCGTGTCCGGTACGCCGTGGCTACTGGATGCTCCGCCTGCACGGAGCATGACGGGATAAAGATGACCGACCATCTTCGCCGCGCCACGCGCGCGCTCATTTCCGTCTCCGACAAGGCCGGTGTCGTCGATTTCGCGCGCACGCTGGCCGGCCTCGGCATCGAGCTCGTCTCGACCGGCGGCACCCGCAAGACACTGGCCGACGCCGGCTTGAAGGTGATCGACGTCAGCGAGCTGACCGGATTTCCGGAAATGATGGACGGCCGCGTCAAGACGCTGCATCCGGCGGTGCATGGCGGCCTCTTGGCGATCCGCGGCAATGGCGAGCATGTCGAAGCGTTGCGCGCGCACCGCATCCGCGTCATCGATATTCTGGTGGTCAATCTCTATCCGTTCGAGGCGACGGTGGCGCGCGGCGGCGATTTTGCCGACTGCATCGAGAATATCGACATCGGCGGCCCGGCGATGATCCGCGCCGCGGCGAAGAATCATAACGACGTCGCGGTCGTGGTCGAGCCGAGCGATTACGCGGCGCTGCTCGACGAACTCGCCGCGCATGGCGGCATGACGACCCTTAAGCTGCGGCGGCGTCTCGCCGCCAAGGCCTTTGCCCGGACCGCCGCCTACGACGCGGCGATCGCCAATTGGTTCGCGCAGGAGCTCAACGAGACCGCACCGGATTATCGCGCCTTCGGCGGCCGGCTGATCGAGCCGCTGCGCTACGGCGAGAACCCGCACCAGTCGGCAGCCTTCTATCGCGCGCCGGTCGCTCGCTTCGGCGTCGCCACCGCGCGCCAGGCGCAGGGCAAGCAGCTTTCCTACAACAACATCAACGACACCGACGCGGCTTACGAATGCGTGGCGGAATTCGATCCGGTACGCACGGCGGCCTGCGCGATCATCAAGCACGCCAATCCGTGCGGGGTCGCAGAGGGCGGCACTCTCGTCGCGGCCTATCGCAAGGCCTTCGACTGCGACCGAACGTCCGCTTTCGGCGGCATCGTCGCGCTCAATCGCCCGCTCGACGCCGAGGCGGCGCGCGCCATCACCGAAATCTTCACCGAGGTCATCATCGCGCCGGACGCCAGCGACGAGGCCATCGCCATCGTCGGCGCCAAGAAGAATTTGCGGCTTCTTCTCGCCGGCGGCCTGCCCGATCCGCGCGCGGCGGGGCTGACCGCCAAGACCGTCGCCGGCGGGCTCCTGGTGCAATCGCGCGACAATGCCGTGGTCGACGACATGGAATTGAAGCCGGTCACCAGGCGTGCGCCGAGCAATGCCGAATTGCGCGATTTGCGCTTCGCCTTCCGCGTCGCCAAGCACGTCAAGTCCAACACCATCGTCTATGCCAAGGATCTCGCCACCGTCGGCATCGGCGCCGGCCAGATGAGCCGCGTCGACGCAGCGCGGATTGCCGCGCGCAAGGCCGAGGACGCCGCGAAAGAGCTGGGCCGCAAAGAGCCACTGACCAGGGGCGCGGTGGTGGCGTCGGATGCGTTCTTTCCCTTCGCCGACGGCCTCCTCGTCGCCATCGCGGCCGGCGCCACCGCGGTGATCCAGCCCGGCGGCTCGGTGCGCGACGACGAGGTGATCAAGGCCGCCGACGACCACGGCGTGGCGATGGTGTTCACCGGCACGCGGCATTTCCGGCATTAGGTTCGGGGTGTCGTCATCCGGGGATGCGGATGATCCAGTACCCACCGCGCCGGCCGTGCGCTTTTGAACCGTTTCGCCGCCTCCCGACACATAAAGGCAAGCTGCCCGGGCTTGAGCGAAACACTTCGAGATCGGGGGCTTATTTGGCCAATTTCCCCCGTAAGGGCTGAAGAGGGAGAGTTACGATGAAGGGTCTCGTTTTTGCGATCGGCGCATTGGCGCTCGGCTTGGCCGCGGCGACCCCGGCGAAGGCGGATTTTGCGGTGATCAAGTTCAAGGACACCGGCGCCTGCCGCGCCTGGTACGACCATACCGTCAAGCCATGGGGCAATACCCAGGTGCTGTGGGTCCGCACGCCGACCTGGGAGGTGGCGCAGACCAAGGGCAGCTACGCGATGAAGCACCATTGGTGCAAAGCCTGGTGGTACTGAGCCAGCGCTCACTCCCCCGACATTTTGCTTGCCGCCCGCCGGATTGTCGGCGGGCGGCGTTTTCGTTCACATCGGCTTGTAGCCGCGCTCCATGTCGACATCGATCAGCATCGCCTTGTTGTCATTGAGCGCCTTGGCGATGAGATCGGTGGCGTCGTGCACGCTCGCGGCGCGCGCGCCGTCGATGCCGAGCGAGCGCGCCAGCCCGACGAAATCGATCGCCGGATCGTTGAGCTCCATGCCGACGAAGGTGTCGGCCTGCTCGGCGAGCCCGCGCAGCATGACGAGCCGCTGCTTGAGGATGCGGTAGCTCGTATTGTTGAGGATCACCCAGATGACCGGCAGCTTGTATCGGGCCGCGGTCCATAGTCCCTGCACCGTGTACATGGCGCTGCCGTCGCCGACGAGCGCCACCACCGGGCGCTGCGGCAAAGCGAGCTTGACGCCGATCGCCGCCGGCAGGCCCCAGCCGATGCCGCCGCCGCGCAGGCCGAAATAGCTCTGCTCGTCATTGCTCTCGATCAGCATGCGGATGCCCGGCGCCGAGGATAGCGCCTCTTCGATCACCACCGCGTCCTTCGGCAGCATCGAGCCGATGGCTTCGAGCAAGGCGAGCGGGGCCACCGGCGTCTTGCCGGCGAGCGCGCGGGCCTTCGTCCGGAACGCCTCGCGGTCCTTCTTGATCGCCGCGGTGAGCGACTGCAGCCGCAAAGCCGCCGCGCTCTTGGCGCTGGCCGTCATGCGCGCGCCCACGGCCGCCGTGATGTCGGGCAGCGTCGCCTTGGGATCGCCGAGGATCGCGACTTGCGCCGGATAGTTCTTGCCGATCTGCCACGGGTCGGTGTCGAGATGAATGAGCGGCAAGCCCGCCGGCCACGGGTCGACGGTCGGCGGCAGTGACCAGGTGAACAGATCGCCGCCGACCGAAAACAGCAAATCGTGCTTGTCGAGCACGTCGCGCACGCCGGCCTGCGAGCGCACCATCATGCCGCGATAAAGCGGATGCGACGCCGGGAACGAGGCGCTGTTGGGAATGAACTCGACATAGACCGGCGCGGCGACGGCTTCCGCGAGCGCCACGAGCTCCTTATGCGCGCGGCTCTGCGCCACGGCGTCGCCGGCGATGATCACCGGCCGTTCCGCCTTGGCGAGAAGCGCGGCGGCGGCGGCGACCGCATCGGCGTCGCCGCGCAGGCGCGGCGCGACCCGCGTCGGCTCAAGGAGATCGATGTCGGCGTCGCTCTTTAAAATGTCGCCCGGCAGCGACAGGAACACCGGCCCGGTCGGCGGTGCCAGCGCGGTCTTGACCGCGCGATGCACATAGCGCGGCAGATCTTCGGCGCGATGCACCTCGGCCGCCCATTTGACGAACGGCCGCGCCAGGGTCGGCAGATCGGCGGAGAGCACCGGCTCGGTGACGAGATATTCGAGGTCCTGCTGCCCGGCGGTGACCAGCACCGGGGCGTTCGCCTTCATCGCGTCATAGAGCATGCCCATGGCGTTGCCGAGCCCGGGCGCGACGTGAAGGTTGAGCACGGCAAGCCCGCCGGAGGCCTGCGCATAGCCGTCGGCCATCGCCATCAGGGCGGCTTCCTGCAGGCCGAGGATGTATTGGATGTCGTGCTCGACGGCGAACGCGTCCATCAGCGGCAATTCGGTGGTGCCGGGATTGCCGAACATCACCGTCACGCCTTCCTGCTTGAGCAGATCGAGGAAGGCGCGCTTTCCACTCATCACCGGCACGTTCGTCTCCTGCGTTCAAGTTCGAACGATGATAACGAACTCTTGCCGGCTTCTATACGGGGGGTTGGCGGAGAGGGAGGGATTCGAACCCCCGATACGGTTGCCCGTATGCCGCATTTCGAGTGCGGTGCTTTCAACCACTCAGCCACCTCTCCGGGAAGGCAAAAGCCTGAGCGTCGCGGCGCTGTATGTAGCCGCCGCGTGCGGACGAAACAAGGGTGGCTGAGTTTACAGTTCCCGGCCGATGGCGCGATCGACCGAATAAGGCCCGCCGCCGCGCAGCGCGATGGCGAAGAAGATCAGGCCCCACAGGAACGTATATTCCCAGCCGTGGTGCGCCCAGGCCCAGCCGTTCTTGACGAACAACAGGCTGATGACGGCAAGCTCGATGGCCAGCGTCGCGGCGAAGAAGCGCGTGAACAGGCCGATCGCGACACAAATTGCGCCAATCGTTTCGTTGATGAGGATGACATAGGCGACAAGCACGGCCGGCTCGAAGCCGAGCTTGGCGAACTCTTCCGCGGCCGTGGCGATCGAGGTCCCGGTGAGCCGGTGGTAACCGTGCGCCAGCATGGTGCCGCCGACCGTGACGCGAATGAGCGGCCAGGACAGCGGCACAACGGCATCATAGAACGGCTGCAGGAACGGCAGCAGCAATCTCGGCTCGGCTTGAGCTTCGGTCATGGACTCCTCCATCAGCATCAGCGTTTAGCTGGCTGCACCACGCGCATTAAGCAAACACCGCCCCACCATGATTAGTTCGCCGACCGGGCCGACGCTAGCCGACCCGCACCAGCTGCTTGCCGAAATTCCCGCCGTGCAGCAGGCGGAGAAAGGCTTCCGGCATCCGCTCGATGCCGTCAAGCACATCTTCCTTGAACCGAATCTTTCCGGCCTTGTGCCAGGCGGAGAGCCTGCTCAAGGCTTCGCTGCGGCGATGCCACCAGTCGAACACCAGAAAGCCGTGGACGCTCGCTCGCGTCACGATCAATTGCCCCATGAAGCGTTCGCCGATGTCGGGCTTGCCGAACCGGTCGGCGAGCGCGACGCGCCCGCAGATCACCACGCGGGCGCCGATGCTCAAGTTTTTCATCGCCGCGTCATGGATCGTGCCGGCGGTGTTGTCGAAGAAGACGTCTACCCCGCGCGGACACGCCTGCCCGATCGCGGCGGTGAGGTCGGCGGCTTTCCTGTAATTGATGCCGGCATCGAAGCCGATGTCGCGGCACCAGGCAAGCTTGTCATCGTCGCCGGCAACGGCCACCGCCCGGCAGCCCGACAATTTCGCGATCTGTCCGACCAATTGCCCGACCGCTCCCGATGCCGCAGAGACGACAACGGTGTCGCCGGGCCGCGGGCGGCCGACATCGAGCAGCCCGAAATAAGCGGTGATGCCCGGCATGCCGAGCCACGACAGCGAGCTTTCGATCGGACCGAGCGCCGGGTCTATCTTGTTGACGCCGGCCGGGCCGAACACATCCGGGCTCAGCACCGACCACTCCTGCCATCCGAAGCTCATCGACTCGGCGACGTCGCCGATTTTCCATCCCGGATGGTTTGAGGCGACCACCTCGCCGACGCCGCCACCCTGCATGACCGCACCGAGGTCGACCCCCTTGGCATAGTTGGCGCCCGGGCTCATGCGCCCGCGCATATAGGGATCGACGGATAGCCACTTCGCCTTGACGAGAATCTGGCCCGGTCCGGGATCGGGCACCGGCTGCGCGTCGATGGCCCAGTTTTCCTCGGATGGCATGCCCTGCGGATAGCTGGTGAGGAGCCAGCGGCGGTTCATCACGTTTGCCATCGGTCACCCCATGCCCAGCACCGTAGCTATTTCGCCGCCGCGACCAGCGAATAGCGCTCGTCCGCCGCCGGGCAGCGGGCCAGCGGCAGGCCGAGCTCCTTGCGCACGATATTGGTGCCGAGCACCAGCGAGACCATCTTGTAGAACGCGTGGCGGCGGCTCATGCCTTCGCGGCCCATGCCGCA
>Ga0335081_10004612_pt1 | contig 21754 bp, 19 predicted proteins | sample Lox_Sample_35_FD_206713 | JGI IMG/M metagenome (GOLD analysis project Ga0335081, IMG submission 206713) | Soil microbial communities from Loxahatchee National Wildlife Refuge, Florida, United States - Lox_Sample_3.5 | ecosystem: Environmental > Terrestrial > Soil > Wetlands | place: USA... | reverse complement strand
GTGGAAGGCTCGTCGAACAGCAGCAGCCGCGGGCCGGCGAGCAGCGCGCGAGCGATGGCCAGCCGCTGCCGCATGCCGCGCGAAAAGTTGCGCACCAGATCGCCGGCGCGAGCGGCGAGCCCGGCGGGCTCGAGCGCGGCGCGGGCGCGGTCCTCGGGGGCGTCGAGTTCGTAGAGCCGCGCGAAGAGAATCAGGTTCTCTTCGGCGGTCAGCTCGTCGTAGAGCAGGATGTTGTGCGAAACGAAGCCGATGGAGCGCTTGATGGCGCGGGCGTCGCCCTCATTGGCGCTCGCGTGCGAAAAGCTCACGCGTCCCGACGTGGGACGAATCAGCAGGCCCGCCGCTTTCAGCAAGGTTGTCTTGCCGGAGCCGTTAGGGCCGACCAAAGCGACGCATTCACCAGGGGAAATGGAAAGAGAGACGCCGCGCAGAGCAAAGCGCGGGCCGTAACGTTTGGCGAAGCCGCTGAATTCGATGCCCAGTCCGAGGGGCTGCACGGCGGCCGCTACCCTCGCACGAGTTCCCGCAGGATCTGCTCGGTGCGGGCGCGCTCGCGGGCGTAATCCTCTTCGGAGATGGTCCCCGCCTGGCGGCGGAGCTCCAGGCGAAAGAGCTTGTCCTTGAGGCCGTCGAGGCCATTCTGAACTTCGCGCTCAACGGCGGGCACGTCCACAGTAGAAACGACGGATGCCGCGGGCGCAACCGACATGCCCGATCCAGCCGTTGTAGTGGGCGCGGGCTGCGCGGAACTCGCACGTGCGGCACCCTGAGAACCCATCGACTTGCGCTTGCCGCGCGGCCCCGCCGCTGGAGGCGACGGCACGGGCATATCTCCCGCGCCCGCGGCCGCGCCGGGAACGAAGTCCGGCTTGCGCCAAATCATGAGCACGCCCAAGGCAAAGAGCGCGGCGAATCCGCCGATGATGATCCAGCGCAAGCTATCCAGCCGGTTGGGCAGCGCTTGCACGCTCTCGTTGACGCGGCTATTGACCGTGGGATCCTGATTGTTTCCTTGGCCGTCCTGCTCCTGCGAGGCCTGCGGCGGAGGAGCCGTACCCGAAATCGACACGTCAAACGGCAAACCCGCCGGCACGGAATCGCGCGTATAAAGATTGAAGCCCTGCTCGGTGCCGGCGGGCATGAAGCCTGAGCTGTCTATTTTCACGCTGGGTGCGGCGACGAGCAGCACGCGGCCCACGTTGTAGTCCGAACTCAAGCGCACATCGGCGTGATTCGAGGGATACGGCACCTGATAGGAAAAGCGCACGCCGTTATCGCCGGGCTGAAAGGCGTAGGCGATGGCGTATTTGCCTTTGCCGCGGTCCATGGTGCCCTGCACCACGGGCATGCCCGAAGGTCCCCAGGTAGAGACTTGCGAAAGCTGCGAGCCGTCCGGAACCTGGAAATTGAAATCGCCCTTCTCGTTGTAGTAGGCCTTCGGCGGCGTCGACTGGTTTTGCAGCGCATACTCCTCGCCCACCAGCAGCTTGTCGCCGTTCGGCTGGAAGACCACGACGCGCGAGCCCACGTTCACGATCTTGGAATCCGAGGAGGGATCGTAGACGGTCACATCGACGGTGTCGTGTCCCGGGGTGAGCGGCTGATGGAACATCACGCCGTGATAGACGGCGCGAATCAGCATGGGCCCTTGCCCGATGGCGGGATTGTCGAATTTGTAGACGCCCTTGGCGTCCGATTTCGTATTGGCCACCGGCTGCATCCCACCCTGCAACTGAATCAGGATCACGTCCACGCCGGGGGCGACGGAATTGCCGTTGGTGCCGTTGTGGATGACCCCGGTGACGGTTCCCGCGGCGGCCACCCCGGCGCAGGCGAAGAGAACGGCGGCAACAAGCGCGCTTCTCCACAGGAGTGCCATTCTGAGGAGCGAAGGGACGAAGGACCCCTCATGCGAGCTGTCATTCTGAGCGGAGCGAGGAATCTCTCCTTCTCTTGCGCTCAAATGAAAGAAAGGCGCACGCACCATACTCAACTCCCCGCCTTGGGCGCGGCGGGCACGGCGCGCGCGCGCACAGCCGCGTCCGAACGCGGCAACGTCCCGGGACTGCCGGTGACCTGCTCGATCTCCGCCAGGACCAGAGCGGCTTCGGTTTCCAGAGTTTGCTTCATCTGCTCGTAATCTTCCTCGGCGAATTTGCCTGTGCGGTATTCGAACTTCAAGTCGCGCAGATTGTCGTAAATAATGTCGCGGCGCTCCATGAGCTGGTCGAGTTGCGAACGGTGCGGAGCGGAATCTCCCGCATCGGGCTCGATCATAAAGACGAAAATCAGCACCGCGGCGGTGAGCGCCACACAGGCGATCACGGCGAGCGTATCGATCTCGACGGCCACAGCGGCGAATGTCATTGTCAGGTTCATTGCCATTCCGGCGGGAGTCCAGCCTTCAATCGTCGCGCACATCGCGCGCGATCTGGCGGCGCGCGTGTTCCAGCATTTCGGCAGAGACAGCCGGCCCGGACGCGGGCGCGGCGGCGGGACGATGCCGCCACTGCCGGATGATCATTATGACCAATCCCAAACCGATGGCAAACGCGATGCCCGGGAACGTATAGGCGAACCAATTAAACCCGCGCACAGGAGGCGCCGCCAGCACCGATTCGCCATACTCCTGAACGAAGGTTTGCAGGATGGACTCGTTCGATTCGCCGTTGCCGACGCGCTGGTTGATCTCTTTGAGCTTGCCCTTGGCCACTTCGCAGGGACCGGAAAAAGCGGCGCCGGGATGGCTGCACGAGCCGGCGGTATCGCCGCAGCCGCAGGTGCACATGATCTGCTTGCCCAAATCGCGGGCGCGGCCCGTGGGCAAAGCGGCAGGATTCGCGGGCTCGACCGGCGGCATATTCATCTGCATTGGCGTAGCCGGCGAAGACGCGGGCGCGGTTTGGGCAAAGCTCGGTGCTGCGGCGAATACAACGACAAGAGCAATCACCGAAACGCAAAAACGGAGTGATGCTTTCATCGCCGTGCGCACGTCAATCATGGCCGTCGTAGCGTTGCGTGGGGGCATGCGCGGGCGAGAGCGCGGGTGCCACCCCGGCGGGTTCCACCACGGTGCGCAGAGCCAGCGCCGGCTGGCGATTGGGCACCATGGCCAGCAAAGTCCCCAGCGCCATAACCGCGCCGCCCAGCCAAATCCATTTCACCAGTGGGTTCAAATAAGCGTGAATCACGGGCTGATTCGTTTCCGGGCTGCGGCCTGCATAGACAACGTAGAGGTCTTCCTTGAGTGTCGAGTAGATCGCCACCATGGTTCCCGACTCTTGATTAGCGGGATACAGGCGCTTTTCGGGATAGAGCATGATGATCTGCTTGCCGCCGCGGTCGACCGCGATGGTGGCGCGATCCGCAGTGTAGTTGCCCACCTGAGTGCTGTCGAAGGTCTGGTGCGTAAGCCGGTACGGGCCGATGGTCATCTGCGTGCCCGGCGGCATCTCCATCTGCTTATCCTGGTTGAAGGCCGCGCCGGAAATGCCGATAAAGATCAGCACGATGCCGAAGTGCACCACGTAGCCACCATAGCGCCGGGTGTTGCGCATGGTGAGTTGGCCGACGCCGGAAAAAATATTCGTATTGCCGCGCGAGGCGATCACGCGCGCGCCGCGATAGAACTCCAGTAGAATCGTGAGCGTCACAAAAACGGAAAGGATCAAGCACGTCGTCACGTAGAAGTCGCGCAGGCCCATCACCATGCCCACAACGCCCGCAGCGATGCCGATCAGCAAGGGCCAGCCGAAATTCTTGCGCAAGCTGGCCATCGAGGTTTTGCGCCAAGCCAGCAACGGCCCCACGCCCGTGAGAAAGAGCAGGAACAGCCCGATGGGCAGATTGATCTTATTGAAGAACGGCGCGCCCACGCTGATCTTCGTCCCGCGCACCCATTCGGAGAGCACCGGGAACAAAGTGCCGGAAATCACCGCGATGCAGGCGACCAGCAGGATCAGATTGTTGAACAGGAAACTCGATTCACGCGAAACCAGCGAATCGAGCGTGTTGTCGCTGCGCAGATAGTCGCGATTGCGCCAGAACGAGACAAGGCAGACCAGCAGCGTCAGAATGATAAAGCCCAGGAACCAATTGCCGATGCTCGATTGCGCGAAGGCGTGCACCGAATTCACTACGCCGCTGCGCGTCAGCATGGTGCCGAAAATCGTCAGCAGGAACGTGGTGAACACCAGCCAGACGTTCCACACGCGCATCATGCCGCGCTTTTCCTGCATCATCACCGAATGCAAAAACGCCGTGCCGGTGAGCCAGGGCATCAGCGAGGCGTTTTCCACCGGGTCCCACATCCAGTAGCCGCCCCAGCCAAGCACCGCGTAAGCCCAGTGCGCGCCGAGCAGGATGCCCACGCCCTGGAAGCCCCAGGCGATCATGGTCCAGCGGCGCGTGAGATGAATCCATTTTTCGCCTGGATAACGCCCGAGCAGCGCGCCGAGCGCGAAAGCGAACGGGATGGTGAAGCCGGTGTACCCGGAATACAGGATCGGCGGGTGGATCACCATCTCCGGATACTGCAGCAGCGGATTGAGTCCATTGCCATCGCCGCGCATGACCCACTGCATCACGCCGTTCGGCGCCGCGGAACCTAGGATGTGGAACGGGCTGGCGATGAAATTATTCATCGTCAGGAAGAAAAGCTGCACTCCCACCATGACCACGCCGACGTACGGCATCAGTTCGGGGTGCTTGCCGCGGTAGACGAAGAGAACCGAGAAAATGTAAATCGAGAGCAGGAAGCTCCAGAACAGCAGCGAGCCTTCCTGCCCCGCCCAGATGGCCGCGAATTTGAAAAACGCCGGGAGCGTGCGATTGCTGTGCTCCACGACGTAAGCCATGGAGAAGTTATCGGTCTGGAAAAGATAGGCCAGGCTGCCAAATCCAAGCCAGATAAGCACGCAAACCGCCATGCCGGCGTGGCGCGCGCTTTTAATCAGCAGCGGACGGCGGGTGATGATCGCGGCGATGCCGCCACCGAAGGCATACAGTCCGCAGAGAAATGCCAGGAGCAGGGCGAACGAGCCAAAAATATCCAACGACTTCCCCCTAAACTGCTATCAGCTCTTGCGGTCCGAACCGGGACTGGGCTGGGATGACTGGGTGCCGCCGGGCGCCGCCTCATATTTCGAGGCGCACTTGGCCTGCAGTTGTTCGGCGACGAATCGTCCGTCCGGCATGGCGTGCCCCTCGACCAGGCATTGCGCGCCGTCCTTGAAAGTGTCCGGCAGCGGGTCCGATCCGACGTAGCTCACGGGCAGAGCCTTGCCCTCTTCCGTGAGAACGAAATCGATGCGGCCGGGCATGTGCTTAATCGACCCGGCGGCGACATCGCCACCCACGCGAATGCGCTGATGCATGGCCGATGAACTGAGAGAGGAGAGCTCGGCGATGGTGTGGTAGTAGGTCTGGCTCTGCTTGGCTCCAATCCAAGCCAGGGCCGAAAGCGAAATCAGAATGATGCCGATGCCAATGCCAAATTTTGTCTTGGCTTTCACTCGCGGCCTCCCCAAGGTTTCCTTGTAACACGTGATATTACCACAAGATTGCCGGACTCGGCGCAGGTAAACAGAGCCTTGCGGGCTGGGGGGGGTCCAAGCGGTCTCGTTGCGGAATCATACCAACTGGCCTTGATTGCGACGTCGCTGAATTTCACCGTGAAGCGGATAAGTCAACAACCTGTTCCCTGCCAGACATTCGCGTTACGCGTTCGAGGCGGCACCCGTTGACCTCGCGCCGGCTGCCTGCACTTCTCGCAGCCGGCGCTCCAGGAACCGGCGCTCGCTGTCATTGGTCACGAGATCCAGGGCACGCTCGTAGCTTTTCGCCGCCTCGCCAAACCCGCCCGCACGCCGCTGAAGGTCGGCTCGGGCGGCATGGAACAGATGGTAGCCTTCGATCTCGTTGGCCGCAGAAAGCGCATCGATGAGCGCAAGCCCCGCTCGCGGCCCCTCCGCCATGGCCACGGCAACGGCGCGATTGAGCGAGACGACGGGTGACGGCTGCACCCTCTCCAGTTGATCGTAGAGGCGGACAATCTCGCCCCAATCCGTCTTTTCGGCTCGCGAGGCGCGGCAATGGACCGCGGCAATGGCCGCTTGCAGCGCAAACGCCCCAGGCCTGCCACGCAGGGCGTCCTCCACCAGCGGCAAAGCTTCGGCGATCTGCTTCCGGTTCCACCGGTTGCGATCCTGTTCCTCGAGCACGACGATCTCGCCGGCCGCATCCAGCCGCGCATCGCGGCGCGAATCGTGCAGCAGCATCAGAGCCAGAAGCCCGGTCAGTTCGGCGGGGGGCTGCGGGCTCATGAGCCCTGCGAGCAATCGGCCCAGGCGGATGGCTTCGGCGGAAAGATCCGTCCGGACGAGCGAACCGCGAGTGGCAGTGTAGCCCTCGTTGAACACCAGATAGATGACGGTGAGCACGGCCTCGAGGCGCGCCGCCATGTCTTTCGTCGCAGGGACAACGTAAGGAATCCTCGCGTCTCGAATCTTGCGCTTCGCGCGGACCAGGCGCTGCGCCATGGTTGCCGGAGTCGCCAGGAAAGCGCGCGCGATTTCGTCGGTATCGAGGCCGCAGAGGGTGCGCAGCGTGAGGGCCACCTGCGCTTCGAGCGCCAGAGCGGGATGGCAGCAGGTGAAGATCAGGCGGAGCCGATCGTCGGAGATTTCGTCCGCGTCATAATTCGGTTCCTCCGCCTCGGGGACCAATCCGGAGGAGGCGTAGGACGCCAGCTTTTCCCGGTAGCTTCCCTGGCGGCGGATGCGGTCGATGACCTTGTGGCGGGCGGTCTGTATGATCCAGGCCCGGGGAAGATCGGGGACGCCTGTCTCGGGCCACTGGTCCACGGCGGCGGCAAAGGCCTCCTGGGCGCACTCTTCGGCAAGGTCAAAATCGCCCATCAGGCGAATCAGGGTGGCCACGATGAGGCCCCAATCGGTGCGGTAAACTGCCTCGACGGCCGCCGCTGCTTCGGAAGGCATATCCCGATGATAAATATTTGAAGCGCGGCTGTCGATTTCCGGGGCTTCCGTTCGACTGTGGAAGCGAGAACATCGTAAGAGGAGCAAAAATGAAATACGCGATGCTCATCTACCTCGACGAGAATTCGTTGAGCGAGGCACAGCGGGAGAAATGTTATGGGGAGTCTGCCGAGTACGCGCGGGAACTGACTTCCAGCGGCAGGTGCCTTGCCGCCATGCCGCTGCATCCCACGGCAACGGCGACCAGCGTGCGCCTTCGCGGCGATAAACGGATTGTGATCGACGGGCCCTTCGCCGAGACGCGCGAACAACTCGGCGGATTCTTCCTGGTGGAGGCGAAGGACCTCGACGAGGCCATAGAGATTGCCTCCCGCATTCCCGCCGGGCACTGGGGCACTGTAGAGATCCGGCCGGTGGTGGAAGTTGAGGGATTGCCGGCCGGCGATGAGCCCCGCACGAGCGGCGCCGCAAATTAATTCCGAAGAGTTGTCGATTTCGCAGTTTCCCATTCGACTAAATGACAGAGCAGGCCAAACGGGCGGCTCTGAGGCCAAAGAAAAGGAGAGACGAGATGCGAGTGATGGTGATCGTAAAGGCGAACAGGGACTCCGAGGCGGGCATCCTTCCCGGCCCGGAACTCCTCGAAAAGATGGGCAAATTCAACGAAAGACTGCTGAAGGCGGGTGTCTTGCTCGCCGCCGAAGGGCTGCGCTCGAGCGCGAACGGCAAGCGCGTCAAGTTCGGAGACGGAAAGCGAATCGTCACCGACGGCCCATTTGCCGAGACCAAGGAGCTGATCGCAGGCTTCTGGCTGTGGAAGGTGAACTCCATCGACGAGGCCGTCGAATGGTTGAAGCAGGCGCCCTTCGACCGGCAGGAAGAGGTGGAGATTCGGCAAGTGTTCGAAATGGAGGACTTCGCACCGAGCCAGGCCATCGATCGCGAACGTGAATTGCGCAAGGAGATGACGCAGAAGGCGCGCTAGCCAAACGGATTTGTTGCTTCACTAAAAAAAAGCAAAACATAAGGAGAAGAAACATGGGCACGACACCGACGCACGAGCAGGCGCAGTTGCAGTTGAAGCTGTACGATCTCCGGCGCGAAGCGAAGCTCCGGCAGGCCCGCGACTGGTTCTTCCGGAACTACATCGTGGAGAAACTCGAAGATTCTGCCCGCATTGCCGCCCCCGGCACCGAGAATGGCGCCCTGGCCATGATGGTGCTCACCTACTGGGATCAGGCCTGCTCCTTCCTGAATTACGGGCTGCTGCACGAAGATCTTTTCTTCGAGACCAGTGGTGAATTTTTCGGCGTTTGGGAACGCATCAAGCCGATCATCTCCGAGGCGCGCCAGCGCTTCGGAAACAACCTATTCCTCGCAAATCTGGAAAAGGCCGCGCAGCGCTTCGAAGCCTGGAGCGAAAGCCGCAATCCCGGCGCCATCGCGGCCATGCGGCAAATGATGAAGCAGATGCAGAGCCAGTTCCAGAAGCCGGCCTCGGCCACGGCAAACGCCTAACAGGCCCTGGAAAGCCCTGAAAAGCTCGATGGCGGGCAGGCGGCGAAATCGGCGAAGCTGGCTGATCTCGCCGCCCGCCTGCCGGCTATTTAGGCCGTGCAGTAGCCTCGCAACTTCGCGTGGGTTTACTTTTCGCTGCTGGTGTGGGGCGGGCTCTTCCTGCACGAGCCCCGGGTTAGCGCTCTTCTTCCCTTCCGAACCTAACTCCGATGTACCGCGAGCCGGTGCAGGGCGAGCTATTTGTGCAGAACGGGGCGCAAGCAGAGCTTCAGCTCGGGGCTGATCTCGGTGATCTCCATGCCCGGCATGACCATGAACTTGCAGCTCAGCATCTCCCGGGGCTTCGTATCGTCGGGCAGCTTGGCCATCACGCGGCAATATTGGCAGTCCTGATTCCAGCAGAACCGTCCGTAGGGGATCGTCTCCGGGCTCAAAAACTGGAAGCATCGCAGAAGCGAGTTCCGCTCCGGAACCTCCACCGTCTTGTTGAGCACCTTGATCTTGACGAGGCGCTCATAAGGACGAAAGGGGTCGGCAACTTGCGTAAACTCCGTGTCCTCTTTTATGGGAAGCATCGTTGCCATAAAGTAGACCAAAATGGGAGGGCCCACAAATATTCCGCAGTGCGGACGTTTCTAATCCGGCACGTGCATAGTGAGGCGCTTTTCAACCGGAAGACCTGAGCGATTGGCAGCTATGCCGCATCGCGCGGCCGCCTTCCAGCGCTGATCTCCTTCCTCTTTTTTGACCCTTTTCCCGCCGAACTCCTATCCCATGAGTATGGCCAGTGTAGACATGAAAAAAGAATGGATATGAAAAACTTTGGACTCGGAGTTATCGCTGCGTCGCTGCTTTTCTTGGGAACGAGCTACGGCGCGCAAAACGAACGCACCTTCACGGGCGAAATAATGGACAGCGTGTGCTCCAGGGATGGTTCGCACGCAGAGGCGGAGAAAGCGCGCGGCCTACCGGCGGACAAATCCGGCGCCAAAGCTTGCACGCTCGCCTGCGCCAAAACGGGCGGCAGTTTCGTGCTCTACGATCCGGCCAGCAAGACGGTCTACCAGTTGAGCGATCAGGCCAGGGCCGAGCAATTCGCGGGCGACAAAGTGAAGGTCACCGGCGATTATGAAGAGGACAGCCAAACGATCTCGGTGATCAAGATTCAGCCCCTGCCGTGACGCGCCCAGCGGTCTGCTGCTGAGAGGAGCTGCCCCGGCGATCCGCTCGGCATGCCGGCATCACTTCCCGAACCGGCTTTCCCCAAACCGCGCTTCGCCGCGGCTTGTCATCACGAGGTCCGCTTCGCGGACCGAGGGATCTGCAGTTGCTTTGAAGACGAGGCGATCGCTGCCGGCTGTGGTCAGCCCGAAACCGCGTCCGCCAACTGCCCCATGCGCCGGAACTTGGCGTAGCGGCGCTGCAGCAGGTCGGGAATGGGTCTCGAGCAAAGGTCGTCGAGAGCGCGGACGAGCACCGGTTCGAGCAACAGGGCCGCGGCTTCGTGGTCCGTATGCGCGCCGCCTTCCGGTTCCGGAACGATCTTATCGATAATGCCGAACTCGCTCAGATCCTGCGCCGTGATGCGCAGCGACTCCGCGGCGAGTTCGGCCTTTGCGGCGTCGCGCCACAAAATCGAAGCGCAGCCCTCCGGCGAGATCACCGAATAGATGGCATTTTCGAGCATGTTCACTTGATCGCCCACGGCGATGGCCAGCGCGCCGCCCGAGCCGCCTTCTCCCGTGATGGTCACGATGATGGGCACGGGCAGACGCGACATCTCGCGCAGATTGACGGCGATGGCTTCCGCCTGGCCGCGTTCCTCGGCGTCCAGGCCGGGATAAGCGCCGGGCGTATCGACAAACGTAAAAATGGGCCGGCCGTACTTGGCGGCGAGCTTCATCAGCCGCAGCGCCTTGCGATAACCCTCGGGCTTGGCCTGGCCGAAGTTGAGGGCCACGCGCTGCTTGGTATCGCGGCCCTTCTGGTGTCCGAGCACGAGCACATGGCGGCCTTTGAACTTGGCGAAGCCGCCCACGATGGCAGGATCGTCGCCGAAGGCCCGGTCGCCGTGCAGTTCGGAAAAATCGGTGAAGAGCAAGCGGATGAAATCGAGCGTATACGGCCGCTGCGGATGGCGCGCCAGTTGGGTCCGCTGCCAGGCGCCGAGATGCGCGTAAAACTCGCGGCGCAATTCGGAGACCTGCTCGCGAAGCTTGTCCAGGTCGCCGTTCGGCGAGCCCTCGGCGGAGAGATGGCGCAAACTCTCCACTTCGCGCTCGAGCTCGTCGAGTTGCTGCCTCCGCCGTTCCTTCTTCTCCATCAGCGCTTCTCCATCAGCGCACCACTTCCACGGGGCCTACTCCCGGCATCTCTTGCAAGCGGCTCACCAGGCGATCGTCGATGCGGACTCTTTGATTCGACGCGAGGGTGGCGCGCGAACCGTCCGGATCGATCAGGTCAAAGGCGATGGGGCACGGGCCGGGAGCCTGGGCCAGCACGGCCTTAATCTGATCGAGAGTGTAATCGTCCATGGCGCTCAAGTCGATGCGCACGCGCATCTGCGCGGTCGCGCCCACGGTGCCGGCCACGCGGTCGAGCGGCTGGCCCTCTTGGATGGCCACGCGGGTGCCCGCGTCTTCCACATTGACGCGGCCGCGCAAGAGCAGCGGCGCACCCGATTTTAGCAGCGTTTCCAGGCGCGCGAACGCTTCGGGAAATACCAGCGCTTCGAGCTCGCCGGTCATGTCCTGAAGGCTCAGGATGGCCCAGCGATCGCCTTTGCGCGAACGCATGGGGCGCGTCGACGACACCAGCGCCGCGATGACCACGTCTTCCCCGTTGCGGCGCCCTTCGATGGCGGCCAACTCCACCGCTTTCAGCTCTTTGAGCCGCGCCGAATATTTGTCCAGGGGATGCCCCGAAATATAGAAGCCCAGCGTGGCGAACTCGTTGGCAAGCAATTCGTACTCCGGCCACTCCTCGGCGTCGGGAAGTTCGGGCTCGGGCGGCTCATGCGAGCCGCCACTGGAACCGAAAAGGGCGTGCTGCGAGCTGGCGCGATCGCGTTGCAGCTTCTGCCCGCGTTCCATGGCACGGTCGATCACGGCATAAAGCTGCGCGCGGCGGGCGCCGAAGGAGTCGAGCGCGCCGGCCTTGACCAAACTCTCCAGCACGCGCCGGTTCAGCAGGCGCGGGTCCACCGAGTCACACAGTTGAAAGAGCGAATGGAAACGGCCGAGCTTCTCACGCGCTTCCAGGATGCCGCGCACGGTATTCTCACCCACGTTCTTGATAGCGCGCAGGCCGAAGCGAATCTGTTCGCCCACCGGCGTGAAATCGACGTCGCTGGTGTTGACGTCCGGCGGAAGCACGGTGATGCCCATGCCTTTCGCTTCGTGGATGTACTTCACCACCTTTTCCGTGTTGCCCGTTTCCGAAGTCAGCAGCGCGGCCATGAATTCGACGGGATAGTGCGACTTCAGCCAGGCCGTCTGGTAGGCCAGCAAGGCGTACGCGCAGGCGTGGGACTTGTTGAAGCCGTAGCCGGCGAATTCCGCCATCAGGTCGAAAATGCGCTCCGCCTTTTTCGCCGGAACTTTGCGCATGGCGCAGCCGCTGAGAAATTTCTCCCGCTGCGCCGCCATCTCCTCGCGCTTCTTTTTGCCCATGGCGCGCCGCAGGATATCGGCTTCGCCAAGCGAAAAGCCCGCGAGCTGGTTGGCGATATGCATCACCTGCTCTTGATAAAGGATGACGCCGTAGGTCTCTTCCAGGATCTCTTTCAGCTCGGGCAGATCGTAGGCGACCTTTTTCTTGCCGTGCTTGCGGGCGATGAAATCGTCGATCATGCCGCCCTGGATGGGACCCGGGCGGTAGAGCGCGTTGAGCGCGGTGAGGTCCTCCAGCCGCGAAGGCTGATAGCGGCGCAGGATGTCCCGCATGCCGTGCGATTCAAACTGGAAGATGGCGGTGGTATCGCCGCGCGAGAAAAGCTGATAAGTGGCGGTGTCGCCCAGCGGCAGCGTTTGCAGATCCACCGTCGCATTGCGGTTGGCAGCGATCAACTTCACCGTATCGGAAAGGACCGTGAGCGTGGTCAGGCCGAGAAAATCCATCTTCAGCAGGCCCAGGCGCTCCAGTCCCTTCATGTCGTACTGCGTGGTGATTTCGTCGCGATTGGTCTTGTAAACCGGAAGTAGTTCCGTCAGCGGCTGCGGCGAGATCACCACTCCCGCTGCGTGCGTGGAGGCATGCCGCGCGAGGCCTTCCAGGCGCTTGGCCACTTCCAGCATGTCCTTGAAGCGCTCGTCGCTCTCAATCGCTGAACGAAGCTGTCCGGACTGCTTGAGCGCTTCTTCCAGGGTGATATTGATCTGGTTGGGCACCAGCTTGGCCAGCCGATCCACGTCGCCGTAGGGGAGATCCAAAGCGCGGCCTACGTCCTTGAGCGCGGCCTTCGCCGCCATGGTTCCAAACGTGATGATCTGCGCCACGTTCTCGCGGCCGTATTTTTGCGTAACGTAATCGATCACTTCGCCGCGCCGCCGCATGCAGAAGTCGATGTCAATATCCGGCATGGAGACGCGCTCGGGATTCAGAAAGCGCTCGAAGAGCAGGTCGTATTGCAGCGGATCGACGTCCGTGATTTGCAACGCGTAACTCGCCAGGCTTCCCGCCGCCGAACCGCGTCCCGGCCCCACGGGAATGCCTTGCGCGCGCGCATAGCGCATGAAGTCCCACACGATCAGGAAGTAGCCCGCGTAGCGCATCTTCACGATCATCTTGATTTCGTTGGAAAGCCGCTGCTCGTATTCGGCCAGCGGCCGGCGCAGCCAGCCCTGTTTGGCGAACGTCTCGAGATAGGGCACGCGCTCGGCAAATCCCTCCCGCACCACGCGCTCGAAATAGCTGTCGGTGGTCAACCCCTCCGGCACCTGAAATTCCGGGAACGAGTTGCGCACCGGATCGATGCGTACGTTACAGCGCTCCGCGATGGCGGCGGTGCGCTCGAGCGCGTCCGGAAATTCGCCGGCGAACACCTGCGCCATCTCCTCCGCGGTCTTGAAGTAAAACTGGTCGGTGGCAAAGCGCATGCGCGTCGGGTCCGTCATCGTCTTGCCGGTCTGAATGCACATCAGGACTTCCTGCGCGCGTGAATCGGCGCGCGTCAGGTAGTGGCAATCGTTGGTGGCCACCAGCGGAATGCCGCTCTCGCGCGAGAGCCGCGCGAGTTCCCGGTTCACCGGCCGATCGATCTCCAGCCCCTGGTCCTGCACTTCCAGAAAGAAATTGCTCTTGCCGAAAATGTCGCGCAGGCGATAGGCGGCGGTGCGGGCATCTTCGTAGCGGCCCTCGGTAAGCGGCTCGGCCACCGCTCCGCTCAGGCAGGCCGATAGCGCGATGAGGCCGGAGCTGTGCTTGGCCAAGAGATCGTAGTCGATGCGCGGCTTATAGTAGAAGCCTTCCAGGAAACCGGCAGAGACCAGCTTGGTCAGGTTGCGATAGCCTTCGGCGTTTTCGCAAAGCAAAACGAGATGATTGGTGCCGCGCCCAGCCACCTCGGGACCTTGCCCAGCCGGCTGCCCGTTGGCGGCTCCCGCGGAGCCGTTGCGCGAGCCGCGCGCATCGCCGCCGTTGGTTTTCTCCACGCCTTTGTCGTGCCGGCTGGTGCGTGCGACATAAACCTCGCAGCCGATGATCGGCTTCACTCCGCGCGTCACCGCTTCGTGGTGGAAATGCTCGGCGGCAAAAAGATTGCCGTGATCGGTGACGGCTACGGCGGGCATGCCGCGCCGCGCGGCTTCGTCAACCAGTTCCGTGATGTCGCAAGCGCCGTCGAGAAGACTGTAATCGGTGTGTAGATGTAAATGGACGAAACGCGGGGTTGCCATCGGCGTCTCATTCTAGTCCGTGCGGCGCGAATTTTCCAGAATTCGCGCGGAGATATTTCCCACAGAATCCACAAGAGCCGGGATCAAGATGCTCGATGACTATGGGCACGCGCCCGGAAGGAAGGGCAAGAGAACTCCCGCCTCGCACTCTTCCCTCTTGGTTGTCCTCTCAAACAATTCGTTTGCCCCAATCGCCCTCCTGAGCGCATCTCATAGAGGCAGCTTAGTGACTCTACTCTCGCGGCCGAAGCTTGGCCTCGAGAACATCTCTTCAGACGGCCTGGAGGAATAATTATGAGCGACATAGATGATCGGAAATCCGAAGCCGCGGAGGAAATGGAATCGGAAATAGAGGAACGGGACCAGGCGCGAGTCCAAGACGACCGCGCCGAACAGGAAGATCTAAATCAGGGCATGGACACGGGAACCCATGACTCCACACGCCGCGGAGTGAACTGGGGTCCCTCATACAGGATCCGCCCCAAGACAACCAAGCCTAACGACACGCCCAAGCCGTAAAAAAATGGAAAACCCGCACCCCTCCTGCAAGCCGGGCTAGCGCTTGCGGGAGGTGGCTGCTTTGGGCTTAGCTTTCGGCGCAGGAGCCGCAGGCGGTGGAGGCGCGGCTTTGCCTTTACGCGCTGCTTTCAGCCGAGCCAGCGCGGCGGCGGCCGGCTGTTCTACCTTGCCGGGCTGAGGCGCCGGACTCGCCGGCTGGGGCGCTCCAGGCTTTTTCTTCCCTAATTTGTCGACCTTCTTCTTTTCTTCAATCTTCTTCTTGGGCGCTTCCTTAATACCAGACAGCTTGCGCAGTAGCTTGATGCGCAGCTCAGGATTGCGCGCCTTTCCTGCGAGCTGGGCCTGGAAGAGGTCTTCGATCACCTTGTCGAATTTCGGGCCATGTTCCATGCCCATCGTCTCGAGTTCCAGGATTGCAGCGGGCAAGGCTTGGCGCAGCGGTTTCCACTTGGTAAGGTAGGTGCGAATCTTCCCTATGGCCTTGGAGTTCGAGGACTCTGCCAGAATAAACGCCAGCAGGTCCCCTGGCGCCTTCTCCAGAAAGGCGTAAGCCTCCCCCGGAGAGGCGGTTTTGCGCCCGGCGAGAACCGCGGTGAGTTTGGCCGCGCGGTCTTCCACTGTAGTGATCGCCTCGGTCTCCTGAGCGCGAAATTCGAGGTGATTCAACGCGCTCGAGAGTTCGCGGTCCTTGAGCCTGCCGAGAACGGCATAAGTCACCGGAGCGGAAAGCCGCGGACGGATTCCGGCGGAAGCCAGGTCGTCGCGCGCGCGCAGCAGGCGCGTGAGCATCTCGTAGTGCGGATGGCGCTTGGCCAACTGCGCCGAGATGGGCTCGAGCAGATCGCGGGCCTCCCAGGCCTTCAGGATCTGCACGGGCTTGTCTTCGCGGGACAATTGGCGCAGTTCGCTGCCGGCGTCCTCGGGAGAGATGGCGTCGCGCTTCCCTCTTTCCAGCGCCAGCTTGAACCACTCCTCGGTGCGCGACTCGAGCTTGAAGTCCATGCGCGCGGCATAGCGAATGGCGCGCAGCAGACGCACCGGCTGATTGCTAAAGCTATGGATGGAGAGCGCGCGGACTTCGCGGCTTTCGAGATCGGCCAGGCCGTTGGTGGGATCGAGGAGCAGGCCGCGCGACGCCGCGTTGAGCGATATGGCCACGGCGTTGAGCGAAAAATCCCGGCGCCGCAGGTCTTCCATGATGGTGGACCAGCGCATCTCCGGGCGCACTTCCGGGCGCGGATAGATCTCCTCGCGCGCCGCCGCGATGCTGCCGTCGACGTCGCCGGCGAAGATCATCTCCACGTGCCGTATCTTTTCGTCCTCGTGTACCACTCGCGCTCCCCTTTTTTCCAGTTCGCGCGCGAAACGCGAGGGATTGCCCTCCACCGTGAAATCCAGATCGCGTATGGACATCCCGGAAATCACGTCCCGAACGGCGCCGCCGGTGAGGTAGACGTTGGTAGAGGTTTCTACGGCCAGCTCCTGCATGCGCAACAACACGGCGCGCTGCTCGGCGGAAAGCCGGCTTTCCAGCATGTACATGTAGTCAGGCATCGGCCATTCTCTTCCTTAACAGGAGTCGCCCTCGCCGATCACGCGCGCGGATGGTGCGCTTTGTAGATCGCCTTCAGGCGCTCTTCCATTACGTGCGTATAAATTTGTGTCGTCGAAATATCGGCGTGCCCCAGCATCAACTGCACACTCCGCAGGTCCGCGCCGCGCTCGAGCAAGTGCGTGGCAAAGCTGTGCCGCAGTTTATGGGGCGATAGACGCGCCCGTATGCCGGCCCGCCGCCCGTAGCCGCTTAACAGGCGCCACACGCTGGTGCGGCTCAGGCGCCCCCCGCGGCGGTTGACGAACATCCATTCCGAGCTAGCCGAACTCCCCGCCGCACGCCCCGCGGCGCCGGCCGGCCCTGGGGAGCCAGAACGGAGCCGGGTACGAGCGGGTGAAGCCCCATCCTCCCGCCGCACCAGGCGCGGCCGGCCCTTCTCCAGATACTCCTTCACCGCCGCCAGAGCCTTGCGCCCGGCCGGTACCAGGCGTTCCTTATCACCCTTTCCGATGCAGCGCAAGCAGCCCATGCGCATTTCCATGTCCGCGACCTTCAAATGAATCAACTCCGAAACACGCAGGCCGGTGGAATAGAGCACCTCGAGCATGGCGCGGTCGCGCAACCCGAACGGCGTGGACACATCCGGCTGAACCAACAGCCGGTCGATATCCTCCATGCGCAGATAGACCGGCAAGGTCCGCCGAGTCTTCGGTGTTTCCAGGTTGAGAGTAGGGTCGTCGGCGATGGCCTCCTCGGCCAAAGCAAAGCGAAAGAAATTGCGGAGCGAGACCGTGTGCCGGGAAACGGTGTGGCTATCGAGGCCCAGCCGGTAAAGATCGCCCAGGAAGTCCACGATGTGGTCGCGGCTGATCGCTTGCAAATCGAGCCCCCGCTTCTGCGCGAAGGCCTCGAATTTCTGCAGGTCCCTGCCATAGGCGGCCAGCGTATTGGCGGCCAGGCCCTTCTCCACCTTGACGTAATTCAGGAAGCTCACAATCGTGGCGTGTAGCTGCATGTTCACAATTCCTGGCTCAGTCCGCCGATCGTGGCGGCCTGAGGCTCGCGATGCACAGCGATGCCGTAAATCTCCGCCATCTCGCCGCAACGCATGGCCCAGGCAAGCACCAGATAGGTCACCGCCGCCCCGGCAATCAAGAGAACGAAAATTCCCAGGCGCGGCAGGAATCCCGCATAGCCGTCAAACCCGGACACCTGCAGGCCCAGCCAGCAGACGCTGCCCATCATGGCGGCGCACAGGGCGCTGCGCGCCAGCGAAAGCAGGACGTCCAGCGTTCCCAGAGGCCCGAACCGCAGCCGGAAGATGGCGAAAAGCGAGAAAAAATTAAAGTACGCGGCGGCTACCGTCGCCAGGGCGGGACCGCCGTTGCGCAAGAAGGGGTAAAGCCAGCGCAAAAAAACCGCATTCAGCACGATGGCCATGCCCAGCGAATAGGCCGCGATGCGCACGGGCGTGCGCATGTCGTGTACGGAATAAAACGCCGGGACAATCAGCTTGATCGCCGCGAAGGCCGGCAGCCCGAAAGCGTAGTAGAAGAGCGCGCGGGTGGTGAGCGCAGTGGACTCCGCAACGAATTCGCCGTGCTCGAAGAGCACGCGAATGATGGGTTCGCGCAGGACCACCAGGCCCACCGCCGCCGGCAGCGTGATGAACGAAACGATGCGCAGCGCAAAGGACATCGTGGACTTCAACTCTTCCATATCGCCGGCCGCGGCCTGGTGCGACATCATCGGCAAGATAGCCGTGGCCACAGCAATGGCATAGCCGCCCATGACCAGCTCCATCACGCGCTCGGCCACGTACAGCGCGGTCACGCTGCCGGTGGGCATCCTGCTCGACGTCGCAAAGACGGTGCCGACGAAGAAATTGATCTGCGCCACGCCAATTCCGAAAAATCCCGGCGCCAACAAGCCGCCCACCGAGCGCACTCCCTGATGTCGCAGGGAAATCCCAAAGCCAAAACGCATCCCTCGCCGCACCAGTTGCGGCAACAGGATCAGGAACTGGAGCGCTCCGCCAATCAGCACGCCCACGCCCAACGATACCGCCGGACTCGAAAAATGTTGCGAGACCGCCGCCACCGAGCAGGCGATGATGGAGATATTCAGCAGCACCGGCGTCGCCGCGGGCGTGCCAAAGACGTGAAAGCAGTTCAGGATGGCCATGCCCAGCGCCGAGAGGCCAATGAAAAAGACGTACGGGAAGATAATCCGGTTCAGATAGATAGCCTGCTGCATCTCCGGCTGTCCCGGAGCAAAAAACGTGAACAGGCGCATGAATGGTCCCGAGAAGACCACGCCCAGCGCGGCCACCCCGGCCAGCATTACGGCGAGCGTCCAAAAGAGGCGTTGCGCAAACTCCCACACCTCCTCGCGCGGCTTGGTGTTCAGATAATGCGCGAAGATGGGTATAAAGGATGCGGTCAACGCGCCTTCGCTCACCAGCCGCCGCAGCAAACTGGGAATGCGGTAAGCCAGGACGAAGGCATCCGCCGTCGGTGTGGTACCGAGCAGCAAAGTGATGCGCTGGTCGCGGACGTATCCGAGGATACGGCTGACAACGGTGACGAGAGAGATGACCGAGGCTGACTTGAGGATCTGCTTCTTCTGGTTCAAAAGGGGAGGCGCCTCAGCCCCAGTTCACACCAAGTCCAACTAAGTCCAATGGCAGCAATAGGTTAAAAGCTCTACGGGGCCATACGATAGCACACCGCGCAACCCTTTGCAACACGCCGCGCTGCTCACCTGTGTCCTAGAAGCCCGTTTGAACGAAGCCGCCCGGCGGCGGACGCTTTGCGTGCGGTAGTGCAGCGTGGGTTGCTCGATGGCTTGATGTAAATGTGGGTCACAGGAGGTGTTCCTGTGACCCGTCTACGAAAAATGATGCTGGAGGAACTCCAGCGTCGTCATTACGCTCAAGGTACCACACGCTGTTACATCCGCGCCGTCCAAGATTTTGCTCGACGCTTCCACTGTTCCCCGGACCGCTTAGGCCTTCGACAGATTCGTGAATATCAGGCGGAGCTGTTCGAGAAGGGCAAGTCGCCCAGCACCGTAACGCAACAGTTGGCAGCACTGCGCTTTTTCTATGTCCAGACTCTCCACAAGCCCTGGAGCATTGCCGAGACTCCTTATCCGAAAAAGGCCCATCGCCTCCCGACGATCCTCAGCCAAGAAGAAGTAGCGCAACTCATCGATGCGGCCCGTAGCCTTTTCCATCGCACCCTGCTGATGACCCTTTACGCCACGGGCGTGCGCTGTGCTGAACTCGTGCACCTGAAGGTGAGCGATGTCGACAGCCAACGGATGGTGATTCACGTCCGCGGCGGCAAGGGGCGGCAAGATCGAGATGTGATGCTCAGCCCAAAACTACTCGAGGAACTGCGCAAGCATTGGCAGCGACTCCCCCGAAAATCCAGCGACTGGCTCTTTCCCGGCAACCGCTGGCAGGCCGCCGATCACCCCATCGATGCCAAAACGGCTTGGCATGCCTGCCAGCAAGCCGCTCGGCGCGCTGGCCTCAAGAAAACCGTCCATCCTCATACGTTGCGTCATTGCTTCGCCACCCATCTGCTGGAAGCTGGCGCCGATCTGCGCACCATTCAACTCCTGCTCGGGCATCAGGATCTGAAGGAAACGACCGTCTATCTGCATCTTTCCGAGCGCCACCTGAAGGCGACCGCGAGTCCTCTGGATTCGCTGCCGTTGAACCGGTCACCTCAGGAAATGTAGATGAATCGGCCGCCCCTGGAGGTGGCCGATCTGATCCGCACTGCGGGAGACGCTTTCCTCGAACGAAATCGCCAGTGGCTTGGCTGGCAGCAGCTCAAAGTGCTACAGGCCATTCGGCGGTGTCGCACCGCCGCACTCGGCGGCCATCTCGACCAGTGCACCCGCTGCGGATATCGCGCCATCTCCTACAACTCCTGCCGCAACCGACACTGCCCGAAGTGTCAGACTACGGCTCGGGACCGCTGGATCGCGGCGCGCCAGAAGGAACTTCTTCCTACCCGCTACGTTCATGTCGTGTTCACGGTGCCGCCGCCAGTGGTCTCCCTAACTGTGCAGAATAAGAAGCTGCTCTACGGATTGCTCCTTCGCACCAGTGCGGAAACACTCCTGGAAATCGCCCGCGATCCCCGTCACCTCGGCGCAGAGATCGGTTTCTTCAGCGTGTTGCACACATGGAGTCAGAAGCTCACCCTGCATCCCCACGTCCATTGCGTCATTCCCGCCGGCGGCTTGAGCCTCGACCACACCTCCTGGGTGAACTCGCCCGATCACTTCTTCCTCCCGCTGAAAGTGCTCTCCCGAGTTTTTCGAGGCAAGTTCGTTGCCGGCCTTCGGCAAGCGTTCCACGACGGCCGATTCCATTGCGGAGGAAAACTCGCTCCTCTTGCGCAGCCCAAAACTTTTGCCGCCTGGCTGCGACGGCTCTTCCGCCAAGACTGGGTGGTCTACGCCAAGCCCCCTTTCGGCGGTCCCGAGCACGTCCTGCACTATCTCGGTCGCTACACCCATCGCGTGGCCATCTCCAACCACCGTCTGGTTTCCTTTGCAGAGGGAAAGGTCACCTTTCGTTGGCGGGACTCGGCTCACGATAACCAGCAAAAGCTCATGACTTTGGGTGCGGACGAGTTCTTGCGCCGTTTTCTGTTGCACCTGCTCCCCAAGGGCTTCGTGCGCATCCGGCACTTCGGCTTTCTGGCCAACCGACAGCGTGCCCTGCTCCTGCCGGTTTGCTTTCAGGTGCTCCGCGCACAACCGCAATCACAGGCCGACCCAAACCCCTCCGCATCCCATGATCTCTGGCGTTGCCCCAAGTGTGCTGGACCGATGATGGTCCTCGAAAGACTCACCGCTACAGAAATCCAACTTCGTGCTCCGCCTCTCGCAGCTGCCGCATGAAGCAACCCACTCCTACCCGAACGGTTCGCTCGCCTCGGCCTGCTCCGCCCCTCTGCGCCTTGCCGCAGAACACATTTCCCCTCTCCACTCGCCCAGGCAGATTTCCGCGATGCCGCCACTCCGTTAGACCACTCCCAGCATCCTCCTTCCTGCTCCACGGTCAGCTCTCGCCCAAGCTTCACAGCGCCCTCTCGCAGATTCAATCTCCATAGCCTGGCCGCGTCCGCCGCACCCACGGGCGCCTTCGTTCAAACGGCTTTATCGAACGCGCGAAGACTACAGCGCCCACTCGCATCCGTCCGCCGGAAACGCGCGTCCGATAAAGCTCTAACGTTTCTCAGGCA